>Ga0196964_10000032_pt1 | contig 151319 bp, 154 predicted proteins | sample S1_10metaG_FD_148615 | JGI IMG/M metagenome (GOLD analysis project Ga0196964, IMG submission 148615) | Soil microbial communities from Anza Borrego desert, Southern California, United States - S1_10 | ecosystem: Environmental > Terrestrial > Soil > Desert | place: USA: California | collected...
TCGTACTTCTCGCCGGACTTGAGCAGCGCCTTGGTCGGGATGCAGCCCCAGTTCAGGCAGATGCCGCCCAGGTTCTCGCGCTCGACAATGGCCGTCTTCAGCCCCAGCTGGCTGGCGCGGATGGCGGCGACATAGCCGCCGGGGCCGGAGCCGATGACGATCAGGTCGAAGTCGTTCGCTTGAGCCATCAGATCAGCTTCTCGATGTCGGCCTGAAGGGCCTGGGGTTCGACCTGAGGGGCGTAGCGGGCGACCACCTGCCCCTCCCGGTCGGTCAGGAACTTGGTGAAGTTCCACTTGATGTCGCGGCTTCCGAGGAAACCCTTCTTCTGTTCGGTCAGCCAGGCGAAGAGCGGATGCCGGTTCGGCCCGTTCACCTCCACCTTGTCGAACATGGGGAAGCCCACGCCATAGGTGGTGGAGCAGAAACTGGCGATCTCGGCAGCCTTTCCCGGCTCCTGCTGGCCGAACTGATTGCAGGGAAAGCCCAGCACCTCGAACGGCTTATCGGCATACCGTTCGTGCAGCGCCTCAAGTCCCGCATACTGGGGCGTGAAGCCGCAGCGACTGGCGACGTTCACGATCAGCAGGGCCGAGCCGCGAAATCGCTCCAGCGGCAGCTCCGAGCCGTCGATGGCGGCGGCGGTGAAGTCGTAGACCGAAGCCACGTCCCCTGCCCTCCTCAGGCCAGCATGGTGACCGGGTCTTCGATCATCGCCTTGAAGGCCTGGAGGAAGCGGGCGCCGACGGCGCCGTCCACCACACGGTGATCGCAGGTCAGGGTCACGGTCATGACGGTGGCGACCGCCAGCTGGCCGTTTTTCACGACCGGCCTCTGTTCGCCCGCGCCCACGCTCATGATGCAGCCCTGCGGCTCGTTGATGATGGAGGCGAAGCTCTTGATCCCGAACATGCCGAGGTTGGAGACGCTGAAGGTGCCGCCCTGGAACTCCTCGAGCTTCAGCCGGCGGTCCCGCGCGCGCTTGGCCAGGTCCTTGGCCTCGACGGCGATCTGGGACAGCGACCTGGTCTCGGCCTTCCTGATAATCGGCGTGATAAGGCCGCCGTCGATCGCCACGGCCATGGCCACGTCGGCATGGTGGTGCATGGCGATGCCCTCGGGCGAGTAGGAGGCGTTCGCTTCCGGGACCGCCTTCAGCGCCATGGCCGAGGCCTTGATGACGAAGTCGTTGACCGAGACCTTGATCCCTTGCGCGTCCAGCAGGGCGTTGACCTTGGCCCGGGCGGTCATCAGGCCGTCGATCTCGCAGTCGATGGTCAGCGGGAAGTGCGGCACGTCGCGGAAGCTGTCGGTCAGGCGCCGGGCGATGGCCTTGCGCATGCCGTCCAGCGGCACGAGGTCGTAGCTGCCGTCGGGGATGCCCATCTGCGCCAGCGACTGCACCTTGCGCGGTTCGGCGGCGGGCGCGGCCGCGCCCTGTTGCGCGGCGGGCCTGGCGCCGCCCTTCTGCGCGGCCTCGACGTCGCGGCGTACGATCCGGCCGCGCGGACCGGTGCCCTGAATAGCCTTCAGGTCGAGCCCGGCCTGGGCGGCCAAGCGACGCGCCAGGGGCGAGGCGAACACGCGCTCCCCGCCTCTTGCGGGCGCAGCGGCAGGCGTCAGCGCCTGCTCCGCCGGCTTCACGCCCTGGGGCGTGGCCACGGCCTGGCCGGACTCGTGACCGGCCGGGGCCGGGGGAGAGTTGGCGGCGCCGGACTGTCCCCCCTCAGGGGGAACCGGAGCCGTAGGCTTCGAGGGGGGGCTTCCCGCAACGCCGCCCTCCCCCGCCAGCCGGGCGATCGGCGTATTCACCTTCACGCCCTCGGAGCCCTCGGCGACGAGAATCTCCAGCACCTCGCCCTCGTCGACGGCCTCCACCTCCATAGTGGCCTTGTCGGTCTCGATCTCGGCGATCACGTCGCCGGCCGACACCGTGTCGCCGACCTTGATGTGCCACTTGGCGAGAACGCCCTCCTCCATGGTGGGCGAGAGGGCGGGCATCAAGATGTCGGTCATGACTGCGTCCCCTCGGCCTGGCGCTGCGCCAGGACGGCCTGCCCCTGGTTCCAGCCCCGCATCAGCGCCTCCCAGGCGTCCTTCTGGGTCCAGCCGCCCTTGGCCTCATAGGCGTTGGAGAAGTGCCACATCAGGTCTGACAGGATGTAGCCGATGAGCGCCGGGTCCTCGGCGGCCGGGCGGATCATCATGGCCGGCTGGTCGCGGCACCACCAGGCGCGGATCAGTTCGGAGACCTGGTCCGCGGGGGCGGCCAGCACCTCCTCCGGGATGGAAAGCTCCTGGTCCTTCAAGCTCATGCCATCACCTTCTTGACCGCGGCCACGATCTTGTCGGCGCCCGGCAGCGACAGGGCCTCGAGGTTGGCGGCGTAGGGCAGAGGCACGTCCTCCTGGTGAACCCGCAGCGGCGGGGCGTCCAGATAGTCGAAGGCGTGCTCGATCACCCGCGCGACCACCTCGGCGCCGACGCCCATAGGGCCCCAGCCTTCCTCGGCCGAGACCAGGCGGCTGGTCTTCTTGACGCTCTCGATGATGGTGTCCGTGTCCAGCGGACGCAGGGTGCGCAGGTCCACCACCTCGACGGAGATGCCCTCCCCGGCCAGGGTCTCGGCGGCCTGAAGGGCGAAGCCGACCATGCGGGAATGGGCGGTGATGGTCACGTCCGTGCCTTCGCGCCGAACCTTGGCCTTGCCGATGGGCAGGACCCAGTCGTCGACCTCGGGGACGTCGAACTCCAGCCCGTACATCATCTCGTGCTCGAGGAAGACGACGGGGTTGGGGTCGCGGATGGCCGCCTTCAGCAGGCCCTTGGCGTCGGCGGCGTCATAGGGGGCGATGACCTTCAGGCCCGGCACCTGCGCGTACCAGGCGGAGTAGTCCTGGCTGTGCTGGGCGGCCACGCGGCTGGCGGCGCCGTTCGGGCCGCGGAACACCATCGGGCAGCGGATCTGGCCGCCCGACATGTAGAGCGTCTTGGCCGCCGAGTTGATGATGTGGTCGATCGCCTGCATGGCGAAGTTGAAGGTCATGAACTCGACGATGGGCTTCAGGCCCGACATCGCCGCGCCGACGCCCACGCCGGCGAACCCGTATTCGGTGATGGGAGTGTCGATCACCCGCCGCTCGCCGAACTCCTGCAGCAGCTCCCGAGAGACCTTGTAGGCGCCCTGGTACTGGGCGACCTCCTCGCCCATCAGGAAGACGGTCTCGTCGCGCCGCATCTCTTCGGCCATGGCGTCGCGCAGGGCGTCGCGGATGGTGGTCTTCACCAGCTTGGCGTCGGCGGGGATCTCCGGGTCCTTGAGCTCGACCTTCGGTCCTTTGGCGGTGTCGTCGGTCTTCTCCGGATCGCCGGACTTGCCCCCCTCTGGACGCTCCCCGTCCTGTCTCCCCCCAGAGGCGGGAGAGGTGGTAGTGCTCGACTGTCCTGCCTCCGGGAGGGCCGAAGCCTGCGCAGCAGGGTTCGAGGAGGGGCTATCCTCCCCCGCCAGGCGCGCGATCACCGCGTTCACCTTCACGCCCTCGGAGCCTTCCTGGACGAGGATCTCCGTGACCTCGCCCTCATCGACGGCTTCCACCTCCATGGTGGCCTTGTCGGTTTCGATCTCGGCGATCACCTGCCCGGCCGACACCGTATCGCCGACCTTGATGTGCCACTTGGAGAGCGTGCCCTCCTCCATGGTGGGCGACAGCGCCGGCATGAGAATGTCGGTCAACGGTCAGGCCTCCACATAGACGTCGGTGTAGAGCTCGGACGGGTCCGGCTCGGGGCTTTCCTGGGCGAACTGAACGGACTCGGCGACGATGGCCTTGATCTCGTTGTCGATGGCCTTCAGCTCGTCCTCGGCCGCGCCGGCCTCTGCCAGCATCTGCTTGACCAGGTCGATGGGGTCGCGGGTCTTCTTGACCTCGTCCACCTCCTCCTTGGTCCGGTATTTGGCCGGATCGGACATGGAGTGGCCGCGGTAGCGGTAGGTCTTCACCTCGAGGATGTAGGGCCCCTCGCCCGCCCGGGCGCGCTCCACCGCGCGGCGGGTCGCGTCGCGCACGGCCAGCACGTCCATGCCGTCGACCTGCTCGCCCGGGATGCCGAAGGAGGCGCCGCGCATGTAGAGCTCGGTCGTGGCGGACGCCCGCTCGATCGAGGTGCCCATGGCGTACTGGTTGTTTTCGATGATGTAGATGGCCGGCAGCTTCCACAGCTGGGCCATGTTGAAGCTCTCGTAGACCTGGCCCTGGTTGGCGGCCCCGTCGCCGAAATAGATGAAACTGACCGAGTCATCGCCCCGGTATTTGCCGGCGAAGGCCAGGCCGGTGCCCAGCGCCACCTGGGCGCCGACGATGCCGTGGCCGCCATAGAAGCCGGTCGGCACGTCGAACATGTGCATGGAGCCGCCCTTGCCCTTGGACGAGCCGCCGATGCGCCCGGTCAACTCGGCCATGACCTCCTTGGGGTCCATGCCGGCGGCCAGCATGTGGCCGTGATCGCGATAGCCGGTGATGATCTTGTCGTGGCCCTGCTTCACGCTCTCCTGAACGCCCACCGCCACGGCCTCCTGGCCGATGTAGAGGTGGCAGAAGCCGCCGATCAGCCCCATGCCGTACAGCTGGCCCGCCCGCTCCTCGAAGCGGCGGATCAGCACCATCTCGCGGTAGTAGCGGAGCAGGTCCTCCTTGGAGGCCTGGGGCGTGTTCGGAATCGACTTGGAGGCTTTCGCGGCGGCCTTCGCCATCAGGCGTCTCCGGGGTTCGGGGGCGCCGCTGTGAGCCGGGCCCTTCTCGTTACGGAAGCCGCCTTTAGCAGCCTTCGTTCCCGGGATGCAAAGGGGCCAGGCTCGGCTGTAACGAGAGTTCAGGAGGCGGACCGCGCCTCGGCCTTGACCGTCGGCAGATGGCTGGCGCGGATCACATAGTCGCGCGGATCGGCGAAGCCGAGCACGGCGCGCGCCCGCTCCTCCAGCAGGTCGCGGGACAGGGACCCGGCGCGGAGATAGCGCACGCGGATTTCGAGGTCGCGACGCTCATCGGTCAGTCGTTCAAGCTGGTCCTGCCGCTCCGCCAGCAAGGCCGCTCGCTCCGCCCCGCTCAGGAGGCCGCGCTCCCCCGTCAGGGCTTGGACGCCGAGATAGACGACCAGCAGCATCAGAAAGGACGACAGGGCGTACGGCTTCATCCGTTCGGGCACTTCGGACGCTCCTTCTGAGCGCGACAGAGGGTTGATCGTCTGTGACCGGAAATGCCTAAGGAAAGGTAGCGTGGCTGTAGCCTACAGTCCTTCTCCCCTCAGGGGAGAAGGACCCCCCCCCGAAAGGTCACCGCTTCAGCAGCATGCCGTCGCCGAAGTACTCGCCCTGCTCGCCCAGCATCTCCTCGATGCGGAGCAGCTGGTTGTATTTGGCGGTGCGGTCCGAGCGGGCCAGCGAGCCGGTCTTGATCTGACCGCAGTTGGTGGCGACCGCCAGGTCCGCGATGGTGGAATCCTCCGTCTCGCCAGAGCGGTGGCTCATCACGGCGGTGTAACCGGCGCGATGGGCCATATCGACGGCGTCGAGCGTCTCGGACAGGGTGCCGATCTGGTTGACCTTGACCAAGATGGAGTTGGCCAGGCCCTCGCCGATGCCGGCGGCCAGGCGCGCGGGGTTGGTCACGAACAGGTCGTCGCCCACCAGCTGAACCGTGTCGCCCAGCCGATCGGTCAGCAGCCGCCAGCCGTCGAAGTCGTCCTCGGCGCAACCGTCCTCGATGGAGACGATGGGGAAGCGGGCGCAGAGATCGGCGAGGTAGCCGACCATGGCCTCGGCCTCCAGCACCTTGCCCTCGCCGGTCAACTGGTACTTGCCGTCCCTGAAGAACTCGGTGGAGGCGACGTCCAGGGCGAGGTGGAAGTCCTCGCCCGCGAGGTAGCCCGCCGCCTGGCCCGCCTGGGTGATGAAGCTCAGCGCCTCCTCGGCCGACGCCAGGTTCGGCGCGAAGCCGCCCTCGTCGCCGACATTGGTGTTGTGGCCGGCGTCGCGCAGCGCCTTCTTCAGGGCGTGAAAGATCTCCGCGCCCATGCGGAGGCCCTCCGAGAAGGTCTCCGCGCCGGTCGGCAGGATCATGAACTCCTGGATGTCGATCGGATTGTCGGCGTGGGCTCCACCATTGATGATGTTCATCATGGGCGTGGGCAGCACGCGGGCCGAGACGCCGCCGATGTAGCGATAGAGCGGCAGGTTGGCCGACACGGCGCTGGCCTTGGCGCAGGCGAGGCTGACACCCAGGATGGCGTTGGCGCCCAGGCGCGCCTTGTTCTCCGTGCCGTCGAGGCTCATCAGCACCTCGTCGATGCGGCGCTGGTCCTCGGCGTCCATGCCGGACAGGGCGTCGAAGATCTCGCCATTCACGGCGTCCACCGCCTTCTGCACGCCCTTGCCGAGCCACAGGTCCTTGTCGCCGTCGCGCAGCTCGACCGCCTCATGGGCGCCCGTGGAGGCTCCCGAGGGCACGGCGGCGCGGCCGAAGGAGCCGTCCTCCAGCGTCACATCGACCTCCACCGTGGGATTGCCCCGGGAGTCGAGGATCTGGCGGGCGGCGATGTCGACGATGTCGGTCATGGGGCTGTTCCTTGAGGTTTCGGGCGGGCTTTAGCGGCTCAGCCGCCGCGCGCCAACCTCGGGAGCCTCAGGCGCAGCCCTCGACGTACTGGATGGAAGGGCCGCCGCCGCGAATCGCCTGGACGCGCCCGTCTCGGTTGATCTCATAGACCAGGCCCCGGGCGTTCGGATCCTGCACGTACTGAGCGCCGCCGCCCCTGCTCCAGACCGTTAGATATTCGGCCGGCGCCTCGACATACTTGTGCGGAGAGGCGCGGACGAGCGGGCCGTAGAGGGTCTTCACCTGGGCAGCGGGGTCGCCCACGCCGATGTCGCGGTCGGACCTCACCTGACCTCCCTGAATGACAGAGACGCGCGTCAGCACGCCGTTCTCGATCATCACCAGCAGCCCTTCGGGCGCGCGCTGGGGCCGGAACTCGTCGCAGGCCTCGGGATCGGGCCCGCCCACGGCTTCAGGATTGGCGTCGGAGCCCAGCGCCTGCTCGACCTCGGCCCGCGTCATGCCAATGCGCAGGGGCCCGTAGCCTTCGGCCGTCAGCACGGGCGCGGCGGGTGCGGGGGTGGCTGGAGGCGGCGCGGGCCTGGCGGGCTCCGGCGCCTTCTCGGCCGTTTCCGGCGGCTCGCAGGCCGCGAGCGCGAGAGCAGCGGCGCCCAGCAGGATCAGGCGAATCACGATCAAGCCTCCGTCGGCAATTCGACAGAGGCCATTCAGACACGAAAACGGCGCGCGAGGCTATCGCGCGCCGTTCCAACTCTGCGTGTCGGCTGAAGCCTAGTCTTCCTTGGGCGTCAGCACCTGGCGGCCGCGATAGGTGCCGGTCTTCAGGTCGATGTGGTGCGGGCGCTTCAGCTCGCCGGTGTCCTTGTCCTCGACATAGGCGTTCGTGCCGAGCGCATCGTGGGCGCGGCGCATGTTGCGGCGGGAAGGCGAAACTTTACGCTTCGGAACGGCCATGTCCGTCTCTGTTCTGGGCTCGGGCGCCCTGGACAGGCGCGGAAAACTGAAAGGGCGGCCGTGGGGCCGCCGCTGCGAGGGCGCGCTTATGCATGAAGCGGGCGGCTATTTCAAGGCCCGTACAGCTTGGCCGCGCGGGCTTCGAAACAGCGGATCAAGGAGCCCACCGCCCGGTCGAAGTTGGCGTGGAGCATGGCGTCCAGCAGCCGGCTCTTGAAGGCGAAGTCGATGGTGAACTCCAGCCGCGTTCCCTTGGGGTCGGGATAGAACTCCCAGCGGTTCCTCAGGTGCTTGAACGGCCCGCGAAGCAGGCCGACCTCCACGCGCGGCGCCTGCTTGTCATGGCGCACCCAGGTGGAGAAGCGCTCCTTCAAGAAGGAGAAGCCGACCGAGGCCTCCGCGTCCTTCAGCGTGGCGCCCTCCCCTTCCGGCCGCTCGTTCCACACGCGCATGGAGGTGACCCAGGGCACGAACTCCGGATAGGCGCGCACGTCCGCCACCAGCTCGGCGAGCTGGTGCGGCTGATACGGCAGGATGCGGGTGACGCGGTGAACGGCCATTCAGCGCCGGTTCTGCGCCTCGCGCGCGGCCTTGAGCCTCGCGAAGTCCTCGCCGGCGTGGTGGGAGGAGCGGGTGAGCGGCGAGGAGGAGACCATGAGGAAGCCCTTAGCGCGGGCGATGGCCTCATAGGCCTTGAACTCCTCCGGCGTCACGAACCGCTCGATGGCCGCGTGCTTCCGCGTCGGCTGGAGGTACTGGCCGATGGTGATGAAATCGACGTTCGCCGAGCGCATGTCGTCCATCACCTGCATGACCTCTTCCTTGGTCTCGCCCAGGCCGACCATGATGCCGGACTTCGTGAACTGGCTGGGGTCGCGCTCCTTGACCATCTGGAGCAGGCGCAGGGAGTGGAAGTACCGGGCGCCGGGCCGGATCTTCAGATAGAGCCGCGGCACCGTCTCCAGGTTGTGGTTGAAGACGTCGGGACGCGCGTCGATCATCACCTCGGCCGCGCCGTCCTTGCGCAGGAAATCGGGCGTCAGGATCTCGACCGTGGTGTTCGGCGCCTGGAGCCGGATCTGGCGCACCACCTCGGCGAAGTGGGCCGCGCCGCCGTCGGCCACATCGTCCCGGTCCACCGAGGTGATCACGACGTGGTTCAGGCCCATCTGCTGGACAGCCAGGCCGACCTTGCCGGGCTCTTCAGGGTCCAGAGGGTCTGGCAGGCCGGTCTTCACATTGCAGAAGGCGCAGGCCCGCGTGCAGGTGTCGCCCATGATCATCAGGGTCGCGTGCTTCTGGCTCCAGCACTCGCCGATGTTCGGGCAGGCCGCCTCTTCACAGACGGTGTGCAGGCCCTTCTCGCGCACGATCGCCTTGGTCGTGTTGTACTGACCCGATCCCGGCGCCTTGACCCGCAGCCAGTCGGGCTTCCTCAGCACGACCGACTCCGGCCGGTTCTGCTTTTCCGGATGGCGGAGCTTGGCCGGCGAGGCGGTCAGGGTGTCGATCAGGGTGACCATGGAACCGGCTATGTCGCGCCTGCGAAGGGCGAACGCAAGGCGGCGGGGAGCCTCACGTCCCGTAACCGACCTTTTCAAGCGGGGGCGTGGGCACTAGGTTGCGCGCCCTTGACGCTGGGGCGCCCCCAGCCCGACGGAGAAGACGCGTGCGCGAACCGCTCAGAGCCGAGGCCGAGGAGACGCTGTTCGACGCCCTGATCTCCGCGCGCGAACGCTACGGCGACAAGGAGATCCTGGAGGACCAGGACCGCAAGCCCCTCACCTACACCGGCCTGATCCGCGCCGCGTTCGTGCTGGGCCGCAAGATCGCGGCCATGACGGAGCCTGAGGAGCGGGTGGCGATCCTGCTGCCGTCCTCCATGGGGGTGGTGGTCACCTTCTATGGCCTGCACGCGCACGGCCGCGTTCCTGTGATGCTGAACTTCACCTCCGGCGAGCGGAACGTGAAGGCGGCGATCCAGGCGGCGGGCGTGAAGAAGGTGCTCTCGGCCAAGCGCTTCGTGCAGCAGGCCAAGATCGATGACCTGATCGAGCAGATTTCCGAGGTCGCCGAAGTCGTCTGGCTGGACGACGTGCGCAAGACCATCGGCCTGCCCGACAAGCTCTATGGCCTCATGGCTGGCCTGCTGCCGCGCCAGTTCCGCGCCAAGACCGATCCGAAGGGGCCGGGCGTGGTGCTGTTCACCTCCGGCAGCTTCGGCGCGCCCAAGGGCGTGGTGCTGAGCCAGTGGAACCTGGTGTCCAACTGCCGGCAGGTGGCCCAGCACATCCACCTGAAGCCGGAGTGGGTGATGTTCAACCCGCTGCCGACCTTCCACTGTTTCGGCCTGACCGGCGGGGTGATCCTGCCTCTCCTGCAAGGGTTGAAGGCGTTTCAGTACCCCTCGCCGCTGCACGCCAAACAGATCGTCGAGCTGTTGCCGCAGGTGAAGGCCTCCATCCTGTTCGCCACGGACACCTTCCTGAACCAGTACGCCCGGGTCGCCTCGCCCGACGACTTCGACACGCTGGAGTTCGTGGTGGCGGGCGCCGAGAAGGTCCGGCCCGAGACCCACCACCTGTTCAACACCCGCTTCCACGGCCTGAAGCTGCTGGAAGGCTACGGCGCCACCGAAGCCGCGCCCGTGGTGGCGGTGAACCACCCGGACCGCAACCGGCCCGGCACCGTCGGCCAGATCCTGCCCGGCCTGGAATGGAAGCTGGAGCCCGTCCCCGGCATCGACGAAGGCGGCCGGCTGTATCTGCGCGGACCTAACGTCATGGAGGGCTACCTCTCGACCGAGGACCCCCGCGCCATCGATCCCCTGCCCGACGGCTGGCACGATACGGGCGACATCGTCGACCTGGACGAGGAGGGCTATATCGCCATCCTGGGTCGGGTGAAGCGGTTCGCCAAGATCGGCGGCGAGATGGTGTCCCTGACGGCGGTCGAGGGCCTGGCCAGCGCCGTCTGGCCTGAGCATCGCCACGCCGTGGTCGCCACCGCCGACAGCCGCAAGGGCGAGAAGCTGGTCCTCGTCACCGACCGCCAGGACGCCGAAGTCGCCCGCCTGGCCGAGTGGGCGCGCGAACACGGCGCGCCGGAGCTGGCGGTGCCCAAGAAGATCGTGAAGGTCCAGGAGCTGCCCGTGCTGGGCACAGGCAAGACGGACTACGTCTCGATCCAGCAGATGGTCGAAGGCGAGGCCCAGGCGGCGTAAGCTCGGCCATTGATCGGGAACCGCAGCGGTTCCATATTCGCGGCTCCTTTGCTGTCAGGAGATTCGCACGTGGCTTCCCTCGATCAGTATCGTTCGCAGGCTCTGTCGGTCCTTCGCATCATGGCAGGGCTGCTGTTCCTTCAGCACGGCACGGCCAAGGTGCTGGGCTTTCCAGTCGTCGAGGGCGTCCCGCCTCCGGGCTTGAGCCTGCCGGGCCTGTCGGGGCCCATCGAGCTGATCGGCGGCGGCCTGCTGGTGCTCGGCCTCTTCACGCGGCCGACGGCCTTCATCCTGTCGGGCTTCTGCGCCGTGGCCTACTGGATGATGCACGGCGGGCAGGGCTTCTTCCCCATCCTGAACGGCGGCGAGCTGGCCGTGCTCTACTGCTTCGTCTTCCTGTACTTCGTCTTCGCCGGACCCGGCGCCTGGGCGGTGGACAACCTGATCGGCAAGCGCCGCTAGCCGATCCGCACACCGGTCATCGAGATGGAGCCGCCCTCGATGACGTCGTTGAAGAAGCTGACGGCGTCGCCCGGCCGCCGCTGGGCGGCGACGTAGAGCAGCGGCAGGAAGTGCTCGTCGGTGGGGACGCTCAGCTGGGCGTCCTCCGCCAGACCGACCCAGTCGATCAGGGCCTCGTCGTCGCCCGCGACCAGGGCCGCCTTCACCGCCTCATTGAAGCGCGTAGCCCAGTCATAGGCCTCGCCGCCCGCGCGCTTCCAGGCGCGCAGATTGTGCACGAAGTCGCCGGAGCCGGCGATCACCACCCCCTCGTCGCGGAGCGGGTTCAGCCGCCGCGCCAGGTCGAAGTGTTCGCGTGGCGACAGGCGGCGGTCCAGCGACAGCTGCAGCACGGGCGTGTCCGCCTCGGGCCAGACGTGGGTCAGCACCGACCATGTCCCATGATCAAGTCCCCAGCTGTCGGTCGGCTGGGCGCCGGTCAGCTCGGCCACTCGCGTCGCCAGTTCCGGAGAGCCGGGCGCGGGATAGTCGTAGGCGTGGAGCTCCGGCGTGAAGCCGCCGAAGTCGTGGATGACCGGCGGCCTTTCCTGGCTTGTCACGCCGAGACCCTGCGTCTCCCAATGAGCGGAGACCATCAGCACGGCCCGGGGCCCGCCGATCGCCTGGCCCAGCTCGCTCCAGGCGGCGGCGTAGGGGCCGCCCAAGGCGTTCATGGGCGAGCCGTGGCCGAAGAAGACGGCGGGCTGGGCCATCAGCCGAACAGCTTCGCCGCCGTTTCGGCCACGTAGCGCCCCTGCCAGCGGGCGCCTTCCAGTTCGTTTTCGGACGGCATGCGCGAGCCGTCGCCGCCGGTGATGGTGGTGGCGCCATAGGGGCTGCCGCCCGTGATCTCGTCCATGCGCGACTGCCCCGCCCAGGCGTAGGGCAGTCCGGCGATCAGCATGCCGTGGTGCAGCAGGGTCTGTATCAGGCCGATCAGGGTCACCTCCTGCCCGCCGTGCTGGGTCGCGGTCGAGGTGAAGGCCGAGCCGACCTTGCCGACGAGGGCGCCCTTCACCCAAAGCCCCCCGGTCTGGTCCAGGAAATTGCGCATCTGGGACGCGGCCGTGCCATAGCGGGTGCCGGCGCCGACGATCACCGCGTCATACTCCCCCAGGTCGGACGGTTGGGCGATCGGCGCGGCCTGATCGAGCTTGTAGCCGGACTGGCGCGCCAGCTCCTCGGGGACCAGTTCGGGCACGCGCTTGATGTCGACCTCGGCGCCGGCAGAGCGGGCGCCTTCCGCCACGGCTTCCGCCATCTTCTCGATGTGGCCGTAGGTGGAGTGATAAAGGACCAGGACCTTGGGCATGGGGAACTTCCGCTTGCTGTGAACTCGCGCGCTGTCTGTAACAGCACTAGTGGCGGATATGGGCCGCCGCGCACGGTGCGCAAGGGGTGAACCTCAGAGGGTCGTGAGAGGTCCCGGAAAGGGGCAAACCCGACGATAGAAGGCGCGGTCGCCCGGAACCGCCCGCCCCTGCCCTAACAGAAAGGCGTGCTGCACCACCATGGCCTGCTGTTCGATGTTGAGGCCCCGCCAGACGCACCGGTCGTCGGCCTCATAGCGGTAGGCGGCGGCCGAGAAGCCCGCGTGCAGCTTGGCGCCCAGCAGGTTCACCCCCGACTGCGCCTGCCAGACATGCACCAGCTCGTGGACGAAGACGCTGCGCGGCCAGAGCGGCGCCTGGCTAAGATCGGCGGGAAGTTCCCGGCGCGGCCAGACGATCCAATCCCTGCCGAACCAGCGGCCGGGCACGAAGGCCAGCATGACCGGCCAGGGCGCGGCCAGGATCCGGATGAGGTCGAGCCTCAGCGCCTCGCCGAAGACGCTCCACGCCAGGCCCTTCTCACCCTCGGTCAAATGCCGGATCACGGCTGGTAAGGCTGGGGCCCCGGGCGTTGTTCCCCGCCCTCCGCCGGCGCAGGCGGCGGCTCGCGATAGGCGATCGGGTTGGTCCACTCCCAGTGCCAGGGCTCATAGGCGTAGGGGGCGAAGCCGAAGCGGCCGGCGTTCTTGACCAGCCAGCGGTAGGTCGCCCCCCGCGTCATCGCCAGGCGGCTCTTGGGGTTGGTGTTGTCCACGCCCATGCCGGGCGCCTGACCGACATAGAGGTCCACGGCCGCCCCCGTGCGGTGCGGAGAGCAGGTGGCGCGGCGGAGCCCATCGCAGTTGCCCTGCGCGGCGCAGCGGGCGGCGTCCGCCTCGGGATCGCGGAAACCCGAGAAGATCTGCAGCAGCTCGGGATTCCGCCCGACCTCCGGCACCTCCCGGCGCGCGGCCTGCACCAGGGCGCGGTAGGCCTCCAGCACGTCCTTTCGGATCAGGCGAGTCAGGCGGTCGGCGTGCTCCTCCTCCGGCACCAGATAGCCGAGTTCGGAGATATGCGGCGGCGCCGGGCAGACGTCCTTGACCCGCATCATCACGAAGGGCCGCCGCTCCTGCCAGAGGCCGCGGAAGGTCTGAAAGGTGGCCGGGCCGAACAGTCCGTCCACCGGCAGACCATGTCGGCGCTGGAACTCGGCCAGATAGGCGGTGAAGGTCGACGAACCCGGCGGACAGCGCGTGCCCAACTCCTGCTGGATCAGCGGCAGATAGGTCTCCCACCCCCGCTCCTGTCGGTCGAACGGCGCCCACTCCATCGCGTAGAGGCTCTCGCCATTCTTCACCGACTCCTCAAACCAGCGGTCGCGCCAGTCGTCGCAGGACTGCGCATGCGCGGGCGCCGCCGCGAACGCCGCCATCAGCACGGTCAGAAGGGCCAGAAGACGCCACGCCATCGGCCCGAGCAGACCCGAACTCCGTGGCGCCCGCAAGGCCCCTCCCCCCATGTGCGCAAACACGGCATGGTGAAGCCTGGCGGGCGACTCGACGAACAGGACCCGCGAGCCGAGAGCGCCATGACTGACACCACCCCGACCGCCCTGAAGCCGGCCCGCCGCAGCAACCGGACGCTGGCCGCCTTCGCCGCCTCGTGCCTGCCCTATGCGGCGCTGGGCCTGCCGGTCTACGTCACCCTGCCCGAGTTCTACGCCAGCCATGTGGGCGTGCCGCTGGCGGCGGTCAGCCTGATCTTCCTCATCGTGCGGCTGGCCGACATCGTGGTCGACCCCTTCCTCGGCATGGTGATCGACCGCACATCAACCAAGTGGGGCCGGTACCGGGTCTGGATGGCGATCGGCGCGCCGATCCTGATGCTGTCGGTCGCCATGCTGTTCTTCGTGGCGCAGGGCGCGTCCGCGACCCATCTCGCGGTGTGGCTGGTGGTCATGTACCTCGGCTACTCCATCAGCCTGCTCAGCCAGATGAGCTGGGCCTCGGTGCTGTCGCCCGACTACAACGAGCGCTCCCGCATCTACGGCTGGTGGCAGGTCGCCAACATCGTGGGCGTGCTGGCCGTGCTGCTGATCCCCGTGGCGGCTCAGGGGATGGGCTATTCCTATGTCGAGGCGGTGAGGATGCAGGGGGGCTTCATCGTCGGCCTGTTGCCCTTGGCGCTCCTGATCACCTTCGCCTTCACCCCCGAGCCCCGGAATGTCACGCCGCCGCCGCATGGAGGGATCGGCGCGACGCTGACGCTGATCGCCAAGCCGGTGCTGCGGCGCCTGTTGCTGTCCGACCTGCTGCTGGGCGCCGCGCGGGGGCTGATCGGCGTGCTGTTCTTCTACTTCTTCGAACAGGCGCGGGGATTCGAGCGGGAGCAGACCTCCATCCTGCTGCTGGTCTATTTCGTCGCCGGCCTGGTGGGGGCCCCGATCTGGGCGTGGCTGGCGACCCGCATCGGAAAGCATCGCGCGCTTGCGGTCGGCAGCGTCTATTTCGCCGTCAGCTTCGCCGCCGCCACCCTGCTGGCTCCGGCCGGAAACTTCCCCGTGGCCGTCGCGGCCATTGCGGTGACGGGACTGGCGTTTGGGGCGGCGGACCTTCTGCTGCGGGCCATGATGGCGGATGCGTCGGACGCCGTGCGGCTGGACGAAGGCGCGGACCGGACCGGGCTGCTCTTCTCCATCCTGAACGCCACCTCCAAGATGGGCTATGCCGTCTCGGTCGGGGCCTTCGCCGTGCTGGAGTGGATCGGCTTCGACGCCAAGCCCGGCGCGGTGAACGACCCCGGCGTGATCCTGGGCTTGCAGTGGCTGTTCATCGCCGCGCCCGTGGTGCTGCTGCTCGTGTCGGCGGCGGTGCTGCGCAACTATCCCTTGACGCCCGAGGCGCACGCGGAGGTGCGGGCCAAGCTCGCCGCGCGCGACGGAGAAGCGCGATGAGCAAGCCCATCGGCCGCCTGGTCCGCATCATGGAGCGGCTGCGCGATCCGGTGGGCGGCTGCCCCTGGGATGTGGAGCAGACCTTCGCCACCATCGCCCCCTATACGCTGGAAGAGGCCTATGAGGTCGCCGACGCCATCGAGCGCGGCGACATGGACGACCTGAAGGGCGAGCTCGGCGACCTGCTGTTCCAGGTCGTCTTCCACGCCCGCATGGCCGAGGAGCAGGGCCTGTTCGCCTTCGACGATGTGGCGAACGCGATCGCCGACAAGCTGGAGCGCCGCCACCCGCACGTGTTCGGGGACGAGGCCGCGCGCGCGGACGCCGTGACTCAGAAGGCCCGCTGGGAAGACATCAAGGCCGCCGAGCGGGTGGCGAAACAGCAGACCGGCGTGCTGGACGATGTGCCGGTCGGCCTCCCTGCCCTCGCCCGCGCCGCCAAGCTGACCAGGCGCGCCGCCCGCGTGGGCTTCGACTGGCCCTCCACCGACGAGGTGTTCGACAAGCTCCACGAGGAGGTCGCCGAACTCCGCGCCGAGATCGCCTCAGGCGACCTCGACAAGGCTCGCGAGGAGATGGGCGACCTGCTGTTCGTGGTCGCCAACCTGGCCAGGAAGCTCGGCGTGGAGCCGGAAGACGCGCTCCGAGGCGCCAACGCCAAGTTTGTGCGCCGCTTCGCCTTCATCGAGGCGGAGCTGGCGAAGGGCGGGCGAACGCCGGAGCAGTCGAACCTGGCCGAGATGGACGCGCTCTGGGACCGGGCGAAGGTGGTGGAGCGAACGTGACTGAATTCTGGTCCGCGATCGCCGGTGCGTTAGTCGGTGGCGCTTTGACGGCACTGACACAGCTCTTGAGCTTCCGATGGCAGGAGCGAAGGGAGCGCGCGCGAAGAAGAGAAAAAGAGGCTCGCGATCATAAGGAGCACCTAACTCGACAAGCTACCTTGGCGTTCAGCATCCTGGCGAAAATGAACCGCGGCTTTACAGCGATCACGCAGGTTCGCGACGTTCTCGGTGCCGCTGATCAGCTGGTCAGAGAGACCGGAATGGAACTAGCGAATGCTGCTCGTCCCATTGCTACCGATCCCGATAGGTTCAGCTTCACCTTGGACGAGATGATCCTCGTGAGAGATATTGCTCGAGACGAATGGATTAATCCCTTTATGAACCTCCCTCACGTGGTGGATGGCTACATCGCAAACATGGCTGTGTTCAGGAGGCAGAAGGCCGAAATCAACAGCATGGCAGAGGTTGGACATATAGGGCCAGATGGTCGGGCCTTCACAGGCATACCGAAAGCAAAGGAGTTCAAGTACAAGCTTTTGCTGCGTGAAGCTGAAGTTCTCTTAGCATCGATGCGCGACACCATAGGGCCCGATTACGTCACCACGAACAACCTGTTCCACGACTTGCATGCTGCTTTCCAGGACAGGTTTGGATCAGCACGCATGAAGGTAAGCTTCGAAGTTGATCGCATTGACTAGACTTCCGCCCCAAACTGCCGCTCGAACCGGCCCAGCGCCGCCGGGTGCAGGCGCACGATGACGCGCGTCCGCCCATGCTCATCGGTCTCCCGCCCCGTCACCCGGCCGTGTTCATAGAGCCAAGCCAGGGCCTCGCCCTGCTCCGGCGCGAGCACAAGCTCCGTCTCGGGATCGTCGTCGATCAGGCCGGCGATGGCTTCGCGCAGGCGCTCCATGCCTTCGCCGGTCCAGGCTGACACGGCCACGGCGCGCGCTGGGCCGTCGTTCAGGCGAGCGGCGCGGTTCTCGACCACCTCGCGGGTTTCGGAGTCCAGCAGGTCGATCTTGTTCCAGACCTCCAGCACCCGGCGCTCCTTGCCTTCGACGGCAGGGATCTGTTTCAGCACCGCTTCGACGTCCTTGCGCTCGGCCTCCGTGTCGGGCGAGGCGATGTCGCGGACGTGCAGGATCAGGTCGGCCTCACCCACCTCCTCCAAGGTGGCGCGGAAGCTCTCCACCAGCTCGTGCGGCAGGTCGGAGATGAAGCCCACGGTGTCGGCGATGATGGCCGGGCGTCCTTGGGGCAGTTTGATGGTGCGCTGGGTGGTGTCGAGCGTGGCGAACAGCAGGTCCTTGGCCAGCACCTCCGAACCCGTGAGCCGGTTGAACAGGGTTGACTTGCCAGCGTTGGTGTAGCCGACGAGCGCCACGGCCGGGAACGGGACCTTCTGGCGTTGCTTGCGATGCAGGCCGCGCGTGCGGCGCACCTCCTCCAGCTCAGCCTTCAGCTTGACGATGCGGTCGGCGATCTGGCGGCGGTCCAATTCGATCTGGGTTTCGCCTGGGCCGCCGGTCGAGCCTGTGCCGCCACGCTGGCGCTCGAGGTGGGTCCAGGTGCGGACGAGGCGCGAGCGTTCATAGTCGAGCCGCGCCAGCTCGACCTGCAGCCGGCCTTCATTGGTGCGGGCGCGGCGGCCGAAGATCTCGAGGATCAGGCCGGTGCGATCCACCACCTTGGCGTCCCAGGCCTTTTCCAGATTGCGCTGCTGGCCGGGCGTGATGTCGGCGTCGATCACCACCACCTCGGCCTCGGCGGCGCGAATCAGGGCGGCGATCTCGTCCACCTTGCCGGCTCCGAACAGGGTGGCGGGCGACCTGGAGCGCAGGCGCACGATCTCTTGGGCGCGGACGTCGAGGTCCAGCGCCTGGGCGAGCCCGATGGCCTCCTCGAGGCGGCCCTGCGCGGTGCGATCGCTCTCGCCGCGCTGGTCGGGATGAATGACGATGGCGCGCACGACGGGCGCGGCGTGGTCGATGAGTTTGGTCAGGTGCGGGTCTCTGGGCGGAAGTGAGTAGTGCTAGTGAGCGAGAGGTGAGCGACAGGGCGCGACCGCCTGCATCAGCGGCTCACCCCTTGCTCACTAGCACTATTCACCCCCAGCCGGTTCCTCAGTCCTCGTCGGTCTCGGGCTCGTAGAGCTGGACCGGGGCCGAGGGCATGATGGTGGAGATGGCGTGCTTGTAGACGAGCTGGCTCTGCCCGTCGCGACGCAGCAGCACGCAGAAATTGTCGAACCAGGTCACGATGCCCTGCAGCTTCACGCCATTGACCAGAAAGATGGTCAGGGGCGTCTTGGTCTTGCGGACCGCGTTCAGGAAGGTGTCCTGGAGGTTCTGGCGCTTGTCCATGGCAGGTTGTCCCTGTTCTTGATTGTTGGGCCGGAAAGGCGATCCGACCTTAGCCGCGCCGAAGCGAACGGCGCAACGCCTAGATGGCCTCGCTCCGCGCCTGGTCAAGATAGAGGTCGCGAAGGCGACGCGAGACCGGGCCGGGCTTGCCGTCGCCGATCCGGTGGCCGTCGATGGAGACCACGGGCATGACCCAGGCGCTGGCGGCGGTGGTGAAGGCCTCGCGGGCGCGCCTGGCCTCCTCCACGCTGAACGGCCGCTCCTCCAGCTCGATGTCGTGCTCTCGCGCGAGCTGGATCAGGGCGGCGCGCGTGATCCCGCGCAGAATGTTGGCCTGGGTGTCGCGCGTACGCAGCTTGCCCGCCTCGTCCACGATCCAGGCGTTGGTCGAGGCGCCCTCGGTGATGAGTCCCAGCTCGTCCACCATCCAGCACTCGTAAGCTCCGGCCTCGCGCGCCGCCTGTTTGGCCAGGACATTGGGCAGGAGCCCGACGGTCTTGATGTCGCAGCGGCCCCATCGGATGTCGGGCTGGGTCACGACCGCGACACCCTTCCTGGCCAGCAGGTCGCTCTTGCCCGGGTCCATGGCGCGGGCTGTGACGATCACGCTGGGCGCGGTGTCGGCCGCCGGAAAGGCATGGTCGCGTCGGGCCGTGCCGCGCGTCACCTGGATGTAGACGATGCCGTCCCGCACCCGGTTGCGGGCCACGGTTTCGCGCAGCACGGCGCCGAGCGCCGCGCGGGTCATCGGGCGGACGATGCGGAGCTCGTCCAGGCTCCGCTCCAGCCGGCTCATGTGGCCGTCGTAGTCGGCCAGGCGCCCGTCGAACACGGACCAGACCTCATAGACGCCGTCGGCGAACTGCAAGCCGCGGTCCTCGATGTGCACCACGGCCTGGCCGTGCGGCTGGTAGACGCCGTTCACATAGGCGACGCGGCTCATGCGCCTTCCAGCTCCTCGTCCTCCTCGCCGCCGCGCGCCGGCGAGACGCCGAGCGACTTCAGCTTTCTATGCAAGGCCGAACGCTCCATGCCGATGAAGGCCGCGGTGCGGCTGATGTTGCCGCCGAAGCGCATGATCTGGGCCGCGAGATACTCCCGCTCGAACACCTCCCGGGCGTCCCGCAGGGGCAGGGCGATGATGCGCTCGGCGCCGATGGCGTTGCTGGGCGAGGCGTTGGCCGGCTCCTGCGGCAGCATGTCCGCGGTGATCGGCTCGCCGACGTCGCCGGTGGCCAGGATCAGGAGACGCTCGACGTTGTTGCGCAGTTGCCGGACGTTGCCCGGCCAGGGATGCACCTGCAGCACGGCGATGGCGTCCTCGCCCAGGCGCCTGCGCGGCAGCCCCTGGGAGACCGCCAGCGTCTCCACGAAGTGCTCGACCAGCTCGGCGATGTCCTCGCGCCGTTCCGACAGCGCCGGCACGCGGATGGGCACCACGTTCAGCCGGTGGAACAGGTCCTCGCGGAAGCGTCCCTCGGCGATCTCCTGCTTCAGGTCGCGGCTGGTGGAGGAGATGACGCGCACGTCCACCTGAACGTCCTGCTCGCCGCCCACGCGCCGGAAGCGCTGTTCGACCAGCACGCGCAGGATGCGGCTCTGGCTCTCGCGCGGCATGTCGGCCACGTCGTCCAGGAACAGGGTCCCCCCGTGCGCGCGCTCGAACACGCCGATCTTGCGGGGCCGACCGTCGCCGCCCTCTTCGCCGAACAGCTCGACGTCCAGCCGCTCGGGGGCCATGCCCGCGGCCGAGATGGCGACGAACTCGCGCTTGGCGCGCGGGCTGCCCTCATGGATCAGGCGCGCCACCAGCTCCTTGCCCGAACCGGGCGGGCCAGAGATCAGCACGCGGCTGTTGGCCGGGGCGACCTTGCCGATGGTCGACCGCAGGGTCTGAGCTGCCGCCGACCGGCCGATCAGGGCCCCGGTGTGGGCCGCGCCCGCCCGCAGGCGCCGGTTCTCGCGCTTGAGCGAGGCGGCTTCCAGCGCCCGCTGAACGACGACCACCAAGCGATCGGACTTGAACGGCTTTTCGATGAAGTCGTAAGCGCCACGCTGGAGCGCCGACACCGCCGTCTCGATGTTGCCGTGGCCGGAGATCATCACCACGGGCAGGTCGGCGTCCAAGCCCTTGATCAGGTCTAGCAGCTCCAACCCGTCCAGCCCGCCGCCCTGCATCCAGATATCCAGCAGGGCCAGTGACGGCTTGCGCGAGCGGATGGCGGCCAGGGCCTCGTCCGAGTTGGAGGCCACGCGGACGGCGTGACCTTCGTCCTCGAGAAGGCCTGACACCAGCTCCCGGATGTCCGCCTCGTCGTCCACGACCAGAATGTCGGCGCCCGTGGGTCGCATGTCGCCTCGCTAACCGGCCGCCGAGGCGACGGGCGTCCGCGCCTCGGGGGCGCGAGCGCCAGCCACGCCGGCGGGCTTCAGGGGAAAGATCAGGGTGACCCGGGCGCCCGACAGGGACTCGGCGTCGCCGAGCCTCAATTCGCCGCCATGGTCCTCGCAGATGCGCTTGACGATGGCCAGGCCCAGGCCCGTGCCCTTTTCGCGCGTGGTCACATAGGGTTCGGTCAGCCGGTCGCGGTCTTTCGCCGGCAGGCCGACGCCGTCGTCCTCGACGATGAAGCAGGCCGCGCCATCGGCGACCGCCAGCCGGGCCGAGACGCCGACCGGCTCGCCCTCGCCGGCCTCCGAGCCGCCGAGGCGGCGCGCGGCCACGGCCTCGCCCGCGTTCTTGAGGATATTGGTCAGGGCCTGACCAACCATGCGGCCGTCGCAGTGAAGCACCGCTTTCGGCAGCACGTCCGGCATGGACACCCCGATGGCGGGCGCCGCCACCCTCTGAGCGAACACGGCCTGGCGCAGCAGTTCGGCGGGATCTTCCGCCGAGAAGCGCGGGGCGGGCATGCGCGCGAAGGAGGAGAACTCGTCCACCATCCGCCCGATATCGCCAACCTGACGGATGATGGTCTCGGTGCAGCGGTCGAACACTTCGACATCGTCGCCGACCCGGGCGCGGTATTTTCGGCGCAGCCGCTCGGCCGACAGCTGGATCGGCGTCAGCGGGTTCTTGATCTCGTGGGCGATCCGGCGCGCCACGTCGCGCCACGCGGCGTTGCGCTGGGCCGTCACAAGGCGGGTGATGTCGTCGAAGGTCAGCACCATCTCGCCGCCGAGGCCGCCCTCGATCCGGACCCGCAGCCGACGCGTCTCGCCCGCGCGGGTGACGTCGATATCCTCCTCGATATGCGCCTCCTCCCGCCGGACCAGGGCCGACAGCTCGGGAGAGGCGTCAGCGAGCCGCGTGCCGATCAGGTCCGACGCCGACAGGGAGAGAAGCTGCACGGCGCTGTCGTTGATGGCGCTGATCCGCCCGTGACGATCCAGGCCGATGACCCCCGCGCTGACGCCCGACAGCACGGTCTCGATGAAGAGGGACCGCCCCCTCGCCTCCTCGCTGGCTGCCTTCAGCGCGGCCTGCTGGGCCTGGAGGTCGCCGGTCATGCGATTGAAGGCTTCGGACAGCACCGCCACCTCGTCCGACGCCTCGGTGGGATCGACCCGAGCCGACAGGTCGCCGGAGGCCGCCTGGTCCGCCGCCTTGACCAGCCGCGCGATGGGCGCGGAGATGGCGTTGGCCGCCGACATGCCCAGCCAGACCGCCCCGACCAAGACCAGCAGGGCCGTCTCGAGATAGCTCAGCGCGAAGGCCGCCTGGATGCGCGCCCGGCTCTCGGCCGCCTCGCGATAGGCCTGGATGGCTTCGCTGGCGGAGCTGAGCCGCGCCACCATGCCCGGCGCCAGCGGCCGCACCAGATAGAGGTAGGCGTCGCCGTACTCCGGCAGGGGGATCAGGGAACGCACGGCGTCCGGCCGCTCCGTCACCTGCTGCGGCGGCTCGCCGCCCTGGGACGCGACCTCCAGGGCCTCCGGCGGCGGCGCCACGAAGGGCGGCGCGCCCTCCGCTTGGGCCTGAGCCAGGACCTCGCCCTCGGCGTTCAGCAGATAGATGGCGGGGTAGCCGAACAGGTCGGCGATCTGACCCAGCGCTCCTGAAAAGCGGATACGATCGTCGAACAGGGGCCGGGCGTCCGACAGCTGGCTGGCGATGACGCGAAGATCGCCGTCCATCTCGCGCGAGACGTCGTCGATGTAGGCGGCGCCGATCTGGGCTCCGTCCTGCACCGCCGACTGCACATTGGCGCTGAACCACTGATCGACACCGCGATTGACCAGCACGCCGAACACCAGGGCCACGAGAATGGCGGGCGCCACGGCGGCGGCCGAGAACAGCGCCACGAACCGGAGGTGCAGCCGCGTGCCGGCCTCGCGGCGGTTGCGAACCAGCGCCAGCACCTGTCGCCCCACCACGACGGCGAGAAAGCCGATCAGCAGCAGATTGGCCGTCAGGATGTACAACACCGCTCGGGACGCCGCCCCCTGGGCTCCTCCGGCGCCGGCCGCGCCGGGCGCCACGGCGACCAGCCAGATAGCGGCGGCGGTGATCAGTATGGCGAGGGCGTAGGCGCCGCCGAACAGGGTGCGGACCCGCTCGCCGCTGAACAGGCCGCGAACGGCCGAGGGCTTCTCAGCCACGGCGGCGTCTGGAGTGATCAGCCTCGCGGGCGCCTCGATCATGCCGCGGCAGCTTCGACCAACTGTGGCTGATTTTCAACAGGGGAGTTGCGTGCGAGCGTCACCGCTGAACGCCACAAGACGGCGAGCTCACGCTCGACCTCCTCCGGCGTCTCGATCCTGCATAGCCGCGCTTTCTCGCGGCGGCGGTCCAGCGGATCGGCGGGCCAGGGCGCCTGCTCGACATACCAGCCGAGATGCTTGCGGAACATCTTCAGCCCCAGGGGAAGGCCGTAGAAGGCCACCGAAGCCCTCAGGTGCTCGATCACGATGGCGAGCCTTTCCTCGACATCGGGCTCGACCAAGGGGACGCCGGCGCCGAGCGCCCGCTCCAGCAGGGCTGGAAGCCACGGCCGGCCATAGACGCCGCGCCCGAGCATCAGCGCGTCGGCCCCTGAGCGCCGCACCGCCTCACGAGCGTCCTCGGCGGTGAGGATATCGCCGTTGACGATCACGGGAATGGAGACCGCCGCCTTGACCTCCCCGACCGCGTTCCAGTCCGCGCGGCCGGTGTAGAACTGCTGGCGCGTGCGCCCATGAACGGTGACCGCCTTGACGCCGATCGCCTCAGCGGCCCGCGCAAGTTCCGGCGCGTTCCGCGTCGCGTCGTCCCAGCCCAGGCGCATCTTGACCGTCACGGGGCGAGACACGGCCCCGACGACGGCTTCCATGATCCGGCAAGCCAGATCGGGCACGCGCATGAGGGCGGAACCGGCGGCCGAGCCGGTCACCTCCTTGGCGGGGCAGCCGAAGTTGAGGTCGATGATGTCGGCCCCCGCTCGCTCCGCCATGCGCGCGCCTTCGGCCATGACGGCGGGGTCGCGCCCGACCAGCTGGATCACCGTCAGGGGCAGGCCTTCGCCCACGGCAGCCCGACGCACCACGTCGGGGCGGCCGCGCGCGAGCTCGGCGGACGCCACCATCTCCGTCGCCACATAGGCGGCGCCGAGCCTTGCGGACAACAGGCGGAACGGCAGGTCGGTGACGCCCGTCATCGGGGCGGTCAGGACCCGGCCCGGCACGGTCACATCGCCGATCTGGAGGGTCTGCGGCATGCCGGGGAGATAGGCCGGACAGTCGCCGGGGTCCACCGCCACTGGCGCGGAGCCTCGCCCGCCTCTAGGAGCGGGGCATGAGCTTCGCCGCCGTTCTCGTCGCCGCCGGAACCGGAACTCGCGCCGGCGGCGCGAAGCAATGGCGCCTGCTGGGCGGCAAGCCGGTGGCGCGCTGGTCGCTGGAGGCCCTGCTGCGGGCGGGCGCCCAGGAGGTCGTCGTGGTGATCGGACAGGGCCAGGAGGCGGAGGCCGACCGCGCCTTGGGCGGCCTGCGGAACTGGCGCGTCGTCGGCGGCGGCGCCGCCAGGGCGGACTCCGTCCAGGCGGGGCTGACGGCGCTGGTCGGTCCCGACGACCTGCCGGTGCTGGTTCATGACGCGGCTCGCCCGCTACTCTCGCCGGACGTCATCGCGCGGGTGCTCGAGGCCGTGGAGACGGCGGACGGCGCCCTGCCCGCCCTGCCGGTCGCGGACAGCCTTCGGCGCGCCTCCCGCGATCGGTTGGAGGGCTCGGTGGATCGCGACGGCGTGTGGCGCGCCCAGACTCCGCAGGGCTTCCGGCTCGGCGCCATCCGCCGCGCCTACGCCGCCTGGAGGCAGGACGAGCCGCCCACCGACGAGGCGGAGGTGATGCGCGCAGCCGGCGGCGACGTCCGCATGGTCGCGGGAGACCCACGCCTGATGAAACTGACCTATCCGGAGGATTTCACCTTGGCCGAAGCGCTCATCCCCCGGCGGATCCGCGTCGGCTCGGGCTTCGACGCCCATCGCTGGGGCCCGGGCGGATCGGTCTGGCTGTGCGGCGTGGAGATCCCTCACGATCAGACGCTGATCGGCCATTCCGACGCCGACGCGGGTCTGCACGCCCTGACCGACGCCATCCTCGGAGCCATCGGCGAGGGCGACATCGGAGACCATTTCCCGCCCACCGATCCGAAGTGGAAGGGCGCGAGCTCGGACCGCTTCCTCGTCCACGCCGCCGATCTGGTGCGAGCTAAGGGCGGGCGGATCGTCAACGTCGACGTGACCCTGATCTGCGAGCGGCCGAAGGTGAAGCCGCACCGTCAGGCCATGCGCGAGCGGATCGCCGCCTTGCTGGACCTGCCGCTGGACGCCGTCAGCGTGAAGGCGACCACGACCGAGGCCATGGGCTTCACCGGCCGGGGCGAAGGCCTGGCCAGCCAGGCGCTGGCGACGGTGGAGACGCCCGCCTAGTCGCGCATGGCGCGGACGACCGAGCCGAACAGGTTCACATAGTCGTCGGTCCACGGACGGACTTCCGTCCGCGGCAGGTCGTCCCATCGCGGGTCGGCGGCGAAGTCGGCGAGCCCGGCGGCGGTGGGCGACAGCACCATGGCCTCCGTCGACGCTTCCGCCATGTCCGGTTGACCGTCCCGCTCGCCGAAGATCTGGTGCAGGTAGGGCTTGCCGAGCGCCTGGGCGGCGGCCACGGCCGGCTGGGTGATGTCCAGGTTGCGGTTGGACAGATGCAGCAGCACCACGCCGTCCGGCTTCAGCAGGCGCAGATAGCCGGCGATCGCCTCCTGGGTCAGCAGGTGCGTCGGCACGGCGTCCGAGCTGAAGGCGTCGATGATCAGGAGGTCGTAGGTCCCGGCCGCCTCCCTCTCTAGCGTCAGGCGGGCGTCGCCGAGCACGGTGCGGATCGGCCCCCGGGCGCAGCCGTTGATGAAGGAGAACCAGCGGGGGTCTCGCGAGAGCTGGTTCACCATCGGATCGATCTCGAAGAAGGTGAACTCGTCGCCGGGCCGCTTGTAGGCCGCCATGGCCCCGGAGCCCTGCCCCACCACGCCGATCTTGGCGGCGGGCAGGCGCTGCTGAACCTTCACGGCCGACTGCCCGATGGGGGTCTCGGGCGCGTAGTAGAGGGTTGGCGCGCAGCGATACTGCGCCGCGCGCGCCTGGGCGCCGTGAAGCGTGGTGCCGTGCATCAGCACGTGGACGTCGCCGCCGAAGGTCGCGTCGGGCACATTGGCCACCCGCATGACGCCAAAGAAGCTCCGGTCGGACAGGGACCAGTCATAACCGCGCGCCAATGTATGCGCCGAGATCGAAATGGCCGCGACGACGGCCATATAGGCCAGCGCCCGGTCGCGGATCAGGAAGGCGCAAATGGCCGCTCCCCCCAGGATCAACTGCCAGACCACCAGCAGGCTGATTCCCTGCACCAGGCCCCAGGTCGAGGGCGTGTTGCGGATGAAAGCGTCGGCGACGGGCGGCAGGAGCGCCAGGAAGAGGGCCGCCAGCAGCAGGTAGACCTGGCTCATCCGCAAGGGTCCGCGACCCCAGGGCCGCGCCAGCGCCACCAGCACCAGCACCAGGGGGTATTCGAGCACCACGTCGAACACGACGGGCGCCACGAGCGCGGTGAAGGCGCCGCCCACGACCCCGCCCACCGACATCCAGAGATAGAACTCCGTCAGCCGATCGGGAGCCGGCCGGCGGGCGGCCAAGGCCTGGTGGCACATCAGGGTCGTGAAGAAGAAGGTGAGCAGGTGGATGGCGAACAGCACGGCCCACTCGCCGTTGCGGAACGCCACCATGCTGACCGTCACGGCGCCCAGCGCCGCCTGGATCGCCAGCGTCAGCTCCGGCGGGATCGCCGGCCGGGCCTGGAAGGCGATCACGAAGGTCAGCAGATAGAGCGCCAGCGGGATGACCCACAGGAAGGGCGCCGAGGCCACATCGGTCGAGAGGTGAGCGGTCACGCCCAGCATCAGGCTGGAGGGCGCGGCCGCGAGCAGCACGAGGATCACCCGTTCACGCCAGCTCAGCGGCTCGGAGCGCTCCAGCGGCGCGGGCTCGGCCGCCGTCTGGTCCATGCGCCGCCGCCAGACCACGAAGGCCAGGGCCGCGACCATGAGGATGAAGAGGCCGTAGCCCAGGCTCCATCCCGCGCGCTGCCCCCCGAGCGTCGCCAGCGGCTCGATGACGACAGGATAGGCGAGCAGGGCGAGGAAGCTGCCAAGGTTCGACGCGGCGTAGAGCACATAGGGGTTCTGGCCGTCCGCCTGTCCCGCCCTGACCCGCGCGTACCAGGCTTGGAGCAGAGGCGCAGTGGCTGAAAGGATGGCGAAGGGCGCGCCGACCGACAGCGCCAGCGTGCCCAGCAGCCAGGCGATCGGCGTGGCCGGATCGGGCTCGCCGAGCACGCCGCTGACCTTCAGCGGCAGGAACAGGGCTGCGGCCAGCAGAAGACCCAGGTGGATCATCACCTGCAACCGGATGGAGCGGACCCGTTGCAGGGCGTGGGCATAGCCGTAGCCGGCCAGCAGCGCCGCCTGGAAGAAGACCATGGCGGTGTTCCAGACCGACGGCGAGCCGCCCAGCATGGGCAGGACCAGCTTGGTCACCATGGGCTGCACCACGAAGACCAGTGACGCCGAGGTGAAGATGGCCAACGCGAAGAGGACGGGCGTCAGGCGGTCGCCTTCACCGGTGGTCGAGGGCGTGGCGGCTGTGGCGTCGGTCATGGGCGCTCCCCGAGGGCCTGGGTCGACACCCGGGCGTGCGCCGCTAGTGTTAGCGCGACTCGCGGCCACGGTGGACAGCCATGTTTCCGGAAGATGTCGTGCGCCTCGCCGAGGCGCTCGTCGCTGGCGCCCAGGCCCGTGGGCTGATGCTCGCCACCGCCGAGAGCTGCACCGGCGGTCTCCTGGCGGGGGCGATCACGGCCATTCCAGGCTCGTCGGCCGTGCTGGAGCGCGGCTTCGTCACCTACAGCAATGCGGCAAAGAGCGAGCTTCTCGGCGTCTCTCCCGAACTGCTCGCCGACCACGGGGCGGTGTCGGGGCCGGTCGCGCGGGCGATGGCCCAAGGCGCGGCCCGCGCGGCGGGCGTCTCCCTGGCGGTGTCGATCACCGGCGTGGCCGGACCCGGCGGCGGATCGGCGGAGAAGCCGGTCGGCCTGGTTCACTTCGGCTGCACCGGGCCGCGCGGCTCGGTCCACCAGGAGCATCGCTTCGGGGATCGGGGGCGGGACAGGATTCGCCTGGAGAGCGTACGCGTGGCGCTCGCCCTGCTGCTGGACCAGCTCGCATGAGCGAGACGATCATCGACGCGCGGGGTCACCGCTGTCCGGTTCCGACCCTGCGGTTGCGCAAGGCCATGCAGAATGCGGCGCCGGCGTCTCGCTTCACTCTGCTGGCGACCGACCCAATGGCGCGGATCGACGCGCCTTATCTGATGGAGCAGCTGGGCGGCCGGGTCCTGGGCGTCGAGGAGCGCGACGGCGCCCTGGCCATCACCGTAGAGACGCCCGCCGCGCCGACAGGCTGACCACCTCGGCCCCCTCCCCGTCCGTGTCCGGCAGTTCGGGAGCGCCTTTCGCGCGGTCGGCGATCTCCATCTCGGTGGCGAAGGCGCCGCCGTAGAAGACGGCGTTCACGTTCCACGACAGCCAGATCAGCAGCACGACCACGGCGCCGACCGAGCCGTAGGTCGCGCCCAGCGGCGCGATCTGCTCCACATAGATGGCGCACAGCCACGAGCTGATGGCGGAGAAGACGGTGGCGATCACCCCGCCCACGATCGACGGGCGCCAATCCACCCGGTCCCGATGGGACATGGCGTAGCGGTAAAGCAGCGTCAGGCCGACCGCGAGCCCGATGGTCGGCAGCGCTCCGCTCAGCGGCAGGCTGGATCCCCCGTCGGCGTCTCCAGAGGCGTGCTGGAGGATGCGCGCCGTCACCACGGCGCCGGACACCAGGGTGAAGAGGGCGAAGGCGAACAGGGCGACGAAGAAGGCCAGGAGGTTGAACTTGAAGAAGCCGTGCGGCTCGGTCTCGTCATGGATCAGGTTCAAGCCCGCCAGGAGGGCCTTGAACCCCCGGTGCGCCGCGTATCCGCCAACCACCAGCGCGAAGGCGCTCTGGAAGGATACGGTGCGGGCGGACGCGTTCGCCAGCCGCTCGATCTCGGCCAGGAAGATGGAACGGGCCGCGGCGGGCATGACGTCCGCGAGGGCGGAGGCCTGCTCGTTCACCGGTCCGATCGACAGGCCCACCTTGTAGACGCCGATAAGGATGGCGATGGCGGGGAACACCGCCAGCAGGGCGAAGAAGGAGACGCCGCCCGTGTAGAGCATCACGTCCCGACCCCAGCTGCGGGCGAAGGCGCGCGCCGCCATCCGCCCCCAGAAGCCTGCGGATCGCATCTCGGATGTGCCGCTCAACCGTTTCGCCCCGCCGTGGATGGACCCAGCAGGGTAGCGGATTCCGCGACCGGCGGAAGATGCGTCGCGCGGCCGTGATTTAACCGCGACGCCTGGTTGCGCCCCAAGGCGGCGCCGCTATGGTCGCGCCGCCGTCGAGGGAGTCTCCTAAAGCCGTGGATCCGCAGCCGCGCATTCTGGTGGTCGCGCCCGACGACGCGCGGGCCGGTCCCCTGTGCCAGGGTCTCGACGCCCTGGGCTGGCGAACGGTGACGGCGCGCGGCGCCGGCGGCGCGCTCTCGGTCATCATGGACCTGCCCGTCGAGGCCGTGGTGCTGGACGCTCGTCTGGACGACCCCGAAGGCCTGGCCGAGGCCCTGAGGGGAACGGCTCAGCCTCGCCGACTGCCGATCCTGGCTATCGCCGCGCCGGAGAGCCTGGCTCGGTCTACCGCGTTCGATCTCGTCATGACCGTGACGCCCCACCCCGCCCAGGCGGCCCTGAGGTTGGAGCAGCTGTTCCGCGCCGCCCTGGCCGAGGAGGAGATCGCGCTTAGGGAAGCCACCTTCGCGGCGCGAGGCGTGCCCCTGGCGCGCGACGTGTCCGAGGCGCCGGTCCGAGTTCTCGCCGCCGGCCCGCCGGATCACCGGTTCCTGGCCCTGTCCAACGCGCTGGATCAGGAGGGCGCCGAGGTGATCGCGGCCCCGACCGCCTACACCGCCTTCGACTATCTGCACGAGCGGGCGTTCGACGCCGCCGTGTTGTGGGGCGGAGAGGATCACACGGCGGCCCAGTCGATCGCCGCCGGCATGAAGCGGAACACCCGCCTCTATCACATCCCCGTGGTGCTCTACCTGAACGGTCAGGCGGAGATGAACCTGGGCGAGTTGTTCGGCCGCGGCTTCGCCGACGTGGCCGCGTCAGACACGCCGGAGGAGGAGACGGCCCGGCGCGTCATGGCGCTGGCGCGGACCCATCGTCGCCACCAGGCGGTGCGACGCGCGCTGGAGACCGTCCGGGGTTCGGCCCTGGCGGACGCCGCGACCGGCCTGTTCACGCGTGAGCTGTTCGCCTCGCATCTCGCGCGCGTCGCCGAGGCCTCGCGCGAGCGACGCCGGCCGCTTTCGGTGTGCGTGCTCAAGGTGACCGAGACGCCGGAACTCTCCGCCCTGCGCGCCGGCGGCTGGGTGGATCGGGCCCTGCCCCAGATCGGCGCCATGCTGTCGCGCCTGATCCGGGTGGAGGACACGGCCGCGCGCCTCTCGCCCGAGGTCTTCGCCCTGGCCCTTCCCGCCACCCGCGCCGCTCAGGCCCGGATCGCGGCGGAGCGCATCGCCGCCGTGATCGGCTGCACGGCCTTCGACGCTGGATCGGGCCGGGCGCCGTTCGTCGTCGGCTTCGACATAGGCGCGGCGGAGCTCCAGGCGGGCGAGGGTCCGGCGCAGCTGCTGGAACGCGCCTCGGCCGACCTGCGCCGCTAGGCGGCGGTCGCTACGCGCGCCAGGTCGGCCGTGATCCGCTCCGCGACCTTCAGCCGGTCGTCGGCGGTGTCCCATTCGCCCTTCACCACCACCTTCTGATCGGCGCGGACCTTCCAGGTCAGGTGGTTCTTCTGGATCAGCCCGATCAGCCCAGCGGGATTGGGGAAGCTGTTGTCGCGGAAGGTCAGCACCGCGCCCTTGGGTCCCACGTCGATCCGCTCGATATGCGCGGTCTTGCAGTGCGCCTTCACCCCCACGATGCGCAGCAGCTGCTTGGCCTCGTCCGGCAGAGGCCCGAACCGGTCGATCAGCTCGGCGGCCAGGGCTTCGCGGCTTTCGGTGTTCTCCGCGTCCGACAGGCGGCGGTAGAGGCTCAGCCGGACGTTCAGGTCTGGGACGTAATCCTCTGGAATAAGGACGGCCGCGCCCACATTGATGGCGGGCGACCAGCCCCGGTCCACGTGCTGACCCAGGCCCTTCTCCTTCAGCTCGGCGACGGCGTCCTCCAGCATCTGCTGGTAGAGCTCGACGCCGACTTCGCGGATATGGCCGGACTGTTCGTCGCCGAGCAGATTGCCGCCGCCGCGCTGATCCAGATCGTGGCTGGCCAGCTGGAATCCGGCGCCCAGGCTGTCCAGCGACTGGAGCACCTGAAGCCGACGCTCGGCCGACAAGGTCATCGGCTTCTTCGGATCGGTGGTCAGATAGGCGAAGGCCCGCGCCTTGGACCGGCCCACGCGCCCTCGGATCTGATAGAGCTGCGCCAGGCCGAACATGTCGGCCCTGTGCACGATCAGGGTGTTGGCCGTCGGGATGTCCAGCCCGCTCTCGACGATGGTGGTCGACACCAGCACATCGTATTCGCCATCGTAGAAGGCGCTCATCACCTCCTCGAGCTGGGTCGGGCTCATTTGGCCATGGCCGACGATGAACTTCACCTCCGGGACCTGCTCCCGCATGAAGCGCTCGATGTCGGGCAGGTCCTTGAGCCTCGGCGCGACGTAGTAGGCCTGACCGCCGCGATACTTCTCGCGCAGAAGGGCCTCGCGGATCAGGACAGGGTCCCATTCGGTGACATAGGTGCGGACCGCCAGACGATCGACCGGTGGGGTGGCGATGATGGACATCTCGCGAATGCCCGTCAGCGCCATCTGTAGAGTGCGGGGGATCGGTGTCGCGGTCAGCGTGAGCAGGTGCACGTCGGCGCGAAGCTCCTTCAGCTTCTCCTTGTGCTTGACGCCGAAGTGCTGCTCTTCATCAACGATAACAAGGCCCAGGTCGCGGAAGCCCACCTGCTCGCTGAGCACCGCGTGGGTGCCGACCACGATCTCCACCGAGCCGTCCTTCAGCCCGGCGCGGGTCTCCGACGCCTCCTTGGCGGGGACCATGCGCGACAGCTGGCGCACCTTGATCGGCCAGCCGGCGAAGCGCTCCTTGAAGGTCTTGAAGTGCTGGCGGGACAGGAGGGTCGTGGGCACGACCACGGCCACCTGCTTGCCGCTCATGGCGGTTACGAAGGCCGCGCGCAGCGCCACCTCGGTCTTGCCGAACCCGACGTCGCCGCAGATCAGCCGGTCCATCGGCTGGCCCTTGCCGAGGTCCTCCAGCACATCGCCGATGGCGTTCAGCTGGTCGTCCGTCTCCTCATAGGGGAAGCGGGCGCAGAACTCGTCGTAGAGGCCCTTGGGCGGATTGATGCTCTCGCTCTCGCGCAGCGCGCGCTTGGCGGCGATGGCGATGAGGCCCTCGGCCATTTCGCGCAGGCGCTCGCGCGCCCTGGCCTTGCGGCCCTGCCACGCGGCCCCGCCCAGGCGGTCCAGCTGCACGCCATCGCTTTCAGAGCCGTAGCGGGTCAGCAGATCGATGTTCTCGACCGGCAGGAAGAGCTTGCTGTCGCCGCCGTAGAGGATTTCCAGGCAGTCGTGCGGCGCCTCCTGGATCTCCAGCGTCTTCAGCCCCTCATAGCGGCCGATGCCGTGGTCGAGGTGGACCACCAGGTCGCCGGTCGTCAGCGCTGAGGCCTCCGCGAGGAAGTTGGACGCGCGCCGCTTCTTCCGGGGGCGGGCCAGACGGTCGCCCAGGATGTCGGTCTCGGAAATGACGGCTACGTCGGCCGTGACGAAGCCATGCTCCACCGGGAGCACGCCGCGCAGGAACACGTCCTTGGGCGCGGCTTGGACGTCGGCCCAGTCGCGCACCTGCACCACGTGCTTCAGCCCGTGGTCGTTCAACAGCACGCCCAGGCGGTCCGAGGAGCCCTCCGTCCAGGAGGCGAAGAGAACGCGCTTGCCCTCCGACTTCAGCGTCTCGGCATGCCGGGCGACCGCTTCGAACAGGTTCACACTGTCCTGCTGGCGCTCGGGGGCGAAGGAGCGGCCCAGCCGCCCGCCGGCGTCCTCCTGCCCTGTCTCCAGCGGCGACAGGCGGCGCACCGCCCGGCCTGCCAGCGCCCCGTTCCAGTCGGCCTCGTCCAGATAGAGCAGTTGGGGCGCCAGCGCCCGATGCGCCTGCCCGCCCTTGGCCTGCGCGGCCTCCCGCCGCGCCTCATAGGCGTCGGCGGTCAGATTCCAGCGCTCCGCCCTCGCCTGCTCCACCTGATGATCGAGAAAGACGGGCGCGGTGTCCGGCAGATAGTCGAACAGTGTCTCCAGGCGCTCGTAGAACAGCGGCAGCCAGTGCTCCATGCCCTGCCGCCGCGCGCCTTCGCTGACCGCGAGATACATGGGGTCGTCGCCCGGTGCGCCGAACAGGTTGAGATAGCCCGTGCGGAAGCGGCTGATGGCGTCGGCGTCCAGCAGGGCTTCGGACACGGGAGAAAGCATCACCTCCGTCAGCTGGCGGGTGGAGCGCTGCGTCGCCGGGTCGAAGGCGCGGATCGACTCCAGCTCGGTTCCGAACAGGTCCAGGCGCACGGGCTCCTCGAAGCCCGGCGGGAAGACGTCGATGACGCCGCCCCGCACGGCGAACTCGCCGCGCTCTGAAACCGTGGATGCCCGAATGTAGCCGTTGGAGGCGAAATACTGTTCCAGCGCGTCTGTATCGAGGTCGCGCCCGACGCGTGTTTCGAAGCCGCCGGCCTCCGTCACCTGGCGGGGCGGCGTGCGCTGCATGGCCCCGGCGACCGTGGCGACCACCAGCAGGGGCGTCTTGCCGTCATGCCGAGCCAGCCGGGTCAGCGCGGCCATGCGCTGGGCGGCCACGGCGGCGGACGGGCTCAGACGATCGTAGGGCAGACAGTCCCAGGCCGGAAACTCAAGAACCTCAACGTCTTTCTCGAAGAAGCCGAAAGCCTGGACGAAGGTCCCCATGCGCTGGAAATCGCGCGCGACGAACAGGGCGGGTCCGCCCGCTGTCTTGAGGCGCTCGGCCAGGATTAGCGCGTCCAGGCCCTCCGGCGCGCCGCCGAGGGTCAGATCGGTGCGGGGCATGAGCGAGCCGTCCATCAGCCGGCGCCCTCCGCCACGGCCGCCGCCACATGCTCTCGCATGAAGTTCTGGATGCTCGCCATCACCGGCCCGTCGTGCTCGGGGGGCGTGGGCGAGCGACCGATGATCCAAGCGTAGAGGTATTCGTCGTCGATGTTCAGGAGCCTGTCGAAGGTCCGCAGTTGATCCTCATCCATGGTCGGCACGGTTCGGTCGGCGAACGGACCCAGCACCAGGTCCGCCTCGCGGAAGCCCCGGCGCCAGGCACGGAAGATCAGGCGGCCGCGCAAGGCGTCCAGGGTGTCGTGAGGGCGTGAGTCGTTATCGGCCACGGGCGTCCTTGCCGGTCCGGGAGCAAACAGGTCGCGTCAGATAGCGTTCCGCTCTGCGCTTCGCCAGCTATGGTGAGGCTCCATGCGGCCCGAGATTCTCTTTCCGCTGTTCGCCGAGGTCGACGCCCTCAAGGGCGTGGGTCCCCGCGTGGAGCCCTTGGTCCGGAAGGTGGCGGGGCCGCTGGTGCGCGACCTGCTGTTCCTGTCGCCCACGGGCTTGATCCTGCGGCGACCGATGACCTCCGCCACTGCGGTGGAGGGCGAGGTCGGGGTCTTCGACCTGGTCATGGACCGCCTGATCGCCCCCAGCCGCCCGGGCGTGCCGATGAAGATGCGGGCGACTGACGATGTCGGCTTCGTGCACCTGATCTGGTTCGGCGGCTCGAAACAGCAGATCGAGCGGCTGGCGCCGCCCGGCCAGCGGAGACTGGTGTCGGGCAAGGTGGAGCGGTTCGGGCCGGAGGTGCAGATCGTTCACCCGGACATCCTGCCGTCCGATCGCGCGGGCGACCTGCCGATGGCTGAGGCTGTCTACCCGGCGACCCAGAACCTCAGCCACCGGCAGGTGCGCAAGCTCGTCCTCCAGGCGCTGGAGCGCGCGCCAGCCCTGCCGGAGTGGCAGGACGCGGCCTGGATCGCGCGGCGCGGCTGGCCTGGATGGCGGGAGGCGCTGGAAGGGCTGCACGCCCCAACGTCCGAGCCGGACCTGATGGCCGAGGCGCCCGCGCGGGAGCGGCTGGCCTACGACGAACTGCTGGCGCACCAGCTGGCCCTCGCCAGGCGCAAGCGCGCCCGCCTAGCCATGCCCGCGCCCAGTCTCCAGCCCGGCCAGGTCTCGCAAAGGCTGCTGGCGGCCCTGCCCTTCCGCCTTACCGCCGCCCAGGAGGCCGCGATCGCCGAGGTCCGTCGCGATCTGACCTCCGGCGAGCAGATGGGCCGACTGCTGCAGGGCGATGTGGGCTCGGGCAAGACGGCCGTGGCCGCCCTGGCGCTCGCCGACGCGGCCTCCTCCGGCTTCCAGGGCGCGCTGATGGCGCCGACGGAAATCCTCGCGCGGCAGCATTTCGAGCGGCTGGCCCCGATGCTGGAGGCGGCGGGCGCCCCGACCGTGCTGCTCACCGGGCGCGACACGCCGGCCGAGCGGCGGGAGCGGCTGGCGGCGCTGGCGTCCGGCGCCGCCAAGGTCGCCATCGGCACCCACGCCCTGTTCCAGGACGCCGTGGCCTTTCAGAACCTGGCCCTGGCGGTCATCGACGAGCAGCACCGGTTCGGCGTCAACGAGCGGCAGCGGCTACAGGCCAAGGGCCGGGGCGGGGTGCACCTTCTGACCATGTCCGCCACCCCGATCCCGCGCACTCTGGAGCTGACGCAGTATGGCGAGCTCGACGTGTCGCGCCTGCGCGAGAAGCCGCCTGGCCGCACGCCGGTGACCACGGCCGTCCTGCCGCTCGCCCGCCTGGGCGACGTGGCCAAGCGGCTTAAGGCGGCCATCGCCGCCGGAGCGCAGGCCTATTGGATCTGCCCTCTGGTGGCCGAAAGCGAGGCCAGCGACTTGGCCGCCGCCGAGGCGCGGGCGCACGATCTGCGACGCGTTCTGAGCGTGGAGGTCGGCCTGGCTCACGGGCAGATGCCGGGCCCGGAGCGAGAGGCCGTCATGACCGCCTTCGCCGGCGGGCGCCTGCCGCTGCTGGTGGCCACCACGGTGGTGGAGGTGGGCGTGGACGTGCCCAACGCGTCCATCATGGTCATCGAGCACGCCGACCGCTTCGGCCTCGCTCAACTGCACCAGCTGAGGGGACGTGTCGGACGGGGCGCGAAACAGTCGACCTGCCTCCTTCTGTACGGCGGCGGCGAGGACGGGCTGGGCGAGGTGGCCAAGGAACGGCTGGAGATCCTCCGCCGCACGGAGGACGGCTTCGAGATCGCCGAGGAGGATTTCAGGCTGAGAGGCGGCGGCGATCCGCTGGGCCTGAAGCAGAGCGGTTTTCCCGCCTATCGCTTCGCCGATCCGTTCAGGCATCGCGACCTGATGCGAACGGCCTTCGACGACGCGCGGCTGCTGTTGTCGCGCGACCCCGAGCTCGCGAGCGAGCGCGGACGGGCGGCTCAGGTGCTGGAGGCGCTGTTCGACTGGCGTTCCGAAAGAGCGGGGCTGGACTGATAGGCGGCGAGGCGCGCCTTCAGGTCGAACTCCAGATCGGCGTAGAACAGGTTGAACGGTTGAACCTTTCGCCGATCAGCCCAGGATCCCGCAGCCCGGAACGACTCCTGGCGCGGCGCGGAATAGCGCAGCACGCCGGCCTCGCATCGGGTCGCGATCTCGTGGGCGATCAGGGCCGGGCGGACGCCCCATTCCAGGCCGGTGGCGTTGGTGGCGCCATGATGCTGGCGCGCCGCGACCGCCGTTTCCGCGCTGGAGCCGTTGACGGGGTTGACGCAGACCGGCCGCTCCTCCCCCAGCTCCACCAGACGACCACGCGCGTCCCAGAAGAGGGCCCTGCCGAGGCGGCGGCGGACATCGGCGTCCTGGCCCTCCTCCACGGCCGTGAAGGCGATGAGGCAGTTCGCCTGGTTCTGCTGAACGCAGGGAGCCGGAAGATTCGCGGCCGATCGCGGGATCACCGCGTCGATCAGATAGACGGCGGCGAGCCGCCGCCGCAGCGCCTCGTCCGGCCAGACCCGCTGCTGCATCAGTCGTGCGGCCAATTCCGCGCCCTGTTCCACGCCGGCGACGATCAGGGGGCCCTCGGGGTGACGCGCCAGCCAGGCCTCGAACGCCCGCGCCGCGTCACCGTAGGCGAAGGCCCGGGCTTCCCGCGCGTCCTCGCGCAGCGTCAGGCGGGTATAGAGGCTGGCGTGGCGGTAGAGCGGAGCGCTGACCGGTCCTGCGGCGGCGAAGGGCGCGGCGTAGTTGGGCAGTCCAACGCGCCGCAGCCACGCCACGCTCTCCGGCTCATCGATCGGCGAGTTCCAGTGGCGGCCGCCATCGTAGGCCGTGGGGTGGAGGAAGAAGACCGGGACCCCTCCGCCCCCGCCACCGACCTCCAGCAGCGCCCAGGCGCCTGGACGGCCGTAGTCCGGCGCCGGGGGCGGATCATAGGCGGGGAACGGGACGCGGGGATCCAGCCAGTAGCGCAGGATGTCGCCTCGCCAGCCGAGCGCCGCCAGCACCAGCACAACCACCAGCGCCAAGCCGAGCCAGCCGACCCACTGACGTGGCGTGAGCTGCCGCCGCAGCCTCATCGATACGCGTCCGGCTGGCTCAGGTAATCCCGCACATAGCGGCGGATCCCTTCCTCAAGCGGCGTCGGCTGACCGGGATAGCCGGCCTCGCGAAGGCGATCCATGCGCGCTTCGGTGAAATACTGGTACTTGTCCCGGATGACTTCGGGCGTGTCGACGAACTCGATGCGGGGCTCCCGATCCGCGGCGGCGAAGGTCGCTCCGGCGAGATCCAGAAAGGACCGCGCCTGGCCCGACCCCGCGTTGAAGACGCCCGAGACGCCATGGGTCTCGAGCAGCCAGCCGACGATGTCGACCACGTCGTCGACATGGACGAAGTCCCGCATCTGGCCGCCATCGGCGTAGTCGGGATGGTGCGACCGGAACAGGGTCACCGGCGCGCCGGCGCTGACCTGGGGCCAGATCTGCGCCACGACCGACTTCATGGAACCCTTGTGGTACTCGTTGGGACCATAGACGTTGAAGAACTTCAGCCCCGCCCACTGGATCGGCGCATGACCTCGCGCCGCTTGGCGAGTGGCGTAGAGGTCGAACAGGCTTTTGCTGTAGCCATAGGCGTTTAACGGTCGAAGTTTTCTCAAGACCTCCGGTTTGTCATCGTCATCGAACCCCCTCGACCCATCGCCGTAAGTCGCGGCCGAGGACGCGTAGATCAGCCGCGCGCCGTGCTCGACGCACCAGTCCCACAGGTCCCGCGACAGGCTGAAGTTGTTCGCGAGGATAAGGTCGGCGTCTGGCTCCGTCGTGGCGCTGATCGCGCCCATGTGCACCACGGCGATGATCTGGTCGTGGTGTCGTCGCAGCCGATCGAACAGTTCCTCCGGTCGCCAGAAGTCGGCGATCGGGTGTTTGGCGATGTTGCGCCACTTGCCCGACGCCGCGTCCTCCACCCGGTCGCAGACGACCACGTCCCACCGGTCCTCAGCGCACAGCCGGGCGACGATGTTGGAGCCGATGAAGCCCGCGCCGCCGGTCACCACGATCATGCGCCGGCTCAATGGATGCCTCCGGACAGCTTCCGTATGGTGCTCGTCGTGGAGAAGCCGTCGCTGAAGGTCGCGAGCTTCACCTCACCGCCCCAGCTCTCCACCAGATCGGCGCCGACAACGCCCTCGCGGGTGTAATCCGCGCCCTTGATCAGCACGTCAGGCCGCAAGCGCTCGATCAAGGCCAGCGGGGTCGGATCGTCAAAGGCCGTGACGCGATCCACCGCCGCCATGGAGCCGATCACCACGGCGCGGCTCTCGAGATCGTTCACCGGCCGCCCCTCGCCCTTCAGCCGGCGCACGGAAGCGTCGGTGTTCAGGGCCACGATGAGGCGGTCGCACCAGCCTCTGGCCTGCTCGAGATAGGCGACGTGCCCGCGGTGGATGATGTCGAAACAGCCGTTAGTGAAGCCGACCCTCAGGCCCTGGCGCCGCCATTGCTCGACTTCGACGGCCAGCTCATCCAGCGGCGTGACCTTGGCTTGAGCGGCCATGGCGTGCTGGCTCATCTCCGCCTCGATCAACTCGTGCGGCGTGACCACGGCCGTGCCAGCCTTTCCGACCACCACGCCGGACGCCAGGATGGCGAACTGCACCGCCTCTTCCAGCGATGCGCCGGCGGCGATGGCGAGGCCGAGCGCGGCCAGGCAGGTGTCGCCCGCCCCCGAGACATCGAAGACCTCGCGCGCGCGCCCCGGGAAGTGCTGAACCGGCTCGCCCCGCCGCATCAGGCTCATGCCCTTGCCCGCGCGGGTCACGACCGCTGCCCGGACCTCGGTCCCCGCGAGCAGAGCCGCCAGCGCCGTCTCGACCTCCGTGTCGGTTTCGGTCGGGAGGGCCGTGGCCGCGGCCAGTTCGCTCGCGTTCGGCTTGATCAGATCGACAGGGCCGTAGCGAGAGAAGTCCCGCCCCTTGGGATCCACGACCACCGGCGCGCCGCAGGCCAGGGCCTGGCGCACCACGTCGTCAGTGACCGCGCCCTTCGCGTAGTCCGACAGCAGGATGACGGAAGCTCCGGTAAAGGCGCTGTTTTCCAGTGGGGCCGACAGCGGCCCGGCCTCGTCGTCCAGGCGCAGCAGTTGCTGGCCGGCGGCGACGAAACGCGTCTTGGTGATGGTGGCTGCGTGCTCAGGACGCGTCAGAAACGGTTCTACCCGATCGTCCGCCCGCAACAGCGCGTCGAGCTCGTCGCCCGCGACGTCGGCGCCGACGACGCCCGACACCCGCGCCCGCCCCCCCAGGGCCGCGACATTCCTCGCCACGTTGCCGACCGCGCCCGGCATGGCTGTCGTTCGTCGGGCTCTTAGAACCGGGATCGGCGCCTCGGGCGAGATGCGGCTGACCTCGCCATAGACATAGCGGTCCAGCATCAGGTCGCCGACACAGGCGACGGTCTGGTCCGCCACCCGGTCGAGCAGGCTCTGAAGCGCGGCGAGGTCCAGGGTGCGGTCAGCCATACGCCGGAGCTAGCGGATTCAGGCGGATTTCGCCATGCGCGCCTTCGCGAGGTCGTCGAAGGCGATGAGCTCGGCGGCCAAGGCCTCGAACTGCGACAGGGGCACCATGTTCGGCCCGTCGGACGGCGCATGGTCCGGATCCTGGTGCGTCTCCACGAAGACGGCGTCCACGCCCACGGCCACGGCCGCTCGGGCTAGCACCGGCACGAACTCACGCTGGCCGCCCGAGGAGGTCCCCTGCCCGCCGGGCTGTTGGACGGAGTGGGTGGCGTCGAAGACGACGGGACAGCCGATCTCGCGCAGGATGGGCAGGGCGCGCATGTCGGAAACGAGGGTGTTGTAGCCGAAGCTCGCGCCGCGCTCGCAGGCCATGACGTTCGGATTGCCGGCGCTCGTCACCTTGGCGATGACGTTCTTCATGTCCCAGGGGGCCAGGAACTGGCCCTTCTTGATGTTGATCGCCTTGCCCGTATTGGCGGCGGCGACCAGCAGGTCGGTCTGGCGGCTGAGGAAGGCGGGGATCTGCAGCACGTCCACGGCCTGAGCCGCCTCGGCGCACTGCGCCTCGTTGTGCACGTCCGTCAGCACCGGCAGGCCCAGGCTTTCGCGGATTTCGGCGAAGATCGGCAGCGAGGCCTCCAGCCCCATGCCGCGGGCGGCGCCGGCGCTGGTGCGGTTCGCCTTGTCGAAACTGGTCTTGTAGATCAGGCCGACGTCCAGCCGGTCGGCGATCTCCTTCAAGGCGCCCGCCATCTCCAACGCATGCTGGCGGCTTTCCAGCTGGCACGGGCCGGCGATGAAGACGATCCGGCGGCCGCCGCCGATGGAGACGGGGCGGGACCCGCCCTGATCGAGAGTGATGACGGCGTTCGGCTGCACGGCTAGGCTTTCGGCTGGACGGACCTGAATAGGGCGGGCTTGAGCCCACGCCTGCGGCCGAAAGGTGGCCTTCCGCGTATCTCACCGCAACCCCAATCCTGGAGCGCGTCTCGCTTGCCCACCGCCGCACCGATCATCCTGTGGTTCCGGCGCGATCTGCGGCTGAGCGACAACCCGGCGCTGAGGCATGCGATCGAAAGCGGCCGACCGGTGCTGGCGGCGTACATCCTGGACCCCGCGGGCGAAGGGCGGGCGCCAGGCGCGGCCTCCCTGTGGTGGCTGGACAAGAGCCTGCGCGCCCTGGCGGGCGACCTCCAAGGCCGAGGTTCCGGGCTGATCCTGCGACGCGGCGATTCGGAAGCCGAGCTGCGTCGCCTGATCGCCGAGACGGGCGCGACCTGCGTCCTGATGAATCGGCTGTTCGAGCCCTCGGCCTGGAGCCGGGACGCCGACATCGCTCATGCTCTTCAGGCGGAGGGTGTCGAGGTGAAAGGCTTCAACGGCGCCCTGCTGGCGCGTCCAGGCAGCGTGCTGAACGGCTCTGGCCAGCCGTACCGCGTGTTCACGCCCTTTCTGAAAAACCTGCTGAAGGAGGCCGCGCCGCCTGAACCCTGGATCGCTCCCGATCGCCTGCCGGCGCCCCCCGAGGTCGACAGCGATCACATCGACAGCTGGAGCCTTCATCCGACCCGCCCGGACTGGTCCGGGGGCTTCGACTGGACGCCCGGCGAGGCGGGGGCCCAGGCCCGGCTGGAGCAGTTCATCGCCAAGGGGCTCGAGGGCTATGGCGTCAACCGCGACCGACCCTCGCGACCTACCAGCCTGCTTTCGCCGCATCTGCACTGGGGCGAGATCAGCCCGTGGCGCTGCGTCGAAGCCGCGCGCGAGGCTGCGGCCAGGGGAGGCGCGCCCGCCGCCGAGGCCGACAAGTTCACAACCGAGATCGTCTGGCGGGAGTTCTCGGCCCACCTTCTGCACCACTTCCCCCGGCTCGCCGACACCGCCTTTCGGCCCGAGTACGACGCCATGCCGTGGCGCAATGATGCGGATGAACTGAAGGCGTTCAAGCGGGGGCGGACCGGCTATCCCATCGTGGATGCCGGTCTGCGCCAGCTCTGGACCTTCGGCTGGATGCACAACCGGGTGCGGATGATCGTCGGCTCCTTCCTGGTGAAGGACCTGCTGATCGACTGGCGCGTGGGCGAGGCCTGGTTCTGGGACACGCTGGTGGACGCGGACTGGGCCTCCAATGTGCAGAACTGGCAGTGGATCGCCGGCTCGGGCGCCGACGCCGCGCCCTCTTTCCGCATCTTCAACCCGGTTTCCCAGGGGCAGAAGTTCGATCCGGAGGGGGGTTACGTCCGACGCTGGGTCCCCGAACTCGCCCGCCTGCCCGACCGCTGGCTCCACGCGCCCTGGACCGCGCCGACCGACGTGCTCCGCCGCGCCCGCGTAGAGCTCGGCCGCACCTATCCCCGCCCTGTGGTGGACCATGGCCTGGCGCGCGCCCGCGCCCTGGAGGCGCTGAAGACGGTCACCGGACAGCGCGGCGGCGACTGAGAGCCCAGCTCGCTCGACCCTCGCGGCTTGCCCGCTGTGGTAAGGGAAGACATGCACCCTCCCCTCATCACCGCCGACGAGCTCATGGCGCGGCTCACCGAGGTCAGGCCGGTGGACGCCTCCATTCCGCCGGTCGGCTCCTCGGATCCAGCGCTGCGCGATCCCCGCGCCAACTTCGAGCGCGGCCACATCCCGCACGCCGTCTTCTTCGATCTCGAAGCCCTTTCCGACCCGTCCAGCGGCTTGCCGCACACCATGCCGTCGGCGCACGCCTTTGCGGCGGGTGCCGGCGCGCTCGGGCTGTCAGAGACGGACGAGATCGTCGTCTACGACACGGCCGGCCTGTTCTCCGCCGCCCGTGTTTGGTGGATGTTCCGGGCCATGGGGGCGGCGCGGGTGCGGGTGCTGGACGGCGGCCTGCCCGCCTGGCGCGCCATCGGGGGGGCGATGGCTTCCGGTCAGCCGCGGCCGCGGCCGGCGGTCTTCACCCCTCGCCCCAGGGCCGGCGCCCTGGTCGAGATGGAGACGGTGCGGGCGGCGCTGGGCCGCGTCCCGGTGCTGGACGCCCGACCGGAGGCGCGGTTCCGGGGTGAAGCCGCCGAGCCGCGCGCCGGCCTGCGAGCCGGTCACATGCCAGGCGCGGTCAATCTGCCGTTCAAGCGCCTGCTGCTGCCGGACGGGCGGATGCGCCCGCCGCCCGAACTCGCGGCTCTTTTCGACGAGGCGGGCGTCCGGTCAGACGCCGCGCCCATCGCCACCTGCGGCTCAGGCGTGACGGCGGCCGTGATCCTGCTGGCCCTGGCCGTCCTGGGGCGTGAGGGTCGCCTCTACGACGGCAGTTGGGCGGAATGGGGCGGGCGCGACGACACGCCCGTGGCCAAGGGCGCGGGCTAGGGCGTCGTGAGGATGGGCGGCCTCCGTTCCCGGGTGCGTTGCTCATAGGCGTGGCCCAGCGACAGGATCTTCGCGTCGTCCCACTTGCCCCCGATGAAGCTGATGCCGACCGGCATGCCCCGGTCGAAGCCCATGGGCACCGTCAGGTGCGGATAGCCCGCCACCGCCGGCATGCGGCTGGCCGAGCCCTGGCCGTTGTCGTCGTCTTTGGGATCGTTGGTCCAGGCGCGCGAAGTGGTGGGCGAGATCAGCGCCGTCAGCTGATGTTCCCGCATCATCTTGTCGATGCCCTCGGATCCGGCGAGCCGGAAGGAGGTGGCGCGCGCCTCCTTGTAGGCTGGATCGTCCAGTCCCTTGGTGGCCTCCGCCCGCTCGAACAGGTCCTGGCCGAACAGCACCGTCTCCCGAGGTTCGGAGGCGTTGAAGGCGATCAGGTCGGCAAGCGTCCGGTGAGGGACCTGATCGGGACGCGTGGTGGCCAGATACGCCGCCATGTCCGCCTTCAGCTCGCTCATCAGCACCTGGATTTCGCCCGCGCCGATGGCCCGCTGGTCCGAGGGCGGCTCGTCGATATCCACCAGAACGGCGCCCGCGTCCCGCAGGGCCTGCAACGCACGCTCGAACTCGGCGCGTGTCTGTTCGGAATAGTTCCGGACCAGGAAGCGCATGACGCCAAGCTGCGCGCCGCTCAGGGACCTGGCGTCGAGTCCGGCCACATAATCGACCTTGCGCGCATCCGCCTCAACGGTCGCCGCGTCGGCCGGATCGGTCCCGGCGATGGCGTTCAGCACCAGGGCGGCGTCGCGCACCGTGGTGGCGATCGGCCCCGGCGTATCCTGCGAATGGCTGATGGGGACCACGTGGGTGCGGCTGACCAGGCCGACGGTCGGCTTGAAGCCGACAACCCCGTTCACCGACGCCGGGCAGGTGATGGAGCCGTCGGTCTCGGTTCCGATCGCGGCGGGAGCCAGACCCAGCGCCACCGCTGTCGCCGAACCGGAGGACGATCCGCACGGCGTGCGCGCATTGTCGTAGGGGTTCAGAGTCTGCCCGCCCACCGCGCTCCATCCGCTGATGGACTGCGAGGAGCGGATGTTCGCCCACTCGGACAGATTAGCCTTGCCGAGGATCACCGCGCCGGCCTGGCGCAGCCGAACCACCAGGGGCGCGTCACGCCCGGGGGCGTTGTTCGCCAGAGCCAAGGAGCCCGCCGTGGTCGGCATGTCCCGGGTCTCAATGTTGTCCTTGATCAGCACGGGCATGCCGCGCAGCCCCTGCTCCGGCCGCCAGCGCACCTCGCCCACGTCGGCCCAGCGGATCACGCTGTTGGTCGCCAGCTGGGCGGGAGTCGCCGAGCCCTGACCGTAGGTCCGCGCCGGGCTCGCGGGAACGCTGGCGCAGCCGGCCAGCGCCGCCGCGCCTAGCGCTGCGGCGGCTGCGCTCCGGAACGCCGACCCACGGTGCGATCGAGGAAGTCGAGATAGGTACGCCACTGGTGAAGCTGCCTTTCGTTGCCGCGCACGCCGTGCCGCTGGCCGGGGTAGAGCATCAGTTCGAACGGGATGCTCTTGGCCTGCAGCGCGTCCATGACGCGGGTGGTGTTTTCCAGGATGACATTGTCGTCCGCCATGCCATGCATGAGCAGCAGTCGACCCGTCATGTTCTCCAGCCGGGGAATGGCGTCCGAGGCGCGGTAGCCGTCGACGTTCTCCTCGGGCTTGGCCATGAACCGCTCGGTGTAGTGAGTGTCGTAGAGGCTCCACTCGGTCGGCGGTGCGCCGGAGATGGCGGCGGCCAGGCCCATCTTGGGCTCCGTCAGCGCCATCAGGCTCATGAAGCCCCCATAGGACCAGCCCATCATGGCGATCCGATCCTTGTCCACATAGGACAAGGACCTCAGGTAGTCAGCGCCGAGAACCTGATCCTCGATCTCAGGCTGGCCCATGCGGCGGTAGAGGCTGTTCTTGAAGAAGCGGCTGCGGTCGCCTTCGCCGCGGTTGTCCAGGCGGAAGACGATGTAGCCGGCCTCGTTCAGAAGCTGGGTGGTGAGGGGCTGCCAGGCCTTCTTCACGCCGCCGGCCGAGGGGCCGCCGTAGGTCTGGATGATCACCGGATAACGCTTGGACGGGTCGAAGCCGGCCGGCGTCGTCATCTGCCAGACCAGCCACTGGTTGTCGGCCGTATCCAGCTCGCCAAAGCTCGGGGTCTGGAGCCTCGACCGATACGGCCAGAAGGGGTGACGCTCGTCGAGCCTGTTCTCCTCGATCCAGCGGACGAAGGTTCCGTCGGCGCGATAGAGGCCGGTCTGGGGCGGGGTCGCGGGATCGGAATAGTTTCCGACGAAGGCGGTGCCGGTCTTGTTCACCGAGGCCGACCACCAGCCGGTGTCGGAGGTGACGGGCGTGAAGCGCGAGCTCATCTGCCGGAAGGAGCCCTTCCACAACCGCTGGATGGTGGGCCGCTCGCCCTGGACGTCGCACATCATCTGCTGGTTGTTCGGCAGGACGCACAGCGAATGCCCGCCGGACACGCCGGGGGGGCGCTCCGAATATCCGAAGGAGGCGGTGAAGAAGACCTCGCCGGTTTCCTCGTTGACCCCGTTCAGCGATTTCACCGCCCAGGGGCCGTAGGTGATCGGCCGGATGTATTTGCCGTCGCGGTCGTAGAGGTAGAGGTGCCGCCAGCCGGTGTCCTCGTTGGACCAGATGAAGTTGCCGTCCTTCAGCGCCTTGAAGTTGTGGCTCAGCTCGACCCAGGCTTCACCCGTCTGGGTCTGGATAACGCGCGATCGGCCGGTCGCCGGATCCACCGACAGCAGGTCCAGCGTCTTCTGGTCCCGCGACTGGCGCTGGACGTAGAGGGTCCTGCCGTCGGCCGACCAGTTGACCCTGGCCAGGTAGATGTCTGCGTTCGAGCCGAGGTCCACCTTGACCCGGCGATTGCTGGACAGGTCGTGCACATAGAGGTCGACCTTGGCGTTCGGCCGCCCCGCGCGGGGGTAGCGCTGCTCCACCGTGCGCGCGCCGCCGCCCGAGATGTCCAGGCGGGGAATGACGTCGACCGGGCTTTCGTCGGTGCGCTGGAGTGCGATGTAGCGCTCGTCGGGGCTCCACCAGTAGCCGGTGTCGCGATCCATCTCCTCCTGGGCGATGAACTCGGCCGTGGCCCAGGTGATCAGGTCTTTGCCGTCGGTGGTGATCGCCCGCTCCCGGCCGGACGCCAAGTCATGAACATAGAGGTTCTGGTCGCGCACCCAGGACACGAACCCGCCCTTGGGGCTGACCTTGGCGTCGATCTCGTCGCCCTCGGTCTCGGTCAGCCGACGCACCTGGCCGCCCTGGCGGGCCGCGAGGAAGATGTCGCCTTCCAGCGGCGCCAGAATGTAGCGCCCCTGCTCGTCCCAGCTGTATTCCACCACGCCGCGCTGGCTGATGCGCATGCGCTCCCGGCGGGCCTTCTCGGCTTCAGACAGCTCGCCAGCGTCCGGCGCCAGGGCCTTGGCGTCGATCAGCTTGAAGGGCTCCCCCTCCCCTGTCGGCGCGGCCCAGAGGTCCAGCGTGTCCACATCATCGGGACGGGAGCGGAGGAAGGCCACCAGCTCGCCGTCCGGGGACAGACTGACGCCCCGCGCCACCGGGCCGCTCAGGCTGGGGTTGGAGAAGACGCGCTCGACGGTGATGATCGAAGGGTCGGCCTGCCCCGGCGTCTGGGCGGAGGCGGGAACGGCGGCGAACACGAAGCCGCCAGCGAGAAGAAGGGTGCGCATGCAGCGACGCTAGAGGCGACCGCCCCAGCCTGCAATCCCGCTTCACCCCGCGAGGCGACGCAGGATGGACGGCGGGGAATAGGTCGAGCGGTTCACCACCAGACCGGCGATCCGCCCGCCTCCGGCTTCCAGCGCGTCGCGCAGCGCCATCGACTCCGTCGGATCGGCGGCCTCCCCCACCACCAGGACGCTGGCGTCCACCAGGGGCGCCAGGGTTACGGCGGTGTCGCTGCGATCGGCGGCGGGAGCGTCGATCACGACCGTGTCGGCATGGGCGCGAAGAGCGTCCCAGTAGCGGGGGTCGGACAGCGCCTCGACCTTTTGCCCGGACCTGAGGGTTTCGGTGGCGAACCGCGTCACCCATAGCCGGCCGCCCAGGCAGGCGCGCGCCGACAGCAGCCGCGCCGGGTGCAGCGGCCGGCCCTGGCCATCCTGCGGCCTCGGCGTGACCGCATAGAAGATGGAGCCGTCGGGGGTGGCTTGAGCCGATTTGCCCATGCGGCCGAACCGCTCCGGCGCGCGCGCCAGGGCCTCCATCTGTCCCTGGTTCAGGAGGTCGCCGTCCACTAGCCAGACCGGCTTGCGGGCGCGCACGGCGGCGAGGCGGGCGTATTCGCGCGCGACGGTCGAAGCTCCCTCGCCGCTGGACGGCGACACGACCTGGATCACGCGGCCGCGATGCGCCGGGGACGGCCCCAGCGCCGCCCAGAGCCCCGCCATTTCCGTCGTCAGGTCCACCATCGAATCGGCACGCGCGCTCACCAAGGCCCTGAGCCTATCACGCGCGCGCCTTCACCGGGGCGACGGCGAGCACGGGCAGGTCCAGCGTCCGTCCGGCGGCCTGGGGCGTGGCGAAGCCGCGCCGCGTGAAGACGCGCAGCAACCCCACGCAAAGCGCGGTGAAGGCCGCGAACAGGAAGACGGCGGCGAGCAGCGGCGCCTTCAGGCTCTGACCGCGCGTCGGCGGCGTGGCCCGCGCGAGAACCGTGACATTGTCCGCTCCGGCGCCCACCAGCTCGCTGTCCGCCCGGCTCTGGGTCTCGCGCTGCTGGAACTCGCGGATCGCCGCGGTCAGGACCTCGCGGTTGCCCGCCAGCGTGGCGTTTTCTGACTCGGCCTGGATCAGCCGCGCTTGCCGACCGCGAATGTCGCCCAACTGGCGGCTGACCACCGCGAGCCGGGCGGCGAGCGCGTCCCGCTCGGCCTGGGTCGAGATGCGGGTGGTTTCCAGCTCCACCCAGATGGGATTGGGGCCGGTGCGAACCTCCTTGGCCCCCACGGCGGTCCCGGTGCCCACATAGGACTGAAGCTGGGCGATCCGAGCCTCCACATCCTTCACCGGCTGGGCGTCGGGCGTGTAGCGGGCCAGCAGCGTCTCGCGCTCGGTGCGGAGTTGCAGGATCTGGTCCTGGGCCGAGATGTTCAGGTCCTGCTGGAGGGCGATCTCCGCAGGGGTCTGCTGTTGTTGCGCCACCAGAGTCTGCAGCCGTTGGCTCGCCTGGTTCAGCTGCGCCTGGACGCTCAGCCAGTCGGCGAAAGTGGTCTGATAGGTGGCCGCCAGCGTCGCCTTGGCCGCGGCGAAATCACCGATGTCGTTTGAGGCGAGGAAGCTCTCATAGGCCTGATCCGCCTCGGCCAGTTCGTCCTCGAACGCCTGTCTCTGAGCCCGGATGGCGGCGGTGGGGCTGCGCTCCTGAAACACCTGCCGACGATAGGCGAGGTATTGGTCGATCACAGCGTTCAGCACCCGGGAAGCCCGTTGAGGGTCGTCGGCCTTGTAGCTGACCCCGATCACGGCGCTTCCGGGCGCTGTAGAGACGCCGAGCGAGCTCTCCAGAGCCTTGACGGCCGCCGCCTGCCTCGCCTGCGGGTCTCCCGAGGCCTTGGGGCCGAGCACGGCGTCCGCGCCCACGGCCCGGACCGTTCGCGCCTTGACCTCGGCGCTGTCCAGAAGCGCCGCCTCTGCCTGGGCGACTTCGCCCATGTTGGGCGCCTGGCTGCGCTCCGTCAGACTGCCGACGCGCGGCTGATAGACATACTCCTGACCCACGCCCGCAAAGACGCTGGCCGAGGCGGTGTAGGTCTTCTTGAGCGTCAGCACCGCCGCCGTCCCCAGCGCGAACACGGTCAGGAAGATCACGACCAGCAGCAGCAGGTCGCGGATCAGCAGGCCCAGGATGTCCAGGAGGCCGTAGCGCGGTCGGGCTTGCACATAGGCGCGCATGGGCGGGGGCGAATCCGGGCACAAGAGGATGTCGGGGCGAGCCTTCGCCTTCCCGCGTTAACCGCCGGTTACCCATGATCAGCAAGGTTCATGAAAAGCGCTTCGGACGGACCCCGATGATCGATCGCCGCCTTCTGCTGCTGGGCCTCGCCGGCTCGCTCGCTGCGTGCGGGACCGGAGCCGCCTCGCGCCCCAGGCCCCAGGATCGGGTGGGCGGCGGCGACTTTCGCGACATCGGCTTCGCGGCCTGGACCGACGACGAGCCGGAATACCTGCTTTATCCCGGCGACGAGGTGGAGGTGGCGACGCCCACGGCGCCGGAACTGACGCGCTCGCTCCGGGTCGGGCCGGATGGGCGCATCGCCCTGCCCCTGGTGGGGCAGCTCATGGTGGCGGACCGCACCATCGCCGAGGTGGAGGCGGCCGCCAGCGCGGCCTATGCCTCACAGCTGATCCGGCCGGTGGTGGAGATCACGCTGAAACAGGCCGGTCCCCTCAAGGTCTGGGTCGACGGCGAGGTGCGCAATCCCGGCGTGTTCGACATGAACGGCGACATCGACGCCTGGCAGGCCATCATCCAGGCCGGGGGGTTCCTGCCGACCGCCAAGCGCCAGGAGATCGCGCTGGTCCGGCGCGGCCCCGGCGGCTCGCGCATGCTGCGGGTGATCGATCTGCGTCAGCCCCGGGGGCAGGTGGTGGCGCTTCGGCGCGGCGACATCCTGTTCGCGCCGCGGAGCACCCTGGGCGAACTGGCCAACTTCTTCACCCAGGTCCGGGCCGCGCTCCCGATCGGCTTCAGCTACGCCATCGGGGGAGCCTACACGTCGTTCTGAGTTCAGGCGGCCAGCTGGACGACGCCGGCGTCGATGTAGCGGCGGGCGGCGCGCTGGGCCTCGGCCAGCTCCTCGCGCTCCATCTCCTGGCTCATCTCGCGGCGATAGACCCGCGCTTCAGTCGAGCCCTTCATGGCGGCGAGGTTGAAGATCATGTGGGCGGACACCCGGTCCATGGGGCAGCCGCCCTGGCCGGTGGAATACATCAAGCCCAGGCGGAACAGCGCGTCGCCGTCCATGTCGGCGGTCGGCAGCGGCAGGGCGGTCTCGGCGTCGTGCGCCAGTTCTTGCGCGATCATCACCATCTCCTCCAGGCGAGCCCTTCTGGCCCGCTTCATGAGACGCGATGAAATACCCGCGATTTGAAGTTAAAGTTAATGGCGGAGCGGCGGCACGGACTTTTATGTAAAGCGAGGGTGAATACTCGTTCGGTCCTTCACCCCTCAGCAACGTCGCGTCAACGTCGCGTTCACCTGCCCCGCTGACCGAACAGCACCTTGCGAGCCGCGTCCGCATCCTTCCCCGCACTGGCGAGGGCGTTGGAACGCAGTTCCGCGCCGACCGCCTTGCCGCGCTGCACCGCCGGTCGGGCGCCCACGCGCTCGACCCACGCCTTCAGGTGCGGGAACTCGTCAAGGTCCTGCCCTTGCGTCTGCGGCAGGATCCACGGCCAGGCCGCCATGTCGGCGAGGGAATAGTCGCCCGCGACGAAGTCTCGGTCCGCCAGCCTCCGGTCCAGCACGCCGTAGAGACGATGCGTCTCGTCCGTGTAGCGGCGTACGCCGTAAGCGATCTGGCGCTGATCCTTGATCATGGCCGGCGCATACTGACGAAAGTGGTGGGTCTGGCCGGCCATCGGCCCCAGGCCGCCGACCTGCCAGAACAGCCACTGGTCGACCTCCGCGCGGGCGCGGGGGTCCGCAGGATAGAAGAGGCCCGACTTGGTCCCCAGGTACTGGAGAATGGCTCCCGACTCGAACAGGGACAGCGGCCCGCCGCCGGGGCCGTCCGGGTCCACGATGGCGGGCATGCGGTTGTTGGGACTGATCGCGAGAAATTCGGGCCTGAACTGCTCGCCCGCGCCGATGTTCACCGGCTTCATCTCGTAGGGCAGGCCCATCTCCTCCAAGGCGATGGAGACCTTCCAGCCGTTGGGCGTCGGCCAGTACCAGAGCTCGATGGGAGCGATCATTCAGCTCTCCTGCCGTTCGCGTCCGCTTCAGGTGGGCGCGGGCGCCGGCGGTCGCAAGCCGTTCAGGTCCGGTTCACCAAGACGGCGCGAGCGTGGCGCCACCGGGGGCTTTTCGAAGGAAGAGACATGAACCGCTTCACCAAGGCGGCCTTGCTGGGCCTGGCGCTGGCCACCGCCGCGCCCATGGCGGCCGAAGCCCAAAGCCGCCGCGACGATCGCCGCGATCACCGTCAGGACCGCCGCGAGGATCGCCGCGACTACCGCAACGAACGTCGGGACGATCGTCGGGACTGGCGCAACGGCGAGTACGACAGCCGGCGCGACTATCGGATGGATCGGCGGGAGGACCGGCGGGACTACCGTGAAGAGCGGCGCGACGACCGACGCGACTATCGCAACGAGCGCCGCGACGACCGCTGGGACCGCAACAATCGCGACTGGTGGCGCGGCCGGTCGGACTTCCGCGACTACAATGGCCGCCGCCAGGGCTACTGGTACGCTCCGGGCTACGGCTACCACCGCGTGGAGCCGCGCTACTACGGCTACCGATGGTCCCGCGGCGCCTACCTGCCGTCCAGCTACCACCGCTACTACGTGCGCGACCCCTACTACTACGGCCTGAGGTCGGCGCCTCACGGCTACCGCTGGGTCCATGCGGACAACGACATTCTGCTGGTGGCGCTCGCCACCGGGCTGATCGCCGACGTCCTCTTCGACGTGTTCTGACGTCCGCGACGATCAAGTCTCAAGCCGCCCCGCTGGACGATCCGGCGGGGCGGTTTTCGTTCAGGGGCGGTTCATGCGCCAAGCGCGACCGTCCCATCAGACGCTCCCGTCAAGAGGAGCGGCCGGAGAGCATCATCATGAAACGACTTCTCGTCTGCGCCAGCCTGCTGGCCTTCGCCCTTCCGGTCCTGGCGCCCGCCGCCGCCGCAGCGCAGGAAGAGCCCGCGACCGAGCGGCCCCGTCCCCGCGACGATCGTCGCGGTGGAGGCAGCGGCGGCCGCGGCCTCAGCCCCACCGACTTCACGCCGCCGCCGGCGGTCGATCGGCCCGCGGCCGAGCCCCCGCGCCGCGCCGACCGCCCGCAGCCTCCGCGCGAGGAGCGGCGCGACCCGCCGCAGGACCGCACCGACCGGCGCACCGAGCGTCGCGAGGATCGTCAGGAGCGGCGCGAGGATCGCCAGGATCGACGGGAGGATCGCCGAGACGACCGTCGCCAGGACCGCCCCACCGGCGGCTGGACGCCCGGGCAGGAGCGGCCGGACACGCGCTGGGAGCGACGCGACGACCGGCAGGACCGTCGCCAGGAGCGGCGCGAGGATCGTCGGGACGACCGGCAGGAGCGACGCGAGGACCGCTTCGAGCGTCGCCAGGATCGGCAGGAGCACCGCGAATGGCGGCAGCGCTACGACACCTGGCGCCATGACTGGCAGCGACGCCACACGCGTTACGACTGGTGGCGGAACGACCGCCTGTTCAGCGGCTGGTCGGGCGTGCGCATCGGGTTCTATTTCGGGCCTGGCTACGGCTACTACAGCGTGCCGCGTTCCTACTGGAACCGGCGGTTCCACGAAGGCGACTACCTGCCGTCGCTGTTCTGGCGCTACGAGATCCGCGACTACGCCTACTGGGGCCTGCCCTGGCCACCGGCGGGCTGCAGCTGGGTGGCGGTGGACAACCACCTCTATCTGATCGACCGCATGGACGGTTACATCCTGGAGGTCTTCCACGACGCCTGGCGCTGGTAGGCTGATCGAGAAGCGACAAAGAGGGCCGGCGGAGCGATCCGCCGGCCCTTCTTCTTGGCGTCAGACCCCCAGCTTGGCCTTCAGGATGTCGTTGACGGCGGCGGGGTTGGCCTTGCCGCCCGTGGCCTTCATCACCTGACCGACGAACCAGCCGATGGCCTGCGGCTTTTCGGCGACGGCGGCGGCCTTGTCCGGGTTGGCGGCGATGATCTCGTCCACGGCCTTCTCGATCGCGCCGGTGTCGGTGACCTGTTTCAGGCCGCGCGCCTCTACCACCTGGGCCGGGCTCCCCTCCCCGTTCCAGACGTGGTCGAACACCTCCTTGGCGATCTTGGAGGAGATGACGTCCGTCTCGATCAGCTCGACCAGCTCGGCCACATGGGCGGCCGGCAGCGGGTTCTGCTCGAACTCCAGACCGGCGGCGGTCAAGCGCGCTGAGACCTCATTGGTCACCCAGTTGGCGACCAGCTTGGCGTCCCGCCCCTTGGCGGCGGCTTCGAAATAGTCGGCCTTGGCCTGCTCTGAGATCAGCACGCCGGCGTCGTACTGCGACAGGCCGTACTGGCTCATGAAGCGGCGGCGCTTGTCGTCCGGCAGCTCGGGCAGTGAGGCTCGGATCTCCTCGATCCAGGCCTCCTCCAGCTCCAGCGGCAGCAGATCGGGATCGGGGAAGTAGCGATAGTCGTGCGCCTCCTCCTTGGAGCGCATGGAGCGGGTCTCGCCGGCCGTCGGGTCGTAGAGCCGGGTCTCCTGATCGATCTTGCCGCCGTCCTCCAGGATCTCGATCTGGCGGCGCGCCTCATACTGGATCGCCTGAGAAATGAAGCGGAAGCTGTTGACGTTCTTGATCTCGCACCGCGTGCCGAGATGGCTGAAGCTATCGGTCTCGCGGTAGCGCTCGTAGTCGCCAGGGCGGCAGACCGAGACGTTCACATCGGCCCGCAGATTGCCCTTCTCCATGTCGCCGTCGCAGGTGCCGAGATAGATCAGGATGGTGCGCAGCTTCTTCAGATAGGCCACCGCCTCGTCCGGCGAGCGCATGTCGGGCCGCGAGACGATCTCCATCAGCGCCGTGCCGGCCCGGTTCAGGTCGACATAGGATTCGGTCGGCGACAGGTCGTGGATCAGCTTGCCGGCGTCCTGCTCCAGGTGCAGGCGCTCGATGCGGACCTCGAAGAAGGAGCCGTCATCCCGCTCCACCTCCACCACGCCTTCGCCGACGATGGGGTGGTAGAGCTGGCTGATCTGATAGCCGGTCGGCAGGTCGGGATAGAAATAGTTCTTCCGATCGAACTGGCTGCGGCGGTTGATCTGGGCGCGCAGGCCAAGGCCGGAGCGCACCGCCTGTTCGACGCAGAAGCGGTTCAGCGTCGGCAGCATGCCGGGGAAGCCGGCGTCGACCAGGCTGACCTGCTCGTTTGGTCCCGCGCCGAACCCCACCGCCGCGCCGGAGAAGAGCTTGGCGCGGCTGGAAACCTGGGCGTGGACCTCGAGGCCCAGGACGATCTCCCACGGGCCGGTGCGGCCCTGGATGGTGTAGGTTTTCGGATCGGTCATTCGCGCATCTCTACCCCTCTCCCACAGGGAGAGGGAGGGGCCCGCCGACAGCGTCGGCGGGAGGGTGAGGGGTTACGCGGCCAGCCAGTTTGGCATGGTCGCGGATCACATCGAGCACCTGCGGCAGGCGGTTATGGACGTCGGCGTTGGGGAAGCGGATCACCAGCCAGCCGAGCCGATCAAGGTCTTCCTGTCTCACCAAGTCCTTCTCGATCCGGTCGTCAGCGTCGTGCACACCGCCGTCCAGTTCCACGATGAGGCGGAGCGCTTCGCAGGCAAAGTCGGCGTAGTAGCGGCCGATGGCGTGCTGGCGTCGCCACTTCAGGCCGTCCAGCCGACTGCCTCTAAGCGCCTTCCACAGCGTCGCTTCAGCCAGGGTCTGCCGCTGGCGGAGTTCGCGGGCGAAGGGGATCCGAGGGTCATCGGCCAAAGGCGTAACCCCTCACCCTCCCGCGCGGCTGCCGCCGCGCGGGCCCCTCCCTCTCCCATCGGGAGAGGGGTCGGACAATCACCACCACTTCTCCGGCTTGGCGGTGAAGGCGGCGGAGTCTTCGAGGACCTCCGCGACCTGGAACACCGTGGCTTCGTCCAGCGCGCGACCGATGACCTGCAACCCGAGCGGCAGGCCATTGGCGTCCACGCCGGCGGGCACCGAAATCCCCGGCAGGCCAGCCAGGTTCGCCGTCACCGTGAAGATGTCGTTCAGGTACATCTGCAGGGGGTCGATCTGCTTGTCGCCCAAGGCGAAGGCGGCCGACGGGGTTGAGGGGGTCAGGATGGCGTCCACCTGGCCCCACACCTTGTCGAAGTCCTCGGCGATGCGGCGGCGGACCTTCAGCGCGCGGACATAGTAGGCGTCATAGAAGCCGGCGGAGAGCACATAGGCGCCGATGGTCAGGCGGCGCTGGACCTCCTTGCCGAAGCCCTCGGCGCGGGTGGTCTCATACAGGTCGGTCAGGGAGGCGGCCTTCTCCGCCCGGTGGCCGAAGCGCATGCCGTCATAGCGAGCCAGGTTGGACGAGGCCTCGGCCGGGGCGATGATGTAGTAGGCCGGCAGCGCGTACTTGGTGTGCGGCAGGCTGATCTCGACGATCTCGGCGCCCGCCGCCTTCAGCCATTCCACGCCCTGGTCCCATAGCGCCTGGATCTCGGCCGGCATGCCGTCGACGACGTACTCGCGGGGCACGCCGATGCGCAGGCCCTTCACGCCCTTGCCGAGGCTCTGCGTCCAGTCCGGCGTCTCGATGTCGAGGCTGGTGGAGTCCTTCGGGTCGAAAGAACACATGGAGCGCAGCAGGATGGCCGCGTCCTCGACCGTCTTGGTGATCGGCCCGGCCTGGTCCAGGGAGGAGGCGAAGGCGACCATGCCGAAGCGGCTGGCCCGGCCATAGGTGGGCTTGATCCCGACCGTGCCGGTGAAGGCCGCCGGCTGGCGGATGGAGCCGCCGGTGTCGGACGCCGTGGCGCCCAGGCACAGGTCGGCGGCGACCGCGCTGGCCGAGCCGCCGGAGGAGCCGCCGGGCGTCAGGTCGGCGTTGGAGCCCTTGGACTTCCACGGGTTCGTCACCGGACCGAAGGCGGAGGTCTCGTTCGACGAGCCCATGGCGAACTCGTCCATGTTCAGCTTGCCCAGCATGACCGCCCCGTCGCGCCACAGGTTGGCGGTGACGGTGGACTCGTATGGCGGGACGAAGCCGCGCAGCATGTTGGAGCCGGCCGTGGTCTGGACCCCGTCGGTGCAGAACAGGTCCTTGATGCCGAGCGGCGCGCCTTCCAGGGCGCCCGCCTTTCCCGAGGCGATCCGGGCGTCGGAGGCGCGGGCCATGCCGAGCGCCTTGTCGGCGGTGACCTCGACATAGGCGTTTAGCGTCGAATTCCCCGCCTCAATGTTGGCGAGAAAGGCGCGGGTGATCTCCTCGGAGGAGAAGGCCTTGGCGCGCAGGCCGTCGAGGGCGCCCTTCAGGGTCAGGGTGGTGAGGTCGGTCATTCCACCACCTTGGGGACCACGAAGAAGCCGTCGGCGGATTTGGGCGCGTTGGAGAGCACGGCCTCGATCTTGCCGCCGTCGGTGACGGCGTCCTCGCGCAGACGGAGGGCCTGGGCGACGTTGGAGGTCATGGGCTCCACGCCCTCCACATCCACCTCGTTCAGCTGTTCGATCCAGGCGAGAATGCCGTTCAGCTCGGCGGCCAGCGGCTCCAGCCGCTCCTCCGGCGTCTTGATGCGGGCGAGGTGGGCGACGCGCCTCACGGTCGCGGCGTCGATGGCCATGCGGCCCTCCGATCACGGGAAAAACCAGAAGCGGCGGGATTAGCCCCGCCCTCCCCGTTTCACAAGGCGGGGATCAGAGGCCCGACTCAGAGTCTGGCGGGCGTCACCGTCACCACGTCGGGCGCCGCGCCCTCCGCGTCAGGCTGCCAGGCCACGATGATCATGCGGCGGATGCTTGGCGGCTGGTTCGGCGACCGGTCAGCCACGCTCTCGGTGATCTCAAGGTCCACGCGGCCTGGCTCGACGCGCAGCACGCGATAGCCCAGGAAGTCGCCGACCCGGAACACGCGCCAGCCCTCGGCCGGTCCCTGGAAAAAGGCGATGTGGGTGTAGAGGCCGTTCATGGCTGGGTCGCCGCCGGCCGTGCCGAACAGCTTGGCGTCCTGCCCTTCCATCGAATCCACCTGCACGACCGAGGCGGCGGCCTGCGCGCCGTTCTCCGCGATCGGCTGCACGGGAACGGACTGCCCGTTGGCGATCAGCGGCGCAGGGCGTGAAGCCACGGCGCTGTCCTTCGCGGTCGCCGCGACCTCGTCACCGGGTCCCAACTCGAAGTCGCATCCCGCCAGGGCCACCCCCCCGAACAGGATCAGAACCGCGCGCTTCATCGCCGCCTCCGTTCGAAGCTTGGCCGGGACCATCACCTTTGACGAGGCGGCTGACAAGGCGTAGCGCCCGCGCGTGCCCGTCTTCGATCTCGCCGACCTTCCGGACGCCTGCCCCGCCGACACGCCGTGGCTGGGGCTCGACCTCGGCGAGAAGACCATCGGCGTGGCCGCCTCGGACGCCGGGCGGATGATCGCCTCGCCGCTGGAGCTGATCCGCAAGACCAGGTTCACCGATGACGCCAACGCGGTGCTGAAGCTGATGCGGGGGCGCAACGCCTCGGCCCTGATCATCGGCCTGCCGCTGAACATGGACGGCACGGAGGGGCCAAGGGCGCAGTCCGTTCGCGCCTTCGCCCGCAACCTCGACCGCATCCAGCCCACGCCCGTCGCCTTTCAGGACGAGCGGCTGTCGACGGCGGCGGTGGAGCGCTTCCTGATCGGCGAGCTGGACCTGACCCGCAAGCGCCGGGCGGGCGTGATCGACCGCACCGCCGCCGCCTGGATCCTTCAAGGCGCGCTGGATCGGCTGCGCGGATGAGCTCCCTCCTCGCCGGTGTGTTGCCGGTCTTCGTGCTGATCGCCTGCGGCTATGGCCTGCGGAAGTCGGGGTTCCTGCCGGACGCGGCGTGGCGGCCGATCGAGCGGCTGTCGATCCACCTGCTCTATCCGGGCTTCCTGATCCCCGCGATCTGGAACGCCGACATCTCCGGCGGCGGCGCGGGCGCGGCCGGGGCGGCGGCGGTCAGCGCCGTGCTGATCATCTCCACCGTCACCCTGCTGGCCAAGCCGCTGATGAAGCTGGACGGGCCGGCCTTCACCTCCGTCTTTCAAGGCGTGATTCGCTGGAACAGCTTCGTCTTCCTGCCGGTGATCCAGTCCGTCTATGGCCCGGATGGACTGGCGCTTGCGGCCGTCGTCATCGCCGCCATGATCCCAGTGACCAACATCCTCTGCGTGGTGGTGCTGGTGCGCTGGGGCGCGGACCAGAGGTCCATGTCCCCTGCCAGCCTGATCACCGCGATCCTGTCCAACCCCATCCTGATCGCCTGCCTGGTCGGGCTGGCGCTGAACCTCCTTCGCGTGCCGCGCCTGCCAGGCGTCAGCGACACGCTGGAGCTGCTGGGCGGCGCCGCGCTTCCGCTCGGCCTGATCGTTGCAGGCGCGGGGCTGTCGTTCGCGGAGGTGGCGCGGCGGCGGATCACCATCACGGCGGTAGGCGTGGTCAAGCTGATCCTGACGCCGCCGCTGATGTGGGGGCTATGCCGGCTCTACGGCGGGGACGCGACGGCGCAAGGGATCGCGCTCATGTGCGGCGCGGCGCCCGGCGCGGCGGCCTCCTACATCCTGGCGCGGCAGATGGGCGGGGACGCGCCCCTGATGGCCGGCATCGTCGCGCTGACGACGGTGGCGTCGGCCGCCGTCATCCCTATCGTGCTGGCGCTGTTCCATCTCGCCTGAGGCTGGCCTATAGCCGGGCCTCGATGAGCGACTCCTCGACCGCCGCCGACGCCATTCGAGAGCGGCTGGTCCCGTTCCCCCAACCCCACTTCCTTTCAGCGGGCGACCTGAACCCCTTCGCGGCGGCTCAGCTGCTGGATCTGGCGGACGCCTTCGTCACCCTGAACAGGCGCTCGGCCAAGACGCTGGACTTGATGCGCGGGCGGACGGTGGTGAACCTGTTCTTCGAGAACTCGACCCGCACCAGCTCCTCCTTCGAGATCGCGGCCAAGCGGCTGGGCGCCGACGTGGTCACCATGCCAGTGCAGGCCTCCTCCGTCGCCAAGGGCGAGACCCTGATCGACACGGCGGTGACCCTGAACGCGATGAAGCCGGACGTGCTGGTGGTGCGCCACGGCGCCTCCGGCGCGGCCGACCTGCTGAGCCAGAAGGTCGGCTGCGCAGTGGTGAACGCGGGCGATGGACGGCACGAGCATCCGACCCAGGCGCTGCTCGATCTGCTGACGCTGAAGCGCGCCTTCGGGGAGGTGGGGGGCCTGACCGTCGCCATCTGCGGTGACGTCGCCCACAGCCGGGTGGCGCGGTCCAATGTAGCGCTGCTGTCCATGATGGGCGCGCGCGTGCGGCTGATCGGACCGCCGACCCTGGTGCCGAAGGACGCCGACCGCTGGGGCTGCGAGGTGTTCCACGACATGCGCGAAGGCCTGGCCGGCTGCGACGTGGTGATGATGCTGCGGCTCCAGCTGGAGCGGATGGAGGGTGCCTTCGTGCCCTCTCGCCGCGAGTATTTCCGCTTCTGGGGTCTGGACCGCGAGAAGCTCGCCTGGGCCAAGCCGGACGCCAAGGTCATGCATCCAGGGCCGATGAACCGGGGGGTGGAGATCGATTCGGACGTCGCCGACGACCTGTCGGTGTCACTGATCCAGGACCAGGTGGAGATGGGGGTGGCCGCACGCATGGCGGTGCTGGCCAGCCTGATGGAGCGGCGGGCATGAGCGCCTTCGCCATTGTCAATGCGCGGCTGCTGGACCCCGCTTCCAACTATGACGGTCCGGGCGCGGTGCTGGTCGGGGACGGGCGCGTCACGGAAGTGGTGCGCGGCGGGGCGACCCAGACCCCCACCGGGCTCGAGATCATCGACGCGGCCGGCCTCTGTCTCTCGCCCGGCCTCATCGACATTCGCGTGAAGACCGGCGAGCCGGGCGCGGAGCCCAAGGAGACCCTGAAGTCCGCCAGCCTGTCGGCGGCGGCGGGCGGGGTGACCACAATAGTCGTTCAGCCGGACACCGAACCCGCCATCGATGACCCGGCCACCGTGGAGTTCGTCCAGGCGCGCGGCGCGGCGCTGGAGCTGGTCACAGTTCTGGCCGCCGGCGCCGCGACGCAAGGCTGCGGCGGCGAGCGGATGGCCGAGCTCGGCCTGATGCAGGAGGCGGGGGCGCTCTACTTCACCGACGGCGACCGGGTGATCCGCAACACGCGGACGCTGCAGCGGGTGATGACCTATGCGGCCGGCTTCAACGCCCTCGTGGCGGCGCGGCCGGCGGAGCCCTGGCTGTCCGAGGGGGCCGTCGCGACCTCGGGGGAGTTGGCCTCGCGGCTGGGTCTCGCGGGCGTGTCCGCCATCGCCGAGCGTATCCAGCTGGAGCGGGACCTGGCCCTGGTCGAGCAGACCGGCGTGCGCTTCCTGGCGGACCAGATCTCCACCGAAGGCGCCTTGGAGGTGCTGGCCCGCGCCCGCGCCAAGGGCCTGGAGGTCGCGGCCTCCGTCTCGATCAACCACCTCTGCTTCAACGAGGTGGACATCGGCGACTACCGGACATTCTACAGGCTGGACCCGCCGCTGCGGACCGAGAGCGACCGACTGGCCATGATCGAGGCGGTTCGCGACGGCCTGATCGATGTGATCACGTCCGCCCACACCCCCGCTCCGGCCGAGGACAAGCGCCGGCCCTTCGCGGAGGCGGCGCCGGGCGCGGTCGGCCTCGAGACCCTGCTGCCCGCCGCCCTGACGCTGCATCACGAGCATGGGCTGGAGCTGCTGGAGCTGCTTCGCCCCCTCACCATCGGTCCGGCCGCCCTGCTGGGGCTGGACAGCGGCGCCCTGGAGGCGGGAGCGCCGGCCGACCTGATCCTGTTCGATCCGGCCGCGCCGGTGGTGATTGACGCGGATCGGCTGCGCTCCAAATCCAAGAACTCGCCCTTCGACGGGCGCAGGCTGCAAGGCAAGGTCTTGATGACCGTCGCGGGCGGACGCATCGTCCACGACGCGCGCTAGGGGAGCGAATCAGCCGTGCAGGACTTGGCAGGAGCAGCTGTGGGCACGCTGGCGCTGACGGCGCTGGGCGGATACCTCCTTGGCTCCATACCGTTCGGCGTGATCCTGACGCGATTGGGCGGCGCCGGCGACGTGCGCCAGATCGGCTCGGGCAACATCGGCGCGACCAATGTGCTCCGGACCGGTCGCAAGGACCTGGCGCTGGCCACCCTGCTGCTGGACGCCGGCAAAGGCGCCGCAGCCCTGCTGATCGCCCGCGCCCTCTTCGACAGTGAGGTCGCCGCCGCGATCGCGGGGGGCGCCGCCTTTCTCGGGCACCTGTTTCCCGTCTGGCTCGGCTTCAAGGGCGGCAAGGGGGTGGCGACCTTCTTCGGCCTGCTGATCGCGGCCCTGTGGCCGCTGGGGCTGATGGCGGGGGCGACCTGGATCGTGACGGCCGCTCTGTTCCGCATTTCCTCGCTTTCGGCCCTTGTGGCGGCGGCGGCGGCCATCGCGTACGCCCTCCTGCCGCTCCCGGCGCTTCAACTGCCGGCGCCCCAGCCCATCCTGTGGCTGACGGTGGGGACCGCCCTGCTGATCTGGTTGAGGCACCTGCCCAACATCCGTCGGCTGGTCTCCGGGACCGAGCCGCGCATCGGGGCCAAGAAGGCGTGACCGCTCTGTCGGAGGCCGAGCGCTTCGCGCGCCTCCGCCTGGCCAGGACGGACCGCGTCGGTCCTGTGGCCTTTTCCCAGCTGGTCGGGCGGTACGGATCGGCGGCCAGGGCCCTGGACGCGCTTCCCAGATTGACCCGCGGCGGAGCGCGACCTGCGGCTCCCGAAGAAATCGAGCAGGAGTTCGAGCGGGGCGAACGCCTCGGCGCCCGGCTCCTCGTCCTCGGCGAGCCGGATTATCCGCCAGCGCTGGCGGCCGTCGACCCGCCCCCTCCGGTGCTCTGGACGCGCGGAGACGCCAGCCTGCTGTCGCGCGAGGGGATCGCCATCGTCGGCGCGCGAGTCGCGTCAGCCGGCGGACTTCGCATCGCGCGAGGCCTGGCCCAGCAGCTGGGAGAAGCCGGCCACGTGGTGGTGTCCGGCCTGGCGCGCGGCATCGACGGCGCGGCCCACCAGGGGGCTCTGCCGACCGGCACGGTGGCGGTGCTGGGCGGCGGGGTGGACGACATCTATCCGCCGGAGCATCGCGAGCTCTACGCCGAGATCGTGGAGCGCGGCTGCGTCGTGTCCGAAAGCCCAGTGGGCGCGCGGGCCCAGGCCCGCGACTTCCCCCGGCGCAATCGCATCATCTCCGGCCTGTCGCGCGGCGTCATCGTGGTGGAGGCGGAGCTCCGGTCGGGCTCGCTCATCACCGCCCGCCTGGCGGCCGAACAGGGGCGCGAGGTCTTCGCCGTGCCCGGATCGCCGCTCGATCCTCGTTCCAAGGGCACCAATGAGCTGATCCGCCAGGGCGCCGTGCTCTGCGAGGGCATCGAGGACGTCGAGCGGACCTTCTCCGGTCCCCGCACCCTGCGCGAACCGCCGCAGGAGCTGTTCTCGCAGGACGAGGAGCCGGACGAAGCCGTCCTGGAGCAGGTGGCCGCCCTGCTCTCCCCCACGCCCACGCCGCGCGACGAGCTCGCCCGGGCGTTGGGCCTGCCGGTCGGTCTGGTCGCCGCCGCTCTGCTGGAGCTCAGCCTGGCCGGACGCGCGACGCTGCTGCCCGGCGGTCTGGCGTCGGCCTAGTTGGCGGCGTCCTGCGGAAGCATCGGCGGGAGCCGCGCGATCTCGGCCGCCACATCGAACAACGCGGCCAAGCGACCATCTCCATCCCGACGCGCCATGGTCGCCAGTTCGAGCGACATGCTGGCGAGGTATTCCCTGACGGGATAGTCATCGATCAACAGCGGGCGCGGCGCCCCTTGAGCGCGCGCGTCTTCCGTATCCTTGCTCATCAACCTGCTCCAGCCCTGCGCCGGTTAGACACAACCACAAGGGGAATGGCAAGCCGCCCCGCAACCCTCCCGCGTTCCGCGATCACCCGCTGATTGACACGGACGACGGCCCCTCCCACCTTCCCCGCCCCTTCGCGCCCCCCGGACCCCAATGAACCTCGTCATCGTCGAGAGCCCCGCCAAGGCCAAGACCATCAACAAATACCTGGGCGCGGACTATACGGTCCTGGCCTCCTACGGGCACATCCGCGACCTCCCGCCCAAGGACGGCTCGGTGAAGCCCGACCAGGACTTCGCCATGGACTGGGAGGTCGATCCGAAGGCCGCCAAGCGGCTGGCCGAGATCGCCGAGGCGGCGAAGCGATCCGACCGCGTGATCCTCGCCACCGACCCCGACCGCGAAGGCGAAGCCATCTCGTGGCACGTGCTGGAGGTGCTGAACCGCAAGCGCGCCTTGAAGGACACGGCGGTCGAACGGGTGACCTTCAACGCCATCACCCGCAGCGCGGTGCTGGACGCCATGGCGCATCCGCGGCAGCTCGATCAGGAGTTGGTGGACGCCTATCTGGCGCGGCGAGCCCTGGATTATCTGGTGGGCTTCAACCTGTCTCCCGTGCTGTGGCGCAAGCTTCCAGGCGCCCGCTCGGCCGGTCGGGTGCAGTCGGTGGCGTTGCGGCTCGTGGTCGATCGCGAGCTGGAGATCGAGCGCTTCCGCGCCCAGGAGTACTGGAGCGTCGAGGCCGACCTGACGGCCGGCTCTCCGCCCTTCGTCGCGCGCCTGGTCAAGCATGACGGCAAGCGGATCCAGCGGCTGGACATCAAGGACGAAGCCGCGGCCCAGGCCGCGCGCGCCGCCGTCCAGGCCGGCGACTTCACCATCCGCTCGGTCGAGAAGAAGCCGGTGAAGAGGGCGCCGCCACCGCCCTTCACGACCTCCACCTTGCAGCAGGAAGCGTCGCGCAAGTTCGGCTTCACCGCCCAGCGCACCATGCAGGCGGCGCAGAAGCTTTATGAGGGCGTCGACGAGACCGGCGGCCTGATCACCTACATGCGGACCGACGGCGTGTCCGTCAGCCCCGAAGGCATCGCCCAGGCGCGGCAGGTGATCGGCGACAGCTTCGGCCCCGCCTACGTCCCCACTGAGCCCCGACACTACAAGGCAAAGGCGAAGAACGCCCAGGAAGCGCACGAGGCGATCCGCCCCACCAACCTGTCGCGCCATCCGGACAGCCTTCGCCTCGAGGGCGACCTGCAAAAGCTCTACGGCCTGATCTGGAGGCGCATGCTGGCTTCCCAGATGGAGTCCGCGCGTCTGGACCGCACTACGGTGGAGATCGACGCCGCCGATGGGAAGACGGGCCTGCGCGCGACGGGCCAGGTCGTGGCCTTCGACGGCTATCTCGCCGTCTATGAAGAGGGTCGCGACGACCGGCCCAAGGGCGGAGACGACGAGGAGGACGAAGGCGGCCGTCTGCCGGCGCTGCAAGAGGGCGCCAAGGCCAAGGTCGAGGCGATCCGCACCGACCAGCACTTCACCGAGCCGCCGCCGCGCTATTCCGAAGCCACCCTGGTCAAGAAGCTGGAGGAGCTGGGCATCGGCCGGCCGTCGACCTACGCCTCCATCCTGACCACGCTCAGGGACCGGGACTATGTCCGCATGGACAAGAACCGCTTCTTCCCCAACGACACGGGGCGGCTGGCGACCGCGTTCCTGGAGCAGTTCTTCCCGCGCTACGTGGAATACGACTTCACCGCCGGTCTCGAGGAGAAGCTCGATCAGGTGTCGGCCGGGGACCTGAACTACAAGGCCCTGCTGCGAGACTTCTGGGACGACTTCCATCCCGCGACCGAAAGCGTGATGGCGCGCCAAGGCGTGATCGACTCCCTGGACGAGGCGATCGGGCCCTACCTGTTTCCGCCCAAAGCCGACGGCGCCGATCCGCGCCTGTGTCCCGTCTGCGGCACGGGCCGGCTGCACCTGAAGGCCAGCTTCAAGATGAAGTCCTCCTTCATCGGCTGCTCCAACTATCCGGAATGCAAGTACACGCGCGGATTCGGCGGGGCGGAGGCGGAGGAGACCGCCGGCGACAGGGAACTGGGCTCGGATCCCGCGACAGGTCAGCCGGTGCATCTGAAGGTCGGCCGCTTCGGCCCCTATGTCGAAACGGCGGGCGACGGAGACAAGCCGCGCCGCTCGTCCCTGCCGAAGGGCTGGTCGGCGGCGACCCTGACCCTGGAGCAGGCGCTGCGCCTGCTCGGCCTCCCCCGCGAGGTCGGCGCCCATCCGGAGGACGGCAAGCCGATCACCGCAGGCCTTGGCCGTTACGGCCCCTTCATCCAGCACGCGGGGACCTACGCCAATGTGGCGGACATGGACGAGGTGTTCGAGATCGGCCTGAATCGGGCCGTCACCCTGCTGGCCGAGAAGCGGGCGGGTCGGGCCGGACGCGCCGCGGGCGCGGCCCCGTTGCGGGAGCTGGGCGCGCACCCCGAGTCGGGCGAGCCGATCCAGGTGCTCGCCGGGCGCTTCGGTCCGTATGTGAAGTGCGGCAAGGTCAACGCGACCCTTCCCAAGGGGGTCACGCCCGAGGCGATCACCCTGGAGGACGCCCTCCCCCTGCTGGCGGCCAAGGCCGGCAAGTCGTCGGCGAAGAAGCCGGCCGCGAAGAAGGCGCCCGCCAAGAAGCCCGCGGCCAAGAAGTCCCCGGCCAAGAAGAAGACGGCGGCCTGACAGCGTGCCCGACCCGCTGAACGGCCTGACCGTCGTCTTCGACCTGGACGGCACCCTGGTGGATTCCGCGCCCGACCTGATCGGCGCCCTGAACCGGCTGCTGGCGGAGGAAGGATTGCCGACGGTTCCGCTGTCGTCAGCCAGACATCTGGTCGGCAAGGGCGCTCGGGCGCTGCTCGAGCACGGCTTCCGGGAAGCGGGCGCGACCTGGGACGAGACACGGTCCGACGCGCTGTTCGAGCGCTTCGTCGAGAGCTACCGCGCCCACATCGCCGATGCGACGCGGGTGTTCGACGGGGTGACCGGGGCCCTGGACGCCCTCGCCGGCAGGGGCGCCATCCTCTGCGTCGCCACCAACAAGCGCACCGATCTGTCGGTGCAGCTGATGCGGGCGCTGGACCTGGATCGCCGGTTCGCCGCCATCGTGGGGCCGGATCTGGTGTCGGCGCGAAAGCCGGACGGCGCCCATGTTCGCGAGGCCGTGCGTCTGGCCGGCGGCGACCCGGCGCGCGCGGTGATGGTCGGCGACAGCGTTTTCGACGTGGGCGCGGCGCGGAACGCCCCCTGCCCCGCCGTCGTGGTCGCCTTCGGCTACACAGAGACGCCGCCGGAGGAGCTGGGCGGGGACGTGGTGATCCGCCGCTACGCCGAGCTGATCCCGGCGATCGAGCGGCTGGTCTCCTAGCGCCTCAAAAGCCGGTCGCGGGCGGCGTTCAGCCGGGCGGCAAGACCCTCCGTGCCGCCCTGGTCGGGGTGAGCCCGCGCCATCAGCCGGCGCCAGGCCGCCTGGACATCCTCTCGCGTCGCGGACGATCCGACCCCCAGCAGGGATCGCGCCTCGGCCTCGCTCATCATCTCCGATGGGGAGGCCGGTCTGATCCGCGAGGCGCCGATCAGCCACAGACCGCCGACGCCCAGCCCGCCCGCCAGCAGCCACGCGCCGCGAGACCCCGCGAGCACGCCGCCCGCCAGCATGACGGCGCCCAGCACCGTGGCCGCGATGCGCCACTCGCCTCGCCCGGGCCGCTCCGTCTGGCGTCCGAGACGGACGAGCGCCCAAAGAGCGATGCCGCCGAGGATCAGCCAGATCAGGCTCACGCGGCTTGCGGTTCCGCGGCGCTCGGCGACGCATCCAGCCCCAGCGCCGCCATCAGGTTCCGCAACTCCTGCCTCGCGGCCACGTGGGCCAGAGACACCGCCACCGGCCGCACCTCATTGGACAGGTCCGCCACCGTCAGGCCGAATGGGAAGAGCTCGCGATAGATCACGCGGTCCCGCAGGCCTGGGCCGACGCGGAAGCCGACGCGCCGCGCCAGCTTCTCCATGCGCTCCTCCAGGCGGCGGCGATTGCGGGCCTCGGCCACCGCCAGACGGTTGGTCAGCACCACCCAGTCGATGGCGGCCTGCCGCCCCTGGGTGATCGCCCGTGTCTTGCGCGCCTCCCAGACCGTCTCGGAATAGAGGGACGGCTTCTTCAGCTCCAGCGTGACGGGGTCGACCTGGCCGAGCATATCGAAGTCGACGAAGCTGTCGTTCAGGGGCGTGACGATCAGATCGGCCCGACCGTGGGCGGCGCGACTGACCTCCGTGTCGCCCCCGGGGGTGTCGATCAGGATGGCGTCCACGCCGGCGGCCCGGGCCTCGGCCATGGCCGCTTCGAGTTGGGCCAGCTGCGCCTCGGGGGGCTGGGCGGCCAGAGCCTTGCCGTCGCCCATGTCCGGCCGCATCGGCTGGGGCAGGCTGACGCCGTTGGCCGCCGTCCAAGCCTCCCGGTTCTCGAAGAAGCGCCCCAGCGACCGTTGGCGCAGGTCCAGATCGACGATCGCGACCGAACGCCCCGCGTGCAGCAGGCCGGTGACGATGTGGATGGCCAGGGTGGACTTGCCCGCCCCGCCCTTCTCGTTGCCGATCACGATCACGGCGGGCTCAGCCATCGGTACTCGCTCCCTTGGGCGCGACTCAGCCGTCGCGCGTCGAGGAGCCAGAAAGTCCGGGCGGAGGCCGCAGGTCAACGCATGGTTGATGACAATGTCGCGGCAGGCCTCAGGCGCGGCCCGCGCACCACGGATCGGACACGCCCGCCGCACGGCACAGGCCGACTGCGGCCGACGTCGGCGCGGCCACCTTCAGCCGGGTCAGGGTGCGGCCGTTCACAGCGACGGCTTCATAGACGGGATCGAGTCCCGACAACTCACCGACGGCCAGCCTTCGCCACGCCTCCTGGGCGGAGGCCCTGTCCGAGAAGGCGCCCAGCTGGATCAGCTTGACCGCCTCGCCGCGGATCGCGGGGCGGAGCTTGGGCGCGGCATCGACAGCCTGCTCCACGACCGCCTGCGCCATGGCCGGCGCGGCCTTCGCCAGCTGAGGCGTGGCCGCCCCGACCGCTGACTGGATCATCCCGTCGCGGGCGGCCCAGAGGGCGTGCGGGTCCAGCACCTCCACCTTCACCGGCTGACGATAGGTCGCGGGCCGCAGGCCCATGGCGCTCACCGCAGGAGCCGGCTGGGCCCGGGGCCTTTCCAGCTCCACCGGAACTTCCGCCACCCTGCGGGCCAGATTCTCGAACCGGTTCGGATCGCTCTCGACGAAGCCGCATCCGCTCACCGCGAGGGCGGCCACGCTGACCAGCACTGGACGAACAAACGGGCTGAGCGTCATAAGCGCCACCCTAGCCGGCAGGTTTTGCCCCCCGGTTCACGAACAGGCTTAAGCCGCAGGGTTAATGCGATAACCATGTCCGACACCGCCGCGCCCCTGCCGATCGTCCGCGCCGTGGCGGATCTGCGCGAGACGGTGCGCGGGTGGCGCCGGCAAGGCTTCACCGTCGGCTTCGTGCCGACGATGGGGGCCCTGCACGAGGGGCACCTGGGGCTGGTGCGCGAGGCGGGCCAGCGCGCCGACCGCGTCGTCGCCAGCGTCTTCGTCAATCCGACCCAGTTCGCCGCTCACGAGGACCTCGGCCGTTACCCTCGACAGGAGGCGCGGGACGCCGACCTGCTCGCCGGAGCGGGCTGTCACCTGCTGTTCGGGCCAGACGCGGCCGAGATGTATCCGCCAGGCTTCTCAACGCGGGTCGAGGTCGGCGGCCCTTCGGTCGGGCTGGAGACCGACTTCAGGCCGCACTTCTTCGCCGGCGTCGCGGTGGTCGTGGCGAAGCTGCTGAACCAGGTGGCCGCCGACGTCGCCGTCTTCGGGGAGAAGGACTACCAGCAACTGCTGGTCGTGCGGCGGCTTGCCCGCGATCTGGACATCATGACCGAGATCATCGGCTCTCCCACGGCGCGCGATGGCTATGGCCTCGCCCTGTCCTCCCGCAACGCCTACCTGTCCGAGCCCGAGCTGGAGGTGGCGCGGCGGCTGAACGGCGTGCTGGCCGAGGCCGCGGCGGAGGCTGGGCGCGGTCGCCCGCTCCCCGCTGTGGAGCGCCAGGCGCACGCCGCCCTCCTGAAGGCGGGGTTCGCCCGCATCGACTACGTCTCCGTGCGTCGCGCCGAGGACCTCCAGCCTTTCCGCGACAATGTGGTGGATGCGCCGGCGCGGGTGCTGGCCGCCGCCTGGCTGGGAAGCACGCGGCTGATCGACAACCTGGCGGTCTAGCCGCCCTCGCGGGTCAGCAGGACGAATCGCGTCCGGTTATCCGCCCGATCCTGCACGTCCTGCTTCAGGATGGTCAGCCCATAGACCTCTGCGGCCTGAGCCGGCGCGATGGCGGCGCGCGTGACGTCGCCCGACTCCGCCACCGCCTCGGCGGCGCCGCCGGTGTCGTATTGTTCGACCGGCTGGAGCCTCAGCTGCGCCAGACTGGCGACGCACTGGTCCAGCGCCACGGGGTGGCTTTCGGCGGTGCGCAGGTCCGACAATCGCGCCCCTTCGACGCCCATCAGGGCGAAGCGCACCGGCCACCACACCTCGGTCACCACCGGGAAGCCGCAGCGCTGCACGAGGTCCGACGCAGGCTTGATCTCGCCAACCGTGCTGTTCTCGACGGGGATCAAGGCGCAGTCGCAGGCTCCCGACCTCAAGGCGTCCATAGCGTCCTGGAAGGATCGATGGCCCACCGGCTCGTCCCAAGGTCTCAACGACAGACAGGCCGCGTGGCTCGAACTGCCCGGCGCGCCCTGATAGGCGACACGCCCGCCGCGCCTCTGGCCGTCCGGATGACCGATGCCGCTCTGCATGACGCGATGCTGCGCCAAGTCGCGGGGCCGATGCAAGCGCGCTCGACCCTAGGCCGCTTCGGACCGGCTCTGGCGCCCGGCGCTCAGCCTCTCGGCCACCAGGAAGGCCAGCTCCAAGGCCTGGTCGGCGTTCAGGCGCGGATCGCAATGGGTGTGGTAGCGGCTGGACAGGTCGTCTTCCGTCAGCCGCTGCGCGCCGCCGAGGCACTCGGTGACGTTCTGGCCGGTCATTTCCAGATGGACGCCCCCAGGGTGCACGTCTTCGGCCTCGGCGACGTCGATGAAGGTCCGCACCTCCGTCAGGATGCGCTCGAAGGGCCGGGTCTTGTATCCGTTGCCGGCCTTCAGCGTATTGCCGTGCATGGGATCGATCGACCAGATCACCCGCTTGCCAGCGGCCTTCACCGCCCGCATCAGGCCGGGCAGCCGATCGCCGACCTTGTCGGCCCCGAACCGGCCGATCAGCGTCAGCCGGCCGGGCGTGTTCTCGGGATTGAGGGTGTCGATCAGGCGCAGCAGGTCGTCGGCCTGCATGGTGGGTCCGCACTTCAGGCCCAGCGGATTCTTGATCCCCCGCGCGAACTCGACGTGGGCGCCGTCCGCGCGCCGCGTGCGCTCGCCGATCCAAACCATATGCGCGGAGGTGTCGAACCATTCGCCCGTGCCGGGGTCCTGGCGAGTCAGGGCGCTTTCCAGGTTCAGCAGGAGCGCTTCGTGGCTGGTGAAGACCTCGACCTGGCGCAGCTCGGGGTGGGTCTCGGGCGTGATGCCGACCGCCTCCATGAAGGCAAGCGCCTCCGCGATCTTGTCCGCCAGCTCGCGATAGCGGGCGCCGTAGGCGTTGTCGGCGGCGAACCCCAGGGTCCAGCGGTGGACGTTGTAAAGGTCGGCGTAGCCGCCGCCCGCGAAGGCGCGCAGCAGGTTCAGCGTGGCGGCCGACTGATGATAGGCGCGCAGCAGCCGTTGAGGATCGGGCGTCCTCTCCTCGGGCGTGAAGCCCATGCCGTTGATGATGTCGCCGCGATAGGTCGGCAGGCTCTGGTCTCCCCGCGCCTCGACGTCGGAGGAGCGCGGCTTGGCGAACTGGCCGGCGATGCGGCCGACCTTCACCACCGGCTTTCGGCCCGCGAAGGTCAGCACCACCGCCATCTGCAGGATCAGGCGGAAGGTGTCCCGGATGTTGTCGGTCGAGAACTCCTTGAAGCTCTCGGCGCAGTCCCCGCCTTGCAGGAGGAAGGCCTTGCCGGCCTCGACATCCGCCAGCCGGTCACGCAGCCGCCGCGCTTCGCCCGCGAAAACCAGGGGCGGCATGGCGCGCAGCTCGTTTTCGACCTGAGCCAGCGCGGCCGGATCGGGATAGTCCGTCGGCATGTGGCTGACGGGCTTGTCTCTCCAGCTCTCGGGCGTCCAGCGGCTCATGGCGCGAACATAGGCCGCCGCCCTGTTCCGAACAATGAACGTGGAGCCGCAGGTCAGCCCAGCGCCGTCTCCGCCGGGCGCTGCTTCTCTTTGAGCGTGACCAGTTCCTCGGCGACCGTCGGGTGGACGGCGCAGGTCGCGTCCCACTGAGCCTTGGTCAGACCGGCCTTCACCGCCACCCCCGCGATCTGGATGATTTCCGGCGCGTCTGGCCCCACGATGTGGACGCCGACGACGCGATCGGTGCGGGCGTCGACCACCAGCTTCATCAGCATGCGCTCGTCGGAGCCGGTGAAGGCGTATTTCATCGGTCGGAAGCGGGTCAGATAGACATCCACCTCGCCGCCGCAGGCGCGCCGCGCCTCCGCCTCTGTCAGTCCCACGGTGCCCACCGGCGGCTGACTGAACACGGCGGACGGAATGGCCTCGTAGTCGAACCGCGTCGGCTCGTTCCTGAAGGCGGTGGCGTGGAAGGCGATGGCCTCACGGATCGCCACGGGCGTCAGGTTCACCCGGTCGGTCACATCGCCGATGGCCCAGATGTTCTCCGCCGTCGTGCGCGAGAACTCGTCCACCTTGATCGCGCCGCCCTCCGTCAGCTCGACCCCGGCCTTCTCGAGGCCCAGCCCCTTCACGTGCGGCACGCGACCGGTGGCGAACATCACCTGGTCGGTCTCGATGTTCATGCCGTTGCTGAGGCGGTTGCAGAGCCCCCCGTCCACCTTGTCGATGGAGGCGTGCTGCGCGCCCAGGATGACCTTGATCCCGCGCTTCTCGATCTCGCCGGCGAGATGCGCCCGGACGTCATCGTCGAAGCCTCGCAGGATGTTGGGCCCGCGATAGACGAGGGTCGTCTCGACCCCCAGCCCCGCGAAGATGCCGGCGAACTCCACCGCGATATAGCCGCCGCCGGCGATCAGGATGCGCTTGGGCAGCTGGGGCAGGTGGAAGGCTTCTTCCGAGGTGATGGCGTGCTCGATCCCGGGCACATCGTCGGGGACCCAAGGGCGGCCGCCTGTCGCGATCAGGATGGTTTCCGCCGTGATCCGCTGGCTCTTGCCGACGATCTCCACCGTATGGCTGTCGACCAGTTCCGCGCGGCCGTGGATCAGCTCCACCCCCGCCTTGGCGAGGTTGGCTGCGTAGATCCCCGAGAGGCGCGCGATCTCGACGTCCTTGGTCTCGATGAACTTCGGCCAGTCGAAGGTCGCGTTCTCGATGGTCCAGCCATAGCCCTCAGCGGTATGGAACTGGTGGGCGAAGTCCGACGCCATCACCATGAACTTCTTCGGCACGCAGCCCCGGATCACGCAGGTGCCGCCGACCCGGTGCTCCTCGGCGACCGCCACGCGCTTGCCCGACAACGACGCCAGCCGCGCCGCCCGCACGCCGCCGGAGCCGGCGCCGATGACGAAGAGGTCGTAGTCGAACTGAGCCATCGATCCCGGGTCCCGGCGAAGGTTGAGCTGCGGATGTGGGGTCAGGGCAGCAAAACGTCCACTCCGGCGTCCGTCCCGATGATGGCCTCGTCGGCGAGGTCCAGGAACAGGCCGTGCTCCACCACGCCGGTGATCAGTTTCAGGTCGTCGGCCAGGCGGCTGGGGTCCTGGATCGCGCCGCAGGCCGCGTCGTAGATCAGATTGCCGCCGTCGGTGCGCACCAGGCCGCGCTCGGCCTGCCGCAGACGCGCGGGCATGGCGATGTCGTGATCAGCGAGCACGTCGGCGATGCGGTTTCCCGTGGTCTTGTGCCCGAAGGCGACGACCTCGATCGGCAGGGGAAAGCGGCCGAGCGTCTCCACCACCTTGGCCTGGTCGGCGATGACGATGCAGCGCGCCGACGCCTCCCACACCAGCTTCTCGCGCAGCAAGGCCGCGCCGCCCCCTTTGATCAAGGCCAGCCCCGGTCCGACCTCGTCGGCGCCGTCCACCGTCAGATCGATGCGCGGCGTATCCTCCAGCGTAGACAGCGTCAGGCCCAGCTCCCGCGCCAGATCGGCCGTCGCCTCGGACGTCGGCACGCAGCGCAGGTCCTTCAGCCCCCGCGCCGCCAACGCCTTCACGAACCAGGCGGCCGTGGAGCCGGTCCCCAGCCCCACCACCATGCCGCTGCCGACCCGCTCGGCGGCGGCTTCGCCGGCGCGGCGCTTGTGGTCTTCCGCGCTCAAGCCTTGCCCGCCTTCTTGGCCCGCATGGCCTCCATGAAGCGCGCGGCCCAGCCCGGCTTGGTCTCCTGGCCGCCGCGACCGAGCGCGAGGTCGCCCGGCGCGACGTCCCGGGTGATCACCGAGCCCGATCCCACCATGGCGCCCGCGCCCACGGTCACCGGCGCGACCAGCGAGCTGTTGGAGCCGACAAAGGCCCCGTCGCCCACCATGGTGTAGTGTTTGAAGAAGCCGTCGTAGTTGCAGAAGATGGTTCCGGCTCCGATGTTGGCCTTGGAGCCGACCTCGCCGTCTCCCAGGTAGGCCAGGTGGTTGGCCTTGGCGCCTCGGGCCATGGCGACGTTCTTGACCTCGACGAAGTTGCCGATGCGGACGTCCTCGCCCAGACGCGCGCCGGGCCGCAGGCGCGCATAGGGTCCGACCTCGGCGCCGGAGGCGACGGTCGCGCCTTCCAGATGGCTGAAGCTTCGAATGCGGGCGCCGCCGGCGACCTTCACACCGGGACCGAACACCACGAAGGGCTCGACCACGGCGCCGCCTCCGATCTCCGTGTCCCAGGCGAAGTGCACGGTGTCGGGCGCGGCCATGGTGACGCCGGCCGCCAGGAAGGCGTCGCGCTGGACCTTCTGGAACAGGGCCTCCGCCTGGGCGAGCTCGCCCTGGGCGTTCACCCCCATCACCGAGTCTTCCGCCGCGAACACGGCCCGCGTCGGCGCTCCGGCGGCGCGCGCCAGGGCCACGACGTCGGTCAGATAGTATTCGCCCTTGGCGTTGTCGTTCTTCACCTGGGCCAGCAGGTCGAACAGCAGCTCGGCCGGCGCCGCCATGACGCCGGAGTTGCAGACGGTGACCGCCAGCTGGTCTGGCGTGGCCTCCTTGTGCTCGACGATCGCCTCCAACGACTCGCCCACCAGGATCAACCGACCATAGCCCGACGGGTCCCGCGCCTCGAAGCCGACGACGGTCACCCCTGAGCCGCCGAACACAGGCTCGATATCGGCCGCCTTCAGCAGAGGCACGTCGCCGTAGGTGATCACCACTTCGCCGTCGAAATCGGCCAGGGCCTCCCGGGCGGCCAGCACGGCGTGGCCTGTGCCGAGGGGCGGGTCCTGGACGGCGATGGCGCTCTCCCCCAGCCGCTCCGCCACATGGGCGCGAACCTCCGGCGAGTGGTTCCCCACCACCACCACCACCCGCTCGCAGCCGAGCGCCTCCGCCGCGTCGATGGCGTGATCCAGCATGGCGCGACCACCGACCGGATGGAGCACCTTGGGCAGCGGGCTCTTCATCCGGGTGCCCTGGCCGGCGGCGAGGATGATGGCGGCGCGACTGGACATGAAGGCTCCCCGTGTGGACGGCGCCGTCCTAGCCTCGTTCGGCGCGCGCCTCAAACCTCCGGCGCCAAGCGGCGCATCACGCCGGGCAGCAGGTCGGGCAGGTCCTCGGCGATCAGGCCGGGGCCGAAGGCCCGCGCCGCCTCGGCATGGAACCATGCGCCCGCGCAGGCGGCGTCGAAACTGTCCATGTGCTGGGCGCAGAGGCCGCCGATGATCCCCGCCAGCACATCGCCCGAGCCGCCCGTGGCCAGCCAGGGCGTACCGTTGGTGTTCACGCGCAGGCGGCCGTCAGGCGCGGCGATGACGCTCCGCGATCCCTTCAGCAGCACCACGGCGTCCGCGCGTCGCGCCGCCTCGGCCGCCGCTTCCTCGCGCGGCCGATCGGCGAGATCGGGGAACAGGCGCGCGAACTCGCCCGTGTGCGGCGTCAGCACGTCGTCGTGGTCCAGGCAGGCGAACAACTCATCCGCCCGGCCCTCGAACAGGGTCAGCGCGTCGGCGTCCACCACCAGAACCGCCCCCGTCCGCGCCAGCGCCACCAGGTTCTGCGCCGTCGCCTCCGTGAGGCCCGCCGCCGGCCCAATCACCACGGCGTCGAGCGGCTCGGCCTCCTTCTCCAGCTCCTCCGGCGTCGAGAAGGGCTTCAGCATCACGGCTTCGAGCACTGGCCCGAGCACCGGCACTGCCTCCGGCGGGCAAAGCACCCGCACAATGCCGGCTCCGATCCTCAGACCGGCCCGGGCGGCGAGGCGCGCCGCCCCAGTCTGGTAGGCCTTGCCGGACACCACGCCCAATCGCCCACGCTCGTGCTTGTGCGTCTCCCCCGTCGGCCACGGCAGCCGCTCGCGCCAGAGCTCGGGCCGGTTCTCTTCGGGCGTGGGATTCTGTTCACGGATCATGACGAGAGGGCGAAAACCGCTTGCCTTATGCTGCAATGCAACGTCTTGTTGCCGTCCAAGCCAGCGGCCCATCGGGGCCGGCGCCGCCATGCTGCTTGGGGCTCATGAAAAAGATCGAAGCCGTCATCAAGCCGTTCAAGCTGGATGAAGTCAAAGAGGCGCTCCAGGACGTGGGCGTGCAGGGCATGACCGTGCTGGAGGCCAAGGGATATGGCCGCCAGAAAGGTCACTCCGAACTCTATCGCGGCGCGGAATACGTCATCGACTTCCTGCCCAAGATCAAGATCGAGGTGGTGGTTCCCGACGACCTGGCCCCGGCCGTGATCGAGGCGATCCAGACGGCCGCCCGCACCGGCAAGATCGGGGACGGCAAGATCTTCGTCTCCACTGTCGACGAGGTCATCCGCATCCGCACCGGCGAGACCGGCGCCCAGGCCGTCTAGTTCGCTTCCGCCCCGGCCTCTGCATCGCGCAGGGGCCGTTTCACTTCACCCTCTCCTCCCCGAGACGAAACGGACCTCCCGAGAATGAGCGCCAAGGACATACTTCATCAGATCAAGGACAAGGATGTCCGCTACGTCGATCTGCGTTTCACCGACACGCGCGGCAAGCTGCAGCACGTGACCTTCGACATCGACCTGGTCGACGAGGAGTTCCTTGAGGAAGGGACCATGTTCGACGGCTCGTCCATCGCCGGGTGGAAGGCGATCAACGAGTCCGACATGCTGCTGAAGCCGGATCTGAAAACGGCCTATGTCGACCCCTTCTACCAGCACACGACGCTGTTCCTGTTCTGCGACGTGCTGAACCCGGACACGGGCGAGCCCTACAATCGCGACAGCCGCTCCATGGCCAAGAAGGCCCTGGCCTATGTCCAGTCGGCCGGCGTGGGCGACCAGGTCTTCTTCGGACCCGAGGCCGAGTTCTTCGTGTTCGACGACGTGCGCTGGTCCACTCAGCCGCACGACACCGGCTTCGCCTTCGATTCCATCGAGCTGCCCGCCAACACCGGCTCGGAGTACTCCGAAGGCAACATGGGGCACCGCCCGGGGGCCAAGGGCGGCTACTTCCCGGTCAACCCGGTCGACTCCGGTCAAGACCTCCGCGCCGAGATGCTGTCGGTGATGAAGGATCTCGGCCTCGATCCCGAGAAGCACCACCACGAGGTGGCGCCGGCGCAGCACGAGCTGGGGCTGAAGTTCTCTGACCTGCTGACCATGGCCGACCGGCTGCAGCTCTATAAGTACGTGATCCACAACGTGGCGGCGGCCTACGGCAAGTCGGCCACCTTCATGGCCAAGCCGATGTTCGCCGACAACGGCTCGGGCATGCACGTGCACCAGTCCATCTGGCGCGACGGCAAGCCGCTGTTCGCCGGCGACAAGTACGCCGGCCTGTCCGACATGTGCCTGTGGTACATCGGCGGCATCATCAAGCACGCCAAGGCGATCAACGCCTTCGCCAACTCCACCACCAACTCGTACAAGCGTCTGGTGCCGGGCTATGAGGCCCCGGTGAAGCTGGCCTATTCCAGCCGCAACCGCTCCGCCTCCATCCGTATCCCCTGGGTGTCCTCGCCGAAGGCCAAGCGGATCGAGGTTCGCTTCCCCGATCCGATGGGCAATCCCTACCTAACCTTCGTGGCCCTTCTCATGGCGGGTCTCGACGGCATCGAGAACCGGATCGACCCGGGGGCCGCCGCCGACAAGAACCTCTACGACCTGCCGCCGGAAGAACGGACGAACATCCCCGAGGTGTGCGGCTCGCTGCGCGAGGCTCTGGAAAGCCTGGATAAGGACCGCGCCTTTCTCAAGAAGGGCGGCGTCATGGATGACGACTTCATCGACAGCTACATCGAGCTGAAGATGGAGGAGGTCATGCGCCTCCAGCTCCACCCCCACCCGGTGGAGTTCGACATGTACTACAGCTGCTGATCGGCGGCTGAAGGTCGAAGAAGGCGTCGGAGAGCCCCTCCGGCGCCTTCTCCGTTTCTGGACAGCTCCAGCGGCGCGTGACAGCTTGCGCGAGCAGTGTTCGACAGGAGGGGGTCATGGGTTGGAAGGGGGCGGGCGTGGCGCTGGCGGCGCTGCTGGCGGCGCTGCTGGCGGCGTCGGGCGTCGCGGCTCAGGAAGGCGTGTCGGACAAGGAGCCGCCCAACCCCAGGAGCCGGAACTGTCGGCCGGACAGCCGCAATCAGAACCCTCAGTCCGCCTTCGCCTACCCGGGACCTTCGGGTCCGGTACGGATGATGCCTTGGCGAACGCGATATGAGTGCGTTAGCCCTACGGTGGCCTGGGAGCGCTGGGGGTTGTGGCGAGAGCAGCCGGAACCCGTCAAATACAGTCACCCGATACAGAGCGAGCCGGGCTACTACAGGGTCATTCCGTACTCATCAGACGCCGTCTTCGTTCGCCGGTTCAACGGTGGCGGATGGACCCGGTACCGCCTAAACGGCGGCGGCGAAGAACGCGGACGGCTGCCGTACGAAGACATCCAACTGCTGCACGGCGGCTTCGGCTGCCAGGAGCGGGAGGTCAGCCGATACATGAACCCGGCTCTCGGTATGGGCGCCGCGCTGGCGGTCGGGCCCCTCAAGCCGAATGGCAAGCGCGACTATTCTATCTTCTTCGGCAGCGACGAGCCCGCCGTGCTGACCGATCTCGGCGGGCCCGGGGTGGAGACACCGATCCGCCGAAAAGGCGACCTGATCCTGGCGCAGTGGCGGGGCGACGACGGCAAGCTGCTGACCCGGCTCTTCGATCTGAAGGGCGCGGCGCTGTCTCCCGTGCTGCTGGACGTGGCGGTCTGGCTGACGCCCATGGACATCAAGAGCGGCTACGGAACCAGCCCCTGCGCCGGCATGGTGTCCGTCGATCTCTTCGTGGCCGGGCCGTCGCTGGACGAGAAGCCGGAGGACGCCTTCGTCGGGCCGCTGCTGATTCCGCTCGATTCGCGGGGGCAACCGGCGCCGCTGCCGCCTGGCGCCATCGGCATGTTCGCCGCCACCACCGCTCCCTACGGCTCGGAAGTGAAGATGCAGGGGCCCTATGGTCCCAGGACGCCTCGTATCCCGGGCGTGGCCCTGCCCGAGAGCCGGTTGTGGGGCGTGGTCTATCCCACCGGCGAGGGCTGGGAATACACGCTCACCCACGGCACGCCTCAGCAGGCGCTCGCGGAAAGTCCTGCAGCCAAGCGCTACCAGGCGGTCGGTCGCGGGGGCGACTACTTCTTCACCTACGCCGCCGCCGCCAAGAGCTGGCAAGGCCTCGATCCCACAACCGGCCGTTTCTGGGGCGCGCCGGCCGCCGACCTTCAAGCGGCCGTTCAGAACACCTGGGCGGCTAGGAGCGAAGCCAACCGCCAGGCTTGGGAAGCGGAGATGGCCGAGCGCAAAGCCTATGACGAAGCGCAGCGCGCGCGAGCCCGAGCGGAGGGCCGCCAATGCCAGTACGGTGTTCCCTGGGGGCGGGGCATGGACGCCATGGTCCTCCATGCCCGCGAATGCCCCCATGTGTTCAGCTACTGGGACATCAACCGCATGATCGATGAAGGCGCGCCGGCGGATGTCACCGACGCCCTTGTTCGGCGTCACAACGCCGAGCTCCGTCGGCAGGAGGCGTATCGCGCCGAACAGGCCGAACTCGCCCGCAACTATGTGCCTCCGGGAAGCTGGCAGACGGCGATGCGGCTGGCGGGCGACGCCATTGTCCAGCAGAACCAGCGCAACACCCAGAGCTGGCTGGATCAGCGGCGGGCTCAATACCAAGCGGACTGGCAGCGGTCGCAGCGGGCTTACTAGGCCAGGCTGGCGTCAGCCTCGTCCAGCGTCCTGCGGTTCAGCTCTATCAGGCGGACGCACCAGATCGAGATTTCGTAGAGCAGCACCAGGGGCACGGCGAGCATCAGCTGGCTGATGGGGTCGGGCGGCGTGACCACGGCGGCGACCACCACCACCGCCACGATGGCGTAGCGCCGCCCCTCCGCCATCAGTTTGGACGAGATGATGCCGGCCAGCCCCAGCAGGGTCATGACCACAGGCAGCTGGAAACACAGGCCGAACGCCAGAATCAGCGCCGTCACCAGGTTCATGTACTCCGAGACCTTCGGCAGCAGCGCCGCCGTGACGCCCGCCTGATCGATGCTCTGGCTGAGGGAGAACCACATCACGAACGGCAGCATCACGAAGTAGACGAGCGCCGCGCCGAGCAGGAACAGCACGGGCGCCGCGATCAGAAACGGTAGGAAGGCCCCCTTCTCGTTCTTGTAGAGGCCCGGCGCGACGAAGGCGTAGAGTTGATAGGCGAGCACCGGGAAGGCCACCACGACGGCGCCGAAGCCGGCGAGCTTCATCTTGGTGAAGAGAATCTCCAGCGGCGCCGTGTAGATCAGGTTCACCGTCTGCCCGTCCACGAGCGGCAGAGGCTTGAGGCCCGCCGTGCCCATGATCAGGTCCAGCGGCGACACGGCGGGATGGGCGCCTCCGCCAGCGGCCGTGTGAAAGGCGGCCGCGGCGGCGAACGGCTTCACCAGGAAGATGTAGAGCGGCTCCGCGAAGGCGAAGCACAGGATGAAGCCGCCGATGAAGGCGACCACGCAGACGAGCAGCCGGTTCCGCAGCTCGATCAGGTGATCCATCAGGGGCGCGCGAGACGCCTCGATCTCGCTCTCGTCGCGATCGAAACGGTTCATGCCTCCGCCGCCTTCTTGCGGGCGCGCGCCTTGCGGGCCGGCGAGGGCGCCTCAGCGACAGTCGTCTTGGCGGCGGCCTTCGGCTTGCGCGCGCGCTTCGGCTTCGGCGGCGCGACCTCCGGGGCGATCGGCGCCATGGCGGGCTCGGGCCACTCCTCGATGGCCGGAGCGGCGACGGCCGCGGCTACCGGACTCGGCTCCAGCAACGGCTTGTTCAGCTCCTGCCCGATGTCCTTGAACGCCGCGTCGGCTTCCGCTCCGAGCGGAACCATCCCCTGCCCTCGCCTCAGCGCCTCGACCTCCTTGCGCAACTCGTCCAGTTCGGACTGGCGGGCCATCTCGTCAAAGGAGGCGCGGAAGTCATTGGCCATGGCGCGCGCCTTGGCCGTCCACTGCCCCAGCTTGCGCAGCATCACGGGGAGGCGCTCGGGTCCCAGGACCAGAAGCGCCACCAGGGCGATGACGACGTATTCGAGGCCCCCGATGCCGGGTCCGAGACCACCCATGTTGCGGGTCTTTCCTCAGCCGGCGCCGGTCAGCGCTTCAGCTCGTCCTTCTCGGCGTCCGTGCGCGGCAGCGAGCTGACGCCCTCGGCCGGACCTTTGCCCTCGTCCTCGCCCTTCAAGCCTTCCCGGAACGCCTTGATGCCCTTGGCGGCGTCGCCCATCAGGCCCGACAGCTTGCCCCGGCCGCCGAACAGCACGAGCACCACGATAAGAACGATAACCCAGTGCCAGATGCTGAAGCTGCCCAAGGGAACTCTCCTGGAAACGGCGCGAGATCGCGGCGTGATCGATTGGGCGCATATAGGCCCAGGGCGCGCCTCGCGCCAAGCGGTTCAAGCCTGAGGGGCGAGACTGTTCACTTGAACCCAGGCCGCCAAGTCGGCGATATCTAATTCGCCGGCTGCAACTCTGAGCATGACATGGATTGCATCGAGCTTGTCAGGTTTCAAAGGCCTGCCGTTCAAGGCCAGAAACAGGATCATCGCCTGGTAGGCGGCTCGCTTATTGCCGTCAACGAACGGATGGTTGGAAGCTATGCCAACAGCGTAGGTCGCTGCCAACTCCGCCAAGTCAGTCTGACCTTCGTAGAGGAACCGGTTCGGCGGGCGCTGAAGAGCCGAATCCAGAAGACCTCCGTCACGAATGCCGCTGGGGCCGCCATGAAGCGCCAGAGAGCGGTCATGCAGGGCGACGATCGCCTCCCGCGCCAACCAGAGCGGCTCTCGCACGGTCACTTCGCTAAGGCCCGGAATACGTCCTTATGCTCGTCCATCAACTGTTCGCCCAAAGCGATCTGCCGCTGAACGTTGTCATCATAAGCGGAAATCCGCATCGAACCGTCGGGCAGGCGGGTCAGATAGAGGGTGTCGCCACGAGCAGCGCCCAGCTCATTGAGGGCTTCTTTCGGGAATACGGCTCCCACTGAGTTTCCGACCTGAGTAAGCTTCAGCGCGATCATATCTAGCCTCACCGTCTGCCGATTGTATAACACGCGTTATAACGCTCCGCGAGTCGTACGCCCGTGTCCCACGTCATCATCCACACCGACGGCGCCTGTCGCGGCAATCCGGGGCCGGGCGGGTGGGGCGCGATCCTGCAGACGGGACAAGGCCACGAGAAGGAGCTTTACGGCGGCGAAGCGCTGACGACCAACAACCGCATGGAGCTGATGGCGGCGATCCGAGCGCTGGAAGCGCTCACGCGGCCATGCCGAGTCGATCTGCACACCGACAGCCGCTACGTCATGGACGGCATCACGAAGTGGATCGGCCCCTGGAAGGCGCGAGGCTGGCTGACCGCCGAGAAGAAGCCGGTCAAGAACGACGACTTGTGGAAGCGGCTGGACGCCGCCGGGTCGCGCCACGAGGTCAAGTGGCATTGGGTCAAGGGTCACGCCGGTCACGCCCTCAACGAGCGAGCCGATCAACTGGCCAATCGCGGCATCGACGAGCTCAAGGCCGGGGCGTGATCGGCAGCACCACCTCGGCCGAGGGATCCTCGCGGTAGTCAAAGCCGCCGCTCTCCACCCACTGGCCGTCCTTCTCCACGCGGCTGCGGGTGCGATAGACGCCGTCCACCAGGTCGCCGGTGGAGCGCAGGACCTCGACGCTAGCCGCGCCGTGGACCGCCTCCTCGATATCGAATCTACCCGGTCCCCGCGGGGTGATGAAGCCCGTGGTGTGGAAGCCGCCGGTGGTGAAATAGTGGAAGATGAAGCGGCCGCTGTCCGCGTCGCGGAAGATCAGGGTCTCTCCGCCGTATACGCCGCCGTTCACCGCATGGGTGATCCGCACGGCGTGGCCGCCGACCGCGCGTTCCCAGCGCTGCACGTCTTCCACCTGATTGGGACCCGTGCCCTTGCCGCGCCAGGTCTTGCCCAGCATGGGCGCGAAATCCGCGAAACGGTCGGCAGAGGCCGCCTCGGGCAAGGGCGCGGGCTGGGCGGCGGCCAGGCCCGGCAGCAGCAGCGCGCCGGTCGCCGCCGTCAGGGCCAGCAGGATGGCGCGCAGCCGACTCATACCGCCCTCACCCTCAGGCGGCCGTCGCCGACGGCATCCACCACCACGCTCTCGCCGATCGAGGGCGCGCCGGCGTCGATTTCGGCCGCCCACTCGGCGCCGGACACGAAGACGCGTCCCCTTCCGTCCACGAAGCCCTGCACAACCTGAGCCCGCTGCCCCACCAGCCGGACGTCGCGCGCGTTGATGTCGGGCGTGTCTCCCGGGTTCACGCGCTGGACGAGACGCCGCGACAGCACCGTCGAGGCCAGGGTCAGCACCGCGAACAGGGCGAGCTCGCCGCTGAGGCCCAGCTTCAGGCCCAGGGCCGTGACCACGGCGACCACGCCCGCCGAGACCGCGGGCCACAGCAGCCACTCGGTCGAAAAGGCCGCCTCCACCCCCAGCAGGGCCACCCCGACGGCGAGCCAGATCCAGAAGGGCTGCGCGGCGTGAAGCGCGATCAGAGCGTCCATGGGCCTACTCCGTACGCGGGACAGAGCCGGAGCGCGTGCGAGCGGGCGCGCCGGCGGCGCGGGCCGACGTGCGGCCGTCCTGCTGCTCCTTGGCCAGGCCGACCAGTTCGCCCACCCCGGCGATGGTGCCGATCAGGGCGCCCATTTCGGCGGGCACGATCACCGTGCGCTGCTGCGGGCTGCGCGCCAGTTCGGCGAAGGCCTCCACATACTTCTGGGCGACGAAGTAGTTGATGGCGTTCACGTCGCCGCGGGCGATGGCCTCGGACACCATGGCCGTCGCGCGGGCTTCGGCCTCGGCTTCCCGCTCGCGCGCCTCGGCGTCGCGGAAGGCCGCTTCGCGGCGGCCCTCGGCCTCCAGGATCGCGGCCTGCTTGGCGCCCTCGGCACGGGTGATCGCCGCCTGCTTCTCTCCGTCCGCCTCGGTGACCACGGCGCGGCGCTCGCGCTCGGCCTTCATCTGGCGAGCCATGGCGTTGGTGATGTCGGCCGGGGGCGTGAGGTCCTTGATCTCGATGCGGTTGGCCTTGACGCCCCACGGTTCGGTCGCGGCGTCGATGACCTGCAGCAGGCGGGTGTTGATCGAGTCGCGCTGGCTCAGCACCTCGTCCAGCTCCATCGAGCCGACCACGGTCCGAAGATTGGTCATGCACAACTGGGCGATGGCGTAGGGCAGGTTGTCGACGCGATAGGCGGCCGCGGCGGCGTTCATCACCTGGATGAAGACGATGCCATCGACCTTCACCACGGCGTTGTCCTTGGTGATGACCTCCTGCGTGGGGACGTCGAGAACCTGCTCCATCATGTTCATCCGGCGTCCGATCCGCTCCACGAACGGCGTCAACAGGCTGATGCCGGGAGACAGGGTGCGGGTGTATTTCCCGAACCGTTCCACCGTGAACTCGCGCCCCTGAGGCACGATCTTCACCACGCTGAACAGCAGGATGAAGGCGAAGACCACGAGGGTCACGAGGGCGAGACTGCTGAATTCCATGAGGGGCCTCCCAGACCCTGGGGATGTTAGCACCGTGCGGGGGCGGCGCCAGTGAGATCGGTTCTCAACCGTGACGCCCGAACGCCGCCTGGATGATCCGTCGGGTCTCGTCCCAGTTCACGGCGGCCATCGCCTCCTCAAGCGAGAAGAATCGCGCCTCGGCCGCGTCGTCACCGGGCGTGGGATCGCCGGACACCCAGCGCGCCGCGTAGTCGATCAGCACATAGTGGCGGTCGTGCTCGGGGAAGATCCCGTCCACGACGTCGATCAGGCCCAGAAGCACAGCCTCCACGCCCGTCTCCTCGCGCAGCTCCCGCAGAGCCGCGTCGGCGGCGCGCTCTCCGGGCTCGATGCGGCCGCCGGGCAGGCTCCATTCTCCCAGGCGCGGCGCCCGGCCCCGACGGATCAGGAGGACGGCGCCATCCTTCAGGCAGACCACGCCGGCCGCAGGAACGGGATGAGACAGCATTGCGCCTGTCTACCGCTCAGCCCGTCCATTTGCGACAAGGGATCATGGCCGACCCTGCCGCTCTCGCCGAACTGAAGTCCCTGCCCTCCGGCAGCTGGACGGACGATGCCGCCGAGATCGCGCCCTGGCTGAGGGAATGGCGAAACCGCTGGCGCGGCTCCACGCCCCTCATGCTCACGCCACGCTCCACCACGGAGACAGCCGAGATGGTGGCCATCTGCGCCCGGCATGACGTTCCTATCGTGCCCCAGGGTGGCGATACCGGTCTGGTCGGCGGCCAGATCCCGCATGGAGAGGTGCTGCTGTCGACGCGCAAGCTGAAGGCCGTCCGCGACGTGGCGCCGCTGGATGACGCCATGACCGTGGAGGCCGGTGTCACGCTGAAGGAGGCTCAGGACGCCGCGGCCGCCGCTGGACGAGTCTTTCCGCTCAGCCTGGCCGCCGAGGGCACGGCCACCATCGGCGGCGTGATCTCGACCAACGCCGGCGGCACGGCCGTGCTGCGTTACGGCATGATGCGCGACCTGGTGCTGGGCGTGGAGGCCGTCATGCCCGACGGGCAGGTGTTCCCCGGCCTGAAGCGACTGCGCAAGGACAACACCGGCTATGATCTCAAACAGCTGCTGATCGGGGCCGAGGGGACCCTGGGGGTCATCACCGCGGCGACCCTGAAGCTTTTCCCGGTCATGCGGTCGCGGGCGACGGCCGTGGTGGGCCTGGAGAGCCCTACTGCGGCCATCGAACTGCTGGCCCTCGCCAAGGAGGAGACGGGCGGTGGCGTCGAGGCCTTCGAGCTGATGAAGCGGTTCGGGCTGGAGCTGGTGCTCCGGCACATCCCGGAGACACGCGATCCCCTGGAGGGCTCGGCCCCCTGGTACGCGCTGATCGAGCTGGCCTCCGGAGAGCCCGGCGTCGCCGAGTCGGCCTTGGAGCGACTGCTGGCCTCGGCCTTCGAAGCGGGCTCGATCACCGACGCGACGGTGGCCGCGAACGAGACCCAGCGCCGCGCCCTGTGGCGGCTGCGGGAGGAGCATTCAGCCGCGCAGAAGCCGGAAGGCGGCGGATGGAAGCACGACGTGTCCGTTCCGATCTCCCGCATTCCGGAGTTTCTCGAAGAGGCGACGGCGGCGGTGGAGCGGTTCGAGCCCGGCGCCCGCATCTCCGCCTTCGGGCACGTCGGCGACGGCAACCTGCACTACGACGTGCTGCGTCCCGCCGGCGTGGACCCCGTAGCCTTCCTCGGGCGGTGGGCGGAGGCCAGCCGCATCATCCATGACATCGTCGCCCGCTACGACGGTTCGGTCTCGGCCGAGCACGGCCTGGGGCGGCTGAAGACGGAGGAGGCGCGCCGCTACAAGTCGCCGGTTGAGGTCGATCTGATGCGGAGGGTGCGCGACGCCATCGACCCTCGGCGGATCATGAACCCGGCGGTGCTGTTCTAGTCGGCCTTCTTGCCGTCGCCGATGAACCAGCCGGCGATCCAGCTGATCACGCCGGTGACCACGGCCGCGCCGATCCCCGCCCACAGGCCGTCAACCCGGAAACCGCCCAGCAGGCTGGCGACGAGGCCGATGGTGGCGGCGTTCACCACCAGCAGGAAGAGCCCGAAGGTGATCAGGGTGATCGGAAAGGTGATGAACACCAGCACGGGCCGCACCACGGCGTTCACCAGGCCGAGCAGCACGGCGGCGGCGACCAGAGACCCCGTCTGGCTGAAGGCCACGCCCGGCACGACCTGCGCCGCCAGCCACAGGCCCAGCGCTGTGACCAGAGCCTGAACGATGAAGCGCAGCATGCCTTCCCTCCGACTTTCGCCGTCAGCATAGCGCGTCCGACGCGACCCTTGGTAGAGAAGCCGGATCCTTCCTCCGGAGCCCGCCATGAGCCTCCACGGCGCCTACGACACCGACAATGTCTTCGCCAAGATCCTGCGCGGCGAACTGCCGGCGGTGAAGGTGTGGGAGGACGAGGCGGTGCTCGCCTTCATGGACGTCTTTCCACAGTCCGAGGGGCACGTGCTGATCGTCTCCAAGGCCTCCCGGGCGCGGACCATCCTGGAGATCGAACCCGAGGCCCTGACGCAGGTCGCTGAGGCCGTTCGACGCGTGGCCCGCGCGGTCGATCGGGCGCTGGCGCCGGATGGGATCAGCATCATGCAGTTCAACGGCGCGGCGGGCGGCCAGACCGTCTTCCACCTGCATGTCCACGTCATCCCGCGCTGGGCCGATCGCCCGATGAAGGGGCACGGTCACGCGCCGATGGCCGACGCCGAACAACTGAAGGCCACAGCGGCGAAGATAGCCGCCGCACTCGAGGTCTAGAGCGGCCCCCTGAAGATGAAGACCGCGCCCGCCGCGATCAGGCAGAAGCCGACGAGGTGGTTCACCGTCAGCTTTTCACCCAGGTAGAAGACGGCGAAGGCGGCGAACACGACCAGGGTGATCACCTCCTGGATCGTCTTCAGCTCCGCGGCGGAATAGACGCCGGCGCCCATCCGATTCGCCGGCACCACAAGGCAGTACTCGAAGAAGGCGATGCCCCAGCTGACCAGCACCGCGATCCATAGCGGCCGCTGGTCGCCCTTGAGGTGTCCATACCAGGCGAAGGTCATGAAGACGTTGGACACCGCCAACATGACCAAAGGCGTGAGATAGGCGGGAGCGTTCGGCATGACCGCACTCTGCTTGCGCAAAGCCGTCGGGGCCAGCATAAGCGCGACCTACCACGGCGCGGGCCGGCTTAGCTCAGCTGGTAGAGCAGCGGTTTTGTAAACCGAAGGTCACGGGTTCGATCCCTGTAGCCGGCACCAGCGCCCGCCCCGTTCATGCCGTTTTGAGACGCCCGGCGCGGCGGCGGGTCAGCGCAAGGTAGAGCTCGGCCAGCAACAGGTTCGGGACCCAGGCCAGGAAGGCGATCACCCGATAGCTTTCCATGAAGTCCAGCTGCGCGACGAAGGACAGCGGGATCCAGAGCCGAAGCGTCACGCCCGCGAAGATCAGCGCATAGGAGCGGATCACCCACGCCCGGTGCGCCTCGAACCGTCGAGCGACGGCCAGGCGCCAGGCCTGGGCGACACAGACCAGGAGCAGGACGCCCAGCGCGGCGAACCCCACGCCGGCGGCGAGCCCCGCCGTCGTCCCCGCCGCCAGAATGAGGCCGGACACCCCGGCGGCGATGCAGGCGGCCATGTATCCCCGGCCTAGCCAGCGGTGCAGCCAGGGCGCACGCGTCCTGATCCCCGGCAGCAGCTGAATGGGGCCGATCAGCAGGGCGACCGAGGCGACGACGGCGTGCAGGACGAGCCATGGGTTCGCCATGCGATTCTGTAGGATGAACTCCGGCCCGGGGAAGTTCGGCTGTAGATAGTGCAGGGCGTTCCCCGCCACATAGACGCAGAGCAGGGTCGCCGCCGACCAGCTGATCCAGGACAATGTCTTCATGGCTCCCTCCAGCGAGCTTTGCTGCTGGTGAAGAGGCGCGCGGCCGCGGTCGCGGATGCGAGCGGTCGTGTTAACTTTCAGACATGTCGCCAAGGGGCGTGGGGTCGACGAGGTCTCGGCCCGGGTCGTCGGCGCCTGATTCTCCGGTATGCTGGCGAGCGGAGATGGGCGGGAACCGTCGTGTCGGAGACGCTGACCAACAAGCTGGGGCACCGGATCGGCGCGCGAGGCGGACGGACGCGCCGCGCGCTGCTGGACGCCGTGCGACGTTTGGTGGCCGAGCGGCGGCCGGGCGACATCCGGGTCGCAGACGTGGCCGCCGCGGCCGAGCTGTCGCCCACGAACTTCTACACCTACTTCAAGCACGTGGACGAAGCCGTTCTGGCCCTGTGCGAGGAGGCGGCCGACGACTTCGGCCGCCTCGGGAGCCATCTGGACGGGGACTGGTCGGCCGAGCGGGGCTTTGACGCGGCGCGCGCTCTGGTGCTGGAGATGCTGGATCTCTGGGGCCGGCACGGCGCGCTCCTCAGGATCGAGCACCAGCTGGCCGACCAGGGCGACGGCCGATTCGCGGAGTGCCGCATCCGGCGGCTCAGGCGGCTGCACCTGGCGCTGGAGCGCCGCATCGCCCAGGCGCGGGCGCAGGGGCTGCATCCCGAGGGGCTTAACCCTCGCCTCGCCTCCTACGAGGTCGCCAGTCTGATGGAATCGGTGGGCGCTGGCTTCCAGCTGATGCGCCGGGCCGATACGCCCGAGGCGATATTGGACACCACGGCCTGGATCGTGCTGCGGCTCGTGACCGGGCGCTAGGCGGGGCCGACGGAACCGGTCAGCCAGACGATCCAGGTCCCGATGGCCAGGAAGACGCCGAACGGCAGGCGGTCGGCTCCGCTGACGGTTCTGCGCAGCAAAACCCTCGTCAGCACAAGGCCGAGACCCGCGAGGCAGGCCCAGACGAGGACGCCGGGCAGGCCCTGCCAGCCGACCCAGGCGCCGCAGCCCGCGAACAGGATGGGGTCCCCTCCCCCCAACCCCTGACGCCCCCGCACACGCCGATAGGCGAAGGCCAGCAGCCATAGACCGGCGAAGCCCGCCGCCGCGCCGATCAGGTGATGGTGCGCCCCGCTCCGGTCCAGCAGCAGGGCCGCGCCCAGCCCCGACACCATCAGCGGCATGGTCAGCACGTCCGGCAGCCAGAAATGCTCGGCGTCCACGATCCCGATCAGGACCAGCTGCCAGCCGAGCAGCGCCGTCGATGCCGCAGACAACCAGTCCTGGCCGAGCAACCCCGACCAGACGCCCACGCCCGCCGCCGCCAGTTCCACCAGCGGAGAGCGCGCCGAAATCCTCGCGCCGCAATCAGCGCACCGCCCTCGTCGCGCCACCCAGCTGAACACGGAAACCACGCTCCAGAGCTTGAGCGTCGCCCCACACGACCGGCACGGCGCCCGCCCGCGCAGGTCCTCGTCGGCCGGGAGGCGCAGGCTGACCCGCGCGATGACATTGCCGACGATCAACCCCAGGGCGCCAAGGACGAGAGCCTGGGTCATGCGGCGCTAGCCGCCGCCGAGGGCCACGGCGGCGTGGTAGACGACCAGCGCCGCCAGATAGGCCAGGCCGAACATGTAGACGACCATGATGGCGGTCCACTTCCAGCTGTTCGTCTCCCGCTTCACGACGCCGAGCGTCGCCACGCACTGGGGCGCGAAGACATACCAGGCCAGGAAGGCCAGCCCCGTCGCCAGCGACCATTGGGCGGCGAGCGTCGAGGCTAGGGTCGCCGTGGCGGTCTCCGCGTCGGCCACGGCGTAGACGGTGCCGAGCGCCGCCACCGCCACCTCCCGCGCCGCCATGCCGGGCACCAGGGCCACCACCATCTGCCAGTTGAAGCCGATGGGCGCGAAGATCGGCTCCAGGAAGCGTCCGATCATGCCGGCGAAGCTGTAGTCGATGGCCGGTCCGGTCGCGCCTTCAGGAGGATAGGGGAAGGTGGAGAGCAGCCAGACCAGGATCATCAGGGGCAGGATGATGCGCGCCGCCCGCTCCAGGAAGATCCGGGCCCGGAGCCACAGGTTGAAGGCCACGGATTTGGCGTCCGGCAGCTTGTAGGCCGGCAGCTCCATCATGAAGGGCTCCACGGCGCCGCGCCAGAACACCTTGCGGATCACGAACGAGACGGCCAGCGCCGACAGTATGCCGGCGGCGTAGAGGCCGAACATCACCAGCCCTTGCAGATTGGCGAAGCCCGCCACGGTGCGGTCGGGAATGAAGGCGGCGATGATCAGGGTGTAGACCGGGATCCGCGCCGAACAGGTCATCAGCGGAGCGACGAGGATAGTCGTCAGCCGGTCGCGCTTAGCGTCGATCACGCGCGCGGCCATGATGCCGGGAATGGCGCAGGCGAAGGACGACAGCAGCGGAATGAAGGCTCGGCCGTGCAGCCCGGCGCCGCCCATGATCCGATCCATCAGGAAGGCGGCCCGGGCCATGTAGCCCAGGTCCTCCAGCAGGATGATGAACAGGAACAGGATCAGGATCTGCGGCAGGAAGACCAGCACGCTGCCGACGCCGGAGATCAGACCGTCGACGATCAGACTGCGCAGCAGGCCGTCCGGCAAGACGGCGCCGACCTGAACGCCCAGCCAGCCCAAGGTCGCCTCCACTCCGTCCATCATGGGCGTGGCCCAGCTGAACACCGCCTGGAACATGACGAACAGCAGGGCCAGGAGGATGGCGAGCCCTCCGACGGGGTGCAGCAGCACGCCGTCGATCCGGCCGGTCAGGGTGTCGGGCCGCTCGGGCGGGCGCACATAGGCGCGCATGATCCGCTCCGCCTCGCGGTGTGCGGCGCGGATGGTCGAGGCGTCCGGCGCGGTCCAGCCGCCTGCCGGAGCCTCCGTCGGCCAGCCGGCGGCCAGCTGCTCGATCCGGGCGATCAGCGCGTCCACGCCGCGCTTTCGGGTGGCGACGGTGGTGACGATCGGCACGCCCAAGTCTCGCTCCAGACCCTCCAGGTCGATGCGCAGGCCCTGGCGCTGGGCGATGTCGTGCATGTTCAGCGCCAGCACCATGGGCCGCCCAACCTGCTTCAGCTCCAGGATCAGGCGCAGCACCAGCCGCAGATTGGTGGCGTCGGCCACCGCCACGATCACGTCCGGGGCCGCCTCGCCCTTGAGTCGGCCGAGCACGACGTCGCGGGTCACCTCCTCGTCGGGGCTGCGGGCGCGAAGGGAATAGGTGCCCGGCAGGTCGAGCACCGACAGGGTGCGACCGCCCGTTCCCCGGATCAGCCCTTCCTTCCGCTCCACCGTCACGCCGGCGTAGTTGGCGACCTTCTGATGCGCGCCGGTGAGGGCGTTGAACAGGGCGGTCTTGCCGCTGTTGGGATTTCCGACCAGCGCCGCCCGCGCGGCGCGAAGCGCGACGTCCATTACTCGGCGGCTTCCGCGAAGAGTTGGACCGTCAGACTGGCCGCCTCATGCCGGCGCAAGGCGACGCGCATGTCGTCGACCCTCATGGCGATGGGGTCGCGGCCGAACAGCCCCTCGTGCAGCAGCTCCACGCGCGCGCCCTCGACGAAGCCGAGCTCCAGCAGGCGGCGCTCCAGCTCGGCCCGGTGCTCGTCGCCGTCGGAGGCGCCGCCGACCTGGACGATCCGCCCGCGCGCGCCGCGCCGCGCCTCGCTCAGAGGGATGACTTCGCTCATGATGCCCATCGCCACGCGGGATCGCGTCTTGTTGACAGTGATTATCAGCTACAACGGCGGGCCGTCCAGTGCGGCGGAACGCCCTTGCGGCCCTGTGGCGTTGCGATATCAGCGGCGTGGAAGCCTGCTGGAGCCGCGCCATGTCTCTTCCCCCCGCCGTCATCGTCCTGGCCCTGCTGGCGACGGGGTGCGGTTCGCAGGACGGGCCGGACCCGGCCGCGCCCAAGGCGGCGCCGAAGCCGGAGCCGACCGCCGAGCAGAAGTCGGCTCTGCTGGCCGCCCTCCCCGCCCCCTACAACGTGGCGGACATCGAGAACGGCCGGCGCGTCTTCGCCCGCTGCCGCTCCTGCCACACCCTTGTCGAGGGCGGGCCCAACATGACCGGCCCGAACCTGCATGGGGTGTTCGGCCGCCCGGCGGGAGCTCAGCCGAAGTACAACTATTCGCCCGCGGTGAAGGAGGCCGGCTTCGCGTGGGACGCGCAGAAGCTCGACCAGTGGCTGGCCAACCCCCGCACCTTCCTGCCGGGCAACAAGATGAGCTTCCCCGGTCTCCAGGACGAGACGGACCGCCGCGACCTGATCGCCTATCTGAAGGTGGAGACGGGGTATGGGCGGTCTTAGGTAGTGGGCGGTAGGGGCGGCCGCACGCGGCGCAGCAAACTGGCCGGGATGGTTCGACCTGGCGGAGCCGTCGGCTAGCCAACCTCTACAGTCTGTCGCCTACTGCCCAATACCTCTACTCCGCCGCCAGCGGCACCGGGCCGGAGGCGGGGCGGTCCCGGACGCCGTCCTCAGGCCGCGACTTCTCCTCGGCCTCCCACTGCTCGATGAGCTTGGCGGTGTACTCCGGCGACTTGGTGAAGCGGGCGAGCACGCCGTAGATCACCGGCACCACGAACAGGGTCAACAGGGTCGCGAAGATGGCGCCCGAGAAGATGACCACACCGATGGTCTGGCGGCTGCCGGCCCCCGCGCCCTGCCAGAGAACGAGCGGAAGCGCGCCGAAGGCCGTGGCGATGGAGGTCATGATGATCGGGCGCAGACGCAGCGACGAGGCTTCGACGATCGCCTCCCGGATGCTGCGGCCCTGGTCGCGCAGCTGATTGGCGAACTCCACGATCAGGATGCCGTTCTTGGCCGCCACGCCGATCAGGATGATCAGGCCGATCTGCGAGTAGATGTTCAGGCTGGAGCCGGCCATCAACAGGCCGAACAGCCCGCCGGCCGCCGCCAGAGGCACGGTGAGCATGATCACCGCCGGCGTGATCCAGCTCTCGAACTGGGCCGCAAGCACCAGGAAGACGAGCAGCAGGGCGAAGCCGAAGGCCGCGAAAACGGCTCCGCCGGCCTCCTGCTGATCCCGCGCCGCGCCGCCCCAGCGGAGGGTCGCCACGCCCTGCGGCTGCTTGGCGGCCTCGGCCTCCATGAACTGCACCGCGTCCGCGATGGTGTAGCCGGGGTTCAGGTCGGCGCTGAGCGTGATCGCCCGTTGCCGGTCCAGTCGGCGGCGGTCAGGCGTGTCGCCGCTGGTCTCCGTGCGCACCACGGCCGACAGCGGCACCAGCTGGCCGGACCCCGAGGCGACATACAGCGCTTCCAGGTCGCCGATCCCTTGGCGATTGCTGCGCTCGGTCTGGAGGATGACGTCGTATTCCTGGCCGCCTCGGATATAGGTGGTCGCCCGACGCGAGCCGAACATGGTTTCGAGCGTCCGGCCGATCTGTTGCGAGGACACGCCGAGCGCCGCCGCCTTTTCGGGATCGACGTCGACCAGGAGGCGCGGAGCGTTCGGCTCATAGTTCAGGCGCGGACGCGACAGCCCGGGGTTCTCCTGGGCGGCGGCCATGATCGGCTGCAGCCACTGGAACAGCGGCTCGTATTCCGCGCCGGTGACGATCAGCTCCACCGAGTTGCCGCCGCCGCCCCCGCCGCCGCGCTGGAAGGCCCCGGGCACGGAGGCGTTCACCTGGGCCGCGGTCTGGCTGCGCAGTTTGCCGTTCAGCTCCTTGGAGATGTCGTCGGCCGAACGCTCCCGCTCGGACCAGTCCTTCAGCACCAGGACGGCGTTGCCTGAGTTGTAGCTGCCGCCGCCAAAGCCGGGCGCGGAGATCAGGAAGCTCTCGACCTCGCCCTTCTCGCGATACTGGGTGAGGATGGGCTCCAGCCCCATCATGATGTCGCGCGTGTAGTCGAAGCCGGCGCCCTCAGGGCCCTGAACCCGCACAGTGACCCGGCCCCGGTCCTCCGGCGGCACCAGCTCGTCCGGAAGCTTCACGAACAGGAAGGCGGCCGCGCCCGCCACCGCCAGGATCAGCACCGACACGCCGACGACCGCCTTGCGCGAGCCGACCAGGGCCTGGAGCGAGCTGGCGTAGGAGCGGCGGAGAGCATCCATGCCCGCGTCGATCTTGCGCGCCACGAAGCCGCTGCCGTGGGCCGGCCGCAGGATCTTGGACGCCAGCATGGGCGACAGGCTGAGCGCCAGGAAGGCCGAGAAGGCGACGGATGCGGCGATGGCGGCCGCCAGCTCCACGAACAGCCGGCCCACATATCCCGGCAGGAACAGCAGCGGCGCGAACACGGCCAGGAGCACCACCGTGGTGGCCACCACGGCGAAGAAAACCTGCCGCGCTCCACGCTCGGCGGCGACCAGGGGCGGTTCGCCCAGATCGATCCGGCGCTGAATGTTCTCCGTCACCACGATGGCGTCGTCCACGACGAGCCCGATGGCCAGCACCAGGGCCAGCAGGGTCAGGAGGTTCAGCGAGAAGCCGAAGCCGGCCAGGATGATGAAGGTCGCCAACAGGCAGATGGGCGCGACGATGGAGGGGATCAGCGCCGCACGGAAACTCCCCAGGAACAGGAAGTTCACCAGCGCCACCAGAGCCATGGCGATGGCCATGGTGATCCACACCTCCTCGATGGCGTGCTCGGTGAAGACCGAGTTGTCCGAGCCCACCACCAGCTCCGTGCGCGGCGGCAGGCTGGGCCGGATCTCCTCGACCAGTTCCGAGACCCCCTCGGAGATGGCGAGGTCGTTGGCCTGGGCCTGGCGCGTCACGGCCAGGCCGATCTGATCCAGGCCGTTGCCCCGGAACAGGCGGCGCGCCTCGGCCGGCGCTTCCTCGATGCGAGCGATGTCGCCGAGCCGGGTGACGTAGACGCCCTGCGCCTGCAAGGCGCCGGACGCCCCGCTGGGGTTGGCGATCACGGCCGACGCCTGGCCCGAGGCCGCGGCGGCCCCCGCCGAACCGCGGCTGGAGATCGGCAGCATGGCGAAGTCTTCCGGGCGGGCGTAGTTGCGCGCCACGCGCACCGTGTAGTCCTTTTCCGCCGACTCCAGCGCGCCGGCGGGCAGTTCGACGTTCTGGTTGGTCAGCGCGGTCTCCACGTCGGAGACGGTCAGCCCCCGTGCGGCCAGCGCCGGCGCGTCCAGCCATATCCGCATGGCGTAGCGTTGCTCGCCGAAGATCTGCACGGTCGCCACGCCCGGCACGGTCGCCAGTCGATCCACCAGATAGCGGTCGGCGTAGTCGGTCAGCTCCAGCCGGTTCATGGTCGGCGACCGCAGGAACAGGATCATGATCGGCGAGCTGTCCGCGTCGGCCTTGGCCACCTCGGGCGGATTGGCCTGGTCCGGCAGGCGTCCCACCACCCGGCTGACCCGGTCGCGAACGTCGTTGGCGGCGTCGTCGATGTCGCGGTCCAGCGCGAACTCGATGTTCACGCTGGAGCGGCCGTCGCGGCTGGTGGAGTTGATCCGCTCCACTCCGGAAATGCCCGCGATCTGTTGCTCCACCGGCTCGGTGATCCGGCTCTCGATCACCTCGGCCGAGGCCCCTGGATAGGTGGTGTTGATCGAGACGATCGGCGGATCGACGTCCGGAAGCTCGCGCACGGGCGTGAAGAAGAAGGCCGCCAGACCCACCACCGTCAGAACGATGGCGGCCACGGCCGCGAACACCGGCCGGCGGACGGAAAGGTCGGAAAGCATCATCGCGCGGCGGCCTTCTTGGTCTGCGGTCCGGCCGAACCAGCCCCCGCGCCGCCGGCGGCGCCCGCCACGCGGATCGGGGCGTTGGGCTGAATGCGGTTGAGGCCGTTCGCCACCACCTGATCTCCGGCGCTCAGGCCGGAGAGGATCTCCACGAAGCCCGCTTCGACAGCGCCGGTCTCGACCTCCACCCGCTGGGCGCGCGTGCCGCCCTCCGTCTGGGCGACGCGGAAGACGAAGGCGTTCCCGCCTTCATACTGCACGGCCGCCTCGGGAACGGCGGGACTCATGCGCGAGCCCTCCTGCACGGCGATCCGCAGCGACATGCCGGGACGGATACGGCCGCCGGGGTTGGCGAATTCCGCGCGGGCGGTGACGGATCGGGTCTGCTCGTTCACCCGCGTGTCCACCAGAGCGATGCGGCCCGGGAAGGTCTCGCCGCCGTAGGCGTCGGCGGTCGCGGTGATGGGCGTGCCCGGCCGGAGCACGCCGAGGTAGCGTTCCGGGACGGGGAAATCGACGCGCACGGCGGAGACGTCGTCGAGCGTGGCGATCACCGCGCCGGGGTTCACCAGCGTTCCCGCCGTGATGTTGGTCAGGCCCAGCACGCCGGAAAAGGGCGCGCGGATCATCCGGTCGCCTCGCCTGGCTTGAGCCGCCTGAAGGTTGGCGCGCGCGGTCTGAAGCGCCGTCTCGGACTGTTCGAGCATGACACGGGGCGCAACGCCGCGGTCGACCAGGGTCTTGGTGCGGTCGTATTCCCGCTGAGCCTGATTGAGCTGAGCGCGCTGCTCGATGATGCCGGCGTCCTCTTCGCGCGCCTGCAACTCGACCAGAGGCTGGCCCGCGCGGACGGCCTGACCGTCCCTGAAGAGCACGCGGGTGATCAGTTCGCTGGTGGGCGAGGTGATGTTCACCGAGCGCAGTCCGCGCGCGACGCCGAGCACCCGAATCTCGTTGCTGAACGGCCTGGGTTGCGCCGAAACCGCGGCCACCGCCTGGCCCCGCCCTCCGCCGCCGCCCGGTCCGCCGCCGGGGCCTCCCGGACCCGCGCCCTCCTCCTGAGCGAAGGCGATGCGGATCACCGCCGCGATCACCATCAGGCCCAGCAACACACCGGCGGCGACCAGGAAGAAGTGGCGCTTCAGCAAGGACGGAAAACTCCAGCACAGGGGACGCGCGCCGGACTTAGGCCGTTCGGCCCGGGACGCAACCAAAGATTCTGCAACGTTCGAGGTTTCGATTTCCGTCGCGACCTACGGCCGCAGATCAGAACCGTCTCCAGAGGGCGATCAGGGGTCCGGAGGCGGCCGGCGTTTCGCGGCCGGCCGCCGTGTGCCGCCAGCCGGCCTGCAGGCTCCAGCGTCCGAGGTCGCGCACGACGGACGTTTCGATGCTGGCCCATCGGGCGCCGCCGTCCGACTCCCCGGCGTACACCTGATTGAGCAGCATCCACCGCCGGCCATAGCGACCGCCGGCGGTCAGATCGATCCGGGTCTCGTCCGGCAGTCCGTCCCGCACCCGCCGCGCCGCCTGCCCCTCCACGAAGCCGCTGTCCGGCTGCAAGAAGGTCAGTCGCCCGGCCCGCTTGCGGACGGCGAAGGAGCGGCCCGCCGACACGCGCACCTCCAGGTCGTGCTCGCCCACCCCGGGCGAGGCGTAGCCCGCGTTTCGTCCCTCCCCCGCCCAGGCGTAGCCCGCATAGAGGCTGACGGCCGTCCGCTCGTCGCGCCAGGCCTGCCAGGTGACGCCGAGCTCGATCGGCCCTCGGCCTTCATAGTCGACGAAGAAATCCCGCCCCGCCTGGTGCTCGCCCTTCAGCTGGAGGGTGAACCGATCCGTCAGGCCGTACTCGGCGAAGACCGACACCGCTTCATCCACGCGCTCGGCAGGCAGCGGCGCCAGGGCGCCGGCGGGATCGAAGCCGTCCGTGGCCCGCATGCGCTCGGCCTTGACGATGACCTGCCCCTCGCCCCGCTTCTGCGCCCATGGACCAGCCTCGGCCGCTCCCGCCGCCGCCAGCACGCCCAAGACGATCAGCCCCCCCCAAGGCCCCGCATCTGTCAGACGTCGTAGCCGGGCGATTTGCGGTCCAGCATCCGCAGGGCGCCGGGCCAGGCGAGGGCGGAGATGAAGCCGATCCCCCTGCCCTGCTCGCGCGTCTCCTCCTGGGCGGCGTCCGGCGCGAACAGCACATGGTCGCGACCACCCGAAAGGGCGGCGATCTGCTGGGCGCAGGCGCGCTCCAGGAAGAACATCCCGACCCAGGCCGCCGCCGCCGTCTGTCCGACGGCCAGGGTGCCGTGGTTCCGCAACAGCATCAGAGGCTTGTCGCCGAGATCGGCCACCAGCCGCTCGCGCTCCTCATGGTTGAGCGCCAGCCCCTCATAGCCGTGATAGGCGACCTGATGCTGCAGGAGGCAGGCGTTCTGGCCGATGGGCAGCAAGCCTTCCTTCTGCGCCGCCACGCCCACGCCCGCGACCGTGTGCAGGTGGATGACGAATTGCGCGTCCTCGCGCGCGCCGTGCACCGCCGAGTGGATGGTGAAGCCGGCCGGATTGATGAAGCTCTGCGTCTCTTGGACGATGTTCCCATCCAGATCGACCTTGACCAGCGACGAGGCCGTGATCTCCTCGAAATACCAGCCATAGGGGTTGATCAGGAAGTGGTGCTCCGGCCCCGGCACCCGGGCGGAGATGTGGGTGAAGATCATGTCGTCCCAGCCGTGCAGGGCGACGAGGCGATACAGGGCGGCGAGATCCACCCGCGCCCGCCACTCGGCCTCGGACACGCGAGACTTCAGGGAAACGGCGGCGCCGTCGGCCATGGCTGGAACCTCCTCTATTCTGGCGCGGCACGCTGGCGTCACGGCGAGGGCGCGTCAAGGCTCGGGCGGCGTCACGGTTAAGGCGCGTTAACCCTGCCTTCACGAGCCGAAGTCAAGCTAGGGGCGACCTTCTCTCGTCGAGTCGGAGCCCGCCCGTGGCGCTCGCCCAGTTCGCCTCCGCCGCCCAACCGAAAGCGCCCTCGCCCGCCGACCTGCTGGCGCTGGCGCGAGGCCGGACGACCGACGACCGGCAGCGGCTGCTGCTGGGCATCACCGCCTTGTGCGACGCCCAACCGCCCGCCGGCGAATTGTCCCCCCTGCTTTCCGAAATCTTCCTCCTGCTTGCACGGCAAGCGGAGCGGGAGGTGCGGGCCATTCTTTCGGAACGCCTCGCCTCGGCAGACTGGGCTCCGCGCGCCCTGGTGAACGTCCTGGCGCTGGACGAGATCGAGATCGCCCGGCCGATCATCGCGCAAAGCCCGCTGCTGCGCGACGAGGACCTGCTGAAGGTCCTGATCGAGGCCACGCTGGAGCACCAGATCGAGGTGGCGCGCCGTCCCCGTCTGGGCGGCAGGGTGTGCGACGCGATCATCGACAAGGGGGAGCCCGCCACCCTCGCCGCTCTGGCGGGCAACGCCACCGCCGAGATATCCTCGGACGGCATGCGGCGGATGGTGGAGCAGTCTCGTCGGGTCGCGGCGCTGCGCTCGCCGCTGGTCCGCCACCCGCGTTTGTCGGAAGCGAATGCGCGGACGCTGTTCCAGTGGGTCGGCGCGGCGTTGCGCCAGTCCATCGCCGAGCGCTTCGCGGCCCTGGACGACGCTGCGCTCTCCGTCGCCTTGGACGACGCTGTGCAGGCCGCGTTTCAAGCCGCCGAGACACCGGCCCTCGCCCCCGCCAACGGCGAACGGGAGGAGATGGAGCGCCGGCTCGTGGCCAAGCTCCAGGCCGCCGGCCAGCTCCGCGCGGGCTATCTGATCAAGGCGATCCGCGAGCGCCGGCTCGGCCTCTTCGCCCACGCCCTCGCCGCGCTGGGCGGCTACAGCCACGGCCAGGTGCGCCAGGCGCTGGAGCACGCCTCGGCGGAACCGCTCTACTACGCCTGCGCCTCGGTCTGCATCGACCGGGCCGTCTTCCCTGCGCTGTTGGACGAGGTCCGCAAGCTGAACGCTGGCTGCCCCGGCGGGTCGGGCGAGCCGGTGTGGACCCGGGGCTCCATCTCCCCCACCTCCGCGGCGCGCGCCTTTCGCGCCGTGATCGCCGACGCCGGTTGACGCGGCCGTCCGGCTGGGATGACGTGGGCGCGTGAGCCCGCCCCTCATCTCGCCCCGCATCGCCGTCGTGGCCAGCGACCGGCCCGAGGCCCAGGCCGCGCGCGAACGCCTGGTCGCCCGCTACGGCTCCTGCGGGGAGCCAGAGGCGGAGGTGATCGTCGCGCTCGGCGGGGACGGCTTCATGCTGGAAACCCTTCACCGCAACCTCCAGCGCCGCACCCCCGTCTTCGGGATGAACCGAGGCTCGGTCGGCTTCCTCATGAACGACTACGAGGAGGACGGCCTGATCGAGAGGCTCGGCACGGCCGAGCGCACGGTTATCCATCCGCTGCAGATGGACGCCTGGGCCGAGAGCGGGGAGGTGCATTCCGGCCTCGCCATCAACGAGGTGTCCCTGCTCCGCCAGACCCGCCAGAGCGCCAAGATCCGCATATTGGTGGACGACAAGGTCCGCATGCAGGAGCTGAACTGCGACGGCTGTCTGCTCGCCACGCCAGCCGGCTCCACCGCCTACAATCTGTCCGCCCACGGGCCCATCGTTCCCCTCGACGCCAAGGTGCTGGCGCTGACGCCGATCAGCGCCTTCCGCCCGCGCCGCTGGCGCGGCGCCCTCCTGCCCCACGAATCCCGCGTCTGCTTCGAGGTGCTGGAGCCGGACAAGCGCCCGGTCAGCGCCACGGCCGACAGCCTCGAGGTGCGCCGCGTCCGTCGCGTGGACATCAAGGAGCGTCGCGACGTCAGCCTGACCATGATGTTCGACGCCAACCGTTCCTACGAGGAGCGGGTGCTGGCTGAACAGTTCGCCTCCTGACGCCAACCCTCTTTTAACGGGCGTGACGCATCCTGCCCTGGAACAGAGGAGCATGCCCGTTGTCCAACCCGGCTCAGGTGATCCGTCCGCCCAACACGCTGAAGCTCAAGGTGGGCGGCTTCGGCGGTATCGACGCCGGAGCGCTGGCCAAGGCCGAAGAGGCGCTGAAGTCCATGTCGGCGCAGTTCGGCCAGTGGCTGAACGATGAAATCGTCAAGATGGACAAGGCGCAGGCGGATATCAGGAGCCAGGGTTACAACGCCCAGACGGCCGAGCAGCTCTACTTCCGGGCTCATGACCTGAAGGGCCTGGGAACCACCTATCAGTTTCCGCTGGTGACCCGTCTCGCCGGCTCCTTGTGCAAGATGATGGACGACCCGGAAAAGCGCCTGAAGGCGCCTCTGGTCCTTCTGGACGCCCACATCGACGCCATACGAGCCTGCGTGCGCGACGGCATCCAGACGGACGATCATCCGACCGGCCGCGTGCTGGCCGAGACGCTGGAAGCCAAGGTGCGGCAACACCTCGGCTGACGCCGTTCAGTCGATCAACCTCGACCGCTTCCAGCCCCGCCGAGACCGCTCAGGCCGCGTTTGCCACGGACACCCGCTCCGGCGCCGGCGCCTGGTCCAATCGCTCCATGAGATAGGCCAGGTCCTCCCGTGGGGCGTTCGGACGCTGGGTGAGGAAGCGCTCGAGGAGCACTTGGCGGAAGCCGTCGGAGGTGGTGTCCTTTCCCTCCGCCTGAAGCTGGCGCCAGGTGTCCACCCCGACTCGGAACGCCGCGAACAGGCGCGGCGGCAACCCGGCGCGGTCATACAGCGCCTTCAGCCCCAGCGGCCCTGCGTCATGCACCATCAGGGCCGCCCGCTGGTGAGGCGTTCCAGCCAGTTCGGCCAGGCCGTGTTCCAGGAAAGTCATCTGCCCCCGCGCGAGGGCCCGCAGCAGCAGCGAGCCGTTCAGCGCCTTGCGCGCATTCAGGCGCGCGACGAATTCACCGATGTCCGCGGACGCGGCGGCCTGGTCGACCAGATCGACGGTCGCCCGCTCGCGCGCGAAGGTCGCCAGGCGGATGGCCGTCTCCGGCGCCACGGCGTGGCGGGTGACCAGGTGCTCCCGCACCGCGTCGCCGGCCAGCTCCACCAGCCTCTCCGTCACGGACAGCGGCAGAGCTTGACGATAGGCCAGGGCGGCGACCAGCTCCCCCGACTGAGGGAAGCGATCCACGGCGCGGTTCATCGCCCGCTCGGCCAGGTCGGCGTTGTCGTTGGCCGCCAGCGTGCGGACCGCCTCGATGCAGCCGACCTCCGCCACGACCTCGGCCACGTCGCGCGAGACCTGGGGGCGCGAGGCGACCGCCACCTGGCGCACGGCCGAGCCGGCCCGCACGATCTCCACCAGATCCTCGTCGGTGAAGGCCGGGGAAAAGTTGATGACGGGAAGCGCGACCGAATCGACATCGGCGGCCAGCTTTCGCGCCACGTCGCGCGGAAGGAGGTCGGAGCTCTTCAGCGTCACCGCCATGGCGCGGCGGACCAGCTCGGCCGCGTCGTTGGCGAGCATGCGCAATATCTTCTGCGCGGCGGCGCGATCCTCCGGCGACAGCGGCGCCCGCTCCATGCCGCGGCACAGCTTGTGGGCGGCGGCGGCCCGATCGTCCGCGTCCCCGGCCTTCACCAGACGGTGGATGTCCTGATCTGTCAGGCGCGCGCGGTAGGCGGTCATGGGGCGGCCGGTCTCATGGTCTGAGCGATGGCGGGCACCGTCGCTCGATCCGGCTTAACGGGCGGTTTACCACGGCGTCAGCCGCGCGCCTTGTCGGGGCCGAAGGCGGAGAAGCCCGTCCCGCCGCCGTCCTGCCCCAGCAGCATGGCCAGCACGCTCTGGTCCTGCTTCAGCCGGTCGATGCGGGCGGCGATCGCCAGGTCCTTGTCAGGCGGAGCCTCGACCGTGGAGACGGCCGCCGCGCCGCCTGCTGTGCGCTGTAGATTGGCGTGAACCTCGGCCACGGTGGCGGGGCGCCCCTCGCGATAGAAGATGGACTTGTTGGCCGCCGCGGCCTGGGGAAACAGCGCCGCCGCCGAGCCGCCCGGCCTCGTCGCCAGCGCCTCCATCAGGCTGGCCGCTCCCGCCGGGCCCAGGAAATGCGCGGCATAGAGGTCGCCCGCCGTCGGCGTCTGGCCGGTGCGGCCCTTGAGATAGGCGGCGTTCGACGCGGCCAGCTCCGCCGCCATGGTCGAGGCCGCGCGGGCATCGAAGCGCAGGTCCAGCACCACGTTCCGCGCCGAGCCCTGGACACGCCAGCGCCCGTCCGGCCCCTGCTGGATCAGATCGGCGTACTGGCCATAGCCGTGCCGCGCCCCGTGCTTCTTCACGGTGCTCAGCCAGGTCTGCTCGATGAACTGGAACAGGCCCGCCGCCGATGAGGTGGGCGCCTTGGCGTGCGGGTTGAGCGAGCTTTCGCGCCGCGCCGTCTTCAGCAGGAAGTCGAAGTCCACGCCGGTCGCGCGCGAGGCGTGCCGGATCGCCGCCTCCACGCCGCCCTGGGTCGGAATCGCGCCTATGGTCATCGCCCCAATGGTCGTTAACCAGGGTTAACGAGTCCTTACCCGCATTCACCTTCTCCACCGCCGCAAACTCGCCGCAACGGCAGCGCTTCATCATCTCAGGGAGACTGGGCGGGCCTGTCCGAGGGAGTGGACGGCCATGATGATGAGAACGGCGGGCGGACCGGCGGTCAGCCCCATAGACTTCGCCGAGCGGCGGCGACCCATGCCGCGATGGATGGTCCTGGCGATCTGCGCCTCGGTGCTGGCGCACGGCGCCGTCGGCGCCTGGCTCTATCTCCAGCGTTTCGAAGCGCCGGTGATGAGTCCGCCCGACACCGCCAAGCCCTTCGAGGTGCTGGTCTACAAGCGACCCAAGCCCCTGCCCGTGCAGGCTCCGGAACGGCCACAGGCGCCCACCACTCGGGTCAACCCCACGCCCGCGCCGACCACCGATACGGACGTGATCCAGGCCCCTGTCGTCGATGGGCCTCTGGCGGACGGTCCCGTGATCAGCGTCGCCGACTCGCCCGTTCCCGAGAGCCCGGGCCCGGTCACGCCCACGCCTACCCCCGTCCCTGCCGACCCGGTGATCCGCAACCCGAGCTGGATCAGCAAGCCGTCGGGCCAGCAGCTGATGACCGCCTATCCGGAGCGGGCTCTGGAGCGCGGTGTCGGCGGGGTCGCCAGCCTCAGCTGCACCGTGCGCGCCGACGGCGGAGTGGCCGGCTGTTCGGTCGTGCGCGAGACACCGGGCGGCCAGGGCTTCGGGCGCGCGGCCCTCGGCCTCACCCGCTGGTTCCGCTTGAGTCCGCGCACGGTGGACGGGCAAGCGGTGGAAGGCGCCCGCGTCTCCATGGACATCCGCTTCAACCCGCCGGCGGACTGAAGCGAAGCGGATCGAAGGCCGCCGCGAAAGCGGGATCGCGGCGGCCTTCAAGCGCCTCGGCGACCGTGCGGGCCACGGCGGGTCCGAGCAGCCATCCATTGCGACGGGGCGCCAGCGCCACCAGCAAGTGCGGCTCGATTTCGCCCGCGAGCGGCAACCCGTCGGTCGTCGCTCCGCGAACGCCGACCCGCCACTCGACCTGCAAGTCTTCGGGCTCTGGAACGAGGCGGCTTGCCGCCTGAAGCAGGCTGGCGGCGGCTGGCAGAGACGGGGTCGTCTCGCGCTCTCCGGGCTCCATGGTGGCCCCGATCAGCGAGCCCTCGCCCGCCGGCGCGATATAGGCGCCGTGCCCCCGCACGACGCCGGCCGTCAGCCTGGCGCGGGTCAAGCCGATCTGGCCGCGCACCGGACGCACCTGGCCGATCACGTCCCGCGCCACGTCCGAGAGCCCTCCAAGCGGCGGCGCGGCTCCTGTCGCGATGACCGCCGCTTGGCCCGACAGCGCACCCACCGCAGTCCGAAGCCGCCAGCCTGCGCCTTCAGGCTCCAGCGCAAGCGCCTGCGCCTCGACCTGCGCGACACCGCGACGGAGGGTGTTCAGGCTGTCGCCGACCTCCACGCGCCAGTCGTCGTGCGTCAGGAGCGAGCCTCCCGAGGGATCGAGCTTGGCGTCGAAGCCATAGGCCAGCAACCGCTCGGCCATCTCGGGGGCGTCCGCCCCCCGCCACTCGGCTGGACTGCGATCAAGAGTGAGGCCATGCGCCGCCGCGAAGGCGGGCCACAGGTCGCGGGCGCGCCTCAGCAGCGCCGCGCGTTCGGCGTCGGACTGCTCGGTGGCCGATTCGAAGGCGGGCGCGATCATGCCGGCGGCGACGGACGAGGCGTTCTGGCCGCCCGGATCGACGACGCACACCCTCCGCCCGCGCGCGGTCAGTTCCGCCGCCGCGCATAGGCCGAGGACCCCGGCCCCGATCACCAGGACGTCGAAGGAATCTGACGAAATCACGCGCGGGCTTTCCGCCGCCCGCGCGACGATTTCAACCTATTCCGCCGCGATGGCCGCCGCGCGTTGCTCGTCTAGGCGCCGCACCAGGGCCGCGTGCTGGTCCCTCAGGGCCTGAGGCAGCCGATCCTCGAACTGGGCGAAGAATTCGGGGATCAGGGACGCCTCCTCGGCCCAGACCTCGGGGTCGACGTCGAGCAGGGTCGCCAGCTCGCCGTCCGACAGCGACAGTCCGTCCAGGTCCAGCGCCGCCCGCGTCGGCACCCGGCCGACGGGCGTGTCGAGCGCCTCGGCCTCGCCGGCCAGGCGCTCCGAAATCCACTTCAGCACACGGGCGTTCTCGCCGAAGCCCGGCCAGACGAACTTGCCGTCAGGGCCCTTGCGGAACCAGTTGACGAAGTAGATGCGCGGCAGCTTCTCAGGCGTCGTCCGCCCGCCCATCGACAGCCAGTGGGCGAAGTAGTCGCCCATGTTGTAGCCGCAGAAGGGCAGCATGGCGAAGGGGTCGCGGCGCAGTTCGCCGACCTTGTTCTCGGCCGCCGCCGTGCCTTCGGAGGCCACGGTGGCGCCCATGAACACGCCGTGCTCCCAGTCGAAGGCTTCCGTCACCAGCGGCACGGCCGAGGCGCGACGACCGCCGAACAGGATGGCGTCGATCGGCACGCCCTTCGGGTCTTCCCATTCCGGCGCGATGGCGGGGCATTGGCCGGCGGGGGCGGCGAAGCGGGCGTTGGGGTGAGCCGCGGGCTCGCCAGAGGCGGGGTCGTGCGGCTGGCCCTTCCAGTTGGTCAAGCCGGCCGGGGCCTCCTTCGTCAGCCCCTCCCACCAGACGTCGCCGTCGGCCGTCAGGGCCGTGTTGGTGAAGACGGTGTTCCTCGCCAGCGTCTCCAGCGCGTTTTGGTTGGTGTTGCGGCTGGTGCCCGGCGCCACGCCGAAGAAGCCCGCCTCCGGGTTCACCGCATACAGTCGACCGTCGTCCCCGAAACGCATCCAGGCGATGTCGTCGCCGACCGTCTCGGCCTTCCACCCCTCCAGGCTGGGCTGGAGCATGGCGAGGTTGGTCTTGCCGCACGCCGAGGGGAAGGCGGCGGCGATGTAGCGGACTTCGTTCCGGGGCGAGGTCAGCTTGAGGATCAGCATGTGCTCGGCCAGCCAGCCCTCGTCGCGGGCCATGACCGAGGCGATGCGGAGGGCGTAGCACTTCTTGCCGAGCAGGGCGTTGCCGCCGTAGCCGGAGCCATAGGACCAGATCTCGCGCGTCTCGGGGAAGTGGACGATCCACTTCTCCTCGTTGCAGGGCCACGGCACGTCCGCCTGGCCCTCGGCCAAGGGCGCGCCCAGGGTGTGCACCGCCGGTACGAACTCGCCGTCCGAGCCCAGCTGCTCCAGGGCGGCCGTCCCCATGCGGGTCATGACACCCATCGACACCGCGACGTAGCCGCTGTCGGTGATCTCGACGCCCAGCGCCGAGATCTTGGAGCCCAGCGGACCCATGCAGAAGGGCACGACATACATGGTGCGGCCAGCCATGCAGCCGTCGAACAGCCCGTTCAGACGGGTGCGCATCTCGACCGGATCGGCCCAGTTGTTGGTCGGGCCGGCGTCGATCTCATTGGCCGAGCAGATGAAGGTGCGGCTTTCCACGCGCGCCACATCCTTGGGATCGGAGGCGGCGTAATAGCTGCCGGGACGCTTTTCGGGGTTCAGCGCCTTGAGCGTGCCCTTCTCCATCAGATCGGCGACGATCATCGCCTTTTCGCCTTCGGAGCCGTCGCACCAGTGCACGCGCGCCGGCTTGGCCAGGGCGGCGATCTGCTCGACCCAGGCGATCAGGCCGGCATGGGTGGTGGGCGCCGGGTGAAGGCCCGGGATGGAAGAGGTCTGGGTCACGCTACTCGCTCCTGAAACCGGGCCCGGCGATCTTGGCTGTCGCTCTGGACTTCCCCCAATGCATGGCGATCACGCATTGTTTCAGGCGCAAAGACGCCAATCCGGCCGATTGGTCAACCGCCGCAAAAATCATCCTCTGGTGAACGGGTCCTGCCGCCTGATCGGCATCTTTCCTGTCGCCGAACGGCTTCAGCGGGGTTATCGAACCGGGCGTGGACAGCCTCGACACGATCGGAGAGACGCCGGAAGGCGCCCTCTCCTCCCCCGCCGCCCGACGAAACGCCGCGCCCATACTGATGGTGCTGAAGGCGCATGTCGCCGCCGAGGGGCCGATCCTGGAGATCGCTTCGGGCGCCGGCGAGCACGCGGCGGCCTTCGCCGCCGGCCTGCCGGGCGTGATCTGGACCCCCAGCGATCCGTCGGAGGAAGCGCGGGTCAGCGTCGCCGCTTGGCGGGCGGCCTCGACCCTGCCGAACCTCGAGGCGCCCCTGCGTCTGGATGTGCTGGACGAGACGACCTGGCCCGCGGGACCGTTCAAGGCCGTGTTCTGCGCCAACATGATCCACATCAGTCCTTGCGCGGCCACCGAGGGGCTGATGCGGCTGGCCGGTCAGGTGCTGGCGGACCCCGGCGGCCTGCTCGTCCTCTACGGCCCCTTTCTGGAAGCTGAGGTGGAGACCGCTCCCTCCAACCTCGCCTTCGATCAGAGCCTCAAGAGCCGCGACCCGACCTGGGGTCTGCGTGATCGGGACGAGGTGGTCGCCGCCGCCCGGGAGCATGGCCTCGCCTACACCTTCCGGTACGAGATGCCCGCCAACAATCTCGCCCTGCTGTTCCGCCGCGCATGAGCCTGTCGAAGACCTTTGACGGCGCCGAGCCGGTGCGGGTGAACAAGTGGCTGGGTCAGTCCGGCGTCTGTTCGCGCCGTGAGGCCGAGGCCCTGATCGCCGATGGCTTGGTCTCCATCGACGGCGAGGTGGTGACCGACGCCGGCCGCAAGATCCTGCCCGGCCAGACCCTGACGCTCGCCGATCCCTCGGCGCTGGGGGGCTTGACCATCCTCCTGAACAAGCCGGTGGGCTATGTCTCGGGTCAGCCGGAGCCCGGCAAGACGCCCGCCGTGCGCCTGCTGACCGCCGCGAACCGGGTCGGCGCCGGCGAGGTCCCCCGCCGCGACGCCTCCCTGCCCCCCATCGGGCGGTTGGACGAGGACTCGCGCGGCCTGCTGCTGCTCTCGTCGGACGGGGTGGTGGCCAAGGCGGTGGTCGGGCCGGAGTCCAGACTGGACAAGGAGTATCTGGTGCGGGTCGCCGGACCTGTGACGGAGGCGAAGCTCACCCTCCTGCGTCACGGTCTAGAGCTGGACCGCCGCCAGCTGAAGCCCGCCCGCGTGACCCAGATGGAGCCACAGCGCCTGCGGTTCCTTCTGACCGAGGGCCGCAACCGCCAGATTCGCCGCATGTGCGAGTTGGTCGGACTCGAAGTCACCGACCTTCAGCGCATCCGCATCGGTCCGCTGAAGCTGGCCGACATGCCGGAAGGCCGCTGGCGACACCTGTCGCCGGAGGAACGCGAGGCGCTGCTGCGATGACGCGGCCTCTGCCGTGTTCCTACTTCGTTCTTGCTGATTCCTTCGGATCAGTCACCATATAGCGGTGTTGCTCCGGACACGGCGTCCGGCTCCAGGCGTTTCCGGACTGCATGACCGACAAGCATGACTTCATCCGCGTGCGCGGCGCGCGCGAACACAATCTGAAGAGCGTCGATGTCGACATCCCGCGCGGCAAGCTGGTGGTCCTCACCGGCCTGTCCGGCTCGGGCAAGTCGTCGCTTGCGTTCGACACCATCTACGCCGAGGGCCAGCGCCGCTACGTCGAATCGCTGAGCGCCTATGCCCGCCAGTTCCTGGAGCTGATGGGAAAGCCGGACGTCGACCTGATCGAGGGCCTGTCGCCCGCCATCTCCATCGAACAGAAGACGACGTCGAAGAATCCGCGCTCAACCGTCGGAACGGTCACGGAAATTCACGACTACATGCGCCTGCTCTGGGCGCGGGTGGGGGTGCCCTATTCGCCGGCCACCGGGCTGCCGATAGAGAGCCAGACCATCAGCCAGATGGTCGACAAGCTGACGGCCCTGCCCCCCGGCGAGCGCATCCTGCTGCTCGCGCCCGTGATCCGGGGCCGAAAGGGCGAATACCGCAAGGAGATCGCCGAGTGGCAGCGCCAAGGCTTCCAGCGGCTCAAGATCGATGGCCAGTTCTACGCCATCGAGGACGCGCCCGCGCTCGACAAGAAGTTCAAGCACGACATCGACATCGTCGTGGATCGCCTTGTCACCAAAGACGGTCTTGAGGGTCGCTACGCCGACTCGCTGCAGACGGCGCTCGGCCTGGCCGACGGCATCGCGGTCGCGGAATGGGCCAGCGCCGAGGAGGGCCAGGAGCCCCGCCGCATCACCTTCTCCGAAAAGTTCGCCTGCCCCGTCTCGGGCTTCACCATTTCCGAGATCGAGCCTCGGCTCTTCTCGTTCAACAATCCGTTCGGCGCCTGCCCGGCTTGCGACGGCCTGGGGGTGAAGCTGGCCTTCGACGCCGACCGGGTGATCCCCGACCGCGACAAGACCCTGCATCAAGGCGCGGTCGCGCCCTGGTCGCGCGGGCCTTCGCCGCTCTACACCCAGACGCTGCAGTCGCTCAGCCGCCACTACGGCTTCTCCATGGACAAGCCGTGGCGCGATCTGCCGGAGCAGGCCAAGCAGGTGATCTTGCACGGCACGGGCGCCGAGAAGATCAAGTTCACCTATGACGACAACGCCCGGAAGTATGAGGTCTCCAAGGCGTTCGAGGGCGTGCTGCCAAACCTGGAGCGGCGCTGGCGCGAAACGGATTCCGCCTGGGTGCGCGAGGAGCTGGGCCGCTATCAGTCCGAGACGCCGTGCGAGGTCTGCCACGGCAAGCGTCTGAAACCCGAGGCTCTCGCGGTGAAGGTCGCCGGCGAGGACATCGCCGACATATCCAACCTGTCCATCTCTAAGGCCTTCCTCTGGTTCTCCACGGTCGAGGAGCAGATGACCGAGAAGCAGCGGGACATCGCCCGCCGCATCCTGAAGGAGATCACCGACCGCCTGCGGTTCCTCAACAACGTCGGGCTGGACTATCTGAACCTGTCGCGCTCCTCCGGCACCCTGTCGGGCGGCGAGAGCCAGCGTATCCGTCTGGCCAGCCAGATCGGCTCGGGCCTCACCGGCGTGCTCTATGTGCTGGACGAGCCCTCCATCGGCCTGCACCAGCGCGACAACACCCGGCTGCTCGACTCCCTTCGCGGCCTGCGCGATCTCGGCAACTCGGTGCTGGTGGTCGAGCACGACGAGGAGGCCATCCTCACGGCCGACCACGTCATCGACATGGGTCCCGCCGCCGGCGTGCACGGCGGCGCGGTGCAGGCGGAGGGCACGCCGGCCGAGGTCATGGCCAACCCCAAGAGCCTCACCGGCCGCTACCTGACCGGCGAACTGGAGATACCGCTGCCCGACGAGGGCCGGCGCCCCGTCGACAAGAAGAAGATGCTGCGGGTCGTGGGCGCGACGGGCAACAACCTCAAGGACGTGACCGGCGAAATCCCCGTCGGCCTGTTCACCTGCATCACCGGCGTGTCCGGCGGCGGCAAGTCGACCTTCACCATCGAGACCCTCTACAAGGCCGCCGCGCGCCGGCTGAACAACGCCTCGGACGCGCCGGCGGCCTTCGATCGCATCGAGGGACTGGAGCACTTCGACAAGGTCATCGACATCGATCAGAGCCCGATCGGCCGCACCCCGCGCTCGAACCCGGCCACCTACACCGGCGCCTTCGGGCCGATCCGCGACTGGTACGCGGGCCTGCCCGAGTCCAAGGCGCGCGGCTACGGCCCCGGTCGCTTCAGCTTCAACGTCAAGGGCGGCCGCTGCGAGGCCTGCCAGGGCGACGGCGTCATCAAGATCGAGATGCACTTCCTGCCGGACGTCTACGTCACCTGCGACATCTGCAAGGGCAAGCGGTACAACCGCGAGACGCTGGAGATCGTGTTCAAGGGCAAGTCCATCTCGGACGTGCTGGACATGACGGTCGAAGAAGCCGCCAACTTCTTCAAGGCCGTGCCGTCGATCCGCGACAAGATGCTGACGCTGGAGCGGGTCGGCCTCGGCTACGTCAAGGTGGGCCAGCCGGCCACCACCCTGTCCGGCGGCGAGGCGCAGCGGGTTAAGCTGTCCAAGGAGCTGTCCAAGCGCGCCACCGGCAAGACGCTCTACATCCTCGACGAGCCCACCACCGGCCTGCACTTCGAGGACACGAAGAAGCTGCTGGACGTGCTGCAGGAGCTGGTCGACGCCGGCAACACCATGGTCGTGATCGAGCACAACCTGGATGTGGTGAAGGTCGCCGACTGGATCCTGGATTTCGGCCCGGAGGGCGGCGACGGCGGCGGCGAGATCGTGGCTCGCGGCACGCCTGAACAGGTGGCCAAGGACAAGAACAGCTGGACCGGCCGCTACCTCAAGGAGCTGCTGGACCGCCACGAGGAGCGCCGAAAGGCGCGTGTCGCGGCGATCCGCAAGCGGGCCTGAGAAGTCGGGTCAGCCGGCCCTCAGGTCCCGGTAGGCGGCGGCGAACGGCGCTGTGAGAATGCCGACGCAGAGCGCCTGGATGACAGCGCCCAGGACGCCTGCGGCGACCATCCATGGATTGGTGACGTCGAACGACTTCAGCATCGCCATGGGGTCGCCGCCCATGCCCTGAAGCGCGCCGATGCCCGCCATCATGTTCACGGGCATGGCGACGATGCCGGCCAGCAGCTGCACCACCAGCATCATCAGGAAGGCCAGCAGGGCCATGCCGAGCAGCGGCCAGAATCGACCCTTGGTGACGCGGAACGAGTCGAACAGGGCGAAACGCTTCTCGTCCACCGTCATGGGAACAGCCAGGCTGAACCGCACCGCCAGCCAGATGAACAGGCAGGCCAGGCCGATGAAGAGCAGCACCATGATGAGCACGCCCCAGCCTTCGAGCATGGCGACGGCTATCCCGCCGACGACGCCTCCGATCAGGCCGGCCACCGTGCCGACGGCGATCATGAGAACGGCCAGCACCACCGTCACCCCCAGCACCCTGAGCTCGTCCATGCCGAGGCGCAGGTAGCCGAAGCTCTTCTTCTCGGGCTCCAGCACGCCCCGGGCGACGGCCGCCGCGATCACCGCGCTGATGACGAGGGCCAGGGGAAACAGGCCGACCAGGCCGCCCATCAACTCGCCGTAAGCTTGGAACATCGGCTGAAAGTCCGCCAGCGATGAAGGCGGCGGTCCGTTCTCCAGCTGTTCGGCCGCCGCCTCCATGCGGGCGAGGGCGTCGCCCATGCTCCTCACCATGAGCAGCTGGGCGAAGATGACGATCAGGTAGAGCAGGCTCCAGAAGACGAGCACCAAGGGGTTGCGCCGCACGAGGCGAAATCCTTCGAAAGCGGCTTCGGTGGCGGAGAAGGCCATGGCTCAGGCTCCTTCGAGGGGAGATTCGGTGGGTTGAGGATCAGCCAGGGCCGCCTTCCTCGCAAGGCGCGCGGCCTCGGCGTCGGCCAACTGGGCCAAGGCGCTCGCCGCCGGCGCGACGTTCAGGGCCTGGCTGAAGCTCTGCACGATGGCGAACAGCGGCAATCCGACGACCGCAGTCGCGAGCCAGACTGCCGAAGGCACGTCGCGAAACCATGTCTGGGGGTCGCTGGAGGGGCTCCAGGTCGGCGCGCCGAGCACGGCTCGCAAGCCAAGCGCCACGATCAGGAACATCAGGATCATGGCCACGCCCAGGGCGAGGGCCACCAGAAAGATGGCCAGCTGCAACAGGAACAGGCGGGCGGTCTGGCCCCGTCCCAGACGCCAGCCGTCGTTCAAGCCGAAGCCGCCGAACCGCACCGCCGCAGGCGGCAGCAGGCTCAGCCGTGCGTTGGCGATCAATATCAGCACAAAGGCGACCAGGCCCACGCCGACCCCGGCCGTCCAGCGCGCCGCCACCCCCTGCGACCAGATCCCCGCCACCAGACCCCCGCCCAGCAGGATGGCGGCCACCATGATGGCGAACATGACGACGAAGATGAGGATCCAGGCCACGGCGACCTGCAACTCCTGCATGCCGAAGCCCAGGAAGGCCGAGCGCTTCTTTCCGGCGAACACGGCCCGATAGATGGCGGTGGTCACGAGGACGGCCAGCACGATCTGGACCAGGTTGCTGAGCTGGCTGGCGATCTGGAGCTGCCAGAAGGCCGCCATGTCCGGCTTCGGCTCCGCAGTCCACGCCCCTGAGCCCATGACGCTCAACATGGCCGCGGCGACAAAGACGCCGGGCAGCAGCATGAGCACCCCCCAGCCGAACATGCTGAGCGGCCGGCGGGCCAAGAGGCCGAAGGCCTCGCCCACGGCCTCTCCAATGCTGAATCCCTTCATTATTCGCCCCCCTCAGGCGCCGTCAGGCGTCCAATATTCCAGTTGCCGATAGGCCCCGGCCAGGGCGCCCGCGCTGAAAGGCGCCCACAGCCACGGCACGGCGATCACCACCGCCAGCCAGCACCACGGCGTCTCCATCCGGCCCGCCGTCCAGACGATGGCGCCCAGGCTCGCCAGGATCAGCAGCAGCAGGGCGAACAGAGGCCAGAAGCTGCCGTAGCCGACGCCCATGGCGTTCAGCGAGGTCGTTCGCCGCCGTCCGATGGTCGCCGGCGCGAACAGGGAGAGGCGCGTGATCAGGAGCAGGGGCACGCCGATGATGAGCCCGCTCAGCACCGCCAAAACCGCCAACTTCCAGGCGGGGCCGACCGCCGCCCAGTTCCGCGCCTCTATGGCCTTGGCGTCCAGCTCCGCCATGCCGAACACCGCGAGGGCCACCAGCGCCAGGATGCAGCCGATCAGCGACAGGAAGATGAGGTTCAGCACCGCGGCCCACAGGATGCGCAGCTCTCCGGCGCCGAACTGCAAACCGCCGGGGCCGAGGCCAAGCGCCCGCGCTCCGTCGAGATCGTCCGCCACGCCAATGCGCGTGAGCGCGCCCAGCGCGATCAGGCCGGCGGCGCCCCACAGCAGTCCCCGCACGACGCCGAGCGCGCCGTCCATGGGCAGCCCGGCGGGCGCGGACAGCACCAGACTCAGGAACAGCAGCGCGCCCCAGGCTCCGGCCCAGGAACGCGCGACAGCGCCCGCGCCCCAACCAAGCGCGCGCCCAAGGTCCAGCCGTCGCTGATCCGCCCGATCCATTCCGCCTCCCCGACGGCGAGAGCATAGCGGAGCTTGGCCGCCCCTCGCCAGACGCCTGCTGACGAAGCGCGCGACCGTGGCTAGAAGGCCGCATGACCGCTTCCCACGCGACTATCGCCCCCGTCCACGTCGTTGGCGGAGGTCTGGCCGGCTCCGAGGCCGCCTGGCAGCTGGCCTCGGCCGGCGTGCCGGTGATCCTGCACGAGATGCGGAGGGACGGGGTCCGCACCGACGCCCACCAGACGGACGGCCTGGCCGAGCTGGTCTGCTCCAACTCCTTCCGCTCCGACGACTGGGAGTTCAACGCCGTGGGGCTGCTGCATGCGGAGATGCGGCGGCTGGACTCGATCATCATGGCCTGTGGCGACGCCAATCAGGTGCCGGCGGGCGGCGCGCTGGCGGTCGACCGCGAGGGCTTCTCCGCCGCCGTGACCGAACGGCTCCACGCCCACCCCCTCGTCACCGTCATGCGCGAGGAGATCGCGGGCCTGCCGCCCGAGGATTGGGATAGCGTGATCCTCGCCACCGGGCCCCTCACCTCCCGGGCGCTCGCCGAGGCCATCCTCCAACTGACCGGCGAGGAGAGCCTCTCCTTCTTCGACGCCATCGCCCCCATCGTCCATGCCGACTCGATCGACTTCGACATCGCCTGGCGTCAGTCGCGTTATGACAAGGAGGGGCCGGGCGGGGACAGGGCCGCCTACGTCAACTGCCCCATGGACAAGGCGCAGTACGACGCCTTCATCGACGCGCTCCTCAGCGGCCCCAAGGCCGAGTTCAAGGACTGGGAGCACGTGCCCTATTTCGACGGCTGCCTGCCGATCGAGGTCATGGCCGAGCGCGGACGCGAGACCCTGCGCCACGGGCCCATGAAGCCGGTGGGCCTGACCAACCCGCGCGATCCGACGGTCAAGCCCCACGCGATCGTTCAGCTGCGCCAGGACAATGCGCTCGGCACCCTGTTCAACATGGTGGGGTTCCAGACCAAGCTGAAGCACGGCGCCCAGGCCGAGGTCTTCCGCATGATCCCGGGCCTTCAGAACGCCCAGTTCGCCCGGCTGGGGGGCCTGCACCGCAACACTTTCCTGAACTCGCCCAAATTGTTGGACCGCCAACTTCGCCTGAAGGCTCAGCCGCGCCTGCGGTTCGCGGGCCAGGTGACGGGGGTGGAGGGCTATGTCGAAAGCGCCGCCATGGGCCTGATCACCGGCCGCCTCGCCGCCGCCGAACGGCTGGGCCGGCCGCTGGACGCCCCGCCGCCGGAGACGGCGCTCGGCGCCCTGGTCGCCCACATCACCGGCGGCCACCTGGAAGGCGCCAAGTTCCAGCCCATGAACATCAACTACGGCCTCCTCCCTCCGCTCGAAGCGCCGCGCGTCGACGAGGAGGGCCGCCGCATCCCGCCCAAGGACCGCGGCCGGGCCAAGAAGCGCCTGATGAGCCTCCGAGCGCTGGAGGCGCTCGAGGGGTGGAAGGCGGCAAGCTTGACGGATGGCGCCGATCATCTAAACGCCGCCTTCCAACCGGAGCTCGCCTGACGTGATCAGCTGACGAGCGCGGGTCGGGCCGCCGTTGCCGGCGTCCTCCGCGCGCAAAGACAATCCAGCCCTTGTCCTTGCCATTGTTCAGCGGAGCACGCCCATGCCTGCCCAGATCGGCCCCGATCCGTCGGCCGTCCGTCCCCTGCCCCACGCGCCGTCCATGGTCTTCCTGAAGGCGCTCGTGACCAATCCTCAGATCGAGGTGGGGGAGTTCACCTACTACCATGACTTCGAGGACCCGATGGGGTTCGAGAAGAACGTCCTCTACGCCTTCCCCTTCATCGGCGACCGGCTGGTGATCGGCCGGTTCTGCTCCATCGCGTCCGGCGCCACCTTCATCCTGAACGGCGGCAATCACCACACCGAGACGCTATCCACCTTTCCATTCGGCGTGTTCGGAAACGGCTGGGAGGAGGCGATGCCTGAGACCTGGCCGCACAAGGGCGACATCGTGGTCGGCTCCGACGTCTGGATCGGCCAGGGCGCGGCAGTCATGCCGGGCGTGACCGTCGGCCACGGCGCGGTGATCGCGGCCCGCAGCGTGGTGACGGCAGACGTGCCCCCCTACGCCATCGTCGGCGGCAATCCGGCGCGCGTGATCCGCCTGCGTCGCTCCGAGGCGGAGATCGAGCGCCTGCTGACGATCCGCTGGTGGGACTGGCCGGTGGAGCGGATCACGCGCCACGTGAAAGCCATCGCCGGCTTCGACCTGGAGGCGCTGGAGCGCGCGGCCGCCGCCTAGATCCGACCCCGCAGCGTCGCCCAAAGGAGCTTCAGGCGGCGCAGCGGCTCGGGCGCGCTGGAGGCAATGAGCGCGGCGTGGGCCACTGCGGGAAAGGCGGCGGCGGGCAGGCGGCGGAGGGCGCGATTCGCTTCCCCCCTGCCCTCGCCAGTCTCAAGCAACCGCGCGACCGGCTGCAGGTCCGCTCCCCCAGCGCCGCCTAGCACGCCTGTGGCGAGCTCCAGCTCCAGACGCTCCCGCTCGGCCGGCTCCAGGGGCTGACCGTGAGCGGCCTGCACCCAGGCGTCGATCAACCCGTCGAAAGGCTGGCGCGGCAGGTCGCGGCGGCTAACCGCCAGCGCCAAGCGCTCCAGCACTGGATGCCCCTTGCGCGGCTCGCCAGAGAACGCGCCGTCCAGGTGTTCGGCCCACCAGCCGTAGCGCATCTCGGCCAGCACCGGCTGGCGCGCGCGTGTGGGAACGGCCTTCAGCTCGTTGAAGAAGGCGTAGAGCGCGATCAGGTCCGCCCGCCGCTCGGCGTCGTCCACCAGCCGGCTGGCCAGCCAGCGGTCGAGGTCGGCGGCGCGGACCTGGTCATCGAGAAGGCTCACGCCCTCTCCAACGCGGCTCACCCGAACAGGGTCTGGTACATGGCCATGCTGGTCAGCATGGGCAGGCTGAGCAGCAGGTTGGTGCGGCTGGCCAGCATGGCGGTCTTGGCCGCGCGCGCCTTCTTCTCGTCGTCGACCGCGACGATGCCGAGCGCCCGCTTCTGGTTCGGCCAGATGATGCCCCAGACGTTCAGGAACATGATGATGGCCAGCCAGACGCCGATGCCCATCAACATGTACTGCTGATCGCCCTCGACCATGCCCTTCCAAGCGCCGAAGCTCAGCACCTCGTGGGCGTAGTCGACGCCGCGAAGATACATCACCGCGAGACCCGCCAGCACCGTCGCCAGAGCCGCCCAGCGGAACCAGAACAGGGCCTCGGGGGCGATGTGCTTGCCGACAGCCGGCTTCAGCTCGGCCGGGATCGACGGCATGACGCGGATCTGCACGAAGTTGAAATAGTAGAGCAGGCCGATCCACAGGATGCCCGCCGCAACGTGAACCCAGCGCGCCACCGCCTGCCAGAACTGGACGTCTCCGAAGCTGGCCGGCGATACGCGCCCGAAGGCGAAGATCATCAGCCCGGCGAAGACCAGGCTGAGCAGGATGGTGTTGCGGAAGTTCGACAGCAGTCCGGCCATGTGAGCCCCTCCCCGGGCGATGAGTCGGTATGGCTCAGGTCTACACCGACTACTGCGCCTCCACCACCGCCAGCACCGTCGCCTCCGTGACCTGGTCGCCCACGGCGACGTTCACCGCCTGCACCACGCCGTCGAACGGTGCGGTCAGCGCGTGCTCCATCTTCATGGCCTCAAGCACCACCACCGGCTGGCCCGTGGTGACAGTTTCCCCCGCCTTGGCCGGCGCGGCCACGATCTTGCCCGGCATGGGCGCGCGCAGGGAGCCGTCGGAGGCGGAGCCTGACGCCATGCCTTGCGAGGCAGAGGAACGATGACGCCAAATGGCCTGTGGAAACCCAGCTTCAAAAAGCAGGACCGCCTCATCACCGTCACGCTTGAAGCCAAACCGGCGGTCACCGTCCACGAGGACGTGTGGCGAAGATGTTTCCTTTCGGGAGAAGACCAGCCGCACCTCGTGAGTCTCGGCGTCGACTTGGACCTTCCAGAAGCCACCGTCGGGCGGCGTCAGCATGACAGTCTGAGACCCGCTGGCGAAGTGCAGGGGCACTCGCACGTCGTCGGGAGCGTTCAAGCGGAAGCCGTACGCGTTGATGCGGTATGGGCTGCTATCCCACGGGCTGAACCGCTCGTCGGTATGTGGGCGCTCCACCCACTCGTCGTTATCGGTGATGAGAACGGCGGCTGCAGCTAAGGCCTTAGTGGTAGGCGTCGCAGCTAGAGTCAGACCCCCCTCCTCCGCCCCGATGAATCCCGTGTCCACGTCCCCGGCCACGAAACGCGGGTGGCGGGCGCAGCGGGCGAGGAAGCCGGCGTTGGTCTTGATCGGCCAGACCTCCACCTGCTCGCAGGCTTCGGCCAGCGCGGCGGCGGCCTCTTCGCGGGTGGCGGCGCTGGCGATGATCTTGGCGATCATCGGGTCGTAGAACTGGCTGACCTCGCCGCCCTCTTCCACGCCGGTGTCGATCCTCAACGCTCCCCTTCCCCTCGAGGGGGAAGAGGCCGGGGGATGGGGTGAGGGCAGATCGTTCCCGGAGGAGGCTCCAGAGGCGGCGCCGCCTCCTGAGCTGAATTGGAAGCCGCCTGCCTCCACCCCCGCCCAACCCTCCCCCCTCGAGGGGGAGGGCTCGGGGAGTTTGAAATGCTCCAGCCGTCCGATGCTGGGCAGGAAGCCGTTGGCGGGGTCCTCGGCGTAGAGGCGGGCCTCCATGGCCCAGCCGTTCAGCCTGATCTGGTCCTGCTTCAGCGGCATCGGCTCGCCCGCCGCCACGCGGAACTGCCATTCGACCAGGTCGACGCCCGTCACGCACTCCGTCACCGGGTGCTCGACCTGGAGCCGCGTGTTCATCTCCATGAAGTAGATGCGGTCGCCGCGCAGGCCTTCGGAGGCGTCGGCGATGAACTCCACCGTGCCGGCGCCGACGTAGTCCACCGCCTGGGCGGCCCTGACGGCGGCCGAGGTGACCGCCTCCCGTGTCGCCGGGTCCATCCCCGGCGCGGGGGCCTCCTCGATCACCTTCTGGTGGCGGCGCTGGAGCGAACAGTCGCGCTCGAACAGGTGGACGACCTCGCCCGTCTGGTCGCCGAACACCTGCACCTCGATGTGGCGCGGGCGGGTGATGTAGGTCTCGATCAGCACCCGGTCATCGCCGAACGCCGCCTTGGCCTCCCGCTGGGCCGAGGCCAGGGCGGCGGCGAAGTCTTCCGCCCGGTCCACCCGCTTCATGCCCTTGCCGCCACCGCCGGCGACCGCCTTGATCAGCACGGGATAACCGATGCGCGCCGCCTCGGCCGTGAGCGTCGCCTCCGTCTGGTCGTCGCCCTGGTAGCCGGGCGTGACCGGCACCCCCGCCTGCATCATCAGCGACTTGGCCGCGTCCTTCAGCCCCATGGCGCGGATGGCGGACGGCGGCGGGCCGATCCAGACCAGCCCGGCCGCGACCACGGCCTCGGCGAACTCCGCGTTCTCCGACAGGAAGCCATAGCCGGGGTGGATGGCCTCCGCGCCCGTCTGCCTGGCCGCCTCCAACACCTTCTCGGCGACGAGGTAGCTCTCGCGCGCCGCGGCTGGGCCCATCAGCACGGCCTCGTCGGCTTCGCGCACATGCAGGGCGTCGGCGTCGGCCTCGGAATAGACCGCGATGGTGCGGACGCCCATGCGGCGTGCGGTGCGGAAGACGCGGCAGGCGATCTCGCCGCGATTGGCGACCAGGACGGACTTGAACATGAGGGCGGTTTAGCGCGCGGAAGCGGGGCTGTCCTCCCCCTCCGGATCGCCGTTTCGGAAGCGCCACTTCATGCCCAGCACCCCTGCGGCCATGATCAGCGCCACGCTGTTCGCCACCGTGATCGGCCAGGCGCCTAGCCGGACGCCGTAGATCACCCACAGCACGAAACAACTGACCGTCAGCGCATAGGTGCGCAAGCTGACGGACGAGGCGTCCCGCGTCTTCCAGATCTTGATCATCTGGGGCGCGAAGGAGGTGATGGAGCAGAGCGCGGCGGCCGTGCCTATGGCGTTGGTCAGGATGTCGCTCATGCGGAGTGCGCAACGCGCGAACGGCGCGTCGCGCTCCGCCTCAGGCGTTCACGCCCTCGATCCTTGTGTCCGGCGGCAGGTCCTTCTCGCCGCGCGACACGGCCGTGGCGATCACCAGGTCGCCGGTGACGTTCAGTGTGGTGCGGCACATGTCGAGGAAGCGGTCCACGCCCAGCACCAAGCCGATGCCCTCGGCCGGCACGCCGACCATGGTCAGGATGAGCGCGATCACGGGCAGCGACCCGGCCGGCACGCCTGCCGTGCCGATGCCGCCCAGGATGCAGACCAGCATGACCACGATCTGCTGGGTCAGGCTCAGCTCCACGCCGAAGAACTGGGCCAGGAACAGCACCGTCACGCCCTCGAACAGGGCGGTGCCGTTCTGGTTGGCGGTGGCGCCGACGGTCAGCACGAAGCGGGCGATGCGCTTGGGAAGGCCCAGCTTCTCCTCGGCCACCCGCATGGAGACCGGCAAGGTGGCGTTGGACGAGGCGGTGGCGAAGGCCACCACGATGGGTTCGCGCACGCCGCTGAAGAAGCGCAGCGGGTTCATGCCCCCGAACAGCCAGACCGCGATCGGGTAGACGATGAACATGTGGATCGCCATGGCGCCCACGGCCACGGCGGCATAAGCGGCCAGCCGCTCCAGCAGGTCCCAGCCGAAGGTCGCCGCGAGGTTGAACATCAGACAGGCGATGGCGATGGGGGCCAGTTTGATGACGAGGTTGATGAGCTTCATCATCACCTCGAACAGGCCCTGAAGCGTCTCCTGCAATCGGTCGGTGGCCGGGCTCTTGGCCATCACCATGCCGATGCCGAAGAACAGGGCGAAGACCATCACGGGCAGGATCTGGTTCTCGGCCGCCGCGGCCACGACGTTGGACGGGATCATGTCGAGGAAGAACTGGCCGGCCTCGATCTTTTCCGGCGCCTTCTCGACGATGGCCGACGCGCCTTCGGCGCCTTGCGCCAGGAGCTGCTGCGCCACGGCCGGGTCCACCCCCGCCCCCGGCTGGAAGTAGTTCACCAGGCCCAAGCCGATGGCCACGGCGATGGCGGAAAGCAGCACGGTGAAGATCAGCGACTTGAACCCCGCCCGCCCCAGCGACGCCAGGTCGCCCATCTCGGCGATGCCCACGGCCAGGGCCGCGAACAGCAGGGGCAGGACCAGCATGAACAGCAGCCGCAGGAAGATCTGCCCGACGGACTGCACCAGGCTCATGGCCCAGGGCTGAAGCTCCTGTCCGGAACTGAAGACATAAAGCCCCGCGCCCAGCCCCACGGCGAAGCCGAGCAGCATCCAGACGTAGAGGGGAACGCCCCCCTTCTTGGCCGTGTCCATTCGGTCGTCTCCCCCGGCCCCTCGGCCGTCAGCGAATCGGCAGGGCGTAGATCAGGCCGCCCGGCTGGCCCCGCCACTGTGCATTAAGCCCCCGCTCCAGGTCGAGAGCGGATTGGGCGCCGAGATTGCGCTCGAAGATTTCGCCGTAGTTGCCCGTGGCCTTCAAGGCGTTGAGTGCCCAGTCGTTGGAGAGGCCGAGGGCCTCGCCGAACTCGCCCTCGACGCCCAGCAGGCGACGCGTCTCCGGGTCGCTGGCCTCCCTCGCCCGCTCTTCCGCGTTTCCGCTGGTGACCCCCAGCTCCTCGGCCAGGATCAGGGCGTTCAGCGTCCAGCGGATCAGGGCCGCCCACTGCTCGTCGCCGCGGCGGACCACCGGGCCCAGCGGCTCCTTGGAGATGATCTCGGGCAGGATGACGTGCTGCTCCGGGTTCGGCAGTACGGTGCGGGCGCCCGCCAGCTGGGCCACGTCGCCGGTCAGGGCGTCGCAGTCCTCCCGGGCGTAGGCAGCCCGCGCCGCCTCGAAGTTGGGCGCGACCACCACCTGGTGCTCCAACCCCCGCGAGCGGAACCAGTCGGCCAGGTTGGGCTGGGAGGTGGAGGCCGCCTGCACGCAGACCCGCGCTCCGTTCAGCTCGGCGGCGCTGGCGAGGTTCAGCGCCCGCCGGACCAGAAAGCCCTGACCGTCGAAATAGTTGATCCCGGCGAACACCAGCCCGTCGCGCGCCTCGCGGCTCATGGTCCAGGAGGTGTTGCGCCACAGCACGTCGACGCGCCCGGACTTCAGCGCCTCGAACCTCTGGGCGTTGGTGAGGGGCACGAAGCGCACCCGATCCGGGTCCCCGAAGACGGCCGCCGCCACCGCACGGCAGAAGTCGACGTCGAAGCCCCGCCATTCGCCGCGCGCGTCCACATAGGCGAAGCCGATCAGCCCCTCGTGCACGCCGCACAGCAGCCGCCCGCGTCGCTTCACCGCCGCAAGCGTGGGGCTGTCGCTGCGGGCGGGCTGGACGGCCGAAGGCGCATCGCCGCGTCCGCCTGGAGCCTCGGCTTCGCGGCGCTCGCCGCAGGCCGCCAGCAGGGCCAGGGAGATCAGGATCGCGAGCGCGCCTCGCCTCATTTCGCAAGCCTCGTGTCCGACATGCGCCCCCGCCCGCCTTAGACGCCGCGACGGCCTTTTCCGCAAGCCGTGCAAGCCTGGCGCCGGGACGCGGCGCCCGCCCCGGACGATGAGCCTGGCGCGCCCGGCAGGACTCGAACCTGCAACCGTCCGCTTAGAAGGCGGATGCTCTATCCGGTTGAGCTACGGGCGCTAGGGCTCAGTGCGTCCAGGGGAATCTGCGGTTCGGCGCGAAGTTGTCGGCATAAGCCTTGAGGATGACGGGCGCCTCGTGCGCCTCGTGCACCCGGAAGGGAATACCGTGCTTCTCGGCGTACTCCACCGCCTCTTCCTTCGTGTCGAAGGAGAGCACCACCTGGGTGTTCATGTCGGTGGAGCCGACCCAGCCCATCAAGGGGTCGTGGAACCGCGCCCGCGCCGGCTCGAACTCCAGCACCCAGGCCTTGGTCTTGGCCTTGCCCGACTGCATGGCGGGCTTGGCGGGGCGATAGATGCGCGCGAGCATCGGTGCGGTCCTCTGACGTGGCTCTCTTGGTCGGGGCGGCAGGATTCGAACCTGCGACCCTCTGCTCCCAAAGCAGATGCGCTACCAGGCTGCGCTACACCCCGGACCGGAGGCGCGCCTCATGCCACGCGCGGTCCTGTCCGGCAACGAAAAGCGCCTACCGCCCGAAGAAGGGGTGCTCCACCCGGTCGCCGGGCTTGGCGCCCAGTTCGGCCATGCGGCCCGCGCGGACCTCCAGCACGCCGGACGCGGCGCCCTGGCTGGGGTAGGTCTGGTCCGAGTTGGTGACCGTGTTGGGCGCGATGTTCAGGATGCGCCCGTCCGGGGCGATGAAGACGATGTCCAAGGAGGACGGGGTGTTGCGCATCCAGAAGGAGCGGGGCGCCACGTCGGGGAACTGGAACAGCATGCCCCGGTCGTCGGCGAGGGGCGGGCGGTACATCAGACCACGCTGGCGCTCGGCCTCGTCGTCGGCGATCTCGACCCAGAAGGGGTGCTGGCCGCTGGCCGTGGTGATCGTCAGCCGCTCCAGCGGCCGCCCCGCGTCATCCACCGGCGTGCCGGCGGCGCAGGCGGCGAGAAGGAGAAAGGCCAGGCCGGCCAGAACGGTTCGGATCATGCTCAACGCTCCCTTCGGGGGCGCTGAGGCCTCGACGGCTCAGTCGCCCGGCTTGATCTCGGCCACGACCAGGCCCTTGGGCCCCTCCGCGAACCGCACGGATACGGCATCGCCCGGCATGAGGTCGTCAAGCCCGCAGCGACGCAGCGTCTCCACGTGAACGAAGATATCGCCCGGCTGGTCCTGGCGCACCACGAATCCGTAGCCCTTGGTGCGGTTGAACCATTTCACCGTCGCCTGCTCCATCGGGCCTGAGGGCTCAGGCGCGTCGACGCGCGGCCGCATGGGGGCCTGGCGAAGGCCTTCATAGCCGGTTCGCCGGGGCGCGACGGGCGCGGACGCCGCCTCCTCCAGCTGATGCACGGCCACCACCTGCCAGCCCTTGGGCCGCCGCGCGCAGTCGCAGACGATGGCCGCGCCCTCGCCCGCCGAATCGCGACCGCAGTCCCGCAGCGAGGTGATGTGCAGGAGAACGTCCTTCTGGTCCGTCAGGCCCGGATCGTCCGGCACGATGAACCCATACCCCTTGGCGACGTCGAACCACTTCACGCGCCCGGTCACCCGGACGGTGGCGATCGCCTCCAGCCCCTCGAAATCAGACAAGATCCTACCCCCGTCCGCAATCCTTGCAGACAGCGCATGCTTAACACGGTTCTCCGAACCGCTAGCAAGGGAAAAACGTGCGTTTCATGCGTGCGCGACAGGCGGAGCAGCCCGGCTAAAGCTCTGCGAAAGGACAGAGGCAGGACGGCGTCCGGCTCGAGCCTCCGCATCGAGAGGCGAGCGCCGCGTGGCAGTCCCTAGGGGAATCGAACCCCTCTTTTCAGGTTGAAAACCTGACGTCCTAACCGATAGACGAAGGGACCGCTGCGCGGAGAGCGGGCGATATAGCGTCCGATTCCGGAGGGCGCAAGCGCCTCTTTGGCGATCAGGCGCGTCGCGGATCGGCGATGTCCTCGATCTCAAACTGCACCCCTCGGCGGCCGTTCCAGTCATCGGCCTTGAGGCGGCCCGCGACCATCAGGCCGCCCTGCCCCGACAGCAGGGCCTTGCCCGTCTCCAGGTCGCCGCAGCGCCAGCCGATGGCCTTGAGGCCGGCGCCGTCGGCCGAGGTCAGCCGGCAGCGGACATGGCCGTTGGCCATGGCGACCGGCTCCCGTGCGATGACCCCGGAGAGGGCGAAGACAGGCTCGGGATTGCCGGGCCCGAACGGGGCCAGCCGCTCGAACTGCTCGAACAGGTCGCGCGTCGCGGCGGCCGGCTCGACCAGGGCGTCGATCTCCACACAGTCCAGGGCGCTCGCCGCGGCCGTCTCGCCGTCGAGCCGTTGGTTGAGAAAGTCCCGCACGGCCCCGATCTGGTCTTCGGCGACGGTCAGGCCCGCCGCCATGGCGTGGCCCCCGCCAGCCAGCAGCAGCCCGTCCTCGAACGCCGCCTGCACGGCCCGGCCGAGGTTGACCCCGGGTTGGGAGCGGCCGGAGCCCTTTCCGACGCGCGCGACCGGATCGACCCCCACCACGACGACCGGCTTGCGCCAGCGTTCCCGCAATCGCCCGGCCACGACGCCGACCACGCCCGGATGCCAGTCCTCGCCCGCGACCAGGATGCAGGCCGAGCCGTCCGCGTGGGCGCCGGAGGCCTCGACCCGGCGAACAGCCTCCTCCGTCACGGCGCGTTCGACCTCCCGTCGGGCGATGTTCAGCGCGTCCAGCTCCTCCGCCAGCGCGCGCGCCTCCTCCGGATCGTCGGTGGAGAGCAGCCGCGCGCCCAGGTCGGCGCGGCCGATCCGTCCTCCGGCGTTGATGCGCGGTCCCAGGATGAACCCGGCGGTGTTGCAGCCGGCCGGCCCCGGCTGGGCGCGGGCGACCTCCAGCAGCGCCTTCAGCCCCGGATTGCCCCAACCCGACATGACGCGCAGGCCGAGGCTCGCCAGGGCGCGGTTGAAGCCGGTCAGCTGGGTGACGTCGCAGATGCCGCCCAGCGCCGCCAGGTCCAGCCAGCGCTTCAGGTCCGGCTCCGCCCGCGTGGCGAACAGGCCCCGCCGCCGCGCCTCGCGGTTGAGCGCAGCCAGCAACACGAACACCACGCCCGCCGCGGCCAGGTTCCCCTGCCCCGAGTTGCAGCCGGGGCGGTTCGGGTTGACCACCGCCAGGCACTGTGGCGGCTCGGCCCGCATCAGGTGGTGGTCGACGACCACGACGTTCAGCCCGATGGCCGCCGCGTGGGCCAGCGCCTCGTTGGCGGCGGCTCCGCAGTCCACGGTGATGACGAGGTCGGCGCCGGCCGCCTTCAGCGTGTCGAACGCCCGAGCGCTGGGCCCATACCCCTCCGTCAGCCGATCGGGCACATAGATGGGCAGCTCCGCGCCCATGGCCCGGAACCAGCGCACCAGGAGGGCGGCGGAGGAGGCTCCATCTACGTCGTAGTCGGCGAAGACGTGCACCCGAGCGCCGCGCGCCAGGGCGTCGACGATGGCCTCTGCGGCCGCGTCCATGTCCAGAAAGCTCGACGGGTCGGGAAACAGCGCCCGCAGCGTCGGCTCCAGATAATCCCGGCCCTGGTGCGCCTGCACGCCCCGGGCCGCCAACGCCCGGGCCAGAGGTTCGACCAGACCATGGCCCTGCATGTGGGCGCGAACGGTGGAGGCGTCCGCCGCGCGCTGTCTCCAGGCGCGGCCGGACAGGGAGCGGGAGACGCCCAGAAAGTGCGAAAAGCTCCCGCCGTCAGCCATGCGTCAGACCGGTCGCGTCATGCGGATGCGCCGCACGGTCCGGCTCATGGAGTCCATGATCAGGGTGTGGGTCGAGACGAAGCCGTTCTCGATGCGGACGCCGTCCAGCATGGCGCCCTTGGTCACGCCGGTGGCGGCGAAGACGGCGTCCTTGGACACCAGCTCGTGCAGGTCGTATTTGCGGTTGAAGTCGGTGACGCCCGTGCGCTCGGCGCGCGCGCGCTCGTCGTCGTTGCGGAAGACCAGACGACCCTGGAACTGGCCGCCGACGCACTTCAGCGCCGCGCAGGCCAGCACGCCCTCAGGCGCCCCGCCGGAGCCCAGATAGATGTCCACGCCCGTTTCCGGCTCGGTCGTCTGGATCACGCCGGCCACGTCGCCGTCGGTGATCATCAGCACGCGGGCGCCCGACTTCCGGAGCGAGGCGATGATGTCGGCATGGCGCGGGCGGTCCAGCACGCAGGCGGTGATCCGGTCGGGCGTCACGCCCTTGGCCTTGGCCAGGGCGTGGATGTTGTCCTCAGGCGTGGCGTCCAGATCGACGACACCCGGCGCATAGCCCGGCCCCACGGCGATCTTGTCCATATAGGTGTCCGGCGCGAACAGCATGCCGCCGCCCGGGGACATGGCGAGCACGCACAGCGCGTTCGGCATGGCCTTGGCGGTCAGGGTGGTGCCTTCCAGCGGGTCGAGCGCGATGTCGATCGCCGGGCCACGTCCGGTGCCCACCTTCTCGCCGATGTAGAGCATGGGCGCCTCGTCGCGCTCGCCCTCGCCGATGACGATCTTGCCGTCGATGTCCAGCTGGTTCAGCGCCGTGCGCATGGCGTCCACGGCCAGCTGGTCGGCCCCCTTCTCGTCGCCTCGGCCCACGCCCCGGAACGAGGCGATGGCGGCGAGTTCGGTGACGCGCGCGGCGTCGAAGGCGAGGCTCTGGGCGTAGGGGGCCTGTTCGGCCATGGGCGGTCTCCTGAGCGGATGGTCGCCGGATTCTGTCGTCCGGACGAGGGGAAAGGGTCAGGGCGTGGGCAGGCGCCGATCGACAGGCGGCGGCGCCTTGGCGCGTTCGCGCAGGCGCTGGGCGAGCGCCTCCACGGCCTCGGTCGAGGTGAAGCCGTCCGGCGACGGCGGAACCGCGGCGGCCTGAGCCTGACGCGTCAGCTGCGCCGCCGCCTGCTCCGTCACCGTCCAGTCGACGGCGGCGACGTCCGCGGCCAGGCCGGCGCTGGACTGTTGGAGGCCTCCGACCCGCTCCGCCACCTGCGCGGGCGCGGGCGTCTCTCTCGTCGAGCGGGGGAAGTCGCGCCACTGCGGATAGACGCGGTTGGCGTCCACGGCCGCCTGCACCCGGGGGGCGAGCGGCGAGGTCTCTTCGAAGGCCGGATTGAAGGCCGGGGCGCAAGCGGTCAGCAGCGCCGCGCCCGCGCAAGCCGTCCCTAGCTTTTTCACCCGACGCGCGTTCATCTCGGGCCTGCTCTTATGCCATGATGAGAGCCGGCGGAAGGGCGCGCCTCGCGCCCTGCGACCGCTTCAGACGAACTCAGGACAGCCCATGGCCAAGCGCCCCGCCGCCGCCCCGCCCGAGCCCCTCGCCGTCGCCAAGGAACCGCGAAAGGCCGGCCGCCCCACCTCGGTCAAGGGCCGCGCCAGGACCAAGGCGCCGGAGTCCGCAGAGCCGAACCCCGCCGCGGCGGCCCCCACGCCCGAGCCGAACCCAGAAGCTCACCCCCGCGTCCAGCCCAGGCCCGAGGCCGAACAGTCCGACCCCTTCTCCTTCGGCGCCAATCAGCGGCAGATGCTGGAGACCCTGTCGATGAACCTGGCCAAGGCCGCCATGACGGCCCAGTCGGCCATCGCCGAGGCCGCCCTGTCCCAGGCCGATCGGCCAGCCGCCCTGTCGCCGGATCCGTTCAACGTCGCCCCGGCCATGTCCCAAGTGATGGCCAGCTTGGCCGCCCGCCCGGAAAAGCTGTTCCAGGCCCAGGCGGACCTGTTCAGCCGCTACATGGACCTGTGGGCCGCCACCAGCCGCCACGCCATGGGCGAGACGCCGCCGCCCGCGCCCGCCGACAAGCGGTTCAAGGATCCGGCCTGGTCCGAAAACCCCATGTTCGACATGATGCGGCGCAGCTATCTCGCCACCGCCGACTGGATGAACAGCCTGGTTTCCTCCGTCGAGGACGTGGACCTGCGCACCAAGCGCCGCGCCGAGTTCTTCACCAAGCTGCTGACCGACGCCTTCTCCCCGTCCAACTTCCTCATGTCGAACCCCCAGGCGCTGAAGGCGCTGGCGGAGACGAGCGGCGAGAGCCTGGTCAAGGGCATGCAGAACTTCGCCGCGGACCTGGAGCGCGGCAACGGCAAGCTGAAGATCAGCCAGGCGGATTACGGCCGGTTCGAGGTGGGCGTGAACGTCGCCACCGCCCCCGGCCAGGTGGTCTGGCGCGACGAGCTGTTCGAGCTGATCCAGTACGATCCGGCGACCGAGCGGCAGCGCGAAATCCCGCTGCTGATCTTCCCGCCCTGGATCAACAAGTTCTACATCCTGGACCTCCAGCCCGAGAACTCCATGATCCGCTGGCTGACGGCCCAGGGGTTCACCGTTTTCGTCTGCTCCTGGGTCAATCCCGACAAGGACAAGGCCGACTGGGGCTTCGACGACTATCTGGAGAAGGGTTTCTACCGCGCCACTTCCAAGGTGATGGAGCAGTGCGGGACCGACCGGCTGAACACCGTCGGCTACTGCATCGGGGGGACCCTGACCGGCGCGGCGCTGGCCCACCTGGCGGCCAACGGCGATCACCGCGTGAACTCGACCACCTTCTTCGCCGCTCAGCATGACTTCGCGGAGGCCGGCGACCTGCTGCTCTTCACCGACGAGCACTGGCTGGCCGAGATCGAGAAGCAGATGGATGCCGCCGGCGGCGTCCTTCCGGGCGCGGCCATGGCCGACACCTTCAACGCGCTTCGGGCCAACGACCTGATCTGGTCCTTCTTCGTGTCCAACTACCTGCTGGGCAAGGACCCGCCGTCCTTTGACCTCCTGTTCTGGAACGCCGACCAGACGCGCATGCCCAAGAAGCTGCACCTGGACTATCTGCGCTCCATGTACGGTCAGAACGCGCTCAGCCAGGGCGCCTTCACCATCGGCGGCGTCTGCGTGGACCTGTCGAAGGTCCAGACGCCGCTCTACTTCCAGGCCTCCAAGGAAGATCACATCGCGCCGATGAACTCCGTCTATCGCTCGGCGCGGCGCTTCGGGGGGCCGGTGACCTTCACGCTCGCGGGCTCCGGCCACATCGCCGGGGTGGTCAATCCGCCGTCGGCCAAGAAGTATCAGCACTGGATCAACGACCGCCTGCCCGAAACCTTGGCCGAATGGCAGGCGGGAGCCGAGGAGCATCCCGGCAGCTGGTGGCCGCACTGGGCCGAGTGGCTGCACGACAAGGCGGGCGAGTGGATCCCGGCGCGGGATCCGAAGTCGGGACCGCTGGCCGCCATCGAGCCGGCGCCCGGGTCCTATGTGAAGGTGAAGAGCTGAGGCCATCGCCTCGCCTTGATCCTTGGGGAGGGTCGCTCCCTCCCCTCACCCCGCGCCAGGACCTGAGTTGAACCGCATCGAACCCAATCTGCTGCTGGCCGTCACCACGGCCTTCGCCCTGCTGCTGCTGCTCGGTTCGGCCGTGATCTACGGCAGCCCGGGCGCGGAGATCCGCTATCCGGTGCTGGCCCTGGTGTGCGCGGGGTTGTTCATCCTTCTGAGCGGGCCGCTGAACAAGCGCATGGGGTGGCGGTCCGACCCGCTGATCGCGCCGGGCGCGGGCGGCACGCTGGCGGTCGCGGGCCTGTTCCCCCTGCTGCTGATGCTCGGCGCGCTCTGGCCGGTCTTCCAGCCCGGCCGAGACTACGGCCTCCTGATCATTATCGGCAGCGTCTGGTTCGGCGTGACGGTGCTGTCCGCCGTGCGCGCTAGGCGGGCCTGAAGATCAGAGCGACGCCGTTGTTGCAGTATCGCTTGCCGGTCGGGCGCGGACCGTCGTCAAAGACGTGGCCCTGGTGCCCCAGGCACCGGGCGCAGTGATATTCGGTGCGCGGCATGCCGATGGCGTAGTCGGTCTTGGTCCCGATGTTGCGGGCGTCGACCTGCCAGAAGGACGGCCAGCCGGTGCCGGATTCGTACTTCCAGTCGGAGCGGAACAGCGGCAGCTCGCAACCCCGGCAGACATAGGTCCCGCGGCGCTTCTCGGAGTTCAGGGGACTGGTCCCCGCCCGCTCCGTGCCCTCGTGCCTCAGCACCCGCCAGGAGGCGTCGCCCAGCCGGCGGCGCCAGTCCGCGTCGCTGATCAGGCGAAAGGGCGAGTCGGCGAAGCGCGCCTCCTGCGCGTCCGCCGCTCCGGGCGAACAGCCGGCGGCCACCAAGGCAGCCGAGCCCAAGAGAAGATGACGGCGGGTCTGTTCCATGCCTCAGCTACGTGGGCGCCGCAGCTCCGGCTTCAAGCGAGGCCGGTCGCCTCGTCCAGGCCCAGCATGATGTTCAGGTTCTGAACCGCCGCGCCGGACGCGCCCTTGCCCAGGTTGTCCAACAGGGCGACCAGCCGGACCTGATCGCCCGTGCGATCGCCGAAGACGTGCAGCCGCAGCCGGTTGGTCTCGTTCAGGCCCTCGGGCGAGAGGCCGGTGAGGCCTTCCGTCTCCTCCAGATCGGCCACCTCGACGAAACGCTGGCCGGCGTAGGCCTCGACCAGAGCGCCATGCACCAGTTCGACGGATGGGGTGGACGGGAAGGCCGAGAGCTGGAGCGGAACCTCGACCAGCATGCCCTGGCGATAGGCCCCGACGGCCGGGGCGAACAGCGGCGGGCGCTTCAGCCCCGCGTGCATCTGCATCTCGGGCACGTGCTTGTGCTTCAACGACAGGCCGTAGGCGCGATAGGGCGGCGCCCCCTGCCCCTCCTCGAACTCGGCGATCATCGACTTGCCGCCGCCGGAATAGCCGGAGACGGCGTTCACCGTCACTGGCCAGTCGGCGGGAATGATGCCGGCCCGCACCAGAGGCCGCGCCAGGGCCAGAAAGCCGGTCGGATAGCAACCGGGATTGGACACCCGCGAGGCGAAAGCGATGGCCTCGCGCTGCGCCTGATCCAGCTCCGGGAAGCCGTAGACCCAGCCGGGCGCGGTGCGGAAGGCGGTGGAGGCGTCGATCACCTTCACGCGCGGGTCCGTGATCATCTCCACCGCCTCGCGCGCCGCCTCGTCCGGCAGGCACAGGATCACCACGTCAGCGAGGTTCAGCGCCTCGCGTCGGGCGTCCGGGTCCTTGCGCCGCTCGCCCAACTGGATCAGGCGCAGGTCCGCCCGCCCATCGAGACGCCGCCGCACATCCAGCCCCGTGGTCCCTGCCTCGCCGTCGATGAAGATGGTGTGGGTCATCAGGCTCCTTTCCTTCCCCCCTTGCGGGAGGAGGTGGCCCGCGCAGCGGGTCGGATGAGGGGTCGCACCGCCCAAACTAGGTCGAGATCCGGACAGATGCACGGGCACCGTCGCGCGACCCCTCATCCGTCGGCCTGCGGCCGCCACCTTCTCCCGCAAGGGGAGAAGGAAACAGAAAGGGCGCTCCGGTTTCCCGAAGCGCCCTCCTGTAATCCCCGTCGCGGGTTCGCGACTAGCGCTTCGAGAACTGGAAGCTGCGGCGGGCCTTGGCGCGGCCGTACTTCTTGCGCTCGACGACACGGGCGTCGCGGGTCAGGAAGCCGTGCGGCTTCAGCACCTTGCGGAGCTCCGGCTCATAGTGGGTCAGGGCGTGCGACAGGCCGTGGCGGATGGCGCCGGCCTGGCCCGACAGGCCCGAGCCCTCGACCGTGCAGATCACGTCGTACTGGGTGGCGCGGTCGGACACGTTCAGCGGCTGGGCGACCATCATCTGCAGCACGGGGCGGGCGAAATACTGGGCCAGCTCCTTGCCGTTGACGGTGATCTTGCCGGTGCCGCGCTTCACCCAGACGCGGGCGATGGCGTTCTTGCGCTTGCCGGTGGAATAGGCGCGGCCCTGGGCGTCCAGCTGCTGGACGTAGACCGGGTGCTCCTCGCCGGCGCCCGGGGTGCCGAGGGCCTTCAGGGCGTCGAAGCCCTGGCCGGTGATGGGGGCGGCGGTTTCGTTGGCGACGTCGGTCATGCTCAGACGCTCCGGGTGTTCTTGGCCGAGGCCAACTTGAAGTCGATCGTCTCGGGCGACTGGGCCTGGTGGGTGTGCTCGGCGCCGGCGAACAGGCGCAGGTGCGTCATCTGCTTGCGGGCCAGGGGGCTTTCCTTCGGCAGCATGCGCTCGACGGCCTTCTCGAGCACGCGCTCGGGGAAGCGGCCGCCCAGCACCTTGGCCGGGGTGGTCTCCTTCACGCCGCCCGGGTGGCCGGTGTGGCGGTAGTAGACCTTGTCGGTGTTCTTCTTGCCGGTGAACACCACCTTGTCGACGTTGGTCACGACGACATAGTCGCCGCAGTCCACGTGCGGGGTGTAGGTCGGCAGGTGCTTGCCGCGCAGGCGGTTGGCGATGAAGGTCGCGAGACGGCCCACCACGACGCCTTCGGCGTCGATGTGGATCCACTTCTTCTCGACCTCGGCCGGCTTCAGCGAAGCCGTGGTGCTCTTCAGCATGACGAGGGTTCCAGTCGGTGAAACGGGTCGGCCCGGCAGGCCTGCCGAGCGGAAGGCGCGCTGATAGAGGAAGCCTGTGTCGGCGTCAATGACGACGCAGCCGCCACATCCAACACATGCTGCTGATTTGGCACGCCTTTTTGGCGACGGTATTAAAATACCACCAGCTATTCAACCCAGGTTCTGATGCGAAGTCCGTCGTGAGCGGCTCGTACCGTCACTCGCTCCCCCGCCGCTATGTCGCGGCGGGCGGGATACCAGAGGCAGGACCAATGCGACCGAGTCTCGGGTCCCGGCGCGTTCTCGATGGCCGAGGTCCCGTCCAGATCGATCCGAATCCACTGGACCACGCCGTTGGCAGGGCTCGTCGCCACCGTTTCCAGGCTCGCCTGTCCGCCCGTGGCGTGCTGCTCGGCGGTCAGGTCGAAATCAAACAGGTCCAGCGCGTCGCCACGCATCGCCAACAGACTGTCGTGCGCCTTCACCCGCCCGCGAGACCCCGCCAGCCGGTTGAAGGGCGTCAGGTCGAAGCCGCAGACCTCGCCCATCGCCAGCTGTCGCGCGGTTTCCCAGTCGGCCAGCGCGACCCGAACCCAGCCGCGGCGCGGGATCATCGCGCCGCCGGGGTTCAGCATGCGCCGAGCGGCGTCGGCCAGGCTGGCGAGCGCCCCCTCCCCGATCAGGTTGTCGCTGATGATCTCCGAGACGATCAGGTCGAACCGGCCGCCCAGATCCGCCTCGACGTCGAGGTCGGTCGAAAGGCCGTGGACCACCCGCACCCGGTCGGACATCCCGTTCAGCGCCACGATCTCTCGCGCGGCGTCCGCCACGGCCAGGTTCCCCTCGACCGTGACGACCTCCCCCGCCCCCGCGCGCGCAGCCATCATGGCCAGCAGGCCGCTGCCGGCGCCGATGTCCAGCACCCGCATGCCCGGGCGGACGGCGCGTTCGATCGCCTCCTGATAGAGTCGATTGCGCTCGTGATCCGCGATCATGCCGAAGTGGAACCTTGGCACGCCGCCCGCGATGGCGTCGGCCGTGCGGCTGACCACCTCTGGATCGGCCGGGGCCAGGGCCCGCGCCTGCCGCGCCAGGCGATAGGCGTCGTCCTTCAGTCCCTCGTCGTGAGCCCGCGCCGCCAGACCCGCCAGTTTGTGGGCGTCGCCGGCGGCGGCTCGGGCGAACAGCTCAAGCGCATCTGCGAACTTCGGCGGCTTCGACGTCACGGCTGGCTGATCCCCCTGCTGCCGACCCTCGTCTAGGACAAGGCCGCGGCGCCGACGAGTCCTCGCGGTAGCCGAGCGTGCGCGGTCCGGCGTGCGTGAACGCCTGTTGCGTCGCATCGCCGCATTTGGCACGTTCCCGCCGCAATTCCCCACGGGCCCAGACTCACCTCTGGCCCGGCGCCGCGGGGGGACCGGAAGGCGGAAAGAGGCGAAAACGCCCGCCGCGCCAAGGGTCCGGGCGCACCCATTGAACTCAGGTTTGGAAACGCCATGACGAATTACCTATGGCTGGTCATAGCCGCAGGCGCGCTGGGGGTGCTGTACGGCGCCGTTCAGACCGCCGCGCTGATGAAGGCCGGCACCGGCAACGACAAGATGCGCGAGATCGCCGCCGCGATCCAGGAAGGCGCATCCGCCTATCTCCGCCGTCAGTACACCACCATCGCCATCGTCGGCGTGGTGATCCTGATCGCGGCCTACCTTCTGATCGGCGCCTATGCGGCCATCGGCTTCCTGATCGGAGCCGTGCTGTCGGGAGCCGCGGGCTTCGCCGGCATGCTGATCTCCGTCCGCGCCAATGTGCGGACCGCCCAGGCGGCGTCCGAGAGCCTGTCCAAGGGCCTCGACCTGGCGTTCCGCTCCGGCGCCATCACCGGCATGTTCGTGGCCGGCGGCGCCCTGATCGGCGTGGCGGGCTATTTCGCCGCCCTGACTCAGGGCTTCGGCCTCGAGGCCACCGACCGCGAAGTGATCGACGGGCTGGTGGCGCTGGGCTTCGGCGCCTCCTTGATCTCCATCTTCGCGCGTCTCGGCGGCGGCATCTTCACCAAGGGCGCCGACGTGGGCGGCGACATGGTGGGCAAGGTCGAGGCAGGCATTCCCGAGGATGATCCCCGCAACGCGGCCACCATCGCCGACAACGTGGGCGACAACGTCGGGGACTGCGCCGGCATGGCCGCCGACCTGTTCGAGACCTATGCGGTGACCACCGTCGCCACCATGGTGCTGGCGGCCATCTTCTTCCGCGACGCCCCCTACGTCGAAACCATGATGCTGCTGCCGCTGGCCATCTGCGGCGTCTGCATCGTGACCTCCATCATCGGCTCCTTCTTCGTCCGCCTGGGCAAGAACAACAACATCATGGGGGCTCTGTACCAGGGCCTGATCGTCACGGGCGTCCTGTCCATCGGCGCGCTGTGGTTCGTGATCCAGCAGATGCTGGGCATGGACGGCGCCGTGAGCCCGACCGCCGGCGGGGACCCGATCACCGGCATGGACCTGTTCTGGTGCGGCCTCATCGGCCTGGCGGTGACCGCCGCGATCGTGGTGATCACCGAATACTATACCGGCTCGAACTTCCGTCCCGTCCGGTCGGTGGCCAACGCCTCCGTCTCGGGTCACGGCACCAACGTGATCCAGGGCCTCGCCGTTTCGCTGGAATCGACCGCCCTGCCCGCGCTGACCATCATCGTCGGCATCATCGCCAGCTACCAACTGGCGGGGCTGTTCGGCATCGCCATCGCCACCACGACCATGCTGGGCGTGGCCGGAATGATCGTGGCGCTCGACGCCTTCGGGCCCGTGACGGACAACGCCGGCGGCATCGCCGAGATGGCCGGCCTCCCTCCCGAGGTTCGTCACTCGACCGACGCCCTCGACGCCGTGGGCAACACCACCAAGGCCGTGACCAAGGGCTACGCCATCGGTTCGGCGGGCCTGGGCGCGCTGGTGCTGTTCGCCGCCTATACGGAGGACCTGCGCTACTTCTCCGCCAACGGCGACGCCTACCCCTTCTTCGCCGGGCTTGGAGACGTCGCCTTCGACCTGACCAACCCCTACGTCGTGGTCGGTCTGCTGTTCGGGGGGCTGCTGCCCTTCCTGTTCGGCGGCATGTCCATGATGGCGGTGGGTCGCGCGGCCGAGTCGGTCGTCGCCGAAGTCCGCCGTCAGTTCCGCGAAAACCCCGGCATCATGACCTACGAGACCAAGCCGGAGTACGGCCGGGCGGTCGACATCCTGACGGGCGCGGCGATCCGCGAGATGATCGTGCCCTCGCTCCTGCCGGTCCTGTCGCCCATTGTCCTGTTCGTCGCCATCCTGCTGCTGGCGGGCAAGGCGGACGCCTTCGCCGCGCTGGGGGCCATGCTGATGGGCGTCATCGTCACCGGCCTGTTCGTCGCGGTCTCAATGACCTCGGGCGGCGGTGCCTGGGACAACGCCAAGAAGGTGATCGAGGAAGGCTTCACCGACAAGGCGGGCGTCGTCCACGGCAAGGGTTCGGAAGCGCACAAGGCCGCCGTCACCGGCGACACGGTGGGCGATCCCTACAAGGACACCTCCGGCCCCGCCGTGAACCCGATGATCAAGATCACCAACATCGTCGCCCTGCTGCTCCTGGCGGTGCTGGCGAGCGGCAAGATCGTCTGATCGCATCGGCTAGGCCGCAAACGGAAACGCCCCGGAGAGCCATCTCCGGGGCGTTTTCATTGGAACGGGCGAAGGTGGCGAGACCGATCGCCGTCCAGGAAGGCGGCGCCTAGTCGCGTCGCTGCTGCCCGGGCACGGCTTCCTCGGTGTTCGGCAGCTGGCCGCGGCCCACGTTGCCGAGCAGTTGTTCGATGATGGTGAGTTGGCGGCCGCGGGTCGGCGTCTCGCGACGGTTCATGCCGACATCCTGACCGTCTTCCAAGCCCAGCGTGCGCACGCCGGCCACCTGATCGGCGTCGTTGAAGGTGATCTCCGTCACCATCCGCTGGGACACCTGGGCCTGGTTGAAGGTGTACCGCTCGGTCGTCTGGCTGATGTAGTACCAGACCTTGTCCTTCTCGAAGGTCGAGGTCGTGGAGGGCGAGCCCAGCTTGGCCAGCACCGTCGTCTTGGTGTCGGCGCCCGTCTGGATGTCGGCGGGCTTCACGTCCACCGACTGGAACCCGTGCGAGCCCACCACGGGGGCGCAGGCCCCGAGGGCGGCGACGGAAACGGCGACGGCGAGCAGGCGGGTGGCCGAGTTGATCACGGGGCGGAGCCTCTGACGAAACAAGGTCTTTGACCTAGGCGAACCGGCCCCCTACGTCAAAGGCGCGGCGGAAAAGGGGCCGCCAGGTCATCATGCTTCAGAAACTCTTCCGGCCGCGGCCGGACCTCCGCGCCGGCGAGGCGCTCTACGCCAAGGCGGTCGAACAGGCGCGTCGGCCCGAGTTCTACACGGGCCTGGGCGTTGCCGACCGCATCGACGCGCGATTCGAGCTCTACACCCTTCACGTACTGCTGCTCGTGATGCGCCTGAAGGACGAAGGCGAACAAGGAGGCGAGATCGCCCAGCGCCTGTTCGACACCTATGTCGGGGCCCTGGACGACGCGCTGCGCGAGCTCGGCGTGGGCGACCTGGCCATCGCCAAGAAGATGCGGCGGCTGGGCGAGGCGCTCTACGGGCGGATGAAGACCTATGAGGCGCCGTTGCGAGAAGAGGACGCCGCCGCTCTGGCCGGCGCCCTGGCGCGCAACGTCTATGAGGCCGAAGACCCGGCCGCGGCCTCGTCACTGGCCCGCTACGCCATGGACAGCCGCCGTCGCCTGGCCGCCCAACCCTTCTCCGACGTCCTGAACCAGCCCCACTGGGCCGAGATCGCGCCATGACAGACCTGCCGCTCAGCGAACCCGTGCGCCTGCACCAGGTGGGCGCGGGCGTTTCTCGCCGGCTCGAGCCCGACGCGGAGGCGCGCGCGGCGATCGCCCGTGTGCTGGACCTCCAGGCGGTGGACGCCTTCGTCTGCGACGTGACGATCGCCCCCTCCCCCGGCGGGTTTCGCCTGGACGGCCATCTCAGCGTCCGCGCCGTTCAGACCTGCGGCCTGACCCTGGAGCCGCTGCCGGTCGAGATCGAGCGCGACTTCTCGCTGCGCATCGTGGAGGCGGTCGAGAGCGACGGCGATGAGATCGTCATCGATCCGGACGCGGAGCACGACCCCGACTTGGCCGAGGATGGTCGGGTCGACCTGGGACAGTACGCGGTCGAACAGCTGTCGTTGGCCCTGGACCCCTTCCCTCGCAAGCCGGGCGCCGAGTTCGTCCAGCCCGAGGAGCCGGCCGAGATCTCCCCCTTCGCCGTCCTGCGCCAGCTGCACCCCGACGACAAAGGTTGACCTCGCGTCCGCCGCCTTGCATCCCACCGGGGGAGCGCTAGTTTCCCGCGCCTGAAAGCCCAGGCCCTCAGGGGCCGCGACGGAGTCGAACCGGCTTGCCTTCCGACACAGTCATTTCGCTGGACGCCATGGGCGGGGACCACGGTCCATCCGTGGTGGCGCCCGGCATCCTGGACTATCGCCGACGTCACGGGGGCGAGGGCGTGCGCTTCCTGCTGCACGGGGACGAGGCGGCGATCACGGCCGAGCTCAAGCGCTGCGCCATGCCCGACGGCGTCTGCGAGATACGCCACACCGACAAGGTCGTGGCCATGGACGAGAAACCCGCCACCGCCATGCGCCGCGGCAAGGGCTCCAGCCTGTGGAATGCGGTCGAGGCGGTGAAGCTCGGCCAGGCGGGCGCCTGCGTCTCGGCCGGCAACACCGGCGCGCTGATGGCCATCTCCAAGCTGGTGCTGCGCATGACCGCGCCGGACCTCGAGCGGCCCGCCATCGTGGCCAGCTGGCCGACGCTGAAGGGCGTGACGGCTGTCCTGGACGTCGGCGCCAACGTCTCCTCCGACGCCGGTCAGCTCGTAGAGTTCGCCATCATGGGCGAGGCCTTTCACCAGGCGGTGCACGGCGCGGCCAAGCCGACCGTCGGCCTGCTGAACGTCGGCTCCGAAGAGATGAAGGGGCACGAGGAGGTTCGCGAGGCTCACGCCATCCTCAAGGCGGGCGGCCTGCCCCTGGCCTACCACGGCTTCGTCGAGGGCGACGACATCGCCAAGGGCACGGTGGACGTGGTGGTCACCGACGGCTTCACCGGCAACGTCGCCCTGAAGACGGCCGAGGGCACCGCCCGCTTCATCGCGGCCCTGATGAAGGAGGCCCTGACCAGCGGCGTCCAGGCCAAGGTCGGCGCGCTGATCGCCATGCCCGCGCTCAAACGCATGCGGCAGCGGATCGACCCCTCGGCGGTCAATGGCGGGCCGCTGCTGGGTCTCACGGGCATAGTGGTGAAGAGCCACGGCGGCGCGGACGCCAAGGGGTTCGGCAACGCCATCCGCGTCGCCGTCGACCTGGCCCGCAGCGACTACCTGAGCAAGGTGGCCGAGAACCTCCAGCGCCTGACCTCGGTTCTCGAACAGGCCGTTCCGTCCGAGGAGCCCCAGTCTTGAGTATCGTCCGCAGCGCCGTGACCGGCGTCGGCTCCTACCTTCCCGAACAGGTCGTCACCAACGACGACCTGGCCAAGATCGTCGAAACCTCCGACGACTGGATCCAGGAGCGCACAGGCATCCGCCAGCGCCACAAGGCGCGCGACGACCAGCCGACCAGCGACCTGGCCGTGGAGGCGTCGAAGAAGGCGCTGGCCGCCGCCGGCCGCGCGCCGTCCGACGTGGATCTGATCATCGTCGCCACCACCACGCCGGACATGACCTTCCCGGCCGTGGCCTCGATCGTTCAAAGGAAGCTGGGCGTCCCCACCTGCATCGCCTTCGACGTCCAGGCCGTGTGCTCGGGCTTCGTCTACGCCCTTTCGGTCGCGGACGGTTTCGTCGCGCGCGGTCACGCTCGCTGCGCCCTGGTGATCGGCGCCGAGGAGATGACCCGGCTGATGGACTGGACCGACCGCACCACCTGCGTGCTGTTCGGCGACGGGGCCGGAGCGGTGGTGGTGGAGCCGCGCGAGGGCAAGGGCGACAAGTCCGATCAGGGCCTGCTCGGCTTCGCGCTGCGCTGCGACGGCAGCAAGACCGACCTGCTCTATGTGGACGGGGGCCCGGCCACCACCGGCAGCGTCGGCCATCTCCGCATGGCGGGCAATCAGGTGTTCCGCCACGCGGTGGTGAACATCGCGGAGGCCATCGAGGCGGCCTGCGCCGCCGCCGGGCTCGACATCCCCGAGGTCGACTGGTTCGTGCCGCACCAAGCCAATCAGCGCATCATCCGGGGCGTGGGCGAACGGCTGGGCCTGGACGAGAACAAGGTGATCTCCACCGTCGCGACCCACGCCAACACCTCCGCCGCCTCCATTCCGCTGGCGCTCGACGCCGCGATCCAGGACGGACGCATCCAGAAGGGCGATCTGGTGCTGCTCGAAGCCATGGGCGGCGGCCTGACCTGGGGCGCATGCGCGCTTCGCCTGTGAGCCGAAATTCGGCTTGGCTTTTAGGACCGTATGCGGCTTGATGATCTTCGGGGACCAGCAAGGCGCGGGAGCGTACATTTGACCCAGTCTCAGACCCTGACGCGGGCCGACCTCTGCGAGGCGGTGCACGACGAGGTGGGCCTGTCCCGGCACGAATGCTCGGGTCTGGTCGAGCGCACGCTTGAACTGATCGTCGAGGCGCTGGAGCGGGGCGAAACGGTCAAGCTGTCGGGGTTCGGCGTGTTCCAGGTGCGCGAAAAGCGCGCCCGCATGGGCCGCAACCCCAAGACCGGCGAGCCGGCGGCCATCAATCCGCGTCGCGTTATCAGCTTCCGCGCCAGCCAGATCATGAAGGGTCGCGTCCACGACGCGCTCGTCGACGGCGCCGGCTGACGTGCCCAAGTCCGAGAACGCCTTTCGGACCATCTCGGAGGCCGCGGAGCAGGTCGGCGTCCCCCAGCATGTGCTGCGGTTCTGGGAAACCAAGTTCCCCTTCATCCAGCCGCTGAAGCGCGCCGGCGGCCGGCGGTTCTATCGCCCTCAGGACGTGGTGCTGCTGAAGGCGGTGAAGCGGCTGCTCCACGAGGAAGGCCTCACCATCAAGGGCGTTCTCCGGCTGCACAGGGAGCAGGGCGTCAAGCGCCTCGCGGCCTACGGCGACCCGGACGGCCTCGTGAAGCTGGAGGAGCCGGCGGAGACGGTCTCGCCCCCGTCCCACGACGGCGGGGACGGGCTGTCGCATGTGCGCCTGCGGCAGGTCCTCATCGACCTGGAAGTGGCGCGGACGCGTCTGGACGCGGTTCTTTCCCGCTAGTCCTTTTTCCCTTTGCGGGCGGCGCGCGGCCCGTCTATAGGAGCCCTCCTTCGGAGCGTGGCGCAGCCTGGTAGCGCACTTGACTGGGGGTCAAGGGGTCGCAGGTTCGAATCCTGTCGCTCCGACCATCTCTTCCCTTGATCCCGTCTCAGCCCTTCTCCGCCCATCGGAACAGCGGATACAGCGGCACGCCCCATCCGATCCCGGCGACGGCGTAGAAGACCAGTTCGACCAGCGGATTGTCGGGCAGCCTGACGCCGATCTCCACGGCCGCCCAGATCCACGCGGCCAGGAAGGCCAGCACGCCCACCATGGCGATGAACCGCCGCAGACGCGGGTTCATCTCAGCGCTTGCTCCGGAACAGGATGAAGGCGACCAGGCAGATCACCGATCCCGCCAAGGACCACCAGACCCAGCCGAACTGATCCATGGTGAAGACGGCGAACACCCGGACGGCCAGAAACCAGCCGCAGATCGCGCCGGTGACGGACACTAGGGTCGTGCCGGCCAGCCCCCGCCGCCCGGTCAGCAGATCGGCGACCCAGCCAAGGGCCAGAGCCCCGGCGACCGCCACGATCACGTCCAGCTGAGACACGCGCCAGCTCCCAAACCTCGATGCGACGGCCTGTCCGCCGCTTGCGACTCGATCTTGCCGCCGGGCGGGGGCATACCGCCCCGGTCACGGCGCCGTCAAAGACGCCGGCCACTGTATCGTCGAGAGCGTCGGGCGTCGAATGAACCGTTTCAGCGCGAGAGATCAGAGCCGCGCCGTGGCCGTCTGGCTGTTCTGCGTCGCCGCGCTGGTCTTCGCCATGGTCGTGGTGGGCGGCGTCACACGGCTGACCGGCTCTGGCCTGTCCATCACCGAATGGAAGCCGATCATGGGCGCCATGCCGCCGCTGAACGAGGCGGACTGGCGCGAGGCCTTCGACAAATACCGCCTGATCCCCCAGTACACGCAGGTGAACGCTGGCATGACGCTGGAGGAGTTCAAGGGCATCTTCTGGTGGGAATGGATCCACCGGTTCCTGGGCCGGATCATCGGCCTGGCCTTCGCCCTGCCCTTCCTTCTCTTCCTGCTGGGCGGACAGCTGTCGCGGCTGGTCCGGTGGGCGCCGACCCTGCCCCGGCGGCTGGTATGGCGCTGCGTCCTTCTCCTGGCGCTTGGCGGCCTTCAGGGGCTGATCGGCTGGTGGATGGTGTCCTCGGGCCTGTCGGAGCGCGTGGATGTCGCCCCCGAGCGGCTGGCGACTCATCTGGGCCTGGCCTTCCTCATCTTCGCGGGACTGATCTGGACGGGCCTGGAGGCGTGGAACGGGGCGGAGCATTCCCGCTCGCCGGAGGGGTGGAGCCGGGGCGCGGCGGCGCTGCTGGCGGCCGTCTTCCTCCAGTGCCTGCTGGGCGGGCTGGTCGCCGGCGCCAAGGCTGGCTTCATCTACACCGACTGGCCGCTTATGAACGGCGGCGTCCTCCCTCCGGTCGAGTGGAGCCAGGGCGGCCTCGCCTTCCTTCACGACAAGGCTCTGGTCCAGTTCAACCACCGCATGGTCGCCTACGCCCTGCTGCTCGGCGCGACGGCCTACGCCGTCCAGGCCTGGCGTTGGCGGCTGGCGGAGGGGCTCGGCGCCGCCGCCTTCGTGCTGGCGGGCGCCTTGTGGGCGCAGGCGGCGCTGGGCGTGGTCACCCTCACCAACGCCGTGCCCCTGTGGCTCGGCGTGCTTCACCAGGCGGGCGCCGCGCTTGTCCTGGCGCTGGCGACGATCAACCTGTGGCTGGTCCGGCGGTCCCAGCCTCGCCTCTTCGTGTCGGGGCCGCGTTACTGACGAGGGTGGGCCGCCTCAGATGCTGAAGGCGCCCCACGGACCCCGAATGGCCAGGGTCATGCCTGGGAACATGATGTTCACGAACAGGGTCCGGCCGTCAGGCGCGAAGACCGCGCCCGCGAACTCCGAGTTCCCGAAGAAGACGTTGCGGGCGATGGTGTAGACCTTCCCCTCAGGGGTCACGCCCTTCAGGTGGTTGCGGATGTCGCTGGAGTAGTTGTCCTCGCACGCGATCAGGTGGCCGTTCGGCGCGATGCAGATATTGTCGGCCATGTTCAGCGTCTTCTCGTTCGTGCTCTCGACGAACAGCTGGATGCGCCCCGGCCGGCGGCGCTCGCCCTGGCGACCCTCTTCCGGAGAGGGGACGTAGCGCAGCACCTGGCCGCGGTCGATCGGGCCGCCGGACGTCGCGGTCATGTAGAGCTCGCCGGCCCCCCAGAAGACGCCTTCGCCGCGCGCGATCAGGGCCGCGCCCTTGGCGTGCCCCCGCTGGCGCAGGTCGTCGTTCGGGGCCTCGACCTCGTCCATGTCGATCCAGACGACCTCGCGCCAGTCGCCCACGTTCCAGCTGCGCCCGCCCTTCTGGTTGCGGGTGTCGGCTCCGACCTGGCCCCGGATCGCCATGGCCTGCAGCTTGCCGCCCTTGTGCAGCTCGCCCGGAGCGTCGGGGATGAAGCGGTAGAACAGGCCGTCGTTCTTGTCCTCGGTGAGGTAGGCGATGCCCGTGCGCGGATCGATGCACACCGCCTCGTGCTCGAAGCGGCCCATGGCCTTCAGCGGCATGGGCTCGACCAGGCCCGTCGCCCGCGCCGGCACCTCGAAGACATAGCCGTGCTCACGCGAGACGTCGGCGGTGGCAGGCGTCTCGGTGTTCTCTTCGCACGTCAGCCAGCTGCCCCAGGGGGTCTGGCCGCCGCAGCAGTTGGTGGAGGTGCCGGCCAGCGACAGGTGCTGGCGCAACACCTTCCGCCGCTCGAGGTCATAGATCAGGGTCGTCGTCCCGCCCGGCAGCGGCTTGCCGTCCTTGTAGGTGTCGTACGCGCGGGTCTTGTCCAACAGGTCGATGCGCTGCTGGCGCAGGCCGCCAGGTCCAAGGTTCCTGTGCAGCCCCGAGGACCCCTTCAGCTCGTGGTTGCGCACGAGCGCGACCTGCGAGCCGCCCAGCGGGAAGCAGCCCATGCCGTCCGGCTGGCCCGGGACGAACAGGCCGTCGTCCATGGTGTCGCCGCTCTGCGAGACGACCTCGTAGGTGAAGCCCTCCGGCAGATCGAGCAGGCGGTTGGGGTCCCGCAGCAGGGGCCCGTAGCCCCGAACCTCGTTGACGTAACTCTCCTCGCGCGCGCTCTGGGCGGCGACGCTGCGCGCCAGGCCGGAAAAAGCGAGCGCAGCGGCGCCGGTGGCGATCAGGTCGCGGCGGTGGGGACGCATGCTGCACTCCGAAGCTGGCGCCCCTTATGGAGCCGGCCGAGGGGCGGCGTCATCATGGTTCGATGACAGGCGGATTTGGGCCAGGGATCGCTCGCCGTTCGGCCAGCACCTTCAGCACCGCCTCGGCCGCGCGCTCCGATGGATCAGGGCCGCCGCGACCCAGCCCCGTCAAGGCCGCGTGCTGGCGCTCCGCCTGAACGCGGGCCGCTTCCGGATCGTCCAGCAGGCGGGCGACCGCGGCGGACAGGTTCTGCGGGGTCGCGTCCGCCTGAATGAACTCGGGCGCGATGCGCTCCCCGGCGGCGATGTTGAACAAGGTGACGTGCGGGGTGGTGACCAGCCGCTTCATCAAGGCGTAGCTCAACCCGTCTATGCGATAGGCGATGACCATCGGCGCGCCGGCCAGCGCCAGCTCGGTGGAGACGGTGCCGCTGGTGGCGAGCGCGACGGTCGCCGCGCGCATGGCGTCGTATTTCTCCGCCTCCTCGACCAGGTGCGCGCGAGAAGGCCAGGCGGCGACGCGTGCGGCCAGGTCGTTCGCCACCATGCCGGCGGCGACCACCGCCACCTGCAGCTCCGGTCGGTCCCGCTTCAGCCTGAGCACCGTCTGCTCGTAAACAGGCGTCATGCGGCGGATCTCGGCGGGGCGGCTGCCGGGCAGCACCAGCAGGAGCGGCGCATCCGCCGCCATCCCGCGCTGGGAGCGAAAGCCGCTCGGGTCGGCGCCGCTCATGTCCACGTGCACGGCCTGGGAGCCGACAACCGTCGTCGGGAGCCCCTCCTTCTCGAACCAGGGGGCGTCGAAGCTGTAGAGGGCGAGCAGGTGGTCCACCCCAGCCGCGAGCGTCTTCGCGCGCCCCGGGCGCGACGCCCAGACCTGCGGGCCGACGTATTTGATCAGGGCCATGTCGGGCTGAGCGGCGCGAATCGCCTTCGCCACCCGGACCGTGAAGCCCCAGGAGTCGATCAGCACGGCGACATCCGGCTTCTCCCGCGCCGCCAAGGCCGCCGTCTCGGCCACCCGCCTCCTTACGCGGCCATAGGCGCGGAGCCCTTCCATCCAGCCGAGGATCGATAGTTCGGAGATGTCGAAGGGGCTCTCAACCCCCTCCTCGGCCATCTTCGCTCCGCCGACGCCGACGAAGGTCACCGCCCCGCCCAGGCGTTGCCGAAGCGCCCTCGCCAGTCCGGCGCCCAGGGCGTCGCCGGAGGCCTCGGCCGCGACCAGCATGACCTTCAACGGCCGGTCGCTCATCGCGTCTCGCCCCAGACGAACAGGCCCAGCCGATCGGCCGTGGAGATGATCGCCGGTCGGTCGATCAGGATCAGCCGACCCGCCACGCCGCCCACGCCCGCCAGGCCTCCGGCCGCGGCAAGCTCCAGCGTGCGAGGCCCGATCACCGGCATGTCCACACGCAGATCCTGGATGGGCTTGGGCGCCTTGCCGAGCGCGCCCTTCCCGGCGGTCGGCGCGCCTCTCAGGTCGGCCGGCAGCTCGGCGACCCGACGCAGCATGGCGTCCGTGCCCTCCTGCGCCTCCACGGCCAGCACCAGGCCGTCGACCACGACCGCGCCCTGACCAATGTCGAGTTCCCCCGCCTTTTCGGCGACATGCAGAGCCTTTTTGAGATCCAGCAGCTGCTCCGGCGTAGGCGCGATCCGGCCCAGAGCGCCGGCCGGAAGCGTCTCCCCGCCCAGGATGTCGTCGGCCCCTTCGATGGCGTAGCCCTCTGCCTCGAAGATGGACAAAATCTTTCGGAGCAGGGCGTCGTCCCCCTTGGCCGCCGCAGCCACGATGCCGGGCAACAGGGCGGCGCCCTTCAGGTCCGGCTTCAGCGTCTTGAAATCCGGCCGGCTGGCCGTCCCGGCGAAACAGACCGTCTGGACTCCGGCCCTTTTCAGCGCGTTCAGCGCCTTGCCGAACTCCGCGAGGCCGCAGTCCACCCCGTCATGGCGCGCCAGGTGAGGATCCGAGAAGCCGGCTAGCCGCACCACGAACAGAGGCCGGCCCTCCTCCTCGCACCGGTGGGCGATGGACAGGGGCAGCTGGCCCCCGCCGGCGATCAGGCCCAGCTTGCCCGCGCTCATTCCCCGCCCGGCAGGCAGAGCGGCCGCTTGCCGCCGTCGCGGATGAAGGTCGTGATCTCCACGATCTCCGGCAGGTCGGCGTACTCGCGCTCCACCCGCTCCAGCCGCTCGGCGAAGACGCCGCCTCCGTCTTGGCCGCTCTCGAACAGCTCGCGATAGGCGGCCAGCAGGCGGCGCACAGCGTCCTTGCCGTAGCCCTTGCGCTTCAGGCCGATCAGATTCAGCCCGTGCAGGCGGGCGTGGTTGCCCCAGGCGGAGCCGTAGGGGATCACGTCGCGCGTCACCGCCGCCAGACCGCCGACGATGGCGCCCTGCCCCACCCGCCCGAACTGATGCACGGCGCACAGGCCGCCGAGAAACACGCGGTCGCCGATGACGGCGTGTCCACCCAAGGTGGCGTTGTTGGCGAAGGTGACATTGTCGCCCACGATCGCGTCGTGACCGACATGGGCCCCGGTCATGAACAGGCAGCCGTTCCCGATCCGCGTCACGCCGTGGCCCTGGGGCGTGCCGCGGTTCAAGGTGCAGTGTTCGCGGATCAGGTTGTCCGACCCGATCTCCAGCCGCACCACCTCGCCCCTGTAGCCCAGGTGCTGAGGGTCTCCGCCGACCACGGCGAAGGGATGGATCGCGGTGCGGGCGCCGACGGCGACGTCCTGCTGGATCACCACATGGCTGACCAGTCGCACGCCCCCGGCCAGGGTCACCCGTGGCCCGACGACGCTCCAGGGGCCGATCTCGACGTCGTCGGCTAGCTCGGCCGAGGCGTCGACGCTGGCCGTCGGATGAATCCGGCTCATGACACCGGCTGCTGCGGCTTGGCCGCCATGGCGGCGAAGTCGGCCTCGGCGGCGAGTTGACCGTCGATGAAGGTCTCGCCCCGGAACTTGAAGATGTCGCCGCGCGCGCGGGTCACCTGGACCTTCATCTTCAACTGGTCGCCCGGCCGCGCGGGGCGGCGGAAGCGAACGCCGTCGATGGACATGAACAGGATGATCTTGCCTTCGACGGAGATGTCCAGGCTCTTGGACATCAGAAGCGCGCCGGTCTGGGCCATGGCCTCGACGATCAGCACCCCGGGCATCACCGGGTCGATGGGGAAGTGACCGGGGAAGAAGGGCTCGTTGTGCGTCACGTTCTTGACCCCGGTGATCGAGGTCGAGGCCACGAAGTCCTCGGCGCGGTCGACCAGCAGGAAGGGGTAACGGTGCGGCAGACGCCGCATCACCTCGGCGTAGTCGATGCGGCCGTCAGAGGGGTCAGTCATCCTTGGGCGTCCCTTTGCGAGACGCCTGTTTGGCGAGCCAGACCGTCTCGCGCAAGAACTGTCGCAGCGGCCGGGCGGGATAGCCCGACCAGGTCTCGCCGGCCGGAATGTCCTTCAGCACCCCTCCGCCGGCCGCGACGTTGGCGCCGTCGCCGATGGCGATGTGGTCTCCCACGCCCGCCTGCCCTCCGAACATCACCCCGTCCCCGACCGTCACGGAGCCGGCGAACCCTGTCTGGGCGGCGATCAGGCAGTTGCGGCCGATGACGCAGTTGTGGGCGATATGGACCAGGTTATCGATCTTGGTGTTCTCGCCGATCACCGTGTCGCCGAAGGCCCCCCGGTCGATGGCGGTGTTGGCGCCGACCGTCACTCCATCCTGGATGATCACGCGGCCCAGCTGCGGCACATCCACGGCGCCGTCGCGGGACCCCGCCGCGCCGAATCCGGCCTGGCCGATGCGGACGCCGGCGTAGAGGCTCACACGGTCGCCGATCAGGGCGAAAGCGATGGAGACGTTTGGGCCGACGCTGCAGCCGCGGCCGATCTGTACGCCGGGCCCGATCACCGTATTGGCGCCGATGCGGCTGTTCCGGCCGATGCGCACGCCGCGCCCGAGGACCACCCCGGGCTCCAGCGCCACGCTGTCGTCCTCGCAGGCGGTCTCGCGAGGCTCCTGATCATCCAGGCCCCTGGGTTCGATCAACCACCCCGTGGCGCGCGCCCAGTCGGCCTGGGCCTGGCGCGACACCAGCACGGCGACGTCCGCCGGCGTCCGCTCCACGAGGCTGGGGTGGACGATGACTGCGCCGGCTCGAGTTGCAGCCAGCGCGTCTCCGAACTTCTTGTCCGCGGCGAAGGCCAGATCCTCAGGGCCCGCAGACGACAAGGGCGCGACGCCGGTCAGGCGTCGCGCCCCGTCTGAAGGCGGTTCGATTCCGAGCCGCGCCGCCACCTCTCCCGCCGTCAAAGGCGGCAAGGATCGGAAGAAGCGCGGATCAGGCATGCCGGACCCTAGTTGCGCGGGCGGGCGCCGTTCCGGTTCGCCGGCTGCGCCGGCGCGGCGGCGGGCTGCTGGGGCTGCTGCACCTGGAGGCGCGGGATGGCGCTCAACTGCATCCACTGCGGCACCTTGACGTTGGCGCGCTGCAGCAGGGTGTCGGTGATGTCGTAGGACGGCCGGGAGAAGGTGATCTGCCCATCCTCGAGGAGGATGCTGCAGTTCCGCGCCTCGTAGGCTTCCGCAAGGGCGCCGCCCAGCTGGAGTTCGGCCGCCAGCGCCCGGCGATGCTCGCCGACCTGCCCGCTGAGCAGTTCGCGACGACGCTCGTAGATGGCCGCGCGGGTGCGGAGCTCCTCCGGCAGATTGGCGACCGGCTGGCCTTCGTACTGCTGGAGCTGCTGGGCGAGGTCGGTTCCATTCTCCTCGGTGTCGATCTGCGACATGAGGGTTTGGGCCTGGGTGCGGATCGACTGACCCGCGGCGGACTCGTCCAGCGCACGGGTGAGGTTATAGGTGCAGACGCCGTTCACGGCCGCGCCGTGACGGGTCGGGAGCACCGGCTGACGCGGCGGCTGCGCCTGCTGCTGGGCGGGCTGCGCCTGAGCGGCCTGGGGAGCGGCCGGCTGCTGAGCCGTCGCCTGCGGCGCGGCCAGGGGATCGGGCAGGCGGCCCGCGGCCACCGGCTGGTTCTGGGCGAAGGCGGCGGTAGCGGCCAGAGAGGCCGCGATCGTGGCGCCGAGGGCGATCGTCTTCATCGATGAAACCTTTGCCGCGGCTGCACCCGCGGACCTTTAGAACTGGGTGGAGGTGGAGAACCGGAAGGTCTCGGTCTTATCGAACTCTTCCTTGTTCAAAATCTGGCTGAGGTCGAAGCGGATCGGGCCCATGGGCGAGCGCCAGTGGATGCTGACGCCGGCGGAGGCGCGCACCGACAGGTCGTCCACGATGTTCACGTCCGGCAGACCGGCCGAGGTGACCTTGTAGCGGCTGTCCAGCGCCCCCAGCGTGCCCACGTCCATGAACAGCGAGGTGCGGATGCCGTATTCCTCAGGCAGCCGGTTCGGCACCGTCAGCTCCAGGGTGCCGATGGCGTAGAAGTTGCCCCCGAGCGCGTCGGTCGTCAGCAGGTTGCGCGGCCCGATGCCGGCCGTCTCGAAGCTGCGGAAGCTGTT
>Ga0196964_10000034_pt1 | contig 148760 bp, 126 predicted proteins | sample S1_10metaG_FD_148615 | JGI IMG/M metagenome (GOLD analysis project Ga0196964, IMG submission 148615) | Soil microbial communities from Anza Borrego desert, Southern California, United States - S1_10 | ecosystem: Environmental > Terrestrial > Soil > Desert | place: USA: California | collected...
GTACGTTTGTGGTGATGCATAAACGTATGGGGTTAACCTCTAAAGGCGGTGCTGTCGCACCGCCTTTAGTATGACGCTGTCTTTAAACGTACACCCCAGCGAAGCTGGGGGTTTTCTATGCAAATAAGAAAGACCCCTCGCTCTACGTGAGCGAGGGGTTTACTTTTCTAAACACTTCTCTGCCTCTGGAGTTCTGCCAGAAGCTTCAGAAGCTCATCGAGGCGCGCCTGAAGCTCGGCCCGCTGTTTTTCAATATCATTCTGCTTTGTCGAAGCCCTCCTAGAGCTTGAAGATTTAGTTTTCTTTACTGTCGTTTCCTTCTTGATAACTTTCGGGCCATCTCCTTTGTAGGAGAGCAGCGCTTCGCGCGTCTGTGCGTTTACAAATCCATACCCCGTAGAATATTCATCTCCGGAGCATGTGACGCTCGTCTCGCATTGAAACTTTCGCACCGCAGCTCGCGTCAGATTGCCGAACATCTCTGTCTCGTTTCCTGGGGATCCCGGACCCGATTCCGCAACTGTAAATCCTGCTTTATTCAACAGCTTCTGCAACAGAAGCACCTGCGGATGCGACTGACCAAAACTGAGATTCGCTGTAAGTTCAGCATTGTCCGAAGACTCCTCCTTCTGCGCACCATGCCAGCATCCAAACGACGACATCCAGGGATCAGTTCCCTGCTTCTCGTAGACATACTTGGCGTAACCGAGATTGCCCTCAAGGGTCGTAATATCAAAGCCATGTGAGAGAGCCTCCTGTGCATGGATTCGCTCATGGAACTGGAACACTCCCACCATGCCTCCTCCCGTCCCACCGCGAAGTACGTTACCGCTATCCGTGTACTGCCTAAACTTTGATTCACAGCGCGCGATCTCCGCCATCACGGGTGCGTGAGCAAAGACTTCGCGCACGCGCTCTTCCACAGCCCCTGCGTCATGCACGGGAGTATCCGCAGTCTCCTCGGCAAAGAGTTGCTGAGGAAAAGAAGCGGCAAGAAAAAAGAGGGCGATCGTAAGTACAAAAAGAACCTGTCGACTCATACTTTCACTGTAACAGACTATAAAAGATCACAAGGAGTTTATCCTCGGACATAGATGAAGACATGAACCTTAGGAAATATTCATGTATATTCTGCTAAAATGGCGTCGTGTGAATTTTTAAGAGTTTAGCGCAACTTTGAATTATGCAAAAAATAACTCCTTTTCTGTGGTTCGATAATCAAGCTGAGGAAGCTGCGAATTTTTACGTCTCCATCTTCCCCAATTCAAAGATAAAAGAGGTCTCCCGTTACGGAGATTCCGGCGCAGAAATAGCTGGAAGAGAGAAAGGGAGTGTCATGACGGTGGCATTTGAACTTAACGGACAGGAATTTGTAGCGCTCAACGGCGGCCCCCTTTTCAAGTTCACTGAGGCAGTATCTTTTATGGTGCACTGCAAGGATCAAGAAGAAGTAGACTACTACTGGGAAAAGCTTTCCGCCGTACCGGAGTCCGAGCAGTGCGGCTGGCTCAAGGACAAGTACGGTCTCTCCTGGCAGATAGTGCCAACAGTACTTGATGAAATGGTGAGCAGTTCTGATCCCGTAAAAGCAGAACGCGCTATGAAAGCAATGCTCCAGATGAAAAAGCTCGACATCGCAGGCCTGCAAAAAGCGTACAAAGGGGCGGCCTAGATATTGACTCTTCTGGTAACATGTTGTATTACATTCCAAGCTGTTCACCTTCGCTGAGGAGGCCTCATGCGACGCACACATCTCATCCTCGCCACGCTTCTCGGCATCCTCCTTTACAGCTTGGGGTTTCTTACCCACTTCCACTGGGGTGAGAATCTCGAGCGATTTTCCATCCGCATGTCGACCTGGGGTTACTTACCTGTTGCAAGTGTTGCTGATGGCGACACACTCAGTGTTTCCCCTTGGTGGGGTAAGAAACGATCCGTACGTCTTATCGGCGTTGACACGCCAGAGTCTGTGGATCCCCATCGGCCCGTCGAATGCTTTGGTCCCGAGGCGTCGAAATATACCAAAGGGCTTGCTGAGGGAAGACGGGTTTGGCTCACATTTGATTCCACACAGTCATTTCTCGATGATCACGGGCGGCTTGTAGCTTACGTGTACGTCTCCCAGGGTCTTTTTTCTTCAGACGTGTTTCTCAACAGAGATCTGATTGAAAAGGGATATGCTGAGGAGTGGACGTATCGAAAAAAGTACACTTTGCAAAAGGAATTTCGTGCTGCTGAGAAAGCAGCCCAAGCGACTCTTCAGGGACGCTGGGGAGCCTGCGGTCTGAACTCCAAAAAGCACATCTAGAACTTCAGCCACTCACGTTATGGGGTGGCTTTCTTTTTCTTCAAAAGGCAGCTATAGTCTTCATCGGATAACCTAAAGGAGCCTGTCATGGAGATCACCTTCGTGACCACGAATGAGGACAAACTTCGCTCGTTTCGCCGGACACTCGAAGCTTCCGGGGTATCGGTGCATCACGTGGAGCTTGAGCTCGCCGAGCCGCAAGTTTCGAGCATTCCGGAAATTGCGACGCACAAGGCACAGCAGGCTTACGAGATGCTTCGCACTCCCCTTGTCGTACAGGACACAGGTTTCTTTATGGATGCGATGCCTGGCTTTCCGGGAGCTTTTGTAAAATTCGTGCAGAACACGCTTGGAGTACCCGGACTTCTCACGCTTGCCCACGGCAAGGCGCGCACGTGCCGATTCGAGGAATGTCTCGTTTATCACGACGGTACTGAGCTCCACACCTTTAGCACTTCTGTGGAAGGGACACTCGCAGAGGAGGCCCGGGGTAAATACAAGGATGACCCCACAAAACTCTGGAGCATCTTCATTGCAGAAGGCCACACCGCAACGCTCTCTGAGCTTAGTGAGAACGAGCTTCGAGCATGGCGCGCCACTCGCCCCCCTAATTGGGCAGCACGATTTGGAGAGTGGTATGTAGCACGTCCACTCAACACGGTCCCTTTTGAGAGGCTTCAAATTGGAGATCGTGTGATCTCTAATTTGAAGAATCCAGGGAAAATCACGGGACTGATTCCCCATGACGACAACACAGTAATAATGGAATGGGTAAACAACCCTCAGCCATCTCACGTCTACCATTGTCTAGCTGACAAAGTCAGATACGTGGGACATTAACCCCGCAGCCGAGCATAATGCTCGGCTGTTTTTTTATGAAGAACTGCTATAGACTTTTAGGCATTTTTAAGACATAATAATCTCGGGAAAGATCTCTGCCAATACACGCGCTTCCTGGCCCTAGGCAACTACGGAGCGAGGACAATGGAAGTTACCGTCTACGGCACGCGCGGCTCGACCCCTGGTCAGCCTCGTGGTTCACAACGCTACGGTGGAAACACGACTTGTCTGCGAGTCGAGTCACCCTGCCTTCCAAAGAATTTTGCCTTGGCGATCGATGCCGGTAGCGGCTTCGTCGACTTGTCAAAAGATGTTGCGAAGGAGAAGATCTTCAACTTGGGTGTCATCTTCACGCACTACCACCACGATCACACCCAAGGTCTTTTCCTCGCCCCTCATACCTACATGGGAAAGCACGTACCCGTGTGGGGACCATACGAACACAATGAGGGTCCCGAGGAAGTCCTCGAAAAGCTGATGCGGCGACCGCTTTTTCCAGTCGAATTCGAAGGGGTCAAAGACCGCTTCGACTGTAAGCCGCTCCGGCATGTGGGGACACAGGTACTCATCTTCCACCCGGAAGCTGGGCATCAACTTGTGAAGCTCGCTGCGTATCAGCGAGCACTGCGTAACGGTCGTCGATTATCCTCTCGAAACGGTGAGTTCAAGATCGATGAGTGTCTCGTGGTGAAGATGTATCTTACGTCTCATCCCGAATATACGGTCTCATACCGTTTCGAGGAGATGCCCACCAAACGCACGTTCGTGTTCCTGACGGATCACGAAGTGACGGCTGGCTTCCCCCGGGATCTGATTGCTCACCTACATGGTGCTCACCTTCTGATCCAGGACGGGCAGTATTCCCAGGAGCGGTACAACAATGAGACCGCTGGCTTTGGCCACGGCACTCCAGAGTATTGTGCCGCTACAGCCGCTGCTGCCGGAGTTGAACGGTTGGGTATCACCCACCACGATCCTGGCGCAACGGATGCGGACATCGAGGACCGAGTCAGCGAAGCTCAGAGGCATGCCGAGGAGCGCGGAAAACCCGAGCTCGTTGAACATATCTTTGCTTGCGCCGACTACAGCAAGTACCAGGTCTAGTCAATCCATCCTAGCGTCATAGCGCCTGGACCTGCAGCAGATCTTTCCCACGCTACCGTTCCTTTTTACGTACAAGACGGTGCCCTGCACCGTCTTTTGTTTTTACATAAAAAGAGGTAAAGTATCGCCCAGCAATCACTACCTATGAGAAAAACCATGTCTGAGGAAAACCGAGCTCTCGTTACCAAGGAGCAGCTCCTTGCAAGCATTCGGGAGGCCAAGACACTCTCTGAACTCAGGGCACAGATCCGCATCATGCGTATTCTCATGAAGCCTCCCGGAGGATGCGGGGGCGAAATCCTGGAAGCACTCAGACTGCGACTCGACGAGCTCACCCAGGAGATCAACGGAGAAATAGGTGACCTGGAGGTATTTCTGATGGAGGAGAATTCCTCAAGGATAATCTCATAAACAACCGCCGCACAATAGTATTGTGCGGCGGATTTTACTTACCTATCCTGAAACTGGCTCTGCAGAAATCTCCATTAGTACCCGGGTTATCCCGCGTACTTTGTTGGTAATCTCGGTTGAAACACGAGAAATCTCCTCGTAGGGAGTATCTGGAGGAAATATCACGTAGACGCTTGCACCGTATTCGCGTGCATCGCCCATCACTCCAACAGCATTGGGTCCCAGCGCAGTTGCTCTGCACCCGAAGGGCGCGACAAGATCATTTACCCTGCCCAGAAGTTCTTCGTCAGAAAGCATGAACTCCTCCTTTCTGATTGTCTTATATACCAGAATCTTGTAACTGCAAAATGGTATAATCTATACATATGGAAAGAATTAAAATTGAGCAGCATGGATCGGCAGGTCTCCTGTGGATCGCTGCCTGGCTTTTTACCATCGGATACCTCAATCTGACGGTAGGCAAGGCTATTCTTGCCATCCTCATCTGGCCCTATTACCTCGGTGAGGCGCTAAGCCTCCTCGGTTCTTAACAGCATACATTTCGTAACCATGATTCTGCCTCCTTTTACCACGTCCTATGAGACCTGGGCTCCCGTGCTCGCCCGCATCATATTCGCGTTCATTTTCCTTATGAGCGCTTTCTTCAAGATACCAGGGTCAGAGAGCTTTGAGATGCAAGTTGCCATGTCAGGAAATGTGGGCATTCCCTTTCCGCTTCTTGCGGTGACACTCGCCTTTATCCTTGAAGTCGTAGCCGGAATAGCACTCCTCATTGGCTGGCATACCCGTATCGCAGCGCTTCTTCTGGCACTCTTTACGTTCGTCGTTGCCCTATTTTTCTATCGAGATTGGTCTGATCAAATGACTATGGGCCTCTTTATAAGCTGCCTCGGTTACTGCGCCGGCCTGCTCTATATCTCTGTCTACGGAGCACGCTATTTTGCCCTCCGGAAAGATATGCCATCGCCGTTGACGCAAACTCTGGTCTCTACTACCCTTTAACGTGGGATCACCACAGGGAGAGGACGATGCGCGAAACCGCCCTCATGCTCAAGGATTATCGGCTGACGACTGCCGAGATCCTGTACCACATGCCTGACCACCCCCGCCTTCTGCAGACATATGTGTGGCAGGACTATGATTTGGCTCCGCGCTTTCCCATTCTTCAGAGATTTCTGGACTTCTGGGATAAGAATCTGGATGGAAAGCTGCACTCGGTTACCGTCGCAAACGTACGGCTCATCCGACCTGCAGAGTTCCGTTATGTTGGTACCGTTCTAGCGCTCCACTGAAGCATCTACAGACAAACCCCGCATCTTCGATGCGGGGTAGTTCATTGCCCTATTCCCGTTTAATCTATGACCTCAAGGAAACGAGTGCGGACACGAGCATACAGCGCAGGAGCAAGATACGGGAATCCAAAGAGGAGACCCAAGAGGAGTACGCCCGAGGCTTCAAACAGTGTGACACCCGCGTTTGCCGCTCCCGCAGTCAAATCTTCCGAGGCAGCATACGCAGTAGGCGGTGTAAACACATCGAGAATTCCCGGCGCGAGATCCTCAGCTATCTCTTCTGCCGCCACTTCCACCACAAGGGGAAGCGCAGGAGTCTCAGGGAGGCCAGCGAGATAAATCATGCCGTTCTTCTCAAACAGAGATATCTCTGCGCCTGCTTCGATACTCGTGGAAAGTGTATAGAGACCCGGTAACGCATCATCGTCAAACACAACGTCGTAGCTTATGGTGATCTCCTCGTGCGGGAGTATTACTCCAAGATTCCACGGCTCCTCTTTTATCAGATTGCCGGAGGGATCATAGAGTTTGTCATACAGCACCACCGGGAGCGTCGCTTTTCTTCCGGGGTTCTTGATGATGAGCCTCTGTGTTACCACAGTCCCCGGCTCGACAGAGGCAAAACCCTCTGTGCGAGAAACCGTCAGTACCTCAGGATGCACACCGCCTGTACGGGGGAGCTCGCGGCGCTCCTTCAAGGAACGATGAATTGTTGGCGAGTCGAGCACAACCGACGCAGTATCCGTATTATCTTCAAGATTGTTGTCCGTCTCATGCGATTCCACTGACACCGTATTCGCAATCTCCATGCCGGGATCTGCATCCTTAATGCGGGCGCGGTACGTAATCTCCACACCGTCTCCTGCACCAAGCGCAGGAAGATTCCAGAGCAGTTCCCCGCCTTCCTGCGTATACGCCGCAGATGACTCAATGATCTCGATATGAGCGCTGTCATACGCATCGGTGAGCACTACACCATTCGCTTCTGAATCGCCATTGTTGATGACCGTGAATTTGTAGGTAAGTTCACTGCCGTTTTCGATCTTACCCGGCACATCAATCTGCTCACCCACCCACAGATCGGGGCGGCCGAAGGCAATGTTCCCCGTAAAGTTTCCAAAAATGTTGATGACGGCGAGAATCCAGTTACGCCCGACCACATTGCCGTTAGCGATATTGACCACATTAGCTCCCGCATACGCATCTCCTGTGGAGATGAGAGCGGTATCTGCAGTATCGATCCTGTTATCTCCCGTGAGGGCGACGACGCTTACATCGTTCTTAATGAGGGCGGTACTCGATGCCGTTACGTCTACCTCACCACCCACCCCTGTCGACGATTCGGATCGCTCCAGAAGGAAAATACCGTCGTCTCCATTACCCGTCCACAGCAAATCTTGCGGAGCCCCAAACACTTCCCCGGCCCACGTTCCATGAACCCTGAAGAGAATAGAAATGGCTCTGTCACCGGCAAGAGTCGTATTTATCTGATTGAACACGTTAGTGGTTGCGTGCGCATCTCCGGTCGTAATCTGACTTCCTCCATCCGCCTGTGCGCTGTTGTTGCCAGAGTCCGCACTCACATCGACGTTATTTTCAACCGAAGCCTGATTCTGGATGCTGAGCGTCGAAAGTGAGGAAACGCCCCGCGCCATGGACTCGAAGAAATTCGAGAGACTCGGGAACACCAAGTCCCCTTCGACATCATTGAAGGCATTGAGCGTAACGAGCAGATACTCTGAATCGACGAAGTTGGTGTTAGCGATGTTAATGAGATTGAGCCCCGCATACGCATCCCCGGTCTTAATGGCCGCACTCCCCGTACTCGTCGCGGCATTGCCTCCACTGGTAGCTTCTATGTAGATATCGTTGTCGATATGGGCATTATTTTCCATGCGAATCGTCACATCATCGCCTCCCGTACACGGGCCGCCGCAGGTGCTCGATGCGGCATTGAAGTAGTTTCGGAAATCGATGGAATTCTTAATAGCCTCAAAGAAGTTGGAGAACAGAATGATGCCTTTGGAATTAACGAAATTGGTATTGACGAGATTGAGAATGTTAGCAAGCGCGATGGCGCGTCCTGAGACAATGGTGGGTCCCGGCTGTGTACTTGAAGCCGTACTCGTCGCTATTCCCTCTGCAGCTGTCGATGTGGCAGATGCTGGGGTGGAGGATCCTGTAAGCTCAAGTGCTCCGCCTCCGGTATCGGTACTCGTTGCCGAGGATGGAGCTGTGGCGGCCTCAGAGAGGTCTTCAGACGATGTCGCAGAAGTTGTTGTTGTGGAGGCACTGGAAGGAGCCGTTGTCTCAGCGCCTGCGGCGCTTTCCTCGTTTTCCACAGACTCGCTCTCTTCTATCTCGCCTCCATTCTCTCCCTCTTCGACCACATCCGTAGTCTCTTCTTGCGGTCCTTCAGACTCTTCTGCCTCCTGAGTTTCTACATCTCCCTCAGAGGAGGAAGATTCGGAGTCCTCCTCTGTCGCCGACGTCTCCGGCTCACCTCTCTCCTCCGCAGACTCAGTCACTGCAGCACCATCACTTTCACCTCCTGCGTCCTCTGCTCTAAGCAGAGCGACGGGAGAGAGAACACTTGACCCGATGAGAGCAACGAGGAGGACGCGGGCAACGCCGCGATAGAATGCGTGTACATTCATGACAGTGTAGTGAGGCTCATAATGAAACGTTCTGTTTTCTCATAAATCCTCAGGAGATCTAAGGACTTATCCGAAAACAGGAGGTTTTCCTGTTGTTCGGAGGCACACGCTAATTGCGCACCACGCGTGTCACCGTTCGGCCTGAGACCGTCACCACTTCTGCCAAAGAATCTGCGCGTCCGGTTTCGATAGCGCCGCCTTCTCCACCTGTTCCGCCGGCACCGCCGTCGCCCGTCGTGTTAGAAGAATCTGAATCTTCGGCGCCATCGTCATCATTTCCGGAGCTGCTGATATCGCCGCCGCGATCACCACGACCGCCGCGATCACCGGCAGAGCCGTTGTTTCCGCTGTCTGCCGCTACGACTACCGCCTGCTGAACCCCTGAGCTGTTGCTCGTGTCCACCGAGATGTCATCGTCTTCACCAACGTAGGTGCGATTGTACTCAAGATGGAAATTATCGTGCTCTTCGCTTGCTTCAGCCTGCGAGTTCTCCTGGTGCTCTGATGAACTCTCAGAATTGGAATTAGAAGCATTGTGGGATTCGTTTGTTGAATTCCATGAATCTGAATGCGAGGAATCGTTGCTTGATTCCTCAGATGAGGACTCCCAGGTACCATCGCTGTCATCTGAACTCTCAGAGTCGGAGCTCGATGACTCAGATGATGAGGATTCTTCTTCCGAAGACTCAGAGGAGCTGGAGCTCGATTCAGAACTTGAGTTTGATGCACTGTTCTCACTGCTAGACTCAGAGTGCGAAGCGGAGGCTGAGGAGCTTCCTTCTTGAGAATCGATGACGAGTGACTCGTTGTAGGCATCCTCGTCGTTATCCTCATCCTCGACCGTCGTCTCCGTCGAATTAACATCCGTCTCCACCGTTGCTGTCGCAATGGCGTCTCCGGTGGTTATGTCACCACCACCGCCGCCCGCGCCGCCGTCACCGCCGTCACCGGTCGTGTTATCTCCCTCGTCATCATTATTGTGCGAGGAAATATCACCACCGCGTTCTCCGCGGCCGCCGCGGCCGCCACTGGATTGATTTCCTCCAGAGTTGGCCGCAACCACTACTGCCGTGGAGACCTGCGCGTCATTCGAAGTTGAGATGTTAATAGAATCCGCAAAAGCCACAGGGGCTCCTCCTGCAAGCACCATCGCGAACGCCGCAATAGCTGAAGTTATCTTCTTTATCATGTAGTTAAAACAGTTAACGCGTTGCTAATATGACTCTTATATTTTTATTTTCTGCTTCCTCATTCACCGTAGTTCCATCGCGTGTGTTATCGACCTCATGAAACCGCACACGATCAAGCAGTAGATGGATATATTCTTCTCTATTGCCCATGAAGCCGAAGTGAATCCAGAGACGATGAAATGAAAAACGCCGGCTCGCGCCGACGCCCCTTGGTTTATCTGTATTACTCTCACTGCTTAAGCGCGTTTACGATAGCGCCTTTGAAGAACTCTTCGCCATAGTCTCTTCCCTTTTTCCACAGCTGCGTCAGCGTCGGCATGCGTCCCGGTGCGTACAGCGCACGATACGGGTTAGCCGCATCCTGAATGATGTCACGCACTATAAGCGCAGAGAGCGCACCGTAGGTCATACCGTTTCCGGAAAATGCGGTGGCAACGATTTTGCCCGGATCGTACTCGCCGATGAGTGCGAGACCGTCGATGGGCTCTTCAATAGGACCTGTCCAGCGATGAGTGATAGGGTAGCGTTTTCCAAAAAGCTCTTCACTATACTCAAGCAGCGCTTCAAAATTTTTTGCATGCAGCGGGATCTCCACACGATGATCCTCGCCTCCTAAAATGAGCTGATCCTTCCCTCGCGCTCCCTTGCCAGCATCAACACGAAAGTAATGGTAGGGGTTCTCCATGTCTTCGTAGATGCCTTCCGGATACTTTCCTGCCGGCACGTCGAACGCCACCACATACGTCTTGTACATCCCTTTCTTAAGGAGCACTTCTTTAGGGTTATTAAAAGGATGGTACGTTGCAGTGATGGTCCACGACGCCCGAACCAGACCATCTTTCAGAATCACTTCGAAAGGCCGCTCGCCGCGAATCTCCTCTACCCCTGACTTCTCGTAGAGCATCACGCCGCGCGTGAGAAGCACTTCGACTACACCCTTGAGAAATGCGCGCGGATGGAACTTCGCCTGATTTTTGATGACCATGACTTGACGGTGCTTAAACGGAAGCTTCGCACGACTGCCAAGGACGACAGGAAAGCCGAGCTTTTTCATATCGCGATACTCCTCTTCCACGAACCGAGCTTCCTTAGAGGTAGTGGCGTAAACGTAAGCGGGACACCTAACGAAATCGCACTCTATGTTCTCCGTTTTGATGATGCGCTCGATGAGCGCCATCGCATCCCTGTGCGATTGCCATATCAGCCGCGCCCCGTCTTCTCCCCACATAGCAATCTGGTCTGTGACATCAGTATCAATACTCTGCGTTATGAACGCCGTCGTGAGTCCGGAAGCGCCACTCGCAAGCCGATCTTTCTCAAGAACTGCAACGCGCTTTCCTTCAGAGGATAAAACATAGGCTGTGAGCAGGCCGGTGATCCCGCCTCCTATAATGGCGACATCGGCATCGAGCGCTCCCTTCAGGGGAGGAAACGTCGGAAGCTCCGCGTCCTGCCATATGGATTTTTCGCGTGCCATGGACTTCGACTGTAGCGTACAGACCATGTCCCCTCGATGAAGAAAAACGCGTCACGAGGACGCGTTTTTAAAGTTCAGACCGAGAGACGAGAGCAACACTTCCCGCTCTGATTTCTTAACGAGCTCGATCCACCGTCGAGGTTTACCCTTCTTCTTCGGGTGGTTGTACGGCCAGCCGGAGAAAAGCACGCGCTTACCGCAGGTCTGTGCAATAAACTCCCGATGAGCCGCCTCCAGAGACGATGGCCTCTCGATTGTGCGAATCCGAACGCAAGACGCTCCAAAGGTGCGAACGATGAGACTCCTCAGCTGAGTGCCCGCCTGGGACAGCATTCCTTTTGAGCGTACCGGCGGGTACACGGCCAGGAATTCATCGGGATGCTTGCATCTTTCTAGAGACACCACGATGTAACCAAGTTCCCCCAATAGACGCTTCACTACCCGCAGAAGCGAGACGGAGGTCTCGGGAAGCATACCCTTCAGCCGGCAGACCACCTGCGGTTCGCCCCCAGCAGGGGGCCCACAATCTTTCATTGCCACTACTCCTCCTCAACCTCTCCTTACCCTAATACCATTTGAGGCCGTGTCAATGTCTATGACATGATACTTGACTTTAGTAAATTAATATGCTATTATATTAGGCAGTGGTATTGGAGCCCCCGGGGGCCCTTAATAGTGCTCAAGACCTCCAAGAGGAGGTAGCCGCTAGCACCCTACAAAGCCCTGTACCTCCTCGGAGGAACAAGCACCCGTCTGTGAGGCGCGATAGATCACTATGATCTCGCGAACCGCACAGGCTGGCCTTGTCCATCCACCAAGGAGCACTCCTACAGAGGAGGGGGTTATGTCAGCGATGTGCTACTGCTGTCCGAACAATCCGGACTTTGAGTATCTCGGTCTTGAGTTTGGTGAATACGAAGGGGTGTACGTTCGCTGGTTCTGCGGGGCACGGTGCCGCGCGTACTGGTGCGAGCATCGACTCACCTTCAAACCTGCTCTGCCCGAGCCGCTTCCGATCATTCGATGTGAGGTCACTCCCCCGCTTCAGACTGATGCGGTTCGCCTGTGGGGCGAGAGGCTTAGCCGTCTCCGGAATGATCTCTCCTTAGTATGCGGGAGATTCATGGAGCAGTTTTTTTCAGCTCCACAGCGGCCATCCCTAGCCGCCATCCGCACAGGAGCGTAGATGCTCCTCCCATTGAGCCGCAGAGAGAGGTGACACTTTCTCTGCGGTTTTTGCTTTTGACAAAACTGTCCTAGGGCGGCATAGTGCAGTCAGAAATGCTGAGGAGAACCTTCTATGACCGAGACTATCCGCGTACCTGCCGTGGTCGTATACCACGACCCCGAGCGTCACAGTCCATCGCATGTAACAGTTCTTGTGAGAGCGCTTGATTTCATTGTGGCTCGTATCTTCAACAGAGACGAGGCCCAACGCAACCATATCATTCCTCGAGACGTCACCATCAGTAAACTGCGGCTTCCGGGTAAATCCGCTGGCAATCTCAGTGTATCTCCCGCAAACATCGGTGAGCAGCACCGTCATCGAGCAGCGGAGTGATTCGCTCCGCGCGGAGATCGTACGGTTCCTTCCCGAGAGCGTTCGCGAGGGGGCGACTGTGGCGCTCTTTTTCACAAGCGCAGGATGGGTACCACTGTCTCCTCTTCCAAAATCCTAAAACGACCGCAGTGCGCACGCGCACTGCGGTTTCTTCATGTCATTACACGATCGGTTCCGCTACACTGAAGAAGTGCCCCTGGCGAGCCACTTCTATACTTTTCACTTGTACGCGCATCAAGCGTGGAGCGCCATCTACCGCGCATGCGCGCAAGCACAGCACTCGATACTTTTTGAACACTACATCCTCCGAGACGATGCTATCGGGCGGCCGTTTATAGAACTCTTTAAACGAAAATCCCGCGAAGGAGTGAAAATCCGCCTCCTCCTAGACGCAATAGGAAGCGCCGAGTATCTCCAGGCAGGACTTCAAGACGAACTCTTGAGAGATGGTATCGACCTACTCTTCTTCAACTCCCTTCTTCCCGGAACTCTGAGCCATCACACGCCCTGGTTTTTCAGAGACCACCGCAAAATTGTCCTTGTAGATACCGAGACCGGATTTACCGGCGGCGTATGCTTCCAGGAACACATGCGCGACTGGCGCGATACCGTGCTTGAGTTACGTGGTCCCGTCACCGCCCAGATGGAAACTGCGTTTGACGACATGTGGGCCCGAGCACAGAAACGAAAGCCTCCGCGACGCCCTGTCCCTGCCATCACCAAAGAAGCTCCATTCGCCTTCCTAACGCACGCACCCCTGCGCGGACAGCGTCATCTTTATTATGAGTTCCTGAGACGTATAGAATCGGCTCGTAGCTACATACAGCTCACCACGCCGTACCTCATTCCCACCCGCACATTCAGGAACGCGCTACGAAAAGCTCTGCGCCGCGGCGTACAGCTTCAAATCCTCGTCCCTGCGGCCTCAGACAACGTCCTGGCAGGCATAGCTACACGAAGCTACTATGCAGACTTTCTCGGCAGAGACGCACAGATCTTTGAGTACCCCGCCCCCATGAACCACACGAAGACAGCTGTCATCGACGGCAGCTGGGGAACGATAGGAAGCCTTAACATCGACCGCCTGAGTCTCAATTTTAATTTCGAAGCAAATATGGTCTCTGTCGATACGGCATTTGCACGAGAACTCTCAGACCATTTCGCCGAAGATTGTACGCGCGCCACATCCATCTCTCCCGCACAGTGGCGCTCGCGCTCACTTAAGGCACGGGTCCTCGAATACGGCGTCCGGCCCTTCCGGTTCGTCCTCTGACACTAGCGTGCACGCTTGCCCCCCGAAGCTTTGTTCGCCCGGTTCGCTTTCCCCTTTCCATGAAGACGTCCCGCGTGCCCGCGGCGCTCGGAGCGGACGCGCTTCTCCTTCTGGAGCGCAGGCGCTTTATGGATCGTACCCAACGCATTTTTATGCGACATAACAATATGCAAACACAGCGCCTCTGAGCACGCCGTGAAGTTTCTTAGGAGCAGACCTTCAGGGCTTCACCGTCATTCCACCTCAGGTTACTAAAATCAGCATATGCGAGGTTGCATACCTGCCTCTCTGCACACGCAGGCATGGCGCAGGCAGGTACCCTAGAGCGAGGTCGATCCTCGCAGGATAGCTATTTGTTCCAGAACATCCCTAGCTGTCATTAAAAGATTGACCATTGCAAGCACGTAATAGTCTCTAACGTATGGATCACTTAACCAACACTCGACGTCTAAGCCAGCTCCTCTTCGCGATCCTTGCGCTTCTCGCGATGGGAACGTTCACGATCGCTGGTGTTGCTGCCGCTCAAACCGCAACCGATACCGACGATCCTGACTCGGGCATCATAAATGATGACAACGGTACAGAAGACGACGATGATGTAACCGATGATGACGAAGACGCCACGGAAGATGAGGACGAGCAAGACGATACCGATGAGACTGCCGACGATGCCGTGAATGGTGGCGGCATGGGAGACATGAGCCAGATGCTCACCACGCCGCTTGTTGTCGCGCAGTCAGCACCGGCGCCCATGGTTCTCGACATAAGCTCAGACGGCACAGCCCTCGTGAGAGGAGTCGTCACCGCAGTTGACCAAAACTCAATTACGATCTCCACGTGGGGCGGTCCATGGGTTATCAGAACGGAGACAAGTCAGGTAGTCGCAGGAGCGCCCGACGGCACAGCCGGCATCTCGGCAATAAGCCCTGGTGACTTCGTGGGTGCCGAGGGGCAGATCGCCACTGACGCCCCCCTTACCGTTGATGCCGCCTTCGTCCGCAACTGGACTACGAATCCGTACACGGGCGACACTGCAGCTGACGGAGTCGGAGGCAGTGCTGAAGGTACAGATGGTACGGGAGGCGATTCTACCGGCGGAACCGGAACACCTGATACAGCGCCAGGATCTGGCACCGGTGGTACCTCAACGGCTCCTGGCACAACTGACGGAGCCGGCGTAGAAGACACCACCCCTCCTACAGAGACTCCACAGAGCGATACGGGCGGGAGCAATAATCCTCTCTACTAGTAACCAGAGTAGAGAACAGCAACTGAAGACAAACTATGAGTGAACCGGTCTCTAAAAGCGCACGTTCTCAAGCGGAGCGTATATCTCCTCCCCTCCGCCTCGTGCGCAAGCGCACAAGCCTCTTTCCCTTTCGGGTTAGAGGCTTGTGTCATTGAAGCTATGCTTCACGATATCAAAAGCTCTACACGGTATAGTGGATATATTCTTTACCCACGTTAAATAGCTCCACGTATGATCGAGCACGTAAGCGTCCCCATAAGCAGTTACGAGCGGTCAAAGTTGTTTTACGAAAAGCTACTCAAACCGCTTGGATACAAAGTAACTATGGATTACCCCGGAGAGGCGGCGGGTTTTATGGAGGGAGGACACACGAGCCTCTGGATCACCAAGAAAAAGAAGGTGGAACCCATACACGTGGCATTTCGAGCCGAAAGCAAGGAGGCTGTCGGAGCTTTCTATGAAGCAGGACTTGAGGCCGGCGGCAAAGACAACGGAGCGCCCGGCTTTCGCACAGACTACGGAGATGACTATTACGCCGCCTTTATTTTTGACCCCGATGGCAACAACATCGAAGCCTGCTTCTTTGGAGCAAAGGCAAATTAGTTTGCCTTTGCTCCGTTGCGCTAGCAAACGTCCTTACCGAACGAAGTGAGGTGGACGTTAGGAGGACAAAAGGCAAGAAGCCTACTCCTTGAGCACGTCCCAGAGCCCCTTATCCTCCTGGCCGTCAATCTTGAATATCGCCACTCCGCGCAATCCGAGTTCTCGCGCAATCTCAACCTTCTGACGAATTGCCTCAGCATCACTCCATGTCACATAACGGAAGACAACGTCGCTGCCCGTTTGATTGGCATAGGTGAGCGCGCGAGCTGCAATAACGTTCCCCGTAAGCGTCCCGGCAGGAATTGAGAGCGAGGAGGACTTAAGCTCACGGGGCGAACCCTTAATCGTATACGTGAAGCTGAGCTCCCCAGCAGCATTACGGCTCGGCGTTACCCTCTCTTTCTTGGCGATCTTCAGTGCCGCAGGAGGATTGAGGGCTCCTATGCGCATGTAATCGCGGTACCAATCGGGGGCCGTCGTGATTTGGTATTCGTGTCCGTACGTTGGAACGCCGAGCATGATCTTCTCCTTCGGGAGAAGCGTCACGGCAAGCTCGGCCACCTTGCGCACCCATGCTGTATCCGCAAGCGGGATATACGGCTGACCTATGCGGGCCTGGTTAAGTTTTATATCGGCGCGCTGCTGATCATACGTCATGATCTCAATGCGGTCACAGTACGTGCCGATAGCAGTGTAATCATTTGCATATGCAATGAACGCAGGTACTTCACGGTAGAGCGAGTCCGGCGGCGTTCGGGCCTCAATAGCGCAGGTCAGGAGTTTGTCGTCGAGCTCCTCTTTGAGTTCTTTGAGAAAGAGGGAGAAGTAGTCCTTCGTTTCTGAGCGCTTTCCCTCATAGTCGATATCGATGCCGTCAAAGTCGCCGTCCTCGACTGCTTCTACAATGGCCTCAATATGCGCACGGCGCTGTGAAGGATCACTCAAGAGCCTGTGCACGAGCGCACCATCCCCCGAAGTCACCGTCGGAATAACGAGCACATTTTCCTTATCGGCGGCCTTAAAGAGCGTGCGCCACGCTCGTTTGCGCAGACCCATGGGGTCATGGAGTGTTCCGTCCTGTCTCACCGTAAAGCCAAAGGGATGGATAACGTCGAGATCCTCAAGGTGCCGCTTGGCATCACTCGTACCTTTCGTGCTCGCCCAGTAGGGAACCCAGCCGGCAACCTCCAGGTCGTCGGCAGCCTGCGCAAAGACAGGAGCCCCCATAAGCGCGAGGAGCAAAAGCGTTACATTAAAAGTACGGAAAAACTGTTTCATATAGTGAAGTATAACCTAGTAGCTGCCAGAACCCATTTCAAAATTCCATTCCGGCCTGCGGCATTCCAACTCCGGGCTCCCATAGTTCGCCTCGGACTCATCGTATCCTTATTGTGATACACTTCGTCCTCCGGCTCACCTCTCGCCACAGCGCTGAAATGCTCGGCTCGAAAGCAAATTATTGAAATGGGTTCTACTAGAGACGAACGGGCATGGAAAATATTTCTCTCCCCCGTCTCATGGCAGATGCTATATACTGATCATACCGGTCCGTCCCTCCCTATCTTCATGGAGAACCGCATTACGTCTGAGTGGCTAGACTACACAGCTGTTGCCACAGCCCTTTTTGGGTTGTATTTCCTGACGGCCCACCTCGGTCTCTCCCTCGATGCAGTAAGCGGCTTTGCGAGCCTCGTCTGGCCGCCAACAGGTATAGCACTTGCAGGACTCATCGTGTTCGGCTACCGTTTCTGGCCAGCGGTATTTGCCGCCGCCGCGCTCGTAAATTTCACGACCGGTGCCCCGCTGCCCGCGTCTCTTATGATCGGAGCCGGCAATACACTCGAGGTGCTTGCAGGAGCGTACCTCCTCCACCGTTCTGTAGGCCCGGCATTCTCCTTTGAGCGCGTGCGGGATGTCGCACAGTTTTTTGTTATCGCCGCTCTCATTCCCATCGTGAGCGCCACGATAGGCTCCATAGCCCTCTTCGCTGCAGGTCTCGTGTACATAAACGAAATTCCTGCGACGTGGGGTGCATGGTGGACGGGAGACTTCCTCGGGGCACTCCTCGTCACCCCCTTTCTTGTACTGTGGTTTTCAAAAACTGCAGCTCCTCATGTCAAAGAAGCCTGGCTTGAAATCCTGCTCATCTTCAGCGCACTTCTGATTACTACGACGATGATCTTCTGGCTCCCGTTCGTACCCAAAAGCGGAGCTGTTATTCTCTACATCATACTGCTTCCTTTAATGTGGGCGTCCTTGCGCGTGCGGACCCGTCTTGTCTCTGCTGCCATACTGCTCACTGCCATCATCGCAACGACAAGCACAGCACTCGGTCACGGGCCGTTTGTAGCCTCGACCTTAAGCGAGGGGCTGCTCTACCTTCAGATGTTCATGGGCGCTCTCGCCATCACCTTTCTAACCTTCTCTGCGGCCGTTGCCGAGCGACGCGAAGAAGCGGCTGAGAATCGCCGCCTCTTTAAAGAAGCTCAGAATGCCGTGGTGCTGCGGGACGAGTTCATCATAAACGCAAGCCACGAACTGAAGACCCCGCTCACGAGCCTCAAGCTCGATACCGACATACTCAAGCGTGAACTCACCCAGGAAAACCGGCCCGAAAATTTGACACCGCTCCTCCTTCGTGTCGGACGACAGCTCGACAAGCTCGTCATCCTCATCGAAGACCTCCTCAACATTTCAAAGATACAACTCGGAAAAATGGATCTCGTCTTCACCGAAGTAGATCCAGAAGCACTGGTGCACGAGATCGCAGAGGACGTACAGACAAGCACGCCGAGCCATCGCATCGTCATCGAAGGTTCTACCGAGGGAACCATTAGGGGGGATAAGAACCGCCTGGCGCAGGTGCTCAACAATCTGTTGAGCAATGCGATCAAGTATTCTCCCGAGGCAGACAAAGTCATCGTGCGCTTAAAAGATACCCACAATGCCATTACGGTAGCCGTAGAGGACTTCGGCATCGGTATTAGCCCGGAGCACCAGCGGAAGATATTCGACCGCTTCTATCGCGTGAGCGACGACGTCAGTACATTCCCGGGGCTTGGCATCGGCCTCTACATCGCCCATGAAATCGTGAAGCGCCACCACGGCACCATGCAGGTGCGAAGCACCCACGGAAAAGGTTCAACCTTCTCCCTCACCCTTCCCCGCCTCGAAGCAAATCCTGCCCTCGAATAATTCACCCGTTTTCCATCTCCTTGTTCCTACAATAAGCGAATGCTTTCATGGTCACTCGCATTCTTTATTCTCGCCCTCATTGCGGGCGCCTTCGGCTTTTTCAATATCGCTGAAGCGGCAACCGGAATCGCGAAGATTCTCTTCTTCGTCTTCATCGTACTCTTTGCGATCTCGCTCCTCTTCCGCGCCACCGGCGCGGCCGACGACACCATCGATAGGAATCTGTAAAGAAAAAAGCCGCACCTCAATGAGAGGTGCGGCGTGAGTACGTCGATAATTGAAATTGATTACGTAGAATGCTCAGTACCGAGGCACGCCTCGGTACGCAGCATTTCAGGCGTAATCTCCACGCCCTCGATACGCGAGTAGATGCGAGCGAGCTCCTTAAGAAGCTCCTCCCCTTGCCCGTTGACAGCTCCGATCGCCCGTTTGATGAAGGCCGGACGATGCTTACCCTGCGTGTGGGCATAGAGCGCTCCGACGGCGCGGAATTTGCCCTTCTTGGCAACTCCCGCCACCTCACGATCGCTCGCAAATTGCATCCGTGCAACCTCGAACGATTGCGGACCTTCGCTGCGCGCCACCAAGAGCTTCAGCTGAGCCAGCATCCGTTTGTCGGGCACATGGTCAAATACGGTGCCTGTGGCGGGAGCCACTGCGGCGGGCACACCCGCAGCAGTAACACCGTAGTCCGCGAAAGCTTCGCGAACGCGCCGTCCCAGTTCCGCATCCGCCTCCAAGGATTGAAGTGCGGCCACGAACTCTTCACCTGCTGCATGGCAGAGGGTGGAGAGTTTGGCATAGGAGTGCTGGCCCTTAAGCCCACTCGCAGCGTTTTTGATCACCGGCATGGTCTCCTTCTGTAGTGCACAAGTGACGAGCAGTCTTTCCCCCCTGCTCATGAGGTACACGGGTGATTCACTCCACACACGAAGCAGAACGCGCTCCTGAGCGTACGAGGTCCCGAGACGGAAGAAATACGTACGCATCCTAAACGGCTGATTCTGCCGATACGAAACGTAGACATAGCGTTCCATGAGATCCGGGCTGAGGCCGTGGCGCGAAAAGGCAGTCCACAGCCGAAGCACGAGTCCGAGCTCTCGCCGTGCCCCCTTTTCGGGATCAAAGCTCGAGTCCTCCTGCCGACGAGCAAGTTCCTGCTGTGTGGCAAGAAGATGTGCGAACAACGCGTCTGCCGACGCACCAAAGTGTGTGCGGCAAGCCGACGTGATCTCATCAAAATTCTCGAGGCTCGTATTGCGGCGCTGATCAGCGACAGTGACGGCAAAGCACCGACCGCGGCTCTCCTTGATGAGCGGAAGGGAGGGGTTGAAGAAAGTGTCGCTGCGTTCATACGTACCGCAGAGATCGAGATGGAATCCATCCACCCCGTGAGACGACCCTGCTCGCACCGCGCGAAACGCGCGAGGAAACTGTTTAAGGCTCGAGCAGTAGCGAAAGGGAAAGCGCGAAATCAACTGCCGGCTGAATGCCTTCTGACTCTCGATGAGCCAGGCGCGTTCAGGCAGAATGCCCCGCTCCCTCCACACACGTGCCTCAAGACCCCATCCCCCCAGCGTGGCTAGATAAGCCTCCCTGAGGGGAACGAAACGCTCCACGAAGTCGAGGAACCCCTCGACAATCGAGAGCTTCGGAGATTCGTTCATCTCTGTACCCCTTTCAAGGTGCTTGAATACTGAGCAGACTATACATCTATTTTGCAATTTGTAAAGTAGACAGGTTACCTTTTTAATGCTATAAATAGTCCAGACTATAACCACAACATGGAGCGAGGGACCATGACGGACGATATCAAGGAGGGCCGATTGCGGATAGCTCCGCTTCCAGCAACACTTTCCCCTGCCACCGTACTGCGTGTGGCAAACCAGGAAATCTTAGGTTGGGAAGAAGGAGCTCCCATCCAAAGCACGGTAGGAAAGGCGACGCTCGAGGCCTACCTGGCGAGTCTTAAGCGCCTGTGCAATGCCGGGTCAGAAGCTGACGTGCAGGAGGCCATCACCTCCTTTGTCGAGTACTGTGACTCTCTCGGAAGGTCGACATCCACCCCCTACAATCTGCAGGCAGAGATCTTCCGTCGGAAACAGTGGCTCAAGGAGCAGGCCAGCGCTCAGGAGGAATACGAGGAGGAATTTGTCCTCATCGAAAACAGCCTGCGCGAACTGAATGAGAAACTGCGCTTCAGTAAAACCGAAGATCTCGTGCGTGCAGAACGCTCTCATCGCGCACGTCGTGAGGCGGTAAGCCTCATTATTCAGGGCTTCGTCTCCCTCTGCGCTTCCGTGCGAAGTGAACTTCAGCTGCTCGAACAGTATCAGAGGTCACAACAGCTCATCGAAAGCGGTTTGCCGAGAGTGAACCTCGACAGTCTGCCCGCAATGGTCATAGAAACCGTGCATGTTCCTGTGACGGAATTTATTGCCGCAGAGACAGAAGCGTCAGAGAAGCCCGCGGCAGAGCTTACCGGCCTTTCAGAACGGCGGGGCATGATCGCACTCGTTGCGGCAGAATACAATTTCCTCGAAGTTGAAGTGCTGGTATACAGCCTCTTTGATATCTTGGGGATCAAAAACTGCCACATCGACGAAGACAGCCGTAGGGCAATTCGGGGTCCAGGCAAGGTAGTGGGTCATGCCCTGGAATTGTTCCCCGATTTGCAGTGGGAAACTCCCCGCGCCGTATTCATGAAATCCGGATGGACTAATGAGTACGTCATCGAGCGGGAGTACCTCCTCTATCGAGGAACTCCCATGGGTCGCGGCATGGGGGTGTTCCTTCGGAGCGAAAAGCCGCTTCCGTGGGATCGCACCCTGATCTTCACATCTGAGGAGGCTGCGGCCTTCCTCACCAGGGTTCGCAACCCTTAAAAAATAATGGCGCAAGCTCTCACGAGCTTGCGCCATTTTTTAGTTGTGCGGAGAGAACTTAGGACAGCCCCCCGAAGATTGCCATCCTCCACTCTCCCACCTGCTGCTGCACATCAAAGAAAGTTGCTCCCTGATTCTGTTCAGCAGCCGCAGCAAAGAGAATCGCATTGATGATGTGCTCGTCGCGCGCCTCCTGCCGCGTGGGCAGCGGTTTGTAAGTTCCCGCGTTTACGTACAGAACACCCTCTTCAGCCTGAGCGAAAAGGAGGGGTCCAAGATGTCGCGAAATCAGAACATAATCGCGCGTGCCGATACGGACAGCCTTGCCGATCCGGCGAGATGAGCTTGAGTACCGGCTCTTTTCCTTGCGGTCAGAGCCACCCTCCGAATCCTTCTCCGTATCCCTCTCCTTCTTCTCGCGGTCTTTCTTGTAATTGAAGGTGGTATCTACGTCACCCTTGATGTCGGGCACTCCAAACGCACTGTGGAGCTGCCGCACAAAGTCAGCGACTGACTTCTGCACCGGAGTACCGCGAAGGCGTTCCTCTTCTCCGAGGAGCGCCTTGAGCCGCTCAGCCTGACTCGACAAGTACAGGCAGTGGTTTTTCCACTCCTGACTCTTGAGATACCGGGCCGAGAGCCCCGCTCGCGACGTGTCCTGATGCGCGAGGAGCCCCGGAATGAAGACATCACCCGTAAGCTCCCGCATCCCAAACGGGAAAGGCAAGGCGAGATGAAACTGCGCCCCGCTTGCCACCCGCAGACCCGTTGCCGCATCCGTAAACCAGATGCCCTCTCCTGACTGCGAGACATCGACATGAATCTCGATGCCGCTCTCGGAGATGACATTGACGCGCGATGCAAGCGCAGGCGGATACATCTTCTCCTTGCCGATCAGCAACTCAAACATCTGATCGTGCTTGCGCGGGATCCGATACGCCACAGCGTCACGGATCTCTGCAAGCGAAGAGAAGACGGAGTTCTGAATCAGCACCGCCGTAAACGAGCCGCGCTGATTTCGCAGTAGGCCCAATTCCGGAGCATCCTCCGAAAGCGTGCGAATCTGCATCCCCTGATCACGCTCGACATGCGCCGGGATCAGAGGAATGAGCGTGACGTTCCGTTCAGAAGCCGTGCGGGTGAGAACAAAGAATCCCGTTGAGGGATCCCCTTGCTCATAGCACAGTTCATTGAGCGCCAAGGCGGCGAACCGCCCGATGCGCTTCTGAGCTGCACCCCCATACTGACCAGACGGATTCTTTTTGCTGTCAGCGAGTGACGGGCCAATATGGACAAAACGATCCATATCATCCGCCGTAAAGCCCCGCCCGCGGTCCACCACCAAAAGTGAGACGGTGTCCGGCGAAAGAGGGTGGGTTCGTTCGAGAGAGATCTCAACGCGACCCGTACCCGGCACCCACTCGGATCCCGGGAAACAAGCACAGACGCCGTTGCGAATGATCTCCCAGAGCGATGCGCCGTGATCTGCATAGAGATCCGACGCCAGGTTCTCAAGCAGGTGCTGCGCGGTAATCCGAAGACTAAGCGCACCCCCGCGGCTCCTCATCATGGTCGACATACTTTCTTCTCCTTCATTTCTTCTTCGACCCGAAGAGGCCGAGGACGAGACCGAGATTTTCCGTTGATCCGGCAGGTGTCAGCTGCCTGTGACGAAGCTCCTTGAGCTGGTGAAAATTAATGCCCAGCTTGCCGACGAGCGCATTCACCGCGGAACAAAAATTCAGCTTCGCGTCGTCGGGGATGTGACTGAGATCATCTACCCCATTCTCAAGAATCCGGCCCGTCGAAGTGATGACGGCAATGCACGAATCGAACACCTTTCTACTGTGCTCAATGCGTACAGCCGATACGCCATCCTCAGCAGCCACTGCAGCAGAAGATGTCCTACTCGGCCGCGGTAACGCGGCGGATGGCTGTACCCCACGCGCCGGCTTTGCTGCCGACACCTGAGGTGGAGCAGCAAGCACCGAGAGAACACCCGCCAGGCGAACAGCCCACAACTTGGACGGATCGGCAACGAATGTCTCAAACCGCCTGCGCCCGCCTCCGAAATGGAGATGAGGTTCAAGCAGATGATAGTTACCCGGGGCAATCTGACACAAGGCGCTCACTGCCTGGGCACGTGTTGTAATCCCCGGCAGTTTGTCCTCCTTGTCCCAGAGCGCACGCTTTACGGCTCTGACGAGCACTTCGTCCATGTTAAGACCCGTGAGAGTCTCAAGCTTGACCTTGTGCTGAATCAGGAATTTGTCGGTGGCACGGTTGTAGCGGATCTTGCGAATGCTGTCCATCAAAAAGCCTACGGCCTTCAGTTGGAGTTCGCGTTCTGTGGGATCCTCCATAAACCAAGCCTGGAGTTCCAGCCCCATCTGGGAGCTGAACTTTCCTTCGCGATTCTTGGCGGCCATGAATTCCTCCTTGATGTAGAGAACCATGTGTCTGGATATAAAATAACACTATTTTGTATTATGTCAATCTTTACCAGATTGCATTAGCGTGGCCATAATGTTATGCAGATCTCCTCCACCTTATGGAGCTCCTTGCGAAAACTGTCGACAGATGCTTTTCTTAACGCAGAAGGAGGGCCCTCCCATGGACACCGCGTGCAGTGCGAAGCCGCTCGGGCTTCCCGGCTATGACGGTCCGTTCTATCCGGACAGTCTTCCTCGTCTTGCTGCCGCATACGCGGCGCTTCCGCTCCTCTCAATTTCCACACTTGCGGCGCTCGCAAACTCCCTCGCACCCGATCTACAGGGAGAGGTCTACGATGGTCTCATAAGCCTGGACGAGCGTTTCTGGAGCAGTGCAGTAGTATTTGATCTCGATCACGAGCGCATCGCTCTTCTGTTCCCACAGCATCGCGATCTCGCGCATGGCACAGCGAGCGTCGAAGTGTATGCGGACGGTGAGCCATCGGACGAACTCATGACCTGGCTTTTAAATGCTCTCTCTGAAGCACTCGAGAATGAGTGGCAGAGTCGCCGCCAGCACAGCCGCCGGTGGAGAACCCCGCGATCCCAGCCCTTTATATAGGTGTAGCTAAAACCGCCATCGATGAGATGGCGGTTTTTCTATTTGCTTTTCTTCTTGCGATCTTTGCGGATCTGGGCGTGCTGAACTCTTCCCTCCATGCGCGGGGGCCGCGTCATATGAAGATCTTTGCTCACAAACTTGAAATTCTTTTTCATACGAGACGTCACTACTATACCCATAGTATACTTGAGATTCATATGAACCCCTCACCCGTACAGCGCACAACGTGGATCCTCTCCGGTCTCGTGCTTTTGCTTATCGGAGCCCTCTCGTATGGAGGTTACCGCTACTACGAACTCAGAAAGCACTCCCTGGAAATGAAAGCGATCCTTGAAGGGAGAATCGCAGAACTCGAAGGAAATCTCGGCATGGTGAGCGAAGAGAACCGCTCACTCTCCGAGGCCCTGTATTCCGAACAACAGAAGAACGCACTGTTTGAGGAGGAAATCAAAGAGCTCGCTGGCACTGTCGATGTACTCGACAGGCTTGCCAAAACCGACCCGGAGCTCCTGCAGAAGTACTCGAAGGTATACTTCCTCAATGAACACTACATTCCCTCCAACTTGCGGAAGATCGACCAGGAATTTGTCTACAAGCAAAACGAGGAGGAATATATTCACTCCAAGGTTTACGCCGATCTCAAGCGTCTCATCAACGATGCACGTGAAGACGGTATTGAGCTTTCCGTCATCTCTGCGTACCGCTCCTTTGATGAACAGGCGCAGCTTAAAGGCACTTACAGCGTCACCTACGGCAACGGCGCTAATACATTCTCAGCCGACCAAGGCTACTCGGAGCATCAACTCGGCACAACCGTCGATTTCACCACAAAAGCACTTGGTACGGGCTTCTCAGCCTTTGAAGGCAGCGATGCCTATACATGGCTTACAGAAAATGCCTACAAGTACGGCTTCGTCCTCTCCTACCCCAAAGGAAACGCTTACTACGTCTTTGAACCGTGGCATTGGCGCTATGTGGGCGAAGAGCTCGCCCGAAAACTTAACCGCGACAAGAAATACTTCTACGACCTCGACCAGCGCGAGATCGACCAATACTTGATTGAATTGTTTGATTAAAAGAACAGCTCCCGCAAATGCGGAAGCTGTGTATGTTATGAAATCGTCCGGATAGGGATGTTCCGGAAGGACGGCGGTTCAAACTGCACTGGGTTTGTGCCGTCGCGGTCACAAGCTAAGATCAGCTTGCCCTCTGCGCGCTTCCTCACCATCCAGTCAAGCTCTCTCAGACCCTCCAGAAGTGCCTCTGGTGGAGTGCAATCGAGCTTTCGAGCAAGATCGAGCATCCAGGCATCATCCACAGTGATTACAATCTCCGTCCACTTAGCCATGAGCAGAACCTCCTGAGATTACGAGCTCCCCACAGCATACAGCGGCAGAGAAAAAGCGCCAGGTGTTGCCACCTGGCGCGAGTATCCTCTTGCAAGACGATACTGAGGACTTAGGCTCGTTGTCTGCGGCACCGGACCGCCATAAGCCCCGCCGCGCCGAAGCCCAGAAGCGCAAGCGAGAGCGGTTCAGGAATGTCCGTCCGTGTGTCCGGGCCAAGAATGCAACCGAACACGGAACCCGTCGCCGGCGTCTGGTTCGAGAGACAATTCCCGAACGACGCATTGTGCGCATAGACAGGATTGCTCGGGCCGCCATTCACGCCATCCTTAGCGTACATGTCGACCCAGGTAGGCGCACGATCGCTCACAATCGAGAAATCGAACTCCGTGGGGTCATTCGAGGTATCGAACTTGATACCGTAGAGCGGCCCCGGAATACCGGGATTCGAATTTCCCTGGCTCCCAAAAGTGTTGAGCTCATGCGGCGTGGTCGTACCCGGAAAGATGTTACTCTCGGTGAACGTGAGCGACACACCGATAATGATATGAGAGAGCGCCTTGATATCGCCCTCCCAGTCATAGTCGTAGTGCCAGAGGTTATCAGGAGTCTGATAGACCTCCCACGAGAGCGAGGCGCCACCATTTGCCCATTGCTCTGTGGCAACCATCCCCCCACCGGGCCCGCTATTGATGCTCCCGATGAGCGCCGCAGATGCCGGAAGCGCAAAAAGCGCCGCCGCACCCGCCAGCATGCTCAGCCACTTGTTCATGTTCCTCTCCTTCGTCTCCTGTGAAATGAGATACCCCGAGACTGTTATAACGATCTCGTTCTAGTGCGAGACCTCCACGATCAAGTCTAGGTAAGGAGCAATGAAATTCAGATTAAAAATAAATGAAAACACCGCACGCACGTGCAGTGTTTTCATGTACAAAAAGAAATTCTTTTACTTCGCCTTGCCCATGATGCGGAACATTTTGGTGCCGCACTTAACGCACGTCCCCTGCATGGCGCGGCGACCGCCCTTCATTTTTACTTCCTTGGGGCTTTTCATTTCGCGCTTGGCGCGGCACTTAACACAATACGCTGTAGTTGTGGCCATTTGCTCTATTGAGAGATGAATAAACGATATGCCCCTATTCTAGGGGCATATCGGAAAGAAACAAATGGGACTCTCCCCAGGAGTTAAAATTCGCCTATTTTTACGCCGGCGATAAGCGCCAGTGAGTGGGCCCAGGCAAGCGGAGTGTGGTCATTCGGGCGGCCATTTTGGTAGAGCTCAGGAAGATAGCCTTCCGGAGTCATCGTGGCAATCCCACGCTTAAACCACTCCCGTGCTTCCTCGTACTCGCGGCGATCAGCATAGATGATGGCAAGCCAGAAGAAGCCCATCGTCCACTCGCCGGAAATGCCGTTGTGGGAGCGATAGTAATTATCGCCCCAATAGCGATTGAGACCGTGACTCTGAACCAACTTCTCCTTAACGCGCGCAAGAATCACGTCGGCAACTGCGCGAGGAACCATCTTATAGGGCCAGAGGAGCGAGAGCTGAGCCATGTCGACATCGCGTGACGGAGACTCGTTCGGAAGAATAGCCTGCATAGTCTCCTCGCCAGCCTGAATGAGGTACTCGGGAACGACAGCAAGATTCATCCGTGCCAGTTCCCGCAGCCCGGCCACGGCCGCACCGAGGGAGGAGGTGTGGAGATCGAGATTCTCCTCCCACATGCCGTTATCAGGCTTCCTGAAATAGCGTACGGCGGCAAGATAGTGCACCAAGAGCTGGAGCATGGCGCGATCCTCGTTGTCACGGATCACCCGGACACCGCGGCGCTCAGCTCGCGCAACGGCAAACAGAAAGAGGCCGATGGCATCTACCTGATGGTGACCCCAGTCATCGGTCACCTCACACAATGCGTTGGCATCATACTTCGCATGAATAAAATCTTTCCCCGTGCGGGGTTTTTCGCACAAGGCATGCTCTATCTTCGTTCGGGAAGTGCGCAGAATATCAAAGACGACCTGAAGGCCGCGCGCGAATTCCGTTACCTCATCGAGATAGTAATACGCGTAAGAGGCATAGACCTGATCGCGGATCCACACCGCTTTATAATCTTCCCCCGAAGCAGCCAAGAACGCGCCGTTCTTGTGACGGAGCTTTTCGAGCCCACGACGCAGGAGCACGAACGTACTGTGTTCCTTCGTGCGCAGCGGCAAAAATATGGAATAGAGGGCGCTTTTTAATTTTTCGGTCATAGGAATGCAAAAAGCCTCTCTCGAGGCCATTTCTAATATAATAGCATACCTAAAATGAATTGTCAATGAGCCTCTACGAACCTCTCCCCTGTACCGCTCGGAAACGCCTCATTTCCGTGCCATAATCGTTGCAATGAAATCTCTCACGGAGGTACGAGCCTTCATCATGCGCAATCGCGCGCACTGGCCCTCAGCTGCCTTTGCGCTTGGCTTTATATGGGACAGCCTTACGCTCACGCGCGTCGATATGCTCTACGACAATATCGTGCTGACCTTTTACCTCACGATTGCCGCTCTTGGCATCGTCGCCTTCCACAGCCATGCCGCAGGGCGTTTGCGCGGAGCACTCCTTGAAAGACTCGCTCCCTGGCTTCCGCTCATTATCCAGTTCGCATTCGGAGGACTCTTCAGCGGCTACGTGATTTACTACTCACGGAGCGGAACACTCGTCGGCAGCTGGCCCTTCCTCGTATTCCTCCTCGCACTTTTTATAGGAAACGAGCTTTTCAAGAAGCGTTATCAGCTTCTTGTCTTCCAGTTCTCCATTCTTTTTATAGCGTTCTTCTCCTACACCATCTTTTCCATCCCCGTACTCGTACGATCCATTGGAACCTCTGTCTTTCTTGTAAGCGGGCTCGTAAGCATTATCCTCACCGCCCTCATTATTTCGCTTGTATATAAAATTGCCCCCGCGCGGATACTGGAAGTACGTCTTCCGCTTATCTACTCGATTGCCGGCCTCTATATCTTCTTCAATCTTGCGTACTTCACCAACATCATCCCGCCGATCCCGCTTGCCCTTAAAGACCTGGCCATTGCGCACTCCATAGTAAAAGATGTACAGGGTTACCAGATCACGTACGAACGACCACCCTGGTACCGTTTCTTTGACGAGACCAGCCGAACCTATCATCTGACACGCGGTGAGAGTATCTTTGCCTACAGCTCTGTCTTTGCGCCGACACGCCTCGATACCACCATCCTTCATCGGTGGTCTTACTACGATGAAGCACGAGAACGGTGGGTCGTTGCAAGCGACATACCCTTCTCCATCACCGGAGGACGCGATGGCGGCTACCGCGGCTACTCCCAAAAATATGCCGTGTTTCCGGGGCGTTGGCGCGTGGAGGTGGTCACAAAGACCGGACAGCTCCTCGGGAGACGAACCTTCACTATTATCGCTGCAGAAAGCCTCCCCACACTCACAACAGACACCCGCTGAAACCTGCCGTTTTTAGACCACAAAGGCTTTTGACAATTCCTTCATACATGGTATGATGGCTTTATTCAAATCCGGACTAAAGGAGAAACGGGGTCGGGTTTATCTCTCGGGTTTCGAGTTTGAAGTTAGTTATAGTTCGCACAAAGTAATGGAAACAGGTTCGATCGCTCGCTTGACCGATCGTGGATTTGGCTTCATCGCTCGCGAGAATGGTGAGAAGGATATCTTCTTCCACGCAAACGAGCTCCAGAATGTCCAGTTCAACGATCTCCGCGAGGGTGACCGCGTTACGTTCGAGATTGCTGACGGCCCGAAAGGTCCGAACGCAAAGAACGTCAACCGCGCGTAACACAGACAAAACTGCCGGCAGAAATGCCGGCAGTTTTGCTTTTATGGAGAGCATTTTATACTACACGCATATGATTCCTCACCATTTAGACACACTGCTTAAAAACGGACAGGAGGTCGACAAGTTATTTGCTCCCCGCAAAGCCGTGCTCGCGCGATTCCCTCTTCTCTTTACCCTGCTGGTGACCTTTGGACTTACCGCGACCATTTACGGTTTTGAAAAGCTCGTCGATCGCGTCGCTTACCTTAATGACCATCCGTTCGTACTGTTCCTTATGGGCCTTGCCATTCTCACGTTTACCGGCTCCCTCTACAAGCGCCTCGGCCGCGTTACGTAATTATCCAGCTTCACGGTACATAAATTGTCACCGTGGTAGAGTCGTACGAGGTGAACCCAGGCAGCACAGGAGCACCGTATGGCCACCGCACCACGAAGCTTTCGCGTACGCGCCACACCCTCCCCTCGGGAAATTAAGAGCAGAGACGATGTGGAGCTCGCTCTCCTGAAGATCGCTGATACACTCAGCCGTATACAGAAAATTGAAATTGAGGCTGCCGAGAAGGCCCGGAAACGCGAAGAGCAGATGCATGCTCGAACGCTGCGACTCCGCATGCGCGCACTCACGTGGGCACGCCTCATCAAGTCCTACGCCGATGCACACCGAGGAGAGCTCACCGAGAATGAGGCCCGGAAGTCCGAGACATTTGACCACGGCACCCTTAAGTGGCGTGGAGCTACCAGTGTCGTCCTCACAAAGTCTGACCGTGAAGTAATCGCGTCTCTTAAAAAGCTGGGCCTGCGAAAGCACTTCATCCGAACGACTGAAGAGGTGGACAGAGAAGCACTCCTTAAGAGCGAGAATCGCGCCTTGGTCAGCAAAATCCCGGAGGTCAAAATCGAGACGCGGGAACTCTTCTACATCGAACCCGATCTCATTCGGGAACGGTTCAAATACGACCCCCGCCGCGGTGCAAACCCCTGGGCCGTGGAACAGCGTGAAGAGAAAAAGAGAATGTGAACTCACGAGAGCACTGTATAGCTGCAGTGCTCTCGTTATCGTGTTCATCTCACATTCATAAATCTAATGCTACAACCGAGTAAGTTTGCCGGGGATTGAGTAGTACCTACTAGCGTAAGGAGAGGCATGTGGCAACAGAAGATGCGTGGGGACTACTGCAAGAACCGCACCTCGCGGTCTCGCAGTGGAGTAATCTTCCATGGGGTCAGCAGGTAGGTATTGCGGGGATCATCATTTTCACGATCCTTGAAGCACGTGTTGTCTATCACCAGGCAGCGACGATCAAAGAGAGAAGGAGCGCCACCGCGCTGAGCATACCGTGCTTTTCCTACCTGTTCTTTCACAATACCGTAGCCATTACCTACGGCTGGTATCAGGACCTCGACTCACTCGTCCTCAATGGGTTAGTGCTCATGCATCCCTATGCGACTCTGCTGTGGAACACATTCCGCATTAAAGAATGGTTTGTTGCAGACCGCCTATGGATGCTGGGAGGGGCAGGCATGATGGCATCACTATTGGTATTTCCACGCCACAATGCCCTGCTCTTCTTTATCTTCTCGCTCGGCTCACTTTTTGCCCTCACACTTCAGCTGAGCGAGCTCTTGAAGCGACGTTTGGTTTCCACCAAATCCAAAGGGGTGCTGCGACGAAGAGTATTCGTATGCTTCGTGCTCCAGAATGGCGCATGGTTCATGTATGCACAGGCCGTCCGTGACTGGCCGCTGATGACACTTTCCGTACTCGGGGGGAGCATCTCACTATGCATAGTTCTCCTCCTCGTCATGGAGCGTTACAAGGAAACGGACTGAGGAAAATGGCTGAGGGTTCGCGCTGTATGCGCGAACCTTTTTGTTGCTATCCCTCAATAGCAACGGAGCGCCTCTCGGCGCTCCGTAGACAAGAAGCTCCATGATCGGGAGAACCTTACATCACGAGGTTAAGGATGACGAGGAGGAGAACTGCACCAATCACCGCCGTGGCAAAACTTATCAATGTCGTCGGCCGGTCCGCGCCGGGAGCGCCGCCCCACCCCATCCGATCGGCAATAAAGCCTCCGAGGAATGCTCCAATGATGCCCACTACCACATTTGAGAGGAGTCCCATCGTATCGTCCGTGCCCACAATAAGACTTGCTATCCAACCCGCTAATCCACCAAAGATGATCCACAAAAGAATGTTCATAGACAGCACAAACTGTTAGCTCATAAGAAGCTCCCTATTCCCCCACCTCCTGCGGCTTGCCATCCACCTCAACGTCCTTGGCAAGATTTGCCATCAGATTCTCAAGAAGCCGCAACGCATCCGCACTCTGCCCCCTGAGCGCCGCCTCAAGCTCGTCGAACGAGCCCTGAAGATTCTGCCACTCCTCGCTTGACTGACGATCAGCATCACGGTACGCCTCCATAAGACGTGTCTCGGTTTGACTGAGCTGAGCGGCAGCTGCTCCATAATTCCCCTCATCCCGAAGATTCGCCCGCGCCGCCTCAAGCTCCTGCGAAGCCTCCGATCGTGCACTTTGCAGTGTACTCGTCGCTGTAGAGGTACCGCGCTCATCCAGCCTATCAGCTGGCGCTGCCCCCGTGCGGCTAACGCCATATGCAGAGATTGCAAACAAGAGCGCTACCACCGAGAACACGAGTGAAAGCCACGCGACAGAGCGGGCCCTTGTCACAGTACTGTTCTCATACATAGGGAAGTAGAATTTAACTCCTGATAAACACTACGCGAGATTGTAGGTGTCGACCACATTGTGCATTCGCTCCTTGAGCGCGCTCGCCTCGAAGTAAAGATCTTCAAGCTCTTCATCCCTCGATTCGCTGCGCTCCTGCGCCAGCGAGAGTTCAGCCAAGAGCTCATCAATCTGAGCGTCGATACTTTCAATCGTACCGGCGATGTCATTAGGCGTTGTCTTTCGCATGAGTCTCATAGATGCCGCATATTAAGGTTTATAAATGCTCCCTATCTCGACCCCGCTTGCACGCTCACGGAGCGCACAGAACGTTTACTTCCATAGAAGCCTCAAGAAAGTGAAAAAGAGTGTCTGCCGTACTGCATACGCCCTGCGCTGCACCAGCAATCGTTTTCATAAATTTCATTGTAGGCAGGTGGAGTGAAGAGCCCGTGAATAAATGCAGAGAGTGTGTAATAGAAAATTGTTTTGGGAATCTGTATAGCGGATAAAGCAAGAACAGAAAACAATAAAACAAACGAAGCGATCGCGAGATCGCTTCGTTTGTTGTGCTTCACATTCTGGCATCACGCCAGATTTCCCATTGCCTTGCTGATGTCTGCAGGAGAACGGTACGTTCCGTCAGGGAGCCCTTCAAGGGTATCGAGTATATCCGCTGAGGCACCAGTTTCACGAGCATGCCGCAGAAGATCTTCTTTGTCGGCAGGAAAGTCCATGCCGGCGAGAGCCCGCTCTACATCAGCAGGGCTTGCTATGTTGCTAGCCATAGAGGGAACAATATTAATGAATAATGAGCGCAGTGGGTCGTGGGAGGAGAGGCGCCTCAAAGACAGGCTTCCCTTCTCGGGACCGCTCCACTGATTACTGTATAGAAGAGACCATGAATGAGCAGTGAAAGCACAAGAAAACAGCAGGACTGAGTCCTGCTGTTTTCTTTTAGAGCTTAAGCGAACCTAGAGTTCGCGAATGCTGTACTCCTTAAACCACAGATCCATGTAGTCCGTACGAATGCCTCCCATGGCCTTCGATGAAATCACCGGACCGTGAGTACTCCCGTTATCCACGACCTCCGCAGCAAGTGTCCAGCTGCCCGTACCGGAAAGATCCGTGTAGACGCGGATACGAACTGACCCATCAGCGAGATCCGTGACTACACTCTTAAGGCCAACCCACTTCTCCTCAGGAATGAGATTCGGATTAGTGCTCCGATTGTACGCTCCCGAGATAACTTTCTTTGAGGCAAGGGTGTAGTAGGTGCCGTTCAGTTTCTTTTTGACAATCACGGAACCATCGACGCGAAGGCCTGTGTAGTAGAGATTGTTGCCGTCCTTATAGCGGTTGAAGAAGAGGAAGCCGTTGTGCTCCGCACGCAGCGGGCTATCGCTCAGATTGTATTTTCGGATGTTGAAGTAGGCTTTCTGTTCGACATTCTTGAAGGTTGATTTAGTGAGCAGACGGAAGATGTTCTGCGGGTGATAGCCATTGTCCGTGTCCCGAGGATTAGAGGCTGCGTAAAGCTCCCGCCACCTATCGGAACTTGGAAGCGATCCCTGATTGGTCTTTCCGATACCATTTTCAACCTTAAAGTAAGCACCCGAGTTAAGCCACCACTGAGAACTCCCCGATGCAGAGGCCGATGAGGATTCCTCTAGAGAGAGCGCAGAAGAAAGTCCGTAGAGAACCGAGGAGAGAACAGGCAGCGGATCCGGAGACGGCGTCCCCTCACTTCGCGTGAGCAGCCGGTAATTATCGAAGGAAACATCCATAAAGTCAGCGTAGATACCAGCGCGGCCGCGGCCGGTGATCACGCCGCCCGTACCCGATCCCGTGTCAGTCTTTTCAGCGAGCAGCTTCCAGCCGCTCTGTGACTTATCGCCGTACATACGTACGGTCACCGAGCCATTACTATTCGTTATCGTTTCAATGGCAAGTCGAATGGGCGCATTCTCAGGCAGAAGCGTCGGATTACTGCTTGCGCTATAAGAACCTGTGAAGTACGGAACTTCTGCGAGGGTGTAGTAGGTTCCGTTCACACGTTTCTTAAGGGAGATCTTGCCGTCCATGCGCAGACTTCCGTAGTAGAAGTTGCGGCTGTCTTTATAGCGAGCGATGAGATCAATGCCATCCCAGCTGTGGCGATTCTTTGAATTCTCAAGGTTGTGATCCGCAATCGTCACCGTAACCTCCTGCCGCACGTTCTCCCAGGTGTCCTTTGTCAGGAGCTGAAAAAGATTTTGCGGATGCTTTCCTGTATCGGACGTGACCGGGGCAAGAGAAGCATATGACTTGTAGTAGGAGTCGGTTGACGGCACGTCGCCCTGAATGGTTGTGCCCACCCCATTGCCCTGTATCAGCTTGCCGCCTGAGAGCACCCAAAAGTACGGACTTGAACTCTCCGAAGGCGTATTGGTCTCATGCACGGTACCTGCAGTTGAGAACGAGTGCTCAAACGCCACCGAACTGAAGAGCGCCTCATCAGCACGCACCACTCCGGCACGAATGTCAGCAAGAACTCCGATTCCCCCGTAAGAAATAAAAACGACCGCGAGCACAGTGAGGCTGCGAACTATCGTGCGAAATAAGGATTTAAGAATCATTAGTCAAAATTTAAGGTGTGTAACAGTTGCCGTAGCCCTGAGCGTTTTCCCGACAACAGGAACGAGCATATCCAATTCACGAAAACTTCACAACGAAAATTAGTGAGGAAATTTCATGAAGGAGACCTGAAGCACATAGCTTGGTGCGTTTTGACAGTAAAAGATTCCTGTCGCGAACTGTAGAAGGATCTTCCTATTCACTCCCCTTTCACCACCCCTTAGGTACCGTCGATCTTACGGGAGGAAATGGTCCACAACCACCCGCACACGGAGCTTCGCACTGACAACTCTATTAACCGCATGCACAGGAGACCCCCTGCTACACATGAAATAGGCTCATACGGCGCGGCACTTGTAAGAGTGCTCATCGTTGCGATAGGCGCCCTCTTATTCCTCTCACCCGAACCCGCGCAAGCGGAAAATCTCGTACTCAATGGATCTTTTGAAACAGAGAGCGCCTCCGGAACGCCGCAGAACTTTATCAAAGGGCGCTGGGGAACCAACACAACGGTATTTACCTACCCCGCGCAGGGCGTAAGCGGGAGAGGTGCCTCGATAGAAATGACAAGCAGAACGACAGGCGATGCCAAATGGGCGTTTCCGCGAATTTCCGCTGAACCCGGCGCCACCTATCGCTACAGCGATTTTTATAAAGCATCTACCCCCACCTACGTCACCGTTGAATTCAAAAAATCCGACGGCACCCTGCTCTATCTGGATCTGCTTCAGCCGCCGGCACAAAGCAGTTTTACCCAGCTCGAATCAACATTCACCGTACCGGCGCAGGTCACAGAATTTACGGTCTTCCATCTGATTAACAGCGTCGGAAATCTCACGGTTGATAACATCTCCGTCGAGAAGATGAGCGCTCCACCGTCGCCTCCACCGCCGCCCTCCTCAAGCAACCTCGTTCCCAATCCTTCAGTTGAGATCGCTGACGCGTCAGGAACCAACCCGCAGAGCTGGAGCCGCGGCCGCTGGGGAACCAACACGGCAGTGTTCACCTACCCTTCGCCGGGTATCGACGGAGCCCGTGCAGCCAAGGTTACTCTCTCTAACTATGTAAGCGGAGATGCCAAATGGTTCTTTAACCGCGTTACTCCCACAGCAGGCAAAACGTATTCCTTCAGCAACGCCTACCGGAGTACGGTGACAAGCTACGTCACCGCTGAACTTACACATAGTAATGGATCCAAAACGTACATGGACCTCGCCGTACTCAATCCTACGGGGGGTTCGTGGGAGACCTTCTCGGGGACTATCTCCGTCCCTCTGAACGCCACAGCCCTTACGGTATTTCATCTCATAAAGAGCAACGGGTCGCTTGAAATCGACAACTACCGGCTGCGGCAAAATGCCACAACCTTCAACCAGGCATATTTTACGCTCACCTTCGACGATGGCCGCCGCTCAACGTATGACGTCGGGCTCCCCATCGTTGAAGCCGCAGGTTACAAAAGCACGCACTTCATCATCAGTCGTCGTATGAATCCGCAGTTCCCGGGATACATCCAGCCCGATGAAGTCCGTGATCTGGACGCGCGCGGACATGAGGTGGGCGCGCACACAAGAACCCACGCAAACCTCCCGACGCTCACGCGCGCGCAGATGGAAAGCGAGATCACCGGATCTAAGGCTGATCTCGACGCACTCGGCGTGAGACCTGTGGTGTCATTTGCCTATCCGTATGGAGCGTACAACGAGACCGTCATAGATGTCGTGGCAGACAGCGGATTTACTTCGGCACGAACCACGCAAGGCGGCAGCAACCCTCCGTCGCAGAATCCCTACATACTGCGACGAGTCGCCGGTGACAATGCAACCCTCGCAAGTCTCAAGGCAGAAATAGACGCTGCCATCGCCCAGAAGTCGTGGCTCGTCTTCGCCTTTCACGACATAACCGCAACGCCAGGCTCCTATAACACCGCACCCGATACCCTGCGCGGCGTCGTTGATTACCTCAAACAAAAAGGCGCTGCCGTGATCACGATGCGAGAAGGAGCAGAACTCCTCGAAGGGCCGTAAACGGTTGCACGCTTATGAGAAACCTAGATATATGAAAATCCATGCGAACACGAACGCAGAAAAAGAGACGAGTGGCAGTAGTGGGCCTCGGTTATGTCGGCTGGCCGCTCGCACTCCTTGCACGGAAAAAAGGCTATGAGGTAACCGGTATAGATATAAGCGCAGAAAAAATTGCTGAACGCGCTGCAGAAGCGAAGAAACATCGTATTGATCTCTCACAATCTTTTGAACCCATAAGAGAAAGTGACGTCGTGGTTGTGTGCGTACCCACTCCCGTCCACGAAAATCACGAACCTGACCTCGATCCCCTGCGTGCCGCAAGCGAGAGCATCGCTCCTCATCTTAAGCGCGGCACCCTTCTCCTCATTGAGTCAACGGTGAACCCTGGCGTCTGTGAAGAAATTGTTCTGCCTCTCATCACAAAAGGATCAGGCCTCAAAGCCGAGGACATCTACTTCGCTCACTGCCCAGAGCGTATCAATCCGGGAGACCCTGAGTGGCACGTGGGAAATATCCCCCGTGTGGTTGGTGCGCTTAATGCCGGAAGTCTGCGAAAGGCGATCGCCTTCTACGAATCGATCTTGAGTGGAGGAGTTATGCCGCTTACGAGCCTCAAAGAAGCAGAGGCTGTAAAGATGGTGGAAAACTCATTCCGCGATATCAATATCGCCTTTGTAAACGAACTCGCCATGTCATTCTCCAAACTCGGCATCGACGTCATGAACGTCATTAAAGGAGCTTCAACAAAACCCTTCAGCTTTATGGCGCACTATCCGGGCTGCGGCGTGGGGGGTCACTGCATACCGGTTGACCCGTACTACCTCATCACCTACGCAAAGCAAAACGGCTTCACACACCGATTTCTTGCCATGGCCCGCGACGTCAATAACAAGATGCCCCAGTTCACCGTAGAGCGATTGCTCGAAGTATTCGAAGAAAAAGGCGTGCGACCCGAAAGCGCCCGCGTCGCTGTACTCGGCATTGCCTACAAACCCAATATCGACGATTACCGCGAAAGCCCGGCACTTGTCATCAACGACCTACTGCAGAAGAAGGGTGTAAAGGTCATCGCGTATGACCCGAACGTGCCGCACCTCTCTGAGGCCAAGAATCTGAAAGAGGCGCTCTCCGGAGCGGACGCGGTGGTAATTGCAACTGCACATGACGGATTTATGAAACTCACTCCAAGCGTGCTGAAAAAGGAAGGAGTGCACATCGTCATCGATGGAAGGAACTGCCTCTCGAAAGAGCGATTTGTCGAAGCCGGCATGACCTACCGAGGTATTGGCCGCTAATTAAACCGCCATGTTTCCCAATGTAACCGCATCATGGATAAGAACGAGCCCGCTTGGAAAAGACACGGCATTCAGAGCTTTTCTTCTGCTCCTCACGGGAGTCATCGTGATTGGCATTGTCTTTGTAAAAGCGGAGACCACCGCGCAATTCTTCGCTGACCCCCTCCTCATCTTCTACACCTTCTTCGTGACGACATTCCAGCTCGCACGCCTCCTCTCCGCCACCTTCTATAAGCCTTCGTATAACCTGGCAGTAAATCCACCCGGCAGGAGCCTTGTGCCCGTAAATGAATACGAGCCCACAGTCTCCTTTGTGATCCCCTGCAAGAATGAAGAGAAAGCCATCGCAAACACCATTACCAAGTGCTTTGAAGCCGAATATCCTGCACACAAGCTTGAGGTCATCGTCATCAACGATGGCAGTACCGACAACACACTCTCTGAGATCATGCGCATGAAGGCCAAATATCCGCGGCTCGTCGTCGTCAACTGGCAGCAGAACCGCGGCAAGCGCCACGGCATGGCCGAAGGCTTCAAACGCGCTACGGGAGAGATCGTCGTCCAACTGGACAGCGACAGCTACATCGAGCCTGCGAGCCTGCGCACGATGATTCTGCCGTTCCGCAATCCTGAGATCGGCGCCGTCTGCGCGCACGCGGATCCCGACAATGCCGAAGACAACCTCATCACCAAGATGCAGGCCGCGTACTACTTTATGTCCTTCCGCATCCTCAAAGCAGCGGAGTCCACGTATCACACCGTCTTCTGCTGCAGCGGCTGCTCGAGCGCTTACCGCAAAGCGGCCGTGCTCCCCATCCTCGATACCTGGCTTAACGAAAAATTCCTGGGCCTTCCCGTAACCTGGGGAGATGACCGCGGGCTCACCAACTGGGTGCTCAAGCGCGGTTACCGCGCGCTCTACAGCGATGAAGCACAGGCATACACGATCGTGCCCGATAACCTGAAGCAGTTCATCAAACAGCAGGTGCGCTGGAAGAAAGGCTGGTTTGTAAATTCGATTTTCGCGAGCAAGTTCGTCATGAAGCGCGAGCCCTTTGTGGCGCTTACATACTTCTTTCCCCTGATGCTCGTTACGTTTGCAACTCCCATCATGGCCACCCGAGCGCTTATCTACACGCCGCTTGTGGAGCGCAGCTTTCCCTCCATTTACTACATTGCCGGCGTCGTACTCATCGGAGCCCTGATGGTGATCTACTACCGGTGGGTGGCGCGCGACAATAAATACTGGCCATACCTCTTCCTCTGGTCACTCATCAACATGGTCATTCTCTCCTTTCTGCTGTTCTACGCACTCTTCACCATACAGAACCGCAAGTGGAGCACGCGTTAACTGAAAACATTCATGGATGCATTCATGCGAAAAGTAAAATGGTTCTTCAGCCTCACGATGGTGGGCGTCTTCGTACTCTTTATCGCGAGCTCTGTCGCAATTGATGACACCCTCTATGCGAATGAAAACATCGTCTTTGCAGAGGCGCAGGCGGCCTGGCATCGTATGAAGTACTCCTTTGTGTCAGCTCCTAACGTACTTGCCGCCGTTGACAACGTGTTCAATGAGCCGGAGACCTACGACAGAAATGCCGGGCCTGCGGCAGCTATCCCTGTGCTTAACTACCACGGCATTCTCCCTTCCTGGGATGGCACCGAAGCAAACATGTCAAAGGATCGCTTTGAGGAGCACATGTTTGCACTGAAAGAGGCGGGGTATCAGACCATTACCCTTGCAGATCTGTATGCTTTCATCCGCGGAGAACACGATGTGCCGCAAAAAGCCGTCCTCATCACGTTTGACGACGGACGCCGCGACAGTATCTACAACGCCGACCCCATCCTGCGCGGCATGGGATACACAGCTGCCATGTTCATTGTCTCCAAGTTCAGCACCGGGGAGAGCGGCGGCGGTTACTATCTTTCAGAGGATGAGCTGCGTCACATCCGGGAATCCGGCGTGTGGGAGCTCGGCGCCCACGCCTATGAAGGCCACGCCGATTCCTTCCCGCTCGACGACGAGGGGCAGGCAGGCAACTTTTACAGCAACAAACTCTGGCTCACTGAAGAGGGACGGCTGGAAACGGATCGTGAATACGTTGATCGCACAGCCTCTGACCTCATCCGCGCAAAAGAACTCCTCGAATCAGCTATAAACGAGGAGGTAACCGGGTTCGCCTTTCCCTTCGGTGAGTTCGGCCAGATAGAGAGCAATGCTCCCCACCTTATGCCGCGCATGATCTCGATAGCGCACAGTATGTACGACATGCTCTTTTATCAGCATGCTCCCGGTGTCTACTTCCGCCAGGTGTATGCTGAACCCAGTACTGACGATACCTCATTTCTCATACGCCGCATCTCGGTAAAAGGCGACTGGACAGCAGAGCGTCTCATGGACACCCTGGAAAAGAGCTCCGCAAAACCGCTTCCCTACAGCGACACGCTCAAAGTGGATCGAGGGTGGATCTCTTCGTGGGGATCGTTTGAAATTGATCCGAGCCGGGGAGGACTCGAACTTGTGGCCCGTGAGGGACAAGCGGGTGCATCGGCGATACTCGACGGCACCGGACATTGGCGCAACTACGAAGTAACAGCACGCGTGGAATCCCCGACACAAAGCGGTGCCTTTATGTGGTTTAGATTCAAAGACGATGATAACAATGCGGCCTGCAACTTCGGAGCCGAATTTGCCCACGTTGAGCAGACCGTGGCCGGAGAGCACCGCGTCATCAACGGTATTCGAGAAAGCGGCCTCATCCCAGAGGAACCCTTCACCATCGGCGTGCGCGTAAACGGCCGCACCGTAGAATGTATGCTCAACGGACGCGTCGTTGCGAGAAGCAGCTTTCTGGATCCCTCCCTCACACGAGGAGGCATCGGGTTCAAAAAGTGGAACCAAACGCCCGGCATGAGTTCGCTTACCATTCGTCAGCTTGAGGTAACCTCGATAACTCATGAAACTCCCCAGGAACCTTAGCCTCCGGACACTGCTTGCCCTTACCGCAATCGTAGCGCTCCTCGCCCTCGTTGCTATCGGAGCATACATATTCATCGTGCCCGCCGCACTCATCTCCTCGAATCTCGCCAGCACCTTTAACGCAAGCGAGCGCACATCACACATCCGCGTCCTTGAGGAGACAACAAAGGCTGAGAGCGGCGAGGACGCCTCATTCTGGCTCAATTCGGGAGGATGGGCGCACATCGAGGGAGACACCATCAAGACGGTAACGGGGAGTATCCCCTCGGTCTCTTATTGGCGTCTTCGGTACCGGATTTCAAATCCTCTCGATACGGATAATGGTTACCATCCGCAGAACGTATTTCGCCTTATCACAACCACTAAAGTCAGGGACTCGGAGGAAACCGTCTACGCGCGAATTCTCGCCGTCAATGAGAGTCAGAGCCCAAACCGCAATGAGTCCAACGGCATACTCCTGATGAGCCGCTTTGTAGACGGGGACAACCTCTACTACGCCGGCATCCGCGTCGACGGATATGCCGTCATAAAACGCAAGCGGGACGGCCGTTATGAAACACTGGCCCTCTCTCCGCTATGGACCTCGCCTGAGGCACCCTATCATCGGTCCCTGCGCCCCAACCTGATCCCCGAAGGTACCTGGATCGGACTTAAACTGACAACGAGAGACCGCGCCGATGGATCAGTGGAGCTCAGCCTCTACATCGATACATCGGGAGTATGGGAGCTTGTGACCTCAGCACGCGACCATGATCCGCTTCCGCAGGAGCCGCTTCAGGCCGGCATCCGCTCTGATTTTATGGACGCAGAATTCAAAAGCTTTACCGTGCGCGAATGGGAGGGAAATGGTCTTACTCCTCCCCTGCCACGTACTGAGATGCCCGCGAACGAACCGGAAGCGTAACCGTAAATGTCGTCCCTTTTCCTTCTTTTGAAACAAACGAGATGGAGCCGCCAAGTGCTTCCACGAACGAGCGGGCAATATAAAGCCCGAGCCCTGTCCCGCCCTCCTCGCGGCGCTTCACATTATGCGCACGGAACATCTTGCTGAACACTTGATCCTGCTCACTCTCGGGGATACCACAGCCTGTATCTTTTACTGAAAGTGTCACCTGACCGTCCTCAGGCGGGGTAATCCTCACATCCACCGATCCTTTTCTGTTGGTGTATTTGACGGCATTGGAGAGCAGATTATCGAGTACGATTTTAAGGAGACGGTCGTCGCTCTGGATTTTCACGGGCTTGGGGGGAAGCTCGAGCCGCACCGCGATATGCTTTTTCGCTGCAAGCGCCTCTACAGCTGCGATACCTTCACGCAAGAGCGCCCCGAGATCAATGGTGTGAACTGCGATATCCAGATTGCCGAGTTCAATCTTTGAAACATTGAGGAGCTCCGTGACCAGATCGATCATGCGGTTTGACGCATTCTTAATGGTCTCCAAATGCTCCCGCACCTCCGTTTTCTCGAGCAGCTGCGAGAAATGCTTGAATACGATCTCAAGATTAAGGGAGATGATGGAGAGCGGTGTCCGGAGCTGGTGAGAGGCAAGCGAGATAAACTCGCTTTTTGCCTCATCGATGCGGCGCTGTTCAGTGATATCGCGAAAGACGCTCACGGCGCCGATGGCCACACCCTTCAGGAGTATAGGCGCGGTGGTGATGCTTGCAGGAAAGCGGCCTCCGTCGCTCCTTCGAATGTAGTAATACGGGCGCCGGATTGAGATACGCCTGCCACGCGGAAGCGAGAGCGCTGTCCTCGTGGGACGTGCAGCACCCACAATGGGATTTCCCGCCTGATCCTCAAGCGGCATGGCGTCCTCAAGCTTCCTGCCTATAAGGTGCTTACGACTTCGAAGTCCCAACAGCTTAAGCGCTTGGCCGTTAACAATAGTGACCCGAAGATCCTTATCAACAGCAATGAGGCCTTCACCCACACTCTCGATGAGCGCCTCCTCCACTGCCTGAATGGCATTGAGCTCATCGATCCTTTTCTGTGCTCCCCGCAGAAGCACATTCACGCCGGCATAGAGACGTGAGAACTCATCGGAGGGCTTTTCCTCAAGCGTCGTAAAATCCCCCCGCGCAGCTTTAGTGAGAATCGTATTAAGCACCTTAAGCCGCCGGCGCACATCATCTTTATACGCCCGTATCGTTTTATCCAATTTTGGAGTGGCTTTCGCCATGAAAGAGGTAGTATAAGAGTACGTCTTAATTCATGAACAGATAATGAATGAGCGTAGCACCGTATACTACTAAATAAATGTTCATGAAGCATTCATCTTTTGCCTGATAGCCTGTGCATACACCCAAGAACCGCGTAATCATTCTGCATTCCTTATCATTATTAGCAATCTTAATCTTCCCCTATGAGAATACTTATTGTCGAAGATGATGAAAAGATGGCGCAATCGTTAAAGCGCAGCCTTGAAATGGAAGGCTATGCCGTGGACTGGATCAACGATGGCGTCAAGGCGGAACAGCGCATTACGCTCTACCAGAATGAATACGACCTCGTCGTCCTCGATCTCATGCTCCCCTCCGTCTCCGGCCTTGATATCTGCCGCAGTATACGAGCCAAGAATATTTCCGTCCCCATTCTCATTCTGACCGCCCGCGATATGATCGAGGATAAGGTGACGCTTCTGGAGTCGGGTGCTGACGACTATCTCGTGAAGCCCTTCTCGCTCGAAGAACTCACCGCCCGCATCAAAGCGCTCCTGCGCCGCCCCGCAGAGGCCATTCCTATCGTGGTGCGCATCGGCAACCTCCAACTCGATACCAAAACGCGCCGCGTCTATCTGGGCAAGCGCCAGCTGCAGCTCACCGCAAAGGAGTATGCGCTTCTTGAGTACCTCATGCGGCACCCGGATCAGGTGCTCGACCGTGAGCAAATCTCGGAGCACCTCTGGGGCTTTGAGTTCGACTCCTTCAGCAACGTCGTTGACGTGCACATCAAGAACCTGCGCAAGAAGCTCAACGGCCGCCGCAAGGCTGATGTCATTGAGACCGTCCGCGGCATGGGCTACCGCCTTAGAGCAAGCACTGTCTAAGCTCTAAAAAAGAGCCTTGACAGGTATAAATTAACTACGTACAATTTACATGGCTGAGCATGGCGATTACGCCATGCTTTTTCGATCTTAGACAAGACAACCGAGGAAAGGACTACGCTATGCGCATGATCCGACTCATCGCCCTTATCCTTGGGATGGGGGTTCTGGCGTCATCCGCGTCAGGAAAAGTAGAGTGCTGCTTCCGGTACGACGAAGGAGTCGCCAAGTATGGCGGCGTAAAACTTGGACCCGAAGACAGCATCCCTGAGCTATGCGGCTGGATCGCCACCAAGCGAAACCAGCCTGCTCTGCGACAGGAAGCGTGCAGAAAAGTCCAGCTTCCTAACCGAGAGGTTGTGACCACGCTCCCGTACGACGAGCTCACGCGACTGTTCACACCTCGCAGAGACGGCGTCGGCTACGAGGCGGTGACACTGGCACAAGCCACAACACCACGGGCATCGCTCCAAGCTTCCGCTCCACCTCCACCTCCCGCTAAGCCTGATACTCAAGTTGAGGAGCTAAAGCGGGAATTGGCAGATGTCCGAAAAGATAACGAGGGGCAAACGAGGGAGGTCGGGCGGCTGCAAGAGAAACTCGCAAATCTTGAGAGAGAGCGTAATACTCTCCAGGGCCGCCTCGAGGCACGCGAGCGTGCCTCAGGTAGCATCTCCACCTGGTTTGAAAGCTGGAATGTGAGCCAAGACCAACGTTGGTCTCTCTTGTTCGGTATATTACTGGTTCTCCTCATTCTTGCCCTTATCTTATGGTTGGTGTATGTGTTTCGGCAATCCGATAAAAAGGGCGCCGAGGCTTCATCACATCCTCGCGCAGAGCCACAAGCAGATCTAGTTGCGCGGGCCGAAGCAGTCCGGCAGGACAAAGCGGAGCTTGAGCGGTTACGGGGGGTAGAGGCACGTCTCGCAACGGCCACTATTGCGCTCGAAGCGGAAAAGCAAAAAGTAGCAGGTCTCACGGCGCAGGGAGCGGAGGCGCAGAGATTCAAGCAGGAAAAGGAAGAAGCCGAAGCTCGAACTCGCGAAGCAGAGACCAGGCTTCAAGAGGCGAGAGCTCAGGTGATTAAGCTCCAGGACCTCTACTTCAAGGAGCGGGACGAGGTCGTTCCCGCACTCAAGGCGGAAAAGAGTGCTGTCGAAGCCGAACTGGCTGTTGCGCGTGCCGAAATCAAGCGCATGAGTCAGTACGTTCTTGGATGGTCAGAACAGTGTGAGCTTCCCGCTCGTCTCTTCAGCGATGAAGAGAAGGGTTCAAGCATGCTCGAACTATGGCGTACAGATGGACGCTTGCAGCAGTCGCTCGACAAGACCGCTCAGCCGGACATTTGGTGCGTATACCGCCTGGCGGGGAAATTCCCCAACGGGGCAGACAACACCGTGCAGGGCAACTTGGATGGAAGTCTCGATTGCGCCCTTGTCCTGCAAGCCCTGCGGACCAGCCCCGACCTTCGCCAAGAGGTCGAGCAAAAATTGGGACGTACCTTCAAACCTGTTTCCTCAGTCTAAGTGTGGACCTTCGCGCTCGCCTTCACCAGCGAGCGCTTTTCTTTTGCTACGTACCTGCCTGCACAGGCAGGGCATGTTACGTAGCAAAAACTCACTATGATATATCATAGTGAGTTTCGCATTCTAATGGATTCTTATAGAGCAACTATTTAACGATGATCTCTGAGATAATGACTGGATCCCGTGGAAGATCCCTCCCATCGGTCTCGCTCTGCCCTATGGCATCGACGACTTCCATGCCGGAGATCACACGACCGAAGACAGGATGACTGCTCCCCATCGGCGGCTTGTCGAAATCGAGCCCGGTGTTATCCACGAGATTGATGAAAAACTGGCTGCCACCGGAGTTGGGACGACCCGTATTTGCCATTGAGATCGTGCCGCGGACATTTGAGAGCCCCGCCACAAATTCGTCCTGAATCGTATACCCTGGTCCTCCCGTGCCGTAGCTCATGACGTCATCTCCTTTAGAGTTCGGATCACCTCCCTGAATCATGAACCCTTCGATGACGCGGTGGAACTTAGTGCCGTTGAAATAGCCCTCCTTTGCAAGCTTCACGAAGTTGCCTGCCGTGATGGGCATGGTATCCATGAAAAGCTCGAGTTCGATCTCACCTTTATTAGTCTTAAAAACGACGTGGGGATTCCCTGCTCCTGATTCCATATAGTTATCTGTGTTAGTGGCAGTGCCAAAGATAGCCTGAGGCGAGGGGAAACGCGTCTCTTCACCACCGCGACTCATGATAAAAAGCCCCCCAAGTGCTATGACGACAATGCCTGCAATAATACCCGCTGTTTTAATGCCCATATGTTAACGTTACGCAGGTCAGAATAGCACACTCCGCCTGGTTGATGGCAATCCGCCGCTTTCGTATACTCCCCGTATGGCATTTCTAAAAGAATACCCCTTGACCCTGTTTCAGGAATTTAAAGCTTTTGCCGTTAAAGGCAACGTCATCGATCTGGCAGTCGGTGTTATCGTCGGTGCCGCCTTCGGCAAGATTGTAAATTCTCTGGTAAACGACGTCATTACGCCCTGGCTTGCGCTCATCACCGGAACCGTCGATTTCTCCGATAAGATTCTCACGCTCCGTGACGCCACAGAAACCACCGCAGCCGTGACGGTAAAGTACGGACTCTTCATCAACACCGTCCTTGAATTCTTTATCGTCGGCTTCGCTGTCTTCCTTCTGGTAAAGCAGGTCAATCGCTGGAAGCGCAAAGATCCCGCTCCGGAACCCACAACCCGCGAGTGTCCGTTCTGCTACTCCGTGATCAGCAAAAAGGCGACAAAGTGCCCTCAGTGCACCTCGTCCGTCGCTGCTATTGAATAGATACTCTATTTCTGGGAGGCTTGTGCTTTAAGCTTCCCATTCTCTGCCGCCCAGCCAATCATGTTGGCTATAAGCTGGAAGAGCGTTCCCACACCAGCTGCTGCCACTACGAAGATCGGAAACCACGCAAGCGGAGTGAGATAGTAGAAGAAGGTGACGACAAGCGCAGCCCAGACACCAAAGCACCACGGACAGGCCAAGAGCTCCGACATCGTGCGAAGCGGCCCCCCACCCGGCTGATGAGGCTCAAGGTAGGTAATGCCCTGCTCGCTGTAGACTTCCTCATAACGGACAAAGAGATCGCGTACGAAACGCGTAATCTTGTCGTAGACAAAGAGCCGCGTGAGACGGAACGTCGCAAGTGCAATCAAGAATGCATCAAACGGTGGGATGGCAGTGGGGAGCGTACCGTTTACACGATAGAGCACCCACATGAGCCCCAGAAAGAATGCCGCAAACAACAGCGAGTAAATAAAATTCCACAGGTTCTGATCGTCAGTTTTTTCCCGCATAGAAAGATGATTATGCTATACTCCTATTACACCATATCTCACTTTGGCTGTCATGAACCCCATCTTGCACGATACACTCCCCCTTCCCTTTCCCGCTGATCCCTCCACCATCATCTGGGGCGTGTACGGCCTTGTTCTGGCCGTCTTTCTTCTCATTACTCTAGTCCTCCTCTATCACTGGATCCGTTACGCCGAGAAACGGAGTGTGTTTATGGTGTGCCTTACTGTCTACACCGCGGGCTCTTCGTTTCTCATTGCTCTCTTTACGATCAGCGCCTTTATGCTTACCGCTGCGGTATGAAACTGCCCCTCGAAGAACATGAAGTAGTACTGCTCACCTTCCGCAAGCATTGGATCATCCTTCTGCTTGAGCTTCTGCCGCTTGCCATACTCTTTGTCCTTCCCTTCGCTCTGTATTACTTGTTCCAGGTGACGGGGATCCCCTTTGGCCCCACTGAGACAGTCAGGCTTGAAATACCGAGCACTCACCTCTTCTTCGCGGGAGCAGCATGGTCCCTCATTATATGGATGCGAGTTGCGACGACCGTTACGCACTACTATCTGGATGCCTGGGTAATAACTTCAGACCACCTCATCGATATCGAGCAGAAAAATTTCTTCCACCGGCAGACCACGATCCTGCGCCTCGACAGAATCCAGGACACGACCGTGGAGACACCGGGCATACTCCCTACTCTCCTTCACTTCGGCAACATCCACGTGCAGACAGCCGGCAAAGAACGCGAATTTGTGATGCGCGGTATCGCTAACCCCAAGTATGTGCGCGAAGTAATCCTGCACCAGCAGGACCTGCTCTACCACAACAACGCTCCCGTCCCCGACCCACAGATCACCCGCGAGTTTCAAGCATAAAGCCCTGGGTGAAATCCTTCAGAGATTCTTTAAGCGTATACATCCCTACGCTCGTGCGCACAATTCGATAGGCAAGCGCCGGCACGCCAAGCACAGCTCCAAGCTCGTGCGCAATGGAACGCATGTAAGTGCCGCTTGAAGCCTCGATCTCAAGGGTTGCCACATCGTAGAGATTGTCATAACGGCTCCCCAGGTACTCCCGCCAGCAGCGGCGGATATCCTCCTGCCGAAAATCCCCTGTGAGCTTCATAAGCGACCGGTCAATGTACTCAAACAGATCTGCACCCGAGACCGTCTCGCTGTGGCGCAGGACACTTCCATAAATAGTCACCGAATGGGTGGGAATAGCGATCTCAGAGAGCCTCCCCTCGCGCGCCCACTGAAAGAGGGGCTTGCCCCCTACCGGCTTTGAAGAGTACGGCGGGTAGGGCTGGTCGTAGGTTCGCGGAAGTTGTACCACGGCATCCATCAAGGGCACCATCGCGATGCGCTTATCGCTCACCTCCGTAAGTTTTCCTGCGATATCGTAGGTGTCCGTCCCCCAGCCAAAGAGCACATCGAGCTGATACGTCTTCCTGAGTCCCAGATACATCTCCTTGCGCTTCCCCTCCTCCCCCACGAGCACGAGGAGCACCCCTTCCGCGAGCGGATCGAGCCGGCCGGCGTAGGTAAGGGTCTCTCCCCTGAGTTCCGGGATAGCCTCCTGCAGGCGCAAGATGCAGGACAGCGGAGTCTCCCCCTTCTGCTTATAGACGTTTAAGACCGTCGGGTGTGCCTGTGAAGCCATGGAGTGAGCTTTGCCGGAGTAAACCGAATTCTGCTACAATTCCCTGTACTATATGGCTGAAAACCAAAAAAATAAACTCTCAACCGAACCCTATAAAGGGGTTCGCGATTTTTATCCCGAGGACATGTTCGTCCAGAATTTCATCACAAACACGATGCGCGAAGCCGCGGAGAGCTTCGGCTACGTGGAGTACAACGCCTCGGTACTTGAACCTTCGGAGATTTACGAGGCTAAATCGGGAGAAGAAATCGTCAACGAGCAGACCTACACCTTCATCGACCGTGGCGATCGCTCCGTCACGCTGAGGCCAGAGATGACACCGACCGTGGCCCGCATGGTGGCGGGACGCCGCAAAGAGCTCGCCTTCCCCGTACGCTGGTACTCGATTCCCAACCTCTTCCGCTACGAGCGCCCTCAGCGCGGCCGCCTGCGGGAGCACTGGCAGCTCAACTGCGATCTGTTCGGCGTTACCGATCCTGCAGGTGATGCAGAGGTCATTGCGCTTGCGGCACACGTCCTCACGCACTTCGGCGCAGATAATTCGATGTTTGAGATACGGGTAAACCACCGCAACCTCCTCGACACCCTCTTTCGCGACGTACTTGAACTATCAGAGACTGCGACCTACCAGCTCTCAAAGCTCATCGACCGCAAAGACAAAATGGCTTCCGAAGCCTTTGCGGAAGAGGCCCAGGGTATCATCGGGGAGAAGAGCGAGAGCCTTGTGCGACTCCTCTCCGCAAGCGATTTAGGCGGTTTCCTCGCCATCTCAGAAGAGCTCAAGCAAAGCACGGGAGCCGCAGAGCTTAAGAGCGTCCTTGAGCATCTTAAAGCAAACGGCATTACTAATGTCTCGTTCTCGCCGACCCTGGTCCGGGGGTTTGACTACTACACCGGCACCGTCTTTGAGATATTCGACACCTCGCCTGAGAACAACCGCTCCATAACCGGAGGCGGCCGTTACGACGGGCTCGTTGACCTCTTCGGCGTAGAACCGGTTCCCGCCGTAGGGTTTGGCATGGGCGATGTCACCGTGCGGGATTTTCTCTCCGGGCACAATCTCACTCCTGCATACACTTCACCGGTAGATGTATACCTCGTCTCTATAAGCCCTGAGATGCTGCCGCACAGCGAAGGACTCGCACGTTACCTGCGGGAGAAAGGCCTTTCAGTTGCTGTGGACCTCAGCGGCAGAAAAGTGGGCGATCAGATAAAGACCGCCGACAAACAGGGCGCACCCTTCGTAATCGTTGTGGGCGACGAAGAAGTCGCATCTGGGACCTTCAAGCTCAAACACTTGGGCACCGGCGAGGAAAAAGCTGTGTCCCGAGACCAGATCGCCGATACCGTCTTCTCGTTCATCGGCTAGTTCACCTGTTCACAATCTTCAACCGCATGCGCAAGATAGTCTTTGACATTGAAACCAAAAACACGTTCTACGACGTAGGAAAGTCTGACCCGGCGCTCCTCGACATCTCACTCGTGGGCGTCTATGACTACGCCACTGACTCCTACAGCTCATATCTTGAGAAGGATTTCCCAAAATTATGGCCTTTGATAGAAAGCGCCGACATGCTCATCGGCTACAATTCCGATCACTTCGATATCCCGCTCCTCAACAAGTACTACCCGGGAAATCTCAATTCCATAAAGAGCCTCGATATTCTCAAAGAGATCAAAAAAGCGACCGGCAAGCGGTACCGGCTCGACTCCGTCGCCGCGGGTACGCTGGGCACCAGAAAGAGCGGCAGCGGCCTCCAGGCAATCCAATGGTGGAAGCAGGGGGAGATCGCCAAGCTTCGCAAGTATTGTCTTGATGACGTGAAGATAACCAAACAACTCTACGACTACGTCCGCGAAAACAACATGCTGAAGTACCGCGACCTCGGCACAATACGCGAGATCAAAATCGACGCGAGCGCCTGGGAAAAGGACAGCGGCTCCTCGATCACCCACACTCTCCCCTTTTAAGGACTACCAGGACGGATTTCCACATCAAACTCTTTCCCTGCTGGAGGAATGTTTCATATATGGAACAATTGAGTAATGAAACGACGCAAGAGTGACCTATCCAAGAATAACCATATACAAACACTTGATCTGCTTTATACAGCAGCAGGCACATTGCGGGGGCGCGAAGCTGTCAAAGCTTTTTTGAGAGATCTTCTTACCGAAAGCGAACGAATCATGATGGGAAGAAGAATCTGGATAGCGCGCCTCCTTCTCAAAGGAGAGCGACCCACCACAATAGCTGCCGAACTTAATGTGGGACGCTCAACTATCTGGCGCGTTGAACAATGGCTCCACGACCATTGTCCAGGTTACGAACAAGCAATTGAAGGATTGGAGAAAGAAATGGATAAACGAGCTCTACAGAAAGAGCGGTCTTCTAATCCATTTTCATATGCAGCTTTGAAGCACAGGTACCCTTTGCATTTCTTATTCTTTCCCGAGCCAAAACCCAAGAAGAAATATCGTTCTTAGAGCACAGAATTAGAAGCAGGGATATGTTTCATATATGAAACATATGGAGACATGCGTGATTGAAGCCTAAATTAATTTAGAGCAGTAAGAAAACAATTCCGGCAAGGAGGATGCGGTATACCACAAAGACAAGGAGCGTGTGGTTACGAAGGAATTTGAGCAGATAGTGGATCGCCGCGAGACCGACAATGAACGCGGCAAGGGCGCTTACAAAAATAGATGCACCCATTGAGCTGAGCACCCCTTCACCGCTGAGCTCAAAGAATTTTTTAAGACCTGAACCGAGAAGAATAGGCAGAGAGAGCAGGAAGCCAAATCGTGCGGCTTCCTCGCGAGAGAGTCCCAGGAAAAGCCCGCCTGAGATTGTAGCTCCCGAGCGCGACATACCGGGAATAAGCGCAAGACACTGGAAAAGACCGATCACCAGGCCTCGCATCGGACTTACCTCGCGACGCTCGCCCCCGGCCTCATAACGCGTGGCAGCGTATTCCGCAGCAAGAAACAAGAGCGAGCCTACAATAAGCATCCAGGCAACCAGATCCGCGCTTCGGAAGATTGTCTCCATGTAATCCTCAAGCACAAGCCCTGCAATGACAGCAGGAATGGTTCCCAAGGTAAGAGCGAGTAAAAAACGGTTGTTGGCTTTTACTGCGGGAGAAGTTATAGGACTCACAATTCCATTGTATTTAATTGGAACATGTAGACGGTTCGCGAAGAAAGATCCGAGCGCATGACCGACCTCAAGAAGATCACGTCTAAAATAAATGAGTACAGCAAGCGCAGTGGCGAGTTGAAGCACCGCATCAATAGCCAAACCGTGCTCTGACGTAATGCCAAAGAACTCTCGGGCCAAAATAAGGTGCCCTGTTGAGGAGATGGGGAGAAACTCGGTGATTCCCTGGACCACGCCAAGGGTAAGTGCGTCAAGAAAATCCATGGGCTCGCCGCGATTAAACTTGTGCTAAGATACTAGCACATCAACTTTATAATCTGTATTTCGTATGGAGCATAAGCTTTCAATCCCTATCGCCATCGTTCTTGCCGGAGTTCTCATCTCAGGGGCTCTCCTCATAACTCGAGACAGTACGTCTACAGTCGTTGAGGCTGAGAATGGGCAAACGGCAAGTGTTGCTCTTGCTCCTATCTCTGAGGAAGACCACATTCTTGGCAATCCTCGCGCCGATGTCGTTATTGTTGAGTACTCCGATACCGAGTGCCCCTACTGCAAACGCTTCCACACCACCATGCACGAAGTCATCGATACCTACGGCCGCGACGGCACTGCCGCATGGGTTTATCGTCACTTCCCCATCGATACACTTCACAAAAAGGCCCGCAAGGAAGCTGAGGCAACGGAATGTGCAGCCGAGATTGGCGGCAACGACGGTTTCTGGAAGTACATCGACCGTATCTACGAGGTGACACCTTCAAACGATGGCCTTGCTGCCACCGAGCTTCCGAAGATCGCAAAAGAAATCGGGCTTGATGAGACTCGCTTCGCCAACTGCCTCGCAAGTGGGAAATACGCTGAAAAAGTGGAAAATCAGTACCAGGACGCTGTGAAGGCCATGGGCCGCGGCACGCCGCACTCTGTCCTCATTGCCCGCGAAAAATTGAGCGAAAGCACGCTCGACATCATCCGCACTGCTTCTCAGGAGCTTCCGCCCCGCACCCTCACGATTTCCGAGGATCAGACAAAGATCGTCATCACCGGCGCACTTCCCTTCGATTTTCTCAAACTCCTCATCGACTCAATAGCAGAGAGCTCCGAATAGCACAGATGAAAACCGCTTCGCTTGTAAGCGAAGCGGTTTTCTTTTTATCGAGGTATACCCACCATATTCTCTTTAAGCATGGCCTGCAGTTCGCAGAAATCTGAGACGTTCGGATCGCACGGCGTATCCCAGAACGAGAGATCAAGAATCTCTTGAGCGACACGCTTGAGTTCCAGAACCAGCGCATCCACCTCTTCCTGCTCGATTATGAAGTGCTCTTTGTGATACTTACCCCGCTGATCAGGCTCGATAAAATCAATCTCACCTGAGACCATCTTGTACTTCGTGTGCTCGTGGAGATTAAGAAGCAACTGGTAAAACACAAGCTGGCGCTTGTAGGAGCCGTTACTCCCCTTGGTCTTTCCCTCGAGAACTGCGCGACTCTGCGGCCGACCCGTCTTATAGTCGACAATGTTTATCTCATTGCCGCCGCCTAGAAATTCAATCTTGTCGAGATCTCCGCGCAAGCGCAGATGCGTCATACCAGGTAAGCCTGCCTGCGCAGGCAGGTCGACAGGTAAAAGCACCGTGAGTTTGTACTCATTCAGAACGTCGCGCCGCCACTTCTCCCTGTACGTGTCGTAGTATCCACGCAGGGCCGTTCTCCCCTTCTTAAGCGCCTCCTCATATTCATAACCAGAGATCGGCTGGCGCTTGAGCGCATCCTCAAAGAGGGTCACGAGCCCCTCCTTCCCAATATCGCGATCCTCGCCCAAGGTGCTTAAGATATCAAAGTACGAACGCAGTGCAGCATGCACCGCAGTTCCATAAATGAGGTGCTTATTCGGCGCCTGCGGCACGCGCAGAAGGTTGCTGTAAAAGTACGTCCACGGCGACTCGAGGTAATTGTTAAGCGCCGTTACCGAAAGACCCTGAGCAATAAAGAGGTCATTGAGGAAGGCCTTGTCCTGGATGTTAAGGCCGTTGCCGTTTCCTGACTTGCGCCGCAGGAGCGCATCTGCCCGCACGCTGTTTTCAAATTCTCCAGTATCGATAACTATGCGGTGCGCATCGTCGATCTCGTCGATGAACTGCGACGGGAGCTGTTCGCCCGTCCCGCGCCCCTCCTTGGCATAGGAGACACAGACACCGTGACGAGCACGGGTGAGCGCTACGTAAAAGAGCCTGCGCTCATCGTCGAGCTTGTGGAGCTTCGTCATATCTGAGGGGAGGGCGGCGCTCACGATGGGCAAATCGAGATACTCTACGTCGCGCTGATTGCCCCACTTGCCATCCACAACGCCGATGACGTAGACATAATCAAACTCAAGACCCTTGGACTTGTGCGCCGTCATGAGCCGCACCGTTTTTCTTACAACCGGCGTAATCTGCTTTTTGATCAAGATATTATGTTCACGCAGAAGCGAGAGATAGGCGATGAGATCCGAGAGCCGATAATCGCGATGGTGCTCCGCCAAAGTCTGCACTTCGTCGTTAAACCCATTGAGCCGTGCGAGCTTGTCCGCCGCCTGAGGCTCAAGCAGCATATAGTTTAAGAACCCTGACTCCTCCAAAAATTGCGAAAAGAATTCTGGAAGCGGAATATTTTCGCCCGCTTGCTTCCAGAGGCTCAGATTCTCATACAGACGGGCGAACTTCTTCGGCTCACTCACTCCGGCCGAGATGAGCAGATCCTCCGATTTAAGGATGGTGTACAGCGGCATCTTGTGATCGCGCGCATAAGCGAAGAGACGATACACGTCGAGCGTATCGAGTTTCAGGAAATCGAGGTGGAGAATCGGGACAAGCCTGCTGTCCTCGCCAAACGCATGCACGGCCTCAAGCAGCAGAACGAGCTTGCGCATATCGGGATCCGCAAGCACGTTCTGATCGGATTCCACAGAAAACGGAATGGCCGTACGTTCGAGCACTCGCACCAAAGGCTCTGCATCCTTGTTGTTGCGATACAGAACGGCAATCTCCTGCGGCTCCACCCCTTCCGCGAGCTTCTCTTCAATCTCCTTTGCCACAAACAAGTATTCACTCTCGGGCTTACTAAATGCGCGAACCTCAATCTTGTGTACTGTCTTTTCGGCATGCGCGCTCCTAAGCGGCACCCGAAGCGCCGGATCGCCCGTCGAACTCTTCGTTATAAGGCTATGCGCCGCGTCGAGCACATGCTGACGTGAGCGGTAGTTCTCTTTAAGGGAAATCGTCACAGCCTCAGGATAAAGACGCTTGAAGTACAGGAAATTCTCAAGCGACGCTCCCTGAAAACGAAAGATGGCCTGCTTCTCGTCTCCCACGATGAACAGGTTGGGGTTGTTGTGATAACTCGCGAGGAGTTCCAGGAGCCTGTTCTGCGCATTGTTAGCGTCCTGATGCTCGTCCGCGAGGATGTACTGGTACTCCTCCTGAAGCTTCAAGAGAAGCTCCGGCGCCTTCTCAAGGGTTCTCACGGTCTCGACGATCATGTCATCGTAGTCATAGAGTCGGCGCGAAAGAAGCGCTTCTTCGTAGCGCGTATAGATTCTGCAGAATTCTTCGTTCTTCTCGATCTGCTTTTCTATATCAGCGTATTTTCCTTTCATCTTGCCTTCGTGAGCTCCTTTTTCGTGATACAGGTCGGGTATGGCGCGAAACGCTTCGCGCTGTGCCACAAGCCGTTTATGGAGCTCCTCAGGCGAGACGTTCTCGCGCTTCAATTCGCTGATCTTGGCGCGAATGGGATTTACATAAAAGAAATTGTCGCCGAAGGGACGAAGCTTTGTGAGCGGTTCTTCGGTGATGATCTCCTTGAGAATGGCAATCTTATCAACATCATTGACGTGACTTGCGCCGATGATCTTCGGAAACTCATCGGGATGGCGCTTGATGATGTCATTACAGAAGCCGTGGAACGTGTAGATCGGCACCCGATAGCCGGCACTCCCTACCACCTCGGTGAGCCGGCGACGCATCGAGGCCGCGCCAGACTCCGTAAACGTAAGCGCCAGAATATTCTCCGGAGCCGTGTCCGTTTTCTTCAGAATATTCGCGATACGCAGGGTAAGAATCTGCGTCTTTCCTGTTCCCGGTCCCGCAATAACCATCACTGGCCCCTCAATGGTATCGACGGCCTTTTTCTGCTCAGGATTGAGATTTTTATAATATTTCGCAAACGCTGGAGAGCCCGCCATAGATAGTGTGAAGTATAGCACTTAGGAACCTTGACAAGGTTTTATTGTAAGGATTTAAAACAATTTTCACTGAAGATTATAGAGATATGCACTTGAATTTCAGGTGAGAGAGGAGTAAAACAGTACTTTGTCGCCGGTTTTATATGGGTTTTACACTAGCTTCAGCACTAGCACTTTTCATTTTGCTCACGCTCTCGAGCATTACCTTTTTTGCCGCACGCCGACTGCGTGTGCCCTACACCGTACTCCTGGTAGCTGTCGGCCTTCTTCTTGTGCCGCTCGCAGCCATGGAGGAATTCTCCTTCCTGAAGACCTTTACGCTTACCCCCGAACTTCTCTTCTATATCTTCCTCCCTACGCTCATCTTTGAATCGGCCTACAACATCTCCATTCGCAGTATGGTCGAGAACAAGTGGGCCATCGGCCTCCTGAGCATCGTGAGCCTCCTCATCTCGTCCCTTTTCGCCGGCGGCGCTTTGTACCTCGTGTTTCAGCTCATGGGACTCGATATTCCTTTCATGCTCCTCCTTCTCTTCGGATCGCTTATCTCGGCCACCGATCCGGTTGCCGTACTCGCGCTCTTTAAAGAATACGGGGCACCACGCCGCCTCACACTTCTTTTTGAAGGCGAGAGTCTCCTCAATGACGGAACCGCTGTCGCGCTCTTTTTAGTACTCGTCACGATTGCCGTCGCAGGTTCCATCGGGGCACCGACGGTGATCGCCGGCATCATCACGTTCTTCTCGATGCTTCTGGGCGGCATGGTCGTCGGCATCATCATGGGAGGTCTCTTCTCAAAATTCATAGAGAAGGCCTCGTCCCACGAGTTCGTGGCGATCAGCCTCATGATCGTGAGCGCACACCTCACGTTTATTCTGACCGACCTTGCGTCGCACCACCTCACCGCCTTCAATGGCGTATTCAAGCTTTCCCCCATCATCGCGACCACCTTTGCCGCCATGGTGATCGGCAATTACGGCCGCTACAAAATATCGCCTAAGGCCAGCGAGTTCGTGGAGAAATTCTGGGGACAGTTCGCCTTTCTTGCGAACTCACTCGTTTTTATCTTGATCGGCCTTCTCTTTGCCGGTCTCCCCTTCCCGCTCGAGGCAATGCTCTTCCCTATCCTCATAGCCGTCGTGATCGTTGCCCTCGGACGGGCGCTCTCGATCTATCCTGTTATCGCCCTCCTCAACCGCCTCAAACTTGAGGAGCACATTCCCCGCTCCTGGCAGCACCTGCTCTCTTGGGGGAGTCTGCGCGGAGCGCTCGCCGTTACCATGGTGCTCCTCATTCCCGATACGCTCCAGTTTGAAGGATGGAACTACGCTTTCACCCCTAAAGAATTTGTCTTAGGACTTACGATTGGCTGTATCTACGCCACGCTCTTTATTAAAGCACCGACGATCGGCCCTCTGATGCGCCGTCTCAAACTCGATGAACTCACGCAGATCGAAGCGGTAGAAGAAGAGCAGGGCAAGGCCATCATTCACTCCAAGGTCATTGAACGCCTGCAGGAATTTAAGGAAAAAGGCTACGTGAGCGGTCAGATCTTTGATTTTCTCTACGACAAGCACAGTCAGGGACTGAAAGAAGCGCATCGACGCTGTCAGGAGCTCACATACGGAAAGCGAGGCGAGGTACTTGCAGACAAAGTTATTCGCATCTACGCCATTGGCGTGGAGAAGTACTACCTCAAGGAGCTGTTCACCTACGGTGAAGTTCCGGAGAAAGTCTTCAAGAAAATCCTCCGCAAGCTCACGCTACAACTTGAAGCTATCGAGGCAGGAAATTTTGATGTCGACCCCTCCTTCTCATGGGATAAGAAGGACGTGTTCGAACGGCTTGCCCAAGTGGCCCGCCGCATCCTCTTCCGCAACCATGCTGTGGAAACAGAGATGGACCGCTACGTCTACTACCGCGCGCAGACTATTATCGCCCGCAAGGTGCTCAAAGAGCTCACGCTCCTTGAGGCTAAGATCCCTGCTGAAGTACTCAATGAGGCGGCGCTTAAACGCGTCAACGCACTCTATAGAGACTTCAAGAAAGGATCAGAGAATAAGATGGAGGCAGTAGCTTCAGAGCGGCCTGAGGAGGTTGCAGAGCTCAATCAAGCACTCGTAACTCGTGGACTTATAAAGACTGAAGAAGCAATCCTCGATGATCTTTTAGAGAAAGAGATGATCACGCCTAAACTCTATATTAGTCTCCAAGAGCAATCTGCGAAGAAGGAACTCCCGCTACCCTAACAGGGAGAGCGACGCGCATTCTCGTTGATGAAAACCGTTGACACTCACCCAGCAGAGGCATAGGATTACTGCTGGCCACGGGGCCATTTTCTGTTCTTCAAATTGATCCGGGGGTACAATGGCAGACCGTTCACCGCTTACACCACGCGAAAAGCAGGACATCGAACGTCTGAAAGACGCTGGAGTACTGGTTGCCATCGATGAGAACCAGTTACGACTGGAGCAGAGCAACCCGAGAAGAATCCTTGTCGCCTGCAGAGACGGCCACCGAATTTGGGACCTGATGAGCTTCCAGTGTGCCATTTACGGGAGTGAGTGCAATCATCCCGTCCTGGAGCATGGCGGCAGCGTCATCCTCGGCGGAGAGCTACCAGAACACCTGCGATGCAAGAAATGGCGGGGAGCTTCTTTTCCTCGGGACCAGGTCCTGCTCGCGGACATCGCCGAATCGATGGCGGTTAAGGAGACTCTTATCATCGACAACTACGCTCATTTTCCCTGTGTGTTCTGTCGAATGTGCGAGTTCTCTGTTCTCCAATGCATGGCTCGCCACGCATTGGCGAAGGATCGAATTCGGACGGAACTCGTGCCGCAGGAGATGCAAAGCCAGTCCGGAAAGGTACTCGTCACCTGCCACGTCCACGTGGACTGGTTCGGGCACAAGAAAGGTGACCCGTTCAAGACCTACTTCTTCAACCGCAAGGAATTCTCCAGATGGTTGAAGGAAAACCCGCACGAGCCCACACCGGAAACACAACTGCTGCGAGCAGCTTAAATACCACCCTGATATAACAAACGCCCGCGATCCTCTGGATCCCGGGCGTTCACTTATTTATAACCCTCAGACTTTAAATTCGCGCAATTTCTTTAAGCGGCCACGCGTCATCCCTTACATAGGTGGCGCACAATGAGACCATCTCTCCCTCAAAGCCAAGGGCGGTTTTAAACTCGCGCATCATCTTCTCAACGTCAGCATCATGTTCGTGATCCTCTACGGGATGTCCCGCACAGTTGTAATGCGCAATAAAAGCAACAGCCACCGGTTTGTGCGCCCCGATCAAAAGCTTCAACCACTTGGTGAGAAGCTCACGCTCCGCCTCAAACCCTACGGGAGCACAGACACTGTCCGGTCCGGGGATCGCAATCACATCAACGCCATCCACTCCCAAGTGATCCTTAACCGCTTTATTTAAGTGAACTGAGTCCTGGTGGAGACGCCAATCGGCGCAAAATACTCCCACGGCTATTTTCTTTCCCTCAACTGACATGAAACAACAAATTATATTTTTTAAGAGCCTCTATCATAGCGCATCAAGGTGAAAAGCAAAGAGCCTGTTTGCTATGTAACAAATCTATTTGACGTATTGAAATATACGTGCTACGGTACCTTCAGTTCACCCGTTCCCTAACGAGCACACGTAGCCCACGACATCGAATCAGCAACTCACACTGACGGAGAATACAAATGGCTACTCCAGCATCGCTTCTTTCAGAAGTACTCAAAACTAAGGTCACTGAACTAGGCCTTAGAACGCGCCTCAGCAACTCTCTTGTAAACACTGGTATTAAGACCCTCGAGGATCTCGTCACCAAGACCGAGATGGACCTTATGCGCATACCAGGAGTTTCCCGTCATTCTATCGAAGATGTCAAACATGCATTGAGCAAGATGGGCCTCAGGCTCGGATCAAACATGCTGGACACTCCCATGGACGAGCTTTACGTCGTGTGCACTGAAGGAGACCAACCACTCTATTTCATCTCAGGAATATCAGCGGGCACAGCCTCCTGGAGTAGAGCCCTCACTACAAAAATAGAAGCCATCAAATTATATGAATGGCTCAGAAAAGAGGGGCGTACTGATCACCAGATTCGGCGGGTTATACTTGGCGATCCACTCTCGCTCGATGAAATGAACCTGCTCAGAGCGCAGCAGCTAATTTCAGAGAAGGGATTAACCCCCTCTGATCTCGAATTACTGGAAGCAGCCAACCTGCTTAGAAAGACGAGCTGACCGCTCACCGGAAGAAACCGCCACACCGGCTTTCTGGTGCGGCGGTTTTTCTTTTGGCCATGCTCAATCAAAAATGTTTCCATATATGGAAACATTGAAAATTTTACTTTAGTTAACTAAAGTAAAATTTTTGTTCGATACCACAATCAAAAACACCTCGATTAATCGAGGTGTTTTTGATTCTTAGGTAGCATGTCCCGCCTGCGCAGGCAGATACGTAACAGGTAGCTTCGATGTTAGTAACTGCGGAGTTTTTGGGCCTTCTCGTGGGTGCGGATCTTTTCAAGCGCCTTGGCTTCAATCTGGCGGATGCGTTCGCGCGTCACGCCGAACTCCTTACCCACCTCCTCAAGGGTGTGGTAGATGCCGTCCTCAAGACCATTCCTGAGCGCCAGGATCTTGCGCTCCTTCGGCGAGAGGTCATCGAGTATCTGGCGGATCTGGTCAGCCAAAATGCGGCGGGATGCATCCTGGTCCGGCGATGGGAGTTTCTCATCTTTGATAAAGTCACCGAGCGTCGACTTCTCATCGTCACTGTCGCCCACCGGATTCTCAAGAGAAACGGTGTCCTGATTAATCTTTTCAATGTTGTAGATCTTCTCCACATCCACATTCATCTCCGTTGCAATTTCCTCCGGAAGCGGATCACGTCCCAGGTCCTGCGAGAGACGGCGCACCACCTGTTTGTATTTGGCGATCGTCTCCACCATGTGGACCGGAATGCGGATCGTGCGGGACTGATCTGCAAGCGCACGTGTGATCGCCTGACGGATCCACCACGTCGCGTAGGTCGAGAACTTGAAGCCCTTGGAGTAATCGAACTTATCGACGGCCTTAAAGAGGCCGATGTTCCCCTCCTGGATGAGATCAAGAAGCGTGAGGTCAGGAGAGCGGCCGACATACTTCTTTGCGATCGAGACTACGAGGCGCAGGTTCGCGCGGGCCAGCAGGTTCTTCGCCTCCTCATCCCCTACCGCAATACGCTGAGCGAGGTCACGCTCCTCCTGCGCCACCAAGAGCGGGTACTGACCAATCTCGCGCAGATACATCTGGATAGAGTCATAGGTGGAAGCCGTCTCGCCGCGGCGATACGTCTTCTTCTCACTCACCTCCTCTACGGCGTCATCCAAGAGGCTGCCTCCCTCAAGCACATCAATGCTTGCCGTGTTAAAGCGTTCGTAAAGCTCTTCGAGAAAGACGATGTCCTCCTCAATCGAAGGAAACTCCTTGAGAATCTCATCGTAGGTCACGAAGCCGCGCTCGCGCCCCTTGCGCATCAGCTCCTCTGCCTTTCGATCGATGTCGGCCTGCGTTTGAACAGGACTCTGCTTCTTCGGAGCTTTATCAGCCGCCGTGGGCTTCACCGTTTTGGCGGACTTCTTCGCCGGTGCAGCTTTCTTGACCGCCTTCTTGGGCGATGGTTTTCGTACAGCCGTATGCGAAGTCTTCGCCTTTTTCGGACGCAGAGACACCTTGCGGCGCGGAGCCTTCTGGCGTTTCGTTCGGCTTGTTGTTTTCTTCGATTTTCGTGCCATAGAGTGAAATGAGGTTCGTGCAAAATTAGTAAAAGGTATGCAAAAGTTCTAGGTCTCTCTCTTCTCTGGGCCAGCCCGGGTTCCTAAACGCGCACTGAGTTTCTTACATTCGTTAAGCCAGTGTTCAACATCTGTGGCATCCTTACGCTCCTCGGCCCGCCGCAATTCCTGAAGCGCCGCTAGGTACGCTTCGCGGAGAAATTCCTTTTCAAGATTGAGGAGAAGCTCTTCGACGTCACTTACGAGGGTATGCGACTCATCGTAAAGCATCTCGGCCTCAAATAACACCTTGTTTTCCTCACGTCCAATCTTCTCCATCACCGCCTTAAAATGCTCCTCCCCCATCACTTCTAAAAGACGTTGCTCGATCGAATCTATGTCGAGGGTGCGGGAAGCTTCCGGTTCGCGCTTCTGCCACCAGATGAGCGTGGCCAGCCGCTCCGCAATGGTCTGCCGCCGCGCGTCCTTAAGCGGAGCCGGGGAGGGCGCCTCGCGTGCCTGTGGGCTCGGTACAGCAGCAGGACTCTTATGCCGACGCAGTTCTTCCCAGATAGGCTCTTCATTGATGCGCAATCGCTCAGCCACCTTAGCCACGAAGTGCGCCTGATCGATCTTATTGGGAATCTGCGCAAGGAACGGGACGATGATCTCCCCCACGGAGAGCCGCAAGCGGCGGGCGTCCTTGTGAACCTCACTCAAATAGTCCAGGTAGAAGTCGATGACGTGCTTCGCGCCGCGGACAACAGAGCGCCATGCCTCACTTCCCTTTCGGACGAGATCCGCAGGATCCGCGCCCTGAGGAAGTGCAGCGACTTTCACATCCATACCGCGCCCCAGTGCGAGCGTGATGCCCTTTCCCGCAGAACTGATTCCCGCGCGATCGGCATCAAAAGCCATCACAAGGTTATTGGAGAGCCGCGCCAAGAGCCCTAACTGCTCGGGGGTTAAGGCTGTTCCTGAAGATGCGACCGTGTTTGTATATCCCGCCTGATGGCTGAGCACCACGTCCATCTGCCCCTCTACGAGGATCGAGCAATTGAGCTTACGAATTGTATTCTTCGCGAGCGAGTAGCCATAGAGCACGTGACTCTTGCTAAAGAGCGCGGTCTCCGGAGAGTTGATGTACTTCGCTGCATCCGGTTTGTACTCCGGATTGCTCGCGTGGGGCAGGACCCTCCCCGAATACGCAATCACGCGGCCGGAAGTATCCGAGATGGGAAACATCACACGGCCGCGGAAGCGGTCATAGTATCCGCTCCCCTTCTCTGATTTTTTAATGAGCCCGGCTTTCTCGATCTCGTGCTCCTTGAATCTTTTGGAGACCAAGTGAGCCCTGAGGGTATCCCAACCCGAGGGCGCATAGCCGACCCGCCAGGTGAGAATGGTTTTTCCGTTGAGTCCCCGTTCCTTAACGTAGTCCTGCGCCTCCGGCGTTTTGCGAAAGGTGTCCTCAAAAAAGCGTGTTGCTTCCTCAAGAATGGCGTAAAGACGGTCCCGCTCATCGGCATCCTCACGGCGCATCGGCGTGAGTGCCACGCCGGCGCGCTCAGCGAGAATCTTGAGCGCACCCTTGAAATCCACGCCTTCCATCTTCTCCACAAACGTGAAGATGTCGCCGCCCTGATTCGTCGAGAAGCAGTAGTACATCCCACGATCCGGAGACACGTAAAAGGACGGTGTCCGTTCATTGGCAAAGGGCGACTTCGCCTTGAAGTTCTTTCCGGCCTTCTCGAGCTTCACGTACGACGAGACAACGTCGACGATGCTCAAACGGTCTTTGATTTGTTGCGTGGCCAGGGTGCTCATACAGGCCTCTCGAAAACGAGATTACAGAGGAACTACTGCCGAAGCTTTCGGCTTAGGAAGGAAGCGTCTCAGAATCCCGGGTAACCTCAGGATAGCGGCGCGGCGCTTCCGCACGCTGTACTTCTTGTACCCACCCTGCTTTGGGGCTGTCTGTATAGCCGGTTCCCGCAGGAATCAAACGGCCGATGATAACGTTCTCCTTAAGACCCGAAAGCTCATCCTTGCTTCCGCGGATAGCGGCGTTAATGAGAACTTTCGTGGTGTTTTGGAAGGAGGCAGCTGAAAGGAAACTCTTGCGCGAAAGAGAGACTTCGGTGATGCCGAGGATGAGATTCTCAACCACTGCAGGATCACCGCCCATCTCCTTGATGCGCTCGTTCTCGAGGTGAAGCTCGCGCTCCTCTACCGTATCCCCTGCCGTGAAGGTCGTATCGCCCGGATTCTTCACGCGGCGGCGCGAGAACATCTGCTTGATGATGACTTCGATGTGCTTGCGCGAGATGGAAGCGCCCTGAAGCTCGTAGATGCGGCTGATCTCAGAGATGATGTACTCCTGTGTCTTCTCGCGGCCAGCGTACTTGAAGAGTTCTTCGAGGTCGGCAGAACCGTCGGTGAGGAGCTGGCCCTTCTCCACGGCATCGCCCACTTTGACAAGCGGCATACGGCGGAAGTGTACGGGGTACTCCACGTTCTTCTTGGACTTCCCGGCAGCCTTCTCGCCGCCCTCAGGCAAGATCATAATGATCTTCTCCTGTCCTTCAGTGCGAATCTCTGAGATGGTGCCCGAGACGCGAGCAACCGCAGCGGCATTTTTCGGCGTGCGCTTTTCAAAGATTTCCTCGACGCGAGGAAGACCTGAGGTGATGTCGCCACCCACCGAAGCCGTACCACCGGCATGGAAGGTACGCATCGTGAGCTGGGTTCCCGGCTCGCCGATTGCCTGCGCGGCAACCGTTCCCACGGCCTCGCCCATGTGGACCAAGTCGTTCGTGGTGAGGTCAGCGCCGTAGCACATCTTGCAGATACCGCGCAGCGTCTTGCAGGCCATTGGGGTGCGCACGCTCACCGATTCAACGCCGGCAGCCTCAACGCGCTTTGCGTCGTCACTTGTGAGAATGTGACCCTTCTTAAAGAGCACCTGCCCCTGTGTATCTACGACATCTGCCGTGAGCACGCGGCCACGGATACTCTTTGCAATAGAGACATCCATACCGAAGGCGCTCTTGCGGCCAATGATAGTTCCCTCCTTCGTGCCGCAGTCCTCATCGAGGATGATGGCATCCTGGGCGACGTCAAAGAGTCGGCGTGTGAGATATCCGGCCTTTGCGGTCTGAAGCGCGGTGTCGGCAAGACCCTTACGTGCGCCGTGCGTCGTAATGAAGTACTCGATCGGTGTAAGACCTTCCTTCATGGATGCGATAATCGGGAACTCAATAATTTCACCCGTGGTGGAAGCAATGAGACCCTTCATACCTGCCATCTGGGTGAGGTTACCCATGGAGCCTCGGGCACCGGAGCGTACCATGTCATGAACGGAACCGTTGGGATCAAGAGATGCCGGCATAAGCGCCTCGATGTCGCTCTTAGCTTTCTGCCAGATCTCAATATTGAGGCGGCGCTTCTCTTCCTTAGAGAGCAACCCTTCGTTGTACTGCTCGAGAATCTCGTTTGACTGGCGCTTCGCCTCATCGATCACTGAACGCTTTCCTTCTGGAACACGGATGTCGCTGATAGACCACGTGATACCGGAGTGCGTGGCGTACTGGAAGCCAAACTGCTTTATTTTGTCGATGATGATCGGCAGTCGCTCAAGGCCGTAGACCTTGATGAGGTCGTCGACGAGCGCCATCATGCTCTTGTTTGTGATCTCGTTGTTGATGAACGGGTAGTCCTTCGGAAGAATGCTGTTGAAGAGCAGGCGGCCAACGGAGGTTTCAAAAATCTGCCCGCCGAACTGCGCGTACTTGGGGCTGTCCGTCGGGAGCACCTTGATCTTGGCGCGGAAGCCGACATCGCCGAAGTCGTACGCCGTGATGGCGGCGTTTGGCGTCGGGAAGAACTTGCCTTCGCCCTTGACGCCCTCGATGATCTTCGTCATCCAGTAGCAGCCAAGCACGATGTCGAGCATCTTCGTCGAGACGATAGCGTCGCCGTTGCCCGGCTTCAGCACGTTTCGGTTGGCCGACATAATGCGGCGCGCCTCAAGCTGTGCCTCATCGGAGAGCGGCACGTGAACGGCCATCTGGTCACCGTCGAAGTCTGCGTTAAAGGCAGGACAGACGAGCGGATGGATCTGAATAGCGTTGCCTTCGATGAGGATCGGGCGGAAGGCCTGAATACCCTGGCGATGCAAAGTAGGCGCGCGGTTAAGCATCACGTACTTGCCCTGAATCACCTCTTCAAGGATGGCCCACACCTCGGGGATGCCGTCGTCGATGAGTCTTCCTGCGCCGCGGATGTTGTAGGCGAGCTCCTTCTCAAGAAGCTTCGCGATCACAAACGGACGGAAGAGCTCGAGCGCCATGTGCTTGGGGAGCCCGCACTGGTCAAGTGCGAGTTCAGGACCGATAACGATCACGGAGCGGCCGGAGTAGTCCACGCGCTTACCGAGAAGGTTGGCGCGGAAATAACCCTGCTTGCCCTTGAGGTAATCGGAGAGGGACTTGAGGGGTCGGCGCTGTGCCTGGCTCATCGCGGAGAAAGCAGCATTGCCGTGGCGAATTGAGTTATCGAGGAGTGCATCCACCGCTTCCTGCAAAATGCGCTTCTCGTTGCGGAGAATCACGTCAGGAGCCTTGATCTCAAGGAGTTTCTTCAGGCGGTTGTTGCGGTTGATCACGCGGCGGTAGAGGTCATTGACGTCAGAAGTTGCGTGGCGGCCTCCTTCAAGCGCCACCATCGGACGGAGTGCCGGCGGGATGACCGGAATCGTCGTCATGAACATCCACTCGGGGCGAACGCCGGAGCGGAGCATGGAGCGCAGGAGCGAGAGGCGCTTGTTCACGCGCTCCTTCTCAAGAGCGCCCGCCTTCTCAAGCTGAGCCTCGAGCTGTGCGACGAGCTTCTCGAGGTCGAGATCGCGGAACAGGTTGTAAATAGCCTCAGCACCGATCGATGCCTCAAAGAGAGTACCGTAGCGAACCGAGAACTTGTGGTAGGTCGCCTCGTCGAGTACGCGGCCGGGAACGAGATTCTCGATTTCAGCCTTGGTGCTCCCCAAGAGCTCCTTGAGCTTCTCACGCGCTCCCTCATCCTCGTTGGCTTTGAACTTCGTCTTGTATTCGTTGTCGAGGTCGCGCAGCACCTTCGCCTTCTCCTCCTCCTCTACCCTCGTGATGATGTAGCCGGCAAAGTAGATGACGCGTTCAACATCCGCAGCGGAGACGCCGAGGACGAGGCTGATGCGTGACGGGATGCCGCGCAGGAACCAAATGTGTGAGACGGGGCTCGCAAGCTCGATGTGACCCATGCGCTCGCGGCGCACGATGGAGCGCGTTACTTCAACACCACACTTCTCACAGGTGATGCCGCGGTAACGAATGCCGCGGTACTTACCGCAGTAACACTCGTAGTCCTTCTCGGGACCGAAGATCTTCTCGTCAAAGAGGCCGCTCTTCTCCGCGCGCTGGGTGCGGTAGTTGATGGTCTCAGGCTTCGTAACCTCACCGTAGGACCACTCGCGGATCGTCTCCGGAGACGCGAGCTTTACTGAGATCGACTCGAAGTCATGCGTATCAAGGCGTGCTTTTGGTTGAAAGTTATTCATACGATTGATGGCTTAAGACCGATCTAGGCCTGCTCAGCGTTAGTGGTAAAGGTGGGGTTCGACCGCTCGAGGCGAACATCAAGCGCAAGTCCGCGCAGGTTGGCCAAGAGCACATTAAAGGATGCCGGCGTACCGGGGTGAGTAATCTTCTCGCCTTTGACGATGGCGTCGAAGGCTGCGGAGCGTCCGACGATATCGTCCGACTTGATCGTGAGCATCTCGCGGAGCGTGTAGGCAGCGCCGTAGCCCAAAAGCGCCCACACTTCCATCTCTCCGAAGCGCTGACCGCCGCCCTGCGCCTTTCCTCCGAGTGGCTGCTGGGTGATGAGCGAGTACGGGCCGATGGAGCGCTGGTGGATCTTGTCTTCGACCATGTGGTGAAGCTTCAAGATGTACATGTAGCCCACTGCGATCTCCTGCTCAAACGCCACGCCCGTGCGTCCGTCGTAGAGCTTCATCTTGCCGGACTCATTGAAGCCGGCTTTGACGAGCTCCTCTTTGATCTCCTCTTCGGTTGCGCCTGCAAACGGAGGAACGATGGCCTGGTAGTTAAGCGTATGGGCGGCAAGACCCAAGTGAAGCTCGAGGATCTGTCCCAGGTTCATGCGGGACGGCACGCCCAAGGGAGTCAGGATCACATCGACAGGCTCGCCATCTTCCGTGTACGGCATGTCCTCCACAGGGAGAATGCGGGAAATAACACCCTTATTGCCGTGGCGTCCTGCGAGCTTGTCTCCCACAGAGACGTTGCGAAGCTGTGCCACCGTGACGTGGATGCGCTTGATGATGCCGGACTCGAGGTTGTCGCCCTTCTCGCGGGAGAAGACCTTAACGTCGATGACGCGGCCGCGCTTCCCTCCTTCGAGGCGAAGGGAGGTATCCTTCACGTCCTTTGCCTTCTCGCCGAAGATGGAGCGCAGGAGGCGCTCCTCAGGGGTGAGCTGTGTCTCGCCCTTAGGCGTTACCTTACCGACAAGAATGTCGCCAGGGCCGACTTCAGCGCCCACGCGGACGATGCCGTCGACATCGAGGTTCTTGAGCTTCCCTTCTCCGACGTTTGGAATATCGTGCGTCGTTACTTCAGGGCCGAGCTTCGTGTCGCGGACGTTGACCTCAAACTCCTCGAGGTGAATGCTTGTAAACTTGCTGTTCTTAACGAGGCGCTCAGAGAGAATGATGGCGTCCTCATAGTTGGCTCCTGACCAGGACATGAAGGCGACGCGGACATTCTGTCCGAGTGCGATCTGACCGCGGTCCGTGGTTGAAGTGTCAGCGAGGATGTCGCCCTTCTTCACCTTGGCACCGAGGCTTACCACCGGGCGCTGATGGAAGGCGGACATATCGTTCGTGCGGGAGAAGGTCACGAGCGGATACTCGTGCTCCTTGCCCTTGCTGTCCTTAATAGCGATGCGGGAGGCATCGACGTAAGAGATCGTGCCGTCCTCGCGGGCCAAAATAACGCGGCCGGTGTCGCGCGCTGCGCGCTCTTCAATACCCGTTGCGACAAGCGGTGCCTCAGGGATGATGCACGGCGTTGCCTGCTTCTGCATGTTCGAACCCATGAGCGCGCGGTTGGCGTCGTCATGGTCCACAAACGGAATCATGCTGGTTGCAATAGAGAAGGCCTGGTTCGTGGCGACGTCCATGTACTGCACCTCATTGCGGTGTGCGAGACCCGGCTCGCCCTTGATGCGGACCTCCACCATCTCCTCAACGATCTTGTTGTCCTTGTCGAGCTTTGTGGCGGCGTGCGCAATGTTGTTCTTCTCCTCTTCGTGGGCATTTAAATAGACAACTTCGCCCGTGAGCTTTCCTTTCTCAACCTTGGCGTACGGCGTCTCGATCATGCCGAACTCGTTGAGTTTGGCGTGAGTGGCCAAGTGAAGGATGAGGCCGATGTTCGGGCCTTCCGGAGTGTGAATCGGGCAGAGGCGGCCGTAGTGGGACGGATGCACGTCGCGCACTTCAAAGCCGGCGCGCTCGCGGGTGAGCCCTCCGGGACCGAGCGCTGAGAGCGTGCGGATGTGCTCGAGCTCAGAGAGCACGTTGTGCTGACCCATGAACTGCGAGAGCTGGTTGGTGGTGAAAAATTCTTTGATGGAAGCCTGGAGCGGGCGCGGATTCACGAACTGCACCGGCACCGTGGTCTCCGCGTCGATCGTCGACATGCGGTCCTGGATGTTGCGCTTCATGCGCGACATACCAACACGAACCTTCTGCTGGAGCATTTCGCCCACGAAGCGGACACGGCGAAAACCCAGGTGATCGATGTCATCTGGCTGTGAGCCCGGCGTATTCTGCAGGCGGATGATCTCGTCGAGAATCGTAACAACGTCGTCCAAGGAGAGCGTGCGACGGTCGAGCTCCTTCGGCGTCATCGCTTTATTGAAGCGCTGGTTGAAACGGTAGCGGCCGACGCGTGAGAAATCGTAGCGGTCGGAGCTGAAGATGGACTCCACAAAGTCCTTGGCATTCCCTGCGCTTGCCGGGTCGCCGTCGCGGAGCTTCTTGTGGATCTCGATGTAGGACTCCTCGAGCGTCGTTGCGGGGTCCTTCGCAAAGGATTCCTTTATAACGCGCTCGGCAAACGGATTACCCTTAAGGAGCGAGAGCATCTCGGACTCATTCTTTGCTCCCAGGACACGCAGAAGGCTCGTGATTGGGAATTTGCGCTTGCGGTCGATGCGCACGTAGATGGCGCCATCCGGCTCTGAGTCGATCTCGATCCAGGCGCCGCGCGCCGGAATGATCTTTGCACCGAAGTAGGGGCGTCCTTTCGTCTCTTCCATCGTGAAGAAGACACCCGAGGAACGTGCGAGCTGAGAGACGATCACGCGCTCAACGCCGTTGATGATGAAGGTGCCGTGTGGGGTCTGGAGTGGAAAATCAGCAAGAAAGATTTCCTGCTCCTTCTCCGTTCCCAGAGTCTTGTTCTTGAGTTTGACGATAGCGCGAAGCGGAGCCTCGTAGGTGAGCATGTGGTCCTTCGCGTAGAACTCGTCGTACTTCGCTTCGCCCAATTCCAGGCGCTCGATCGTAAGTTCGAACTTCTTTCCGGAATAGTCCTTTATAGGAGAGAACTCTTTGAAGACTTCCTTGAGACCCTCGGAGAGCAGCCACTTGAAAGAATCAATCTGGGCTTCCACCAGATTTGGGAGATCAGCCAAGGGTTTGCGGTATCGGCTGAAGTACTTTTTCTCGGGAGGCGTTGTAGATTGCATGCGCGCGTTTATAAAAAATTAATTAACAAAACGAAAACACAGAACGACCCCTACCCTCATTTGTTCGGGGCGTCGTTAACCCAAGCTTCTCTATCTATTCAGGAACCCCTGAACACGCTCGTATGTGCACTTAGTAGACTTTTAACCCGCAGAAACGCGGAGTCGTATAGATTATGGAAAGGCCCCCGGAACACAATCGCCTCTGAAAATACGTGGAACCAGTATAGGCGCTAGATACATTCTGTCAAGCCTGTAAAGGGGCCCCTGGGGATAAAAGAGAGATTTGACGCATCTCTATATAACCAGTAGATTCCCTAAAGCAGATTAAAGGAGGGTTCCGTGACAATCAACCCATTAACACTGCCTCAGATTAAGGATCTAGAGGCATGCTTCTTCGAGGCAATGGCCGTTGGCTATGCATCAATAGCTCCAAAGGTGGCCCCTCACCCCACCCTGGAAGGGTGGAAGATCAACACCGTAGAAGGCACGTGGCGCTCCGACATCCTCGTTATTACCGACGAGTGGTGCGATACTGGGGGCCGCACACTCATCAGTTTGCGAAGAGACTCAGGAGAGTCTGTTGCCCTATGGTGCATGCGCTACTGGGGCACGTACAGCAAAAAGGAAGTTCCCTTTCTCAAGCAAGCCGCAAGCCCTGTATGCCGCCTATGGAAAGAGAGAGTTCATTGGAGGTCGTGGACCCACTAAGTTCGAAGGGTTTGACTTCCAGTACCACAATCACCCCCAAGGCGACTTCAGACGCTTTTCCGGATCGGAAATGATACATAGGAACATTGGCGACAATGTCTACGAGGGTGACAAGTGGATGGCCGGAGGCAGCCATCACTACTGGGGTGGCCTGCTGATTGGCTAACCCCCCTACAGAGGTCCTGTTTCGACGGGGCCTCTTTATTTTGTTACGTAGCATGCCCTGCCTGCGCAGGCAGGTACGTAATAAATTATTTACGCTTTTTGAGGCGCTTCGCTGTCTGCTCAGCCTTCCACTTGTCCATCTCGGCGTGGTTCCCTGAGAGGAGCACCTTCGGCACGTGGTACTTCTTCTTTTTATATACCAAGACCTCCGGACGCGTGTAGACATCCGGACTCGCCACGCGGCGTTCCTCTACGGAAGTCTCGTTCCCTAATATTCCGGGAACAAAGCGCACAACAGCATCAATAACCGTTGCTGCCGGCAATTCCCCGCCCGTCAAAACATACGGGCCGACGCTCACAGCCTCTGCTTTAAGAATAGTCTCCACTCGCGCATCAATTCCCTCGTAGTGTCCGGCGATCATAATGATGTCGCTCTTGCTTTCAGCGAGTTCTTTGGCATACGCGGAGTCGAACTGCCGCCCTGCAGGAGAGAAAAAGAGAACGCGTGCTTTTTTCTTTTTGCCTTTCGCTTTCTCCACGGCCTTCAGCACGGAAAGCGGCTCCAAGACCATGCCCGGACCGCCGCCATAGGGACGACGGTCAACCCTAAAGTGTTTGTCTTTAGTAAAGTCCCGCGGGTTATAGAATTTCACGGAGAGCTTCTTGTCCTTCTGCGCACGGCCAAGGATTGAGGACTCGACGTACGGCCGGATACTCTCCGGAAACAATGTGACGATGTGAAAACGGCTGCTCATAACTTTGTAGCGTGTAGCTTATAGCGCCAGTGGAAAAAACACAAAAGTACCGCAGAGCGGTACTTTTGTGTTTACGTATCGAGTTACAAGTTACACGCTACAAGCGTAGGTCCTCCATGGCCTCATCCACGGTCTTTGTTGCAGCGCCATTGTTTCCGCCAGGACCGCGGGAACTGCCCTCGGGCTCATTGATCTTCAGGTTTACGCGGGCATTGTTCTTCATGCCGACGACGCGCAGAAGTGTTCGGATGGCCTTAGCCGTATTACCCTGTCGGCCAATGATCTTGCCCATGTCTTCAGGATGCACATCGAGTGTTAGGAGTACGCCCATCTCATCAACCGTACGGTCGATCTTTACATTCTCCGGGTGGTCAACCAGCTCCTTAACAACGTATTCAAGAAATTTCTTATCGCTATCGTCCATAAAAGTAGTTATGCAAACAACTAGAATCTGCTAAATCGGCAGTGTCCGACACACGTGCACTACTAATTCATCCTACGAAGGAGACCATGAAGCGTCAAGGAAGCCAGGTGAGTAGCAGAACAACTGCGTTTTACAAGGACAAAGGCCGGACCTTCGGTTTCCGAAGGTCCGGCCTTTGTTGTACTTGTTAGACTTAGACGGCTGCCTGAGTTTCCTCCTTTTCTTCTTTTGGAGTCTCTACTGCAGTTTCTTCTGCAGCTGCCTCTGCCGCAGGCTCTTCTGCTGGCGCAGCGGCGGTTGCTTCGGCAGGAGCCTCAACCTTAGGAGGAGATTTGCGCGGAAGGACGTTTACTTTTTTGCCCTCAATAATCTTGTTTGAAACGAGGAGGTTATGGACCGTGTCAGAGACCTGAGCGCCCTTGCCCATCCAGTAAAGGATGCGGTCCTTCTCTACCTGAAAGACGTTGCTGTGGGGGCTGTAGGAACCTACGAGCTCAACGTTCTTGCCGGCCTTGGGAGAAGCGTGAGAATCAACAACAACCACGCGGAATGCCGCTTGGTTCTTTCGTCCGGTTCGCTGTAATCGGATCATCAACATATTGGTGCGAGCATGGTACCAGAGATATCCCGGGGAGTCAAAAGAAAAGGCCCGCCCTCCACGTATCTTCTGAGAAATACGTGGAGGAAGCGGAACCTGAGAAAAAGAACTAAATTACCGACGAGCGATACCCACGAGAGCCGGGTTGAGGACGCCGCCGGTCTCGTTCGCCTGCTCTCCCTCGTCACCGATCTGAGTATCAAGGTTGTGCCAACGGCGCAGACGCTCCCCGTACTCCCATACCTGGACAAGGATGGATACTGCGATTCCGTGGGTAAAGCCGCTCATGCCCTCGAGGTCAGCTTCATGACTAGCCTTCTCCGCAATGTCCTCGAGCTGAGCACCGGCGGCCATCTGCTGCTCCATCAAATGCGCCCAACGAGCAGCGTAGCGGAGAATCGCCAAGCCAGCGTTGTTGTGATTCAAGAACTGCTGCCACTGTGCTGGATACTTTATGGCAAAAGGCTTGAAGCCTTCCGCCGCCGCAGCCGCTGCACGTTCACGATACTCACGCGCTTCGCGCTCCTGGCGAGCTATTGCTTTCTTGCCCTCCGGTGAATTTCGATAAGCTTCGGCACGGCGCTCCCTTTCGGCATGATAGAAAACAACGATGTCCTCCACCTTCGAATCCGCCTCAGCAGTAAGGGTGATGTCGTTGAAAACCCCCTGCACTTGCGTATGCCGCTCGGCGGCATACGACACGAGTTGATGCGCTGCGCTCATGATATGAGCGCCGACGTGAAAGGTAATGGTTTCCATCTGTTGTCCTTCCTTCAGCTAGAGATGGTAAATCCTGTACTGTCTTACAGTATACAGTGAATATATCATTGTGTCAAGTAGCATTTCCTACCCCTGCTTCTGAACTTTTATATTTGCCCCCTCTTCGGATTTAGGTATGGTTGAGGGCAGACTGTTATGTGGAGGGGTTATGAAAGATGCTCTGAAGAAGACGTCAAAGGAGCTGCTGTGGCTTATAGGAGTCCCCATTCCCATCCTGCTCCTCTTGTGGGCGCTGAGATGGCTTAGCTGAAAGGAGATCAATCGTGTCGCTCGTCCTGCTCATCATCTTGATCATCCTTGTGATCGCAGCACTGCCCACCTGGCCCTACAGCTCTCATTGGGGCTACTACCCTTCCGGGGGGCTCGCTCTTGTGCTCATCGTCGCCATCATCCTTCTGCTCATGGGGAAAATATAATTCCCCCAACCCCGCAGGAAACTGCGGGGTTTAACATTCATCAAAAAATCTTTACCCTCTTTTGCTATACTGAAGCTTCATGAGAAAAAAGACTCCCAAGAGGCATTTCCCTGCCGCAGCTGTACAGGGAGGCCCGACCACAGCTGTCCGCGGCATCATCAGCGTCACCATGAAGGGGGCGGGGTTTGTGACGCATGCCGATTTTGCTGAGGACATTTATATTGAAAACGGAAGTCTGGGCACGGCGCTTCACGGAGACACAGTGGAAGTCGAACTGTACTCCCGCATCGAGCGGGGTCGGCGGCTTGGAGCCGTGAGCAAAGTGCTCGAGCGGGCCAAGACGGAATTTGTCGGGACGCTTGAGCGCGGCAATGGTGCCTGGCGCCTCACGCCGGATGATCGGCGCGTCTATACTCCCTTCCTCATAACCGGGAAGATCCCGAAGACAATAGCGCCTAATATGAAAGCCCTCATACGCATGACAGGCTGGAAGGACGCGCGCAGTATTCCTGAAGGAGAGATTGTTACGGTGATCGGCAAGAAAGGCGACCACGACACAGAAATGAAAGCGATCGTCCTTGGAAAAGGATTCGACCTGCAATTTAAGAAAGCGCTTGAGGAGGAAGCGAAGGCCATTGAGAAGAACAAAGAGATCACTCCGGAAGAAATTGCCAAGCGCCGGGATTTCCGCGACGTGATGACCTGCACCATCGACCCCGAAACCGCTAAGGACTTCGACGATGCTATCTCCTTCAAAGACCTGGGGAATGGCACGTATGAGATCGGCGTACACATCGCCGACGTCTCCCACTACGTGCGCCCGGGAAGCGCCATCGACGAAGAAGCCCGTGAGCGCGGAACCTCCATCTATCTCGTGGACCGCACCATTCCCATGCTCCCCGAGGTGCTCAGTAACGACGTCTGCTCGCTTAACCCCGGCGAGAACAAGCTCACCTATGCAGCGGTCCTCACTATAAACGAGCGCGGCGAGGTACTCGAGCGATGGTTTGGAAAGACCGTCATCCACTCCGACAAACGCTTCACGTACGAAGAGGCTCAGAAGACCATTGATACAAAAGAGGGGCCCTTTGCCGCGGAGCTCATAAAACTCAACGAGCTCGCGGGAGCTATCCGAAAAGAGCGTTTTAAAGAGGGCGCCATCGATTTTGACCAGCCGGAGATCCGCTTCAGGCTCGATAAGCACGGCCACCCCCTCGAGGTGATCCGCAAGGAGCGCCTTGAGACGATGCGCCTCATTGAGGAGTATATGCTTCTGGCTAACCGCGAAGTGGCGACGTACGTCTCCGATCTTGCGAAGAAAGATCCCATTCTCAAGACTGCCTTTATCTACCGCATCCACGACACGCCCAATCCCGAGCGCATCGAGGAGCTCAGTATTTTCATCCGGGCGCTCGGCTACGATTTCAAAACCCGCGAAGGGATCGTCACCGCAAAAGATCTCAACAAGCTCTTCCAAGAGCTTAACGGAAAGCCCGAGGAGACACTGATAAAGACGGCGACGATCCGTTCTATGGCGAAGGCCATCTACTCGACTAAAAACATCGGGCACTTCGGCCTCGCCTTCAAGTTCTATACGCACTTCACCTCCCCCATCCGCCGCTACCCGGATGTCATGGTGCACCGCATCTTAAAGCGCCACCTCGACCACGAGCCGCTTTCCCATGAAGAACTCCAAAGCTACGAAGCGCTTGCGCTCCAATCATCGGAGCGGGAAGTCTCTGCGGTAGAAGCAGAGCGCGATTCCATAAAACTCAAGCAGGTCGAGTACATGATGAAGCGCGTCGGCGAGACGTTTGAGGGCGTCATAAGCGGCGTTACCGAATGGGGCATCTACGTCGAAGAGAAGAAGACACTCGCCGAAGGCCTCATCCGCCTCTCCAACATGCGCGACGACTACTACAACCTGGATCGCAAAAACTACGCACTTGTCGGAGAGCGAACGAAACGCCGCTTCCGTTTGGGCGATCCGGTTAAAATTCGTCTCACCGCCGTCTCCCTTGAGGACCGCACCATCGATTGGCAGCTCGTTGAAGCCCGCTAATTGACAGAGACTCCCAAAAAGATTTTGATGCTCTAAACCAGCTCTTTGAGAGGAGGCATAGGTGAACATACTCGAGCAAACTTTCGGCAGGAGAAAGGTGTTCCTGCCTGTCATCCACGTCAGGAATGACTATCAGACCCTCACCAATATTGACCGAGCACGGAAAGCGACTGCCGATGGAGTGTTTTTGATCGATCATGACACTCCCACCTCGGAGAATCTTCTCAAGGTCTATCGGGCAGTACGGCGGAACCATCCTGATTACTGGATCGGTTTGAATTTCCTCCGGGAATCAGCGCTTGAGGCGGTAGAGCTCGTGGGAAGTGATGTGGACGGCCTGTGGACCGATCACGCGGGCTTTGACGAAAGCAAACCAAATCCATCTGCTGAAGCGCAGCGAGTATGGACGTATCTCTGCACTCGTCGAGATACAAAGCAGGTGAAATGTCTCTACTTCGGCGGATTCGCTTTTAAGGGCCGACGCGACGTCCATGACCTCGTGGGAGGAGCACGGCAGATTGCATCCTACGTCGACATCATCACCACAAGTGGTGATGCAACCGGATTCGCTCCACCACTTGAGAAGCTTCGAAGAATCCGCGAGGCTACACTTGCAACGATGCAGCCCATTGCAAACGCTAGCGGTACAAGTATCGCGAATGTTAATTCGCTCATGATCTTCTGCGACTGTTTCCTCGTTGCAAGCTCGATCTGCAGAGATGGAGACGGGTACAACCTCGACGAGCGGAAGACACTCGCGCTCGCCGCCTTCATCCACAACCGTTCCTGACCCTAAAACCGCGCCAGAGGCGCGGTTTCTTTTTGTAAGTAGCCAACAAAACCTCCGTCATATATGCTTGAGGTTAAGCCTTAACGCTATTGTCTATGAATAAACTCTTTGTACTCCTCGGAGTTATAGCCCTCGTCGCTGTGGGTGCTTTTGCCTACTCCACGATGAAGAACGGTACCGTACCTTCTGAAGAGATCGCCTCGTTTGACGAGTGTGTCTCCGCAGGTTACCCCGTGATGGAAAGCTACCCTGCGCAGTGCAAAACGCCTGACGGCGAGACCTTCACACAGGACATCGGCAATGAGATGGAGATGGCGGAAAGAATCCGCATCGACTCTCCCCGCCCGCACATGACCATCAAAAGCCCCGTCGTTATCACCGGAGAAGCCGTAGGCGGATGGTACTTTGAGGCGTCCTTCCCGGTAAAGATCGTCGACGCGGAGGGCAACACGATCGCCGAAGGACCGGCCCAGGCACAGGGCGAATGGATGACGCCGAACTTCGTCCCCTTTGAAGCAACCCTCTCGTTTGCAACCCCTAAGAGCACGACAGGAACCCTGATTCTTCACAACGACAATCCTTCAGGGCTCCCCGAGAACGACGCCGAACTGCGCGTCCCCATCCGCTTTGACGAAAATGCAGAGACCATGGCAGTGAAGGTATTCTTGAGCAATGCAAACGGAAATGATCCGATGCAGGACTGCTCAGCTGTGGAAGCAGTAACGCGCTACATCCCCCAGATCGAGGGTGTTGCACGCGCAGCGCTCACCGAGCTCATCAAGGGTCCTACACAGGAAGAACAGAATCGAGGATACCGTTCCTCACTTCCACTAAACGCTGGCATTGAGATCCAAGATCTCAGAATTGAAAACGGAACTGCGTATGTAGATTTCAGCGGTGACCTAGAGGAAGGTGTGGCAGGCTCCTGCCGCGTCCAGAATATTCGCGCGCAGATAGAGAGCACACTCAAACAATTCCCCACCGTTACCAAAGTGGTGATCTCTGTCGACGGTCGCACAGAGGATATCCTCCAGCCATAAATTAAGAATCTTCATTGATTCTTAATTCTCTACATGAAATAACTAAGAAGGATCCAGGTGCCCTTCTCGGGAGGACTTGCAATGAAGTTGAATCTTCGGAAGATCTCGGGGCAAACTATCGTCGATATTAGTTACTATGGCATGGCAGCTGCGGGAATAGTCTTGATCGGCGGTTTTCTGTATCTCAGCAATGATTATAAACCTGAGGCATGGCACTTGTGGGCTGGAATAGGTCTATTCGGAGTGATGTCCGCAATGGGATTTTCCGTAGCGGTGGGAAGAAACCGCCAACAGCAAGAAATTGCATCCCAGCTTCCCCGGCCATTAAAGCACCTCGCAGGAGAGCCCATCCCACGATCTTTTCTGACCAAAGGTCTCATAGCACATGCTGTTCTTATAGTCGTATGTATTGTCGTTGGAGTTTGGACAGCACTGTAACAACTACCTTCGGGAATCCCCGGAGGTAGTTCCTTTTTAAATAAAGAATTTGTTATTTTGCCACTGCCACAGCCTCTTCAAATCGCACTGAGAGAATCTTGGAGATACCATCCCCTCCCATGGTGACGCCGTAGAGAATCTGCGCGCGGCTCATCGTCTCACGGTTGTGCGTTATCAAAATGAGCTGCGAGTACTTCGCGAGGTTTTCAATCATATCGCCGTAACGGCGTGAGTTCGCCTCATCAAGTGCCGCATCAGTCTCATCGAGAATCAAAAAGGGCGGCGGATTCACCTGCGACATCGCAAAGAGAAGCGCGATTGAGGTGAGCGCGCGCTCGCCGCCGGAGAGCATCACTAAGCCCTTGATACGCTTGTGCGGAAGCGATATGGCAATATCGATTCCCTCCTCTGCCGGCTCCTCACCCTCCTCAGACAGTTCGCCTAAGGCGTCTTCGGACTCCGTGCGGCGTCGCACCTCCTCCTTTACCAGAGAGAGCGATGCCGTGCCGCCTCCGAACATGACCGCAAAGAAAGTCTGAAATTCTTTGTTGATCTTTGTAATGCCGTCCTTGAACTGATGATCGAGCTTCACCTCAAGTTCCATGATGAGTTCTTTAAGCGATGCCGCGGACTTCTCCAAATCCTCGATCTCGCGGGCCAGAAACTGATCGCGTTCCTCGATCTCTTTAAACTCCTTCATCACCTCCTCGCCCCCGCCGCTTCCCAATTCCTCAAGACGAATCTTCATGCGCTCCAGAGCCTTGCGACGCTCTTCCTGCCGCTCCGGCTGTTCAGCGGCCACCTCTCCATCGGATACGCCAAGATCGTGGTCCGAGAATGAGAGTACGGCGCGGCCGATGAGCACGGATCCCTCCTTAAGCTCATTTTCAAAGAGCTCTTTGCGCCGTTCGTACGTGCGCATCTCAGAAGACAGACGCTCCAGTTGAGTCCGAAGCTCACCTTGTTTCTGCACGATAGCGAACATGCGCCGCTCTGCTTCACGTCCCTCCGCGCGGGCTTCCTCCACGGATTTACGGACAGCCTCATACGCCTCGCGCACTTCCTGCTCCCTCCTCTGTGCCTCTGTTCGCTCCGTACTTAATGCCTCAAGCCTTTCTTTAAGGTCAGCGATGATCTTTTCGATATCCTCCACCTCGGCGGTATGCGCCGACTCGTCGCGCTCCTTAGTGCCCACAAAGGCCTTCACCGAGGCAACGATGAGCTCGAGCGTCTGACGCAGCTGCTCCAGCGTCCCTGACGCAAGCGCAGCCTGCGCCCCCGACTCTATCTCCTCTGTCAGAAGCCGCACTTCCCGAAGCGGGATAGAACGCTCATCCACGTGCTCAGCGCGGCGCTTCTCGGCAGAGAGCCGGCGCTCTTCAAAGGAGAGCTCTCCCTCGAGCTTCGCCTGCTCACGCAGCAGGCGCTCCGCCTCCTCTCGCGCGCCGCGCAGCTCGCTCTCGAGCCGGATAATCTCCTTGGTCTGCTCGTCATCAGCGTGCTCGCGTTCGAGTACTGCTTTTGCTTCCACGAGCTCCTGCTCTAATTTCTCAAGCTCATGCTCCGGAGCTTTCTGCGCCTCCTTAAGGCGCGCGAGGTGAGACTTGAAAATAATCTCCTCACGCTTTAAGTACTCGCGATAAATCCCGGCGAGTTCTTCCCGCAGTTCGCGCGTCTTCTCCACTTTCTCAACCTGCTTTCTTAAAAACCGCAGGTGCGGTGCGATCTCCTTGCGGAGCGCTTCCACTTGGCCGATATTCTCCCTCGTCTTCTCAAGCTTCTTCTCGCTCTCCTTGAGTTTAAATTGATAGGAGCGCAGTCCGAGCGCGTCCTCGATCATTTCGCGGCGCTCGCGGGAACTTGCCGAGAGCAGGCGGTCCGCCTCTCCCTGGGAGATGATGTGATGCCCCGAAGCGCCAATATTAGCCTCCGCTAAAAGTTCAGCGATGTCCCTGAGGCGCACCTGCGTGCCGTTTATGTAGTACTGGTTCACGCCATCGCGGTGCACCATGCGCTCGATCTGCACCTCGTCGTAATCGACGTTAAAGAGCCGGTTCGTGTTATCAAACACCACCTTCACTGCTGCACGGTTTGCGCGCGGTGCATTCTTGCCGCCATTGAAGATCAAATCCTCGCCCTTCTTGCCGCGCAGCGATTTTATAGACTGCTCGCCAAGCACGAAACGAAACGCCTCGGCGATATTGGATTTACCGGAACCATTGGGACCTACGATCGAGGAGATGGGCGCGTCGAAATCCAAGGTTTCCTTCTTGCCGAAGGATTTAAAACCGGAAACCTCAAGCGACTTAAGCCTCATAACCCGTTTATTCTAGCAAGAAATCCTGGATTGCTCGGTACTCCTTTACACACCGTCCCTTACACAACACACCTATAATCCGCTATAGCGGATTATAGGTGTGTTGTGATGTGAACAGACTTAGACTGAGACTGGACAAGTCTAAATTAGAAAATCTAAGTTAGAAAAATAAAAAGAATCAGGAGGTTGATGTTCTAGTCGTTCCACTTGCGCTTCAGAAGCGCGTTGCGGGCAGCATCCTGTTCAGCCTCCTGCTTGCTCTTGCCCTCGCCCTCAGCGGCGAGCTCGTCATCGAGAAAGACGCCGACGACAAAATGCTTATCGTGATCCGGTCCGTGCTCGCGCAGCGTCTGATAGGAAGGCGTAACACCGAGCTTCTCCTGAGCCTTCTCCTGAAAATTACTCTTGTGGTCCTGCCAGAGGCGCTTCTCGACAATTTCTTCCGTAAGCGGCACAACGGTCTTTTCGATAAACCCGCGGGCAGCATCATAGCCCTGATCAAGGTAAATAGCGCCGACGAGCGCTTCGTACGTGTTGGCAAGAATATACTGGCGAGCGCGTCCGGTATCCTTTGCCTCGCCCTTCGAGAGCAGGAGGTAGCTGCCCATCTTCAAATCTGCAGCAACGCGCGAGAGCGTCACGGTGTTTACAAGCGCTGAGCGATACGCCGTAAGATCGCCTTCGGTCTCATCGGTAAAGCGGTGAAAGAGAAAGTCCGTGACTACAAGCTCTAAAACAGCGTCGCCCAGAAACTCCAGCCGCTCGTTGTGGTCAAGGTCGATATTCTTGTGCTCGTTTAAATAGGAGCGATGCAGAAAAGCCTGCTTAAGCAGGTCTTTGTTCTTGAAGGATATGCCTATACTTGCTTCAAATGCGTCGAAACTTGCTGGTGCCATATGTGAGGCCTAAACAGCCTCCTTTTGGAGGAGCTGGTTGATGGCCTTCGTAACGATGGGCAGAATATCACCGTAGAAGTTAAGGTCAAGTATGTCGGTCAATTTGAACCAGCGGGCGTCATCAAGACCGCCGGATTTCTTCAGCGTCAAATCCTCGTACGGCGCTTCGGCAAGATAGTACTTCACCTGCTTGCGAAGCTTCCCTTTGTCAGGCTGTGTAGCCACATATTCGTTCTGACCGAGCTGATTTTTAACCTTCACCGCAAGGCCGATCTCTTCCTTGATGACACGCGCCACACCCTTCTCTTCGTCCTCACCTTCTTCAAGGTGGCCCTTCGAGAGCGTCCAGTGCCCGAAGATATCGTGCACGAGCGCGAGGTAGACATCCTCACCGACACGCGCATACACGATAGCGCCGGCCAGGCGCTCAATCGGCATCTGCTCATACGGCACTTCTTTAAACTTCTTTTTCTTCGACGTTTCGTGTTTTCCTGGTTCGCCCAATTCCTTGTAGACCGCGCCCAAGACACCATTTACAAACCGGCCGCTGTTCTCGCCTCCAAAGGTCTTGGCGAGCTCGATAGCTTCATTGATCGCCACCTTTGCAGGCACTTCACTGCGGTCAGCAAACAGAAGCTCGTAGAGCCCCATACGGAGAATGTTGCGATCCACTGTGGAAATTTTATCAATCGGCCACTCAGGTGCGGCCTTCTCAATGATGGCGTCGAGGTCCTTGCGCTTGTCGATCACTCCGCGCAAGAGGGTCTCCATAAATGAAAAATCCCCCAAGCCAGGGGCAAATTCGTGCGTATTACGCTTAAGGGCATCGCTTACTTCCGCAGGTTTTATAGCCTCGAGACTGCTGAAATCCAGCTCGAAGAGCGTCTGAAGAACTATACTGCGTGAAAGGTGCCTATTAGCCATGCAACTGCTGCGTTATCCGCAGGGAAAAATCGAAGGGAATTGTGAAAAAACCTGTGAGGCGCTTAGTTGGCGGCGACCGCTGCCTTACGAGCCTCAACGCGCTTCATCTTCTTTGCCATCCGTGCTGCAGTATCCACCACAGACTTGCCGCGGTACTGACCGCAGGCGGCACACGCCGTGTGGCGGCGATGCAGTGCGCCGCAGTTACCGCACTTGGAAAGACGCGGCGCCATAAGCGCATGGTGGGACCGGCGATTTGCCGTATGAGCCCGTGTATGTCGCATTCGGATGGACATAACGCCAGTATACGTAAAAGCCTCTATTTTGCAAGCTAAACTAAGCTTCGCTCCTTAACTTCCCCAGTGCCGCTTATAAAAAGGGCGCCCTCGTAATGAAGAGCGCCCAGAATTTTGTGTCCTCGAGACGTGGAGGGTTAATCCTTCGAAACCGGCACGCGGTCAGGACATCTGGGTCGGCGATTATCGAACTCCGGACGCTCCCTGCGAACACAGTAGACCTTGTTGGGAGATATCTTCGCCTCCTTGGGCGAAGGCGTGTGATTGTGCACACATCCTTCGCACGCGCACGGCGGTTTGTCGATCTTTCGCCGCTTTGCGATTTGATCGACCGCCCGTGGAATGCGGGAACCATCTCCTTGTGCTGCCTTCCCTAGCAGACTCGGCATGCTTTACCCCCGATGATCTAAAATAGGTTGAGGATCCGTCTGAAGAGGCAGAAATGTACAAGCCCCAGACCATAGTAGCACTTAGCTGGCAAGTGACAACTTTACAAAGCTCTTCCGATGTATGGCGCAGAGACCATGCTCCTTGATGGCTTCATAGTGCTCCCGCGTGCCATAGCCCTTATGTTTTTCAAAGCCATAGTGCGGATATTTTTTTCCAAACTTCTCCATCGCATGATCGCGGTAAACCTTGGCGAGAATGGAGGCCAGAGAAACGAGCGGCTCATATTCGTCTCCCTTCACCGAGATCTTCCGGTAGGCGGCATTTTCAGGACCTTTGAGCGAACCGTCGAGAAAGACGCACGTTTTCGAGAGACGCACATCTACGGCCGCCACGGCTTTCTGTATCGCATCCTCTACCGCGGCCACAATCCCCACGCGGTCTATCTGACCTGAGGAAGAAAAGCACACGCTGTAGTGCAGAAGCCCTTGATCGAGCGCTTCGTGCGCCTTAAGAGCCCAGTATTCGCGGGCCCGCTCGGTGAGCTCCTTCGAGTCCGCAATACCATCAAAAAACGAGAGCGGGAAATGCGCGGGGACGGCCACAACACCCACGGCCACAGGACCTGCAATAGGCCCTCGCCCCGCCTCATCGACGCCAACAAAATGCATTACGGAGCATGATTTTCGCCCTCTAAGTTTCATGCCAAGAGGAATATTTTAGCACGTGTTCCACTCCACCTTTTCTACAAGCAATCTACATGGCCTGAGTGCTATACTGACGCCATGTCGAGCAAGCCTTTCATCCACCTGCACACGCACAGCCACTACAGTTTGCTCAACGCTCTCCCCAAAATTCCCGACCTCGTCGATGCTGCAAAAGCTTTCGGCATGCCTGCGCTTGCACTCACCGACAACGGCAACCTGTACGGCGCCATCGAATTCTATAAGGCCTGCAAAGACGCCGGAATCAAACCCATCATCGGCATCGATGCGTATGTTGCAGTACGCACCCGCCACGATAAAGAAGCTGGCATCGACAACCGCCGCACGCGGCTGGTGCTCCTCGCAGAGAATCTCGAGGGCTACAAAAATCTTCTAAAACTCGTTACCGATTCCTACCTCGAAGGCTTCTACTATCGGCCGCGTGTCGACCGCGAACTCCTCACGCGTTACCGCGACGGCCTCGTGGCCGTCATCCCTTCTTTCAGCGGCGACATTGTGCAGGCTCTCAAGTCGCATGATGCACACAAGGCAGAAGAGGTGCTCGCCTGGTATCAGAGCACGTTCGGGAAAGATCGCGTCTTTCTTGAACTATCACACCACCCCGAGATCGAAGGCCACCAGGAGATGCAGGAAAAGATACGCGCCTTTGCGCAGAAATCCGGCACACCGCTTGTGGCTGCGCACGATGTCTACTATCTAAAGCCCGAGGACAGACGCGCCCGCGAGATCATGGTGAAAATTCAATCAGGAACCACGATAGAAGAGGGTGACGGCAACGAGGACTTCTCATTCATCTCACCAGAGGAGGCGGGAAATTACTTTAAGGATATTCCCGAAGCGCTTGAGAATACGGTGCGAGTCGCAGACATGTGCAATCTCGATCTTCCCCTGGGCGAGTGGGCCTTCCCTATTCCCGATATTCCAAGCGGCCGTAACGCCGACGATGAACTGCGCGCGCTCTCGCTCGAGGGAATCAAAAAGCGCGGGCTCACGGAGACGCCGGAGCTCATGGAGCGCCTTGAGTACGAGCTCGATATCATCAAGAAAAAAGGCTACTCGAGTTACTTCATTATCGTCGCCGACCTCCTGCGTTATGCTGACGAGCACAAGATCCTCACGAACATCCGAGGCTCCGTGGCAGGTTCAATGACGACCTTCCTCACGGGCATTACGAAAGTGAACCCCCTGGAATACAATATCCCCTTCGAACGCTTCTTAAACCCCGAGCGCCCCTCAGCACCGGATATCGACATGGACTACGCCGATAACCGGCGCGATGAGATGCTCGATTACGCCCGGAGAAAATACGGATCGGACAAGGTGGCGCAGATCGGAACGTTCGGAACGATGATGGCGCGCGCCGCGGTGCGCGACGTCGCGCGAGCACTCGGCCACCCGTACTCCACCGGCGACCAGATCGCCAAACTCATCCCCATAGGCTCGCAGGGATTTCCTATGACGATTGAAAAGGCGCTTGAGATGGAACCCGAACTCAAGAAGCTCTATAAGCAGGAAGCTGTCGCCCGAGAAGTTATCGACCTCGCGAAGAAGATCGAGGGCTGCGTGCGGCACATCTCCGTGCATGCCGCCGGCGTCGTTATCGCACCGCGGCCACTCACCGACTTCACCCCGCTCCAGCTTGACCCCAAAGGCGGCAAGATCATCACGCAGTACGACATGTACTCGATCGACGAAAACAACGTGGGGCTCCTGAAGTTCGACTTCCTGGGTATCAAGAACCTCGCTATCCTCGCTGACGCTGTGCGACGCGTTAAGGAGACGCGCGGCATCGATATCGACATTGAAGCGGTGCCCTTGGACGACAAGAAAACCTACGAGATGCTCTCGCGCGGCGAGACTCTGGGGCTCTTCCAGTTAAACGGCTCGGGTATGACGCGTTTTCTTAAAGACCTGCGCCCGAGCTCCATCCACGACATCAATGCCATGGTGGCGCTCTACCGCCCGGGACCGATGGAGTCGATCCCCGAGTACATCGAGCGCAAGCACAATCCGCACCTCGTCTCCTTTCTCGATCCGCGCATGAAGGAATATCTGGGTTTCTCCTACGGCCTCCTCGTCTACCAGGACGACGTGCTCCTCACAGCCATCAAGCTTGCCGGTTACAGCTGGCTTAAAGCGGATACCCTGCGCAAAGCGATGGGAAAGAAGATCCCCGAGGTGATGGCCGCCGAGAAAGAAAAGCTCATCAAGGGATTCGTGGAGTACGGCAAACTCCCTCCGCAGAAAGCGGAGAAGCTGTGGAAGCTCATCGAGCCTTTTGCTGCGTACGGGTTCGGCAAAGCGCACGCCGCAAGCTACGGACGCGTCGCCTACCAGACGGCATACATGAAGGCGAACTACCCAGGCGAGTACATGACGGCAGTCCTCACCGCAGACGCCGGAAATGTGGACGAAGTGGCCGTGAGCATCGCGGAGTGCCAGCGCATGGGGATCCCGGTGCTTCCGCCGGACGTGAATGAAAGTATGGGTGATTTCACTGTGATCAATGAATCCGATGGTTCGCAGAAGATCCGCTTTGGACTGCATTCAATTAAAAACTTCGGTGAAGGCATCGCGGATGTGATCATCGCCGAGCGCACTGAGCGCGGACGGTTCGTCTCCATCGCGGATTTCCTGTCGCGCATCAAAAACCGCAACCTCAATAAGAAATCCCTCGAGGCGCTCGTGAAATGCGGCGCCCTGGACAACTTCGGCGAGCGCGGCTCCATGCTCGCCAATATGGAGACAATGCTCACCTACAACCGCGAACACGGTGAGACCTCAGCTAACCAAGACTCACTCTTCGGAAGCCTCCCAAGCACCGCGGCGCTTCGACTCACGGACGCGCCGCCCGCAAGCACCGGCGAGCGCCTCACGTGGGAGAAGGAACTTCTGGGACTCTATATCTCCGGCCACCCGCTCGATCAGTTTAAAGAAAAGCTCGCGAAGCGATCGCACACCATCAATCAGCTCAAAGAGACCTACCGCGAGGGCGTCACAGCCGTCATCGCCGGCATTGTTGAAGAAGCAAAGCCTATTTTCACCAAGAGCGGGGATAAGATGGCGTTTGTAAAAGTGGCGGACTACGATGGAACCATTGAGGCCGTCGTCTTTCCTAAAACACTTGTACAATTCGCGGAACTTCTTCAACCCCAGAAGTGCATCGCCCTTAAGGGACGCTTCTCAGGCCGCAATGGCGAAAAAAGCATCATCGTCGAGGCTGTAAAGGCTCTATAAAAAGTACTCAGCCCGTGCGCAGTGCGCACGGGCTGTTTTCAGGGAACCTTTGAAGCAATGGGCGGGCTCTCGCTCCCCCCACCATCGCCGAAGTCACCGATTGAAGCGACGACGTTCGCGAAGCCGGTCATGGCTTCGGTGAACTGCGACATTTCGCCGGGATAAGAGCGCTCTGCGCCTGAGCAAGCCTGAAGCAACGAGACTGCCAAAAGCAAACTAATAAGCTTTGCCATGTCTGTCCCCTTTCATGGAACATGCATATTCTTTAATATTATAACATAGTTTTTGATACAGGTCAATATCCTAAAATAACCTCATTCTTAGGCTTTTATTACCCTCTCCCCTTGGTATACTGATGTTCTATGGATGAACGCGATCATAAGAAATTGGGTCCGGAGCTCGAACTGTTTTACATAGATCAGACTGTCGGCAAGGGGCTTCCCATGTTTCTCCCCAAGGGCGCTATCGTTAAGCGCGAACTCGAGCGTTTTGTTATTGAAGAAGAAAGTAAGCGCGGCTACCTCCACGTGGCCACACCGGACTTAGCGCGGATCGAACTGTATGAGAAGTCCGGCCACTACCCCCACTATAAGGACTCCATGTACGCGCCTATCGAAATTGATGACGAGCGCTTCATGCTGCGTCCCATGACGTGTCCGCACCATTTCCAAATGTTTCTCTCCAAGCCTCGAAGCTACCGGGAACTCCCGATGCGCATCGCAGAGCTCGCACAGCTTTATCGCTATGAACAGTCCGGTGAACTCATGGGACTGCAGCGTGTGCGCACGTTCTGCCTTGCCGACGCTCACATCGTCTGCGCCTCTGAGGAACAGGCAGCTGAGGAAGTTGGCCGAGCACTTGATCTCATTGTGTATATGGCCGGAGTCTTCGGCCTTAAGCAGGGCGTAGATTTCAGATTCCGCCTCTCGCTCGGCGACCGCGAAAACACTGAGAAGTACTACAAGAATGATGCAGCGTGGGAGAAGGCTGAGGGACTCCTGCGTGAGCTCATGAAGAGCCGAGGAGAAGACTTCGAGGAAGCCAAAGACGAAGCAGCATTTTACGGTCCGAAAATAGACGTCCAAATGAAGAATGTCAACGGCAAGGAGGACACCGCTTTCACGGTGCAGTATGACTTCTGCATGCCGGACCGCTTTGATCTCACCTACGTGGGCGAAGATGGAGCTCCACACCGAGCCTTTGTGGTGCATCGCTCCTCGATAGGAGCGCTCGAGCGCATCATGGCTTTCCTTATCGAGCACTATGCCGGTGCATTCCCGCTCTGGCTCTCACCGGTACAGGTAAAAATTCTCCCCGTGAGCGAGAAGCATAGTGAATGGAGCGCACAGGTGCGTGATGCACTTAAAGCTGCCGGTATTCGCGCCGAACTCGACAGCTCAAATGAGACTCTAGGCAAAAAGATTCGCGCAACTAAGATAGAAAAAGTCCCTGCCTGGCTTGTGATTGGCGATAAAGAAATTGAGGCTCAAGCGCTTACCCTGGAGCGGCGCGGTGGCGGAGAGAAAGAAAGTTACTCGGTGGAAACTCTCATCGAGACACTGAAGAAAGAAATAGCCGAGCGCCGATAAACAAAACTCCCTGCACTAATGCAGGGATTTTTGTTTAGATTTTTCTTTGGCTTATTTTCGATTGCGCTCGAGGTAATCTGCGGCGCGCATGAATGCTGTCTTTACACCCGTGTGCGCATCTTTGTAGCTGTAGTCAGCTCCACCCTGGAGAAGTCCGATGAGACTCTCAAGGTGCTCAGGAGTAAGAGCAGCTGTCTTCTGCATCGTAAAGGCATCTACTCCGCGACTGCCCTCCAGACGCTCACGGTACACCTCGTCGAGGAGGTTGATCACGCGCGCGAGGACATCGCGGCTCGATCCGCCCGTAAGGCGAACCTGGCGAAGGAAGTCGAAAATCTGGTCAGCCTTTCCATCGCACAGCCATGACACCACAAGCGCCGCCCCCTGCACATCGCCCGTACGCACTGCTGCGGATGGGGCTGTACGCGCCTGAGCGGAAGCAGCATTGTTTACTGCCGCTTCTGCGCTGGCCGGAGCGGAGCGGGTCTCAGCAGGCTGCTCTGGCGTCTCGTCCCCCAGAAGCGCGCTGATGCGCTCTCGGTTGAGGTGGAGCCAGCCGTCCTCGCGCGGATAGGCTTCACGTGCGCGTGCAATGAGGTCGCGCAGAAGGGCGCCCGCAGCGCTTGCGGTGCTGCCGCCTCGGTCCGCCACATAGCGGATACCTTCGGCAGAGAGGAGCACGCCCTGTCCGTATGCCTCGTTCTCAAGAGCTTCGTACACAGTTGTATCCGACTGAGGGGACTCCTCGCGGTGACTGTTTCCTGTCGGAAGATTAGAAGGCGCTTCGTTGCGCTCATTGAGAAGCCGGTACAGTTCCGAATCATCGTCAGCAGCTGGCTTTGCTTCTGCAAAGACATGCTCCGCGAAGCTCGGCGCATAGGCCTGACTCATGTTGTAGTAGACGGCGTCGGCATTGAAGTGACTGCCATTCATTCCCTCTTCCACATCGATATCATCACGCAGTGAATTCCGCTCAAAGACCACGCGGCGCTCAGCAAGACCGATACTTGCCATGAAGGCTCCAAGAGCACCCTTGCCCACTCCCTTTACCGAAACGAAGTAGGCTGCAAGACCGCTCCAGACAATGAGCCCCGTCCAGAAGAGCGCTGTGGTCACAGGACCTGCCGGAAAACCGGTGTAAGGCACCTGCGTCAAAGTCACATAGGTCAAAGGCTCTGAGGTGATGTTTGATGTAAGCGTAACGCGAGGATTACGGCGTCCGCCGCCTCCACCTCCACCGCCGCCTCCACCACCGTCATCGTCGTCATCGAGGGTAATGGTTGCAGGACACGTTACCGTTCCGTTGGGGCCGGTGAACGTCGCAGTATATGTGGTGTCACTTGTAGGCGAGACAGAAACTGAACCACCTGAAACCGGCGTAATATTCCCTACTCCCTGATCGATGCTTCCGGAGGTAACGTTCTGAGAGGTCCACGTAAGCGTGCTCGACTGCCCTGATTCAATGGTCGTGGGATTTGCCGTGAGCGTACAAGCGGGAGTCGGCGTTACCGACGTCGTCTGGACGTCAATGGAGACAGCACAGGTTACTGTACCGTTCGGTCCGGTAAAGGTTGCCGTGTACGTAATATCTCCCGGAGGATTTACGTTCACCGAACCTCCTGCGACAGGCGTAATGTTCCCTACTCCCTGATTGATGCTTCCGGAGGTAACGTTCTGAGAGGTCCAGGTCAGGGTAACGCTCTGGCCCGGATTGATAGTCGTAGCAGATGCTGTGAGTGTACAAGCCGGAACAACAGGTGCTGGAGGAATTTCAATATTTACATTAATGAAGAAAGTGCTTGAGATACACAGCGTTCCGTCAGGAAGGCGGTTTTCAAGTACGATGCGAATCTGTGAGAAGTTGCCGCCAGCTGACGTCACCGTTCCATTGATAGTCTGTGACCCGTCGAAGCCCACCCCGCTCGGCAGACCTGTCACGGATGCAATGTGCGTTGCCGTTCCAGGATTGATGCGGATCGTAAGCGGCTGATTGACACCAACCGTAATGCCGTTCATGTCAACCAACTGCTGGGGTGTCTTGTTCCCCAGAGAAGGATTTGAGATGTCGTAGGAGACATTAATGATCTGAGTCCCCGCCGGGCATGTTGGTGCCGGAGGTGGGGGTGGAGGAGGGGGCGGGGGCGGTGGAGGAGGTGGGGGTGGTACACCACCGCCGTCATTGCCGCCAGAAGGTGCTCCGTCAGGACCAGGGGCTTCCCCACAGCAACCATCACCAGGGGCACCGCCTGGGCCACCGTTGTCACCTTCACTACCACCACAGCAACCATCACCAGGAGAGCCTCCTGTTCCGCCATCGCCGCCACCGTCACCGGCACCATCACCTGAGCCGCCACCGTCACCACCGTCACCGCCTCCAAAGGCATTGACCACCTCTACAGCATGCTGGAATTTCTCTCCGCTGAATTTAAAAGAAGCAACATCAAAAAACGTATAAAAAAGAGAGAAGAGAGAAACGACAATAAGCGCAAAGAGTATGCGCTTTCCATAATGACGAATTGAATTACTGTTTGAAGTCATAGTTCTGTAGTTTCTCTTTATGTCTGCATAAAAAGTAGTGGTGCTCGTGGGCCGTCGAAACGGCACCACGAGCTGAACCACGATTAGGATGAGGAGACCCGATCGATGATCTCCGGCAGGAAGACGTGCTCCCAGCCAGCACCATCAAGGTATCCCTCTTTCTTGTTTCGCGAGAATGTCCTCCAATCCTGTGGACGGATGTGGATACCCCGCGTTGCCGAACGTTCCCGATTGGGAGCGAGCAGCTGGTGGGTGCTGGGTAGCACCGCGCAGAGCACCAGGTAGGTCGCATCGACGTTGATGTGTCGCCAGTCGAACTGGAAACCGCCTTCACCGCAGATGCGCGCCTCGAGCACGGCCTGGACTGGTCCAAGATCAACGGTTGAGAGTGGAACCTCGACCGTACGCGGGTCTACCACGCGAACTTGGACACGCCGGCGATTCTCATCATAGAGGACGACGTCCTGAGGGGTAAACCCAGGATTCATCCTCCAAACGAAGAGCCGGTGCAGGAAGCATTCTTGATGCATCTGCAGACGCTGAGCCCGCCACTCCCTATAGAAGGGAGTGGCGGCATCGCTGTACTGCGATCCAGTATCAGCGGCCTTGAGCGCCTGATACAACGGCGTCTGGCCATCATGCATGACACCGAGATGCAAACGAATGCACCCCGCCTGTTCGAAGTTCTGACAACGCGTTGTTTGCGCGGATGCCAACCCTTGAAACAGGAACATCGAGACAGCAACCAGAAGAAATCTCACCATTAGTACCTCCCCTAGCCAGATGTGGCTTTCTCAGGCGGACAGACGAAGGCAATGACCTCGTCTTCCAGTGCCGGTGGCGGAATGATGACGCGGGGCGTCGTTCCCGTTCCCCAGACCCAATTACTGCACGCATGCACTTGGTGGAGCCTGTGTTCAGTTTCCCCCCATAGCACGACGTAATAATTGGTCTTGTAGGACTTGCGAGAATCCCACGCCAAGAGCACATTGCTCTCGTACGCAGGCCTGCCCTTGCGGGCGAATGTCACGCCACTATACCTCTCACCCCCGTGAATCCACCCTTCGGTAAATTCACGACGGGAGATTTTCCGCAGAAATTCTTGCTGAACATCAGACGGAAACCCTGTCCAGGCAATCGCCTGCTCAGGGGTACATGTCTTACAGCGATAGGGACTGCTCCCTACGCTACTCCAGCGGAACTCATTGATAGCCGCTACGGCTGGAACCAGCAGATCGAATGCCATGAGGAGTGCCAGCACTCCCCATGACAGGGTGCGCACAACGTTCCTCATAAGCGTCCTCCTCTTGCAAAGACCATTCCTCTTCCCTTTCGGGTAGGTCGCTGTGAAGCTTTACGCCACACAAGGACCTGCCAAAAAGATGGCCGGAGATTACCTTAAAATTTAGCTTTTGTCAAGATATGCCGTAGGCCGCGTGAGACCGTAACTCTTCACAAATTCAGCCTTCACGACATAACGATCCGACGGTTCCCCGAAGGAGTTACACGTCGAAAGTGTGAGCATCTTAGTGCGCCCTGAGAGTTCAATCAAGGCATCGTCGGCGCTCACGAGCTCAACAGAAACAACCCGGTACACGTTCACTGTGTCGCTGGATTCAACGCGGATCACATCCCCCTCTTTCACCTTCTCGAGGTTGTTGAAGGCCCGGAAGTTCTGATTATTGACGACCGGCAGGTGCGAGCTGTGGCCGAAGATAAACATGTTAGAAGTATCAGCGAGCGTTCCTGAGCCCGGGTAGTGCACGGCGCCGCGAAGCAGGGCGCTATCGAGCACCGCAACATCGCGGCTTCCGGGAGTTTCGACACGCGCATCGATATCAACAGACTCTATGACAACACGCAGCGGACGCACATCGCCCACAGTGGAAACTTCGCTCGATCCTGCGGCATCGGCGCGTGTAACAAGAGGCGCAGAGGATACCGAAGTCTCTTCAATGGGCTCAGGCACAAATCCAATGGCATTAAGGACGATGAGGGAAAATGTAAAGAAAAGTACGAAAGAAAACCCCAGCTTGTGGCGGTTTTCGCGAAACTCGTATGTGAGACGCTCCATTAGTGACTGATGCATCGTCTTTTGCTTAACTCTACGGCCTTTTGATGAAGTTATGGTGTAGAACTTTTATACACTATTTTTAACAAATTGTCAAATAATCTTCATGAAGAAAAAATCCATCGAACCTTCATGATAAAGAATCTAAAATAAGGGTTATTGACATACATAATAAAATATGGTAGTAAAGGGCATTCACTACAAGGCAGTAACGAGCGCACGCATTCATGGACAACAATCAGACGGGCACACGCGTTGAGAGCCCTCAGGCCACACGGGAGAAAATCAAAAACGCTACCCTTAAGGGATTGGCGATTGTAGGTATTGTGGCACTCCTCGCTCTGGGCACCTGGGGTACGGTGCAGATTCTGCGCTCCACACCAGGCATCTGGAATGGACTTACGGCAGCGGTAAGCTCCATCTCCGGTCGTTTCTTCCCTGCAGGAGTACCGTCACTTACCCTCACCCTTGAAAGTTACAGCGTGAAAAGTGGCGAATCGTTCACGCTCGCCTGGAGAGAGGAGGAAGTCCCAGAGAGCCGCGAGTACGCCTTCGTGTACGAATGCGCCGACGCGCTCTCCTTCCTCACCCCCAATACGGTAGGCGGCGACACCCGCATTGCCTGCGGCGAGCTCTACACGTTCGCGAGCGAGGATCGTTCGCTTGCCCTTACCCCCATCTCTCCTGACAACCGTTTTCTCGACGCTACCATAAAGGTTCTCATGGTGTCCGGCGATCAGGTTGTCGCCGAAGATGAGGCTTTGCTCACAATCGTTAACGAGCGCATTACAAGCACGACAACTCCTCCCGCCCCTGCTCCAGCACCCGCGGCACAGCCCTCCGCAGGAAACGGCGCTTCTGCCGGTAGCGCGGGCATTCAGTACTACCCGGTGTATACAACGGTAACAGAGCGCCGTGCTTCAGATCCTAACGGAGACGTGGACCTCGCCATTGAGATCCTCGAGACAGGCACACTTCCGTCCCGCGGTGATAACTTCACCTCCACCGGACGGACACTGGACCGCGACGAGCGCGGCGGCGTACGCTTCATCGTCCGCAACCTGGGCACAAAGACCGCCGAGGACTGGACGTTTGAGGCAGAACTGCCGACCCGCCCCTCATTCACCTACCGATCGAAGAGCCAGCCTGACCTCGGGCCCGGCGACCGCATCGAGTTCACACTCGGATTTGACCGCCTTTCACGCGACGACGAAGCTGAGATTGCGATCGAGGTTGATCCGCGCGACAACATCGACGAGTCAAGCGAGAGCAACAACCGCGATGAGGTCACCGTTGAAATAGAATAAATGTAAAAACAAAAACCGCCGCGCAGAGTCCTGCGCGGCGGTTTTGTTTTTGAGCGAATCAAAAGTCTTTTGAAAGGAGCTTTTGTTTATCTCTCCCTGAAAAAGAACTTTTGCAAAGTCCTAAATGTCCAATGTAGCGTGCTTGGCGTTTGACTGAATAAAGGACTTGCGCGGCGCTACGTCAGCGCCCATGAGAATGTCGAAGATGCGGTCAGCATCAGCAGCATCGTCAATCGTTACCTGCTTGAGAACGCGATTTTCCGGATTCATGGTGGTCTCCCACAACTCCTCAGCATTCATTTCGCCCAAACCTTTGTAGCGCTGAATCCGAGCCTTACTGCTTTTCTTAGATTCAACCTCTCCTTCAGGGGCTTCTTCAGTCGCCTCTTCTCCTTCTTCTACAACTTCCTCAGCGTCAGCGGCCTCAGGACCCAAGATCGCGTTCTTTTCAGCGTCAGAGTAAGCATAGTGAACCTCCTTGCCTCTTTGGATCTTATACAGCGGCGGCTGAGCGATGTAGAGGAATCCTCCATCAACCACGGGACGGAAGTGACGGTAGAAGAGTGTCAGAATAAGCGTGCGAATGTGTGCACCATCAACGTCGGCATCGGTGGCGATGATGACCTTGTGATAACGAAGCTTTGAGATATCGAAAATATCGCCAATGGCAGTGCCCAGGGCCACAACAAGATTCTTGATCTGCTCGGAGGCAAGCATGCGGTCAAGACGCGCGCGCTCGATATTGAGAATCTTTCCGCGAAGCGGAAGCACGGCCTGGGTACGACGGTCACGGCCCATCTTGGCCGTACCACCTGCGGAGTCTCCCTCCACAATAAGAAGCTCGGACTCCTCGGCACTCTTGGACTGACAGTCCGCAAGCTTTCCGGGAAGGGTCATGCCTTCAAGCGCACCCTTGCGTAGGACACTGTCCTTTGCGGCCTTTGCGGCCTTGCGCGCCTTAAGCGCCAAGGTGGCTTTTCCGATAATCGCACGGGCGTCGTCAGGATTCTCTTCCAGAAACTCGTTGAAAGCATCCGCAAACGCAGTTTCTGTTGCGCCACGCGCTTCTACAGAGCCAAGTTTGGCCTTCGTCTGACCCTCAAACTGAATCTCGCGCAACTTTACCGAGACCACGCATGTCAGACCCTCAAGCACGTCCTCCCCCGTGAAGCTGTCGTCGCTTCCCTTGATGAGATTATTCTTCTTGCCGTAGTTGTTCAAGGTTCGCGTGAGCGCTGTCTTAAAGCCCGTGATGTGTGTACCGCCCTCGGAGTTGTAGGTGTTGTTTGCAAAGGCCGTGATGCGGGCTGATATGTCGTCCACATACTGCAGTGCCACTTCAACCATTACGCCGTCGACCTCGCGCTCGACGTAAAAGATGTTCTTGTGCACTGCCGTTTGGTGCTGGTTATAGAAACGGATGAGCGAGCGAAGGCCACCTTCGAAGTAGAACGTCATCGACGGTACTTCGAGACCCATCTCGCGGAAGTAGAAGACATCCTCGAGGTCGATACTTCCCGGATACTCGCGGGCGTCGATCACGCTGATACGAAGCCCCTTCACGAGGTACGCCTGCTGTCGCACGTGGGAAACGATGCGGTTCCAGTCAAACTTCACCTCACCGAAGATCTCGGGATCAGCTTCAAAGGTGATGATCGTACCGCGGAGCTTTGACGAGGCAAGCTTCTTTACCGCAGCCTTCTTCTTGCCCTGCTTGTATTCCTGCATGTAGAGTCCGCCGTCTCGGTGCACCTCGGCCTTTGTGTAGACCGAGAGCGCGTTCACGACCGAGATACCCACGCCGTGCAGCCCGCCCGAAACCTTGTAGCCCTCGCCGCCGAACTTTCCGCCGGCGTGGAGTGTCGTCATGATGGTCTCAAGCGCAGAGACTTTTGTCTTGGAGTGGACATCGACCGGAATACCGCGGCCGTTATCAACGACGCGGATCTGATTACCTGGCAGAAGCGTAATCTCGATATCATTGGCGTGGCCGCCCATCGCTTCGTCGCGGGAGTTGTCGAAGACCTCCCAGATCAAGTGGTGGAGACCATCGGGACCCGTGGTGCCGATGTACATGCCCGGGCGCTTGCGCACAGGTTCAAGACCCTCAAGGACAGTGATGTCCTCTGCTGAGTAGCTTCCCTTTTTGGCGACTGCTTCTTTTGCCATTTAAGCCTTGTGTTTAAACAAAAAAGTCCTTCTTTTAGGTACCACTATTTTAGCATTTTTTAGGCTTACTTGAAAGCTTTTTTGAGCTTAATCTGTGCCCTAATTTTGAGGATTTTGAAGTATTGACAAATTTTTAGAATATGATATAATCCTATAAAGATCTTTGAAGCAACCCAAGGAGGTCGGATATGGAACTATTAGAGCAAGCCGAGATTGCTCGTATCCTGAAACAGCTCGCTGAGCTAGCTAAGGATCACGACAAGAATCGCGAGACTGTGAAAATCCTCGCGAGCCGCCTTCTCGATAGCGTCTATGAAGAGGACAGCTGTCTGGGAGCCTACGCTGAAGCCACTCTCAAGAGTGCACTTAAGCGTCCTGATCACCTCTGTGTCATCTTGTTTCCGCTTCTTACCCATTTGCATGGGTGTGCGAGCACACAAGTTGACTGGAGCCTGATCGGCCTGTAAGCCACCTCGCAGCCAGAAGATCCTGTCGAACAGGATCTTCTGGCTGGGGTGGTTTTTTATTTTTATCTCACCTTAAAATCTTGGTTGCTCTCAAGTTTCGAAACAATCTTTTGCATCACCTCGTTGATCTCACTATCTGAAAGCGTTCGCTCATAGGATTGAAACACCAAGTGAAATGCGTGCGAAACCTTCCCTTCTTTTTCAAATGAGTCGAAGTGATCGAGACGTACCAGAAGCTCCCCCGCTTCGCCTCGGATCATAGCCTCGAGCTCGCCCTGCGTTACGGAAGTGGGCACCCAGACAGCAATATCGCGCAAAATGAATGGGTACTGCGAGAATGGTTTATAAGTAGCTTCGGAGATCTTAAGTTCCAGATTTTCATAGTCCACAGGATCCGGAAGTTTCCCAAGAAGCGCTCCGAGATCAGCTTCAAAGATAGCGCTCGTCATACTACCTGAAAGCGCAACACCGAGTAGCTTCTCAAGCTCCACCTTTGTCTCTTCCACAAATGCTTTTGCGGCATTTTCTTTCTTCCCTCCCTCCCCCATCCACGAGCCAAATGCGAGTGAATAAACTTCTTTCTCCTCATTAAAGATAGTTCCAATCTCGAAAATATTTACTGAAGAAAGGTTGAGAAGCGGAGCATTTACACTATTACGCGTAAGCGCTTCTTTTAAATTCTCTGAAAGATTCTGTCGCAGAAAGTTCTTGTCTGATGCTACGGCATTTGCAAGTTCCACACTTCCCGCATCCCTAAACGAGGTCGTATAGACCTCAGAGAATCCTCGTTCAAGGAGAAATTTCCGTATTTTATCAGCATAGAAGAAGCGTTTGTTGATGCCCGCGGGCTTCTGCGCGCTCGGTACAACTGGCTCTATCTTTTCATAGCCATAGATGCGCCCTATCTCCTCAATCAAATCCTCTTTTATACGAAGATCCCATCGCTCAAACGGAATAGTTACCACGAATGTCTCCCCATTTTTCTGATAGAAAAAATCAAACCGCTTCAGAATATCCTCCACCTCACTATTTGAGATCGAGAGACCGAGACGACTATTTATGTGATCTAACGTGACTGAAACCTTTACCTGATTTACGTGTTCGGGATAGACATCTACATAGCCTTCGAGTGTTCCTCCAGCAATCGAAAGTATGAGATCTACAACTGACTTAAGGCCATAGGCAGTGAGCTCCGGTGAGATTTCATTTTCAAAGCGTACGGAGGCATCGGTGCGAAGCTTAAAACGCTGCGAGGTTTTCCTCACACTCACGCCGTTGAAGTTCGCCGCTTCAAGAACAAGATTCGTGGTCGCAACATCCACTTCTGCAATCTTTCCGCCCTTCACTCCAGCAGTGCCGAGGAGTGCTCCACTATTTCCATCAGTAATGAAGAGGTCCTTACCACTGGCCGAGTATTCTTTGTTATCAAGGGCCATAAACTTCTCTCCCTCAGGTGCCACCCTTACAACTATCTTCTTTTTATCCCCCGAGAGCTTGTCCGCGTCAAAGGCATGCAAAGGTTGCCCCAGGTTAAACATCACGTAGTTAGTGGCATCAACAACATTGTTGATTGAGCGCTGTCCAATTGTCTCAAGCGCACTCTTGAGCCACTCCGGTGAGGGGCCAATTTTCACTCCCTCTACTAAAGCTGCACTGAAACGGTAACAAAGGTTCGGATCTGCAATTTCTACTGAAAGCTTCTCGGTCTTCGGTTCAAGGATTGCCTGTCCCCGAAGCGGATCGCTCTTGAGCGGAAGATTTAGGATAACTGCCAGCTCTTTGGCAATTCCCCGATGACAGAGCGCATCATGCCCCCGATTGGGAGTCACCTTTACATCAATCACCGTGTCGTCACCTACGGGAACAGTTTCCTCAATTTCAAAAGCATGAAACGTGAGTTTGTCAGCAAGCTCTTCTGCAGAAGGCAGCGTCTCAAAATACTCCTTAAGTAACCAGTTGCGAGAGATCTTCATAATACCTAGAACTGATTTACAAAACGAAGATCACCATTGTAGAGCAAGCGTATATCGTCGATGCCGTAGCGCAGAAGCGCTAAGCGATCGATACCCATGCCAAAGGCAAAACCGCTGTAAACCTCAGGATTTACTCCTGCAGCACGAAGCACGCTGGGATGCACCATTCCGGACCCCATGATCTCAATCCATCGCCCCGCAAGTTTGTTCTTGCTCGGATTACCTTCAATGCGCATATCGACTTCAAAGGAAGGCTCCGTAAACGGAAAGAAACTCGGTCGAAAACGGACATCTACCTTCCCGCCAAAGAGCTTTGCAAAAAATGTTTCAAGCGTCCCTTTGAGGTGCCCAACATGAACCCCCTTATCAACCATTAGGCCCTCAAGTTGATAGAATTGTGCCTCGTGCGTGGCGTCCGTCGCCTCATTTCGAAATACCTTTCCTGGCACAATGATGCGTGTCGGAGCACCGTGTTTTTCTAAATAGCGAACCTGCACGGGAGAGGTGTGCGTGCGCAACACCTCTTTACGCTCCTTCCCTTCACCCCAGGGATGCTTCATAAAAAAGGTGTCCTGCATGTCGCGCGCAGGATGGTCCTTGGGCACATTGAGTGTATCGAAGTTGTACCATTCGCTCTCAATCTCGGGACCCTCCGCAAACGTAAAGCCCATCTCATGGAAGATGGCGTTGATGTTCCGAATTATGGAGCTTAGGGGGTGCTCGTGACCTTTCATGTAGATCATCATAGATGACTCCGCGGGTATTTCAAGGTCATATAATAAGAAGAGAACCGCTGCTTTGCAGCGGTTCTTTAAAGTCAAGAGAGCCCATCGTCGGGGTCCGGATCCGGAGCAAACTCGAAATCGGAGCACTGAAGATCCTCGGGTTTTTGCGCGCTAAGCACGACTTTCAGAAAGTAGCGCTGCGGCAACTTCTGAGGATCGGGGACCATGGCCTCGGGAAATATAGTTACAGGAAGCTCAAACTCTTCTTCACCCCTCCAGCCAGGCATGACGAATCGGACTGTGCCTCTGTCTGTGAGAGCAACAGCGCGAAGAAGCGTCCTGTGTTTCTGGCGCCATCGCGGTATGGGTGCAGGAAGAGCTCGATCATCAGAAAACTTGGGTGTCAACGCCATCCCAACCTCCTTGTCTGAAAGCATTTTTACCACGACCTAACCGCGAATGCCACCTGTGAAAAAACGTAGACGGTAAGCCGAAATTCTGGTATGGTACATACGTCTAAAACTACATGGGGGAAGCCATATCCATTGGGGTGCACGTGTGTCTTTTCATTACCCTCTACTTTGAGGTTTTTCTGCTTATCAGCTTTCTGGAGGCCAATCCCCTCTCCAAACTGAAGGAAACAAAAGCACGCGAACCCAAACGTTTCCCTACCGTAGCCATTCTCGTTCCCTGCTACAACGAAGAGCGCACTGTCGAAAAGACTCTCTTGTCCCTCCTTGCGCTTGAGTACCCCAAGGACAAGATGAAAATTATTGTCATCGACGATGGGAGCACAGATGCCACCTGGCAGGTGCTCCAGAATTTCAGGAGCAATCCTCAGATCGAGTTGTACCACAAGGAAAACGGCGGCAAGCACACGGCGCTTAACTTCGGTCTCACGAAGACACAGGCTCATCTCATCGGATGCCTGGACGCCGACTCTTTTGTAGCCCCTGACGCACTCAGGGAGATCGTAAAGTCCTTTGAAAATCCCGAGGTGATGGCCGTCACTCCGGCTATCCAGCCCACGACCGCTCGAAACATCGTCCAGCTCATTCAAAAGGCTGAGTATTCGCTCTCGGTATTCATTCGCCGCACTTTCGCCCACTTAAACGGCATATTTATCACCCCCGGCCCCTTTTCTTTCTTTCGCCGTGAAGTATTTGAAAAGCTTGGCAACTATCGCGCCGCGCACAACACAGAGGACTTAGAGTTCGGTCTGCGCATGCAGACTAATCACCTGAAGATCGACAACGCCCCTACAGCTCACGTGTTCACCAATACGCCGCCGACTGTCCGTGCGCTGTTCAAACAGCGCCTGCGCTGGACCTACGGTTACCTCAAGAATTCCATGGATTATCGGTTCCTCTTCTTCAGGCGCGAGTATGGCAACCTCGGCATGTTCGTACTCCCCATTGCAACTACCGCCATTTTTACGGCCCTCTACTTCTTTGCCGTGCTCTTCTACAGCATCATTACTTTTATCATTGCCAAGATTGTTGAAATCCAGACCGTCGGAGTCCAGGCACCTGACGTAGGATTCAATTTTGACTGGTTTTACATCAACACGAGCACGTCCATCTTCCTGATTCTCTCTATTGTGACGATCACTGTGACGCTCACCGTCCTCGGCAAACGCCTCTCTGATCAATCCCTACGCAATCCGATTGATATAGTCGTGTACATGGCGCTCTACGGATTCCTGGCTCCCTGGTGGCTCGCACGCGCCGTTTACAACGCTGCCCGCTCGAAGGAATCGAGCTGGACAGCTGAACGGCAATAGGCTAATCTTTCGCTGCCATGCGAACCCTCGACTGGAAAAAATACCTTTTCGTATTGATCATCACGACGCTCGTCTTCTTCACGGCGCTCTTTATGAGCGACAAGATCAACGAGCAGCGCTTTGCGGAACTCCAGGACATCGAGAACCGCATTGCGACTGACATCGTCTCTCTGGAGACGCAGTTTGATCTTCTTGAGGAACTCTCCTGCACTGATATCGACGAGAAGACCGTGCTCTCCAAGGAACTCGACTCGCTCGCCCAGCGCCTTGCCTTTACCGAAGGTCAGGTCGGTGCGGATAACCCCGAGGTGGTGCGCCTCAAGCGCTCCTACACCCTGCTCCAGATCAAAGACTATCTCCTCATGAAAAAGGTGTCAGAGAAGTGCAGTCTCGACCCGATCTTTATCTTTTACTTCTACTCCAACGAGGGAAATTGCGAGAACTGCGACCGCGAGGGCCATGTACTCACGTTCATGCGCGAGAAATACCCCCAGCTGCGCGTGTACTCCTTTGACTACAACCTCGATCTCTCCGCGCTCGACACACTCATTACGATAAGTGACGTACGCAACGAGCTGCCTGCGCTGGTGATCCAGGGCAACACCTACTACGGTTTCCAGAGCGTGGAAGCTATAGAGAACGTGCTTCCTCTCGAGTCTCTCCAGACGGCAACGTCTACAGCACGGGGGGATCTAAACTAAGAGCCGACTCGGAGATTCGAACTCCGGACCTGCCGCTTACAAGGCGGCTGCTCTACCATCTGAGCTAAGTCGGCAAGGGTTATGACAAACTACAGTACTCTCGTATCCAGCCATTTATGATGTCCAGCAGTCTTTTATCAGAATAGGACACGGCGACTGTACCATATTTTGATAAAGTTTTGTACGTTCCTTGAGGCTTCTTGTGCAAGTGGGGCTTATGGACATATTTCAAGGGAATGTCAGTCAACTTGCTCCAAAATCTTTTTAGAGCCTCAGGATCCTGATCTTCATAAAAATGGAGAGTCAGTCGTAATCGCGTTTCAGAAATACCACAGATCTTTCGTAAGAAGCGCAAGAAAAGAACTATCATTTCAGGGTCGCTGTTGGTGAAAGCAACCTTATTATTCTTTTTACTGCCTTCACCCCAGTAGAGCATGACGCCTGCGATTTTGAGCTTTTCTTCTGACACAGACAGCCTCTTCTTCAAAAGAAACGGTTCCTTTCCATTTTCAAGCGTGTGCCAATCGCTAATCGCTTCACTTATGCTTCGCCGTGAGATACCAGCCTTATCTAACATTCTGTACACTCTGGATGTAGAAAGAGAAAAAGTATCGGCAATGCGCTGAACCGATTGATGTTTATTTACATAAAGATCAATAATCGCATCAGCACTGCCAGTCATGACTTCATAATAAAAGACCAATTGTTAACTAACAATTGGTCTTTCAACACCCTTTTGTTTATAAATCCCTTTCTTCAACTAAGATTCTACTGTGCTGGCCTGATTTTCTTTGTAGGTGGCTACGTTCTGGAGAAAAAAAGAGGCTGACCCTTTCTTAGTAGAGATGTCCCCCTTGCCGCGAACAAGATTAATAACACGAATGAGCTTTCGCTCCGTAAACTGCACGATGCGCAGCATTCCGGCGCTCACGTAGAAAACACCCTGTTTAAGAAAGACGCGAACCGACGCCCACAATGCCCTCGGTAAGGCCTTGAGTCGTTCGCTGATCACCACAACCTTAGCGTCAGTTGCCCTGCGAAGACCCGTTCCCGGCAAGCCACCGCGACTCTCCTCCCACTTCTTAAAGATCAAAAGCGCTGCGATGCCAAGGACTGAGATGATAAGAAGCGCAATGAGCCACGTCATAATTAATCTCGTACTCCGAACCGGACGAACCGCGTGAGTTCAACCTTCTCTCCAAATTTCTGCGTGGCGGCTTCAATCAGGTCTTTGATGGTTCGCTCAGGATCTTTGATAAACGGCTGCTCGAGAAGCACAATCTGATTAAAGTAGGAATCGAGCTTTCCGGCAACGATCTTTTCTTTTACCTCAGCAGGCTTGCCTTCGGCTTCCTTTTCAAAAACCTCCCGCGCCGGTGCAAGGACTTCCTCAGGCACATCCTCACGCTTGAGGTACTGCGGGTGAGAGGCTGCAACATGCATGGCAATATCGCGCGTAAGTGCTACAAACTCGGGATTCCCTGACACAAAATCCGTCTCTGAGCGCAATTCGACAAGAACGCCCACTGCGCCATTACCGTGAATGTAGGACTGAATGGCTCCGGCTCCCAGACTGCGATCAGCCTTCTTGGCGGCAGCTGCCCCCGCAGCCTTGCGCAGCACAACGAGCGCCTTCTCCATATCACCACCTGACTCTTCAAGTGCCTTCTTGCACTGCATCACTGAGATGCCAGTCTTGTCTCGAAGCTCCTTGATAGCGTCCATTGTTACTTCCATAGGTGCAAAAATTAAAACGTTAACCGGCCCGGAGTACGAACGTGCGGTCGAAAAGAAAAGCTACACTGTCTTCTTTTCAGAATCCGGAACCGTAGCGAGCCCCTCGCGGTATGCCTTTACGATCTCGTCAATGAAAAATGAGATGCTTCCGCGTGCCGTGTCGTTGCCGACGATCGGATAGGTGACCTGCTTGAAGTCACAATCAGAATTCATAAGTGCCATCACCGGAATCTTCATCACCTTCGCCTCGGCGATAGGAATGTGCTCGCGGCGGGAGTCAATAACGAAGAGCGCGCCCGGGAGCTGCTTCATCGGCACGATACCGCCAAAGGTATCCTTAAGTTCAACGATCTCACGATCAAACATAAGACGCTCACGCTTGGTGTACTTACCCTCGAACTCTCCTTTCTCGCGCTTGTCCATGAGGTCCTCGAGTCGGGCAAGGCGCTTTTTGATCTCAGAGAAGTTAGTGAGGGTACCGCCGATCCAGCGTCCGGCGACGTAGGGCATTCCCAAGGCCTCGGCACGGGCAGCGACGATGTCGCGGGCTTCATTCTTACCGCCGACAAAAAGAATGGTCTTGCGTTCCTCGCCAAGTTTCTTGGCAAAAGCGGTGGCAGTGTGGAGAAGCTCGCTCACTTTCTCAAGATCAAAAATCTCCACCTGGTTCTTTGCTCCGAAGATGAAGGAAGCAATTGAAGGGTGACGGCGCGTGCGCGAGTACGCAAAGTGAGCGCCCGCCTTGAACATGCGGTCAATGAGCCCTGTATTTTCCTGTGATTTAGCCCCTGCCTCCATAGTTGAATTAACGGTAAAGAGTCTAGCAAATTACCCGCGAAACCGCAACCTTACGCCTCCTCGCTCTCAGGGAGCACGCCGCCTCCGGCGTGTGTCGCCAGGGATTCCAAAACACCGTCAAGTTCCCCTGCCAGAATCTTCTCTACGTTATGCCAGGACTCTTTGATGCGGTGATCGGTGATACGGTCCTGGAGCATATTGTAGGTGCGGATCTTCTCGGAGCGATCCCCCGTGCCGATCTGCTGCTTGCGCTCCGAAGAGAGCTTACTCGCCTCTTGTGCGGCCTGCATTGCCTCCACCTTAGCCTGTAGGATCTGCATCGCCTTCTCCCGGTTCTTCTGCTGGCTGCGCTCAGACGTACAGCGAACATCAATGCCGGTAGGTTTGTGGAGCAGTCGCACCGCCGTCTCCACCTTGTTCACGTTCTGACCTCCGGCGCCCCCTGAACGGGAAAAGCCCATTTCAATGTCTGCGGGGTTGAGCTCGATCTTATGGCGCTTACGCAAGGGCAAGATGGCCACCGATGCGGTGGACGTGTGAATGCGGCCGGATTTCTCTGTGGCTGGCACGCGCTGTACGCGATGGACTCCGGTCTCGTACTTCAGAGCGTCGTAGACGCCCTGCCCATGCACTTCAAAAGAAGCCTCCTTATAGCCGCCAAGATCGGTAAGTGACTCATCCAAACGCTTGAAGGTCCACCCTTTGTTCTCTGCGTACCGCTCGTACATGTGAGCCAAGGTGTGGGCAAAAAGCGCCGCTTCCTCGCCACCTGCTCCTGCACGGACTTCGATAATGATCTCGTTGGGGGACTCCTCTTCTTTTGCCTCTGCCTTGAGGATCTGCTCCATCTGGGCAAAGACTGCCTGCTTCTGCTCACCCAAACCCTTAAGCTCCTCATTCACTAACTCCTCCATACCCGGCTCACCCGCCATTTCTTTGACACGCATCTCCTCACCCATGAGCCGTTCGTACTCCTGTGCCAGATAGGTTGTCTTGGGGTTCTCTTTGTAGACGGAAATGTCGTCGGTCATAGTTATAGGCAAAGCACCTTGAGCCCGGAGCTCAAGGTGCTTGTTGATGCCATAGTGGAGTTACTTCTTGGCGCCTTTCTTGGCAGCAGCCTGACGAGCCTTGAAGCGCTCGACGCGGCCGGTCGTATCGAGACTCTTTTCATTGCCGGTGTAAAACGGATGGCAGGCGCTGCAAACTTCCACGTGGATTTTCTCCTTCGTGGATCCTACTTCAAAAGTATTTCCGCAGGCGCACTCCGCCGTTGCCTTCGGATTATAGGTTGGGTGAATATCGGCTTTCATGGGCGTATTATGACAGAAAATTGAGGCTTTGCAAGAGATCCTATTGACCCCTTCACCTTTCCGGACTATAACTCCTAAAGTTTGAACCTAGGGAGAAGAACATGGCAATGACAACCAAACGGTTTCGCCTCTTTCGCCTGATGGGGGCAACCGAGTTCACGACCTTTTATGTCCTCACTGAACCTGATACTGATACCGATATCGATCACGTGCTGAAGCACGGCCGTCTCAACGATATAGCCACATGGCTTCAGGAGCACTACAAGAGGCTCATGAACACAAAGCCTCAGGGAGAATTCCTCCTTGAGTTTGACTTCACACCCCGTGTCTCCATGCGAGCAGTGTCTGGAAGAGGATTCAAGATTTGCGCACCTCTGCGGGAGGAAGATATCGTTGCTCTTGTTCGTGAACTCGGCCCTGTCTGCAACACCAACATGATATTGGTGAGTACTCTGTGATCAAAGCCCGTCAGAAATTCTGACGGGCTTTATTACTGCGCAGCGTTGAGGGTATCAATGTTCCTCTGATAACCATCAGCTAAACCCATCACGCCATCCCCATAGAAGGCGTAGGCCGGCTTGTTGGCGTTGCCCCATCCGGCAAAGTAGCGCAGTGCAGCCAGACGCTCGGACTCACGTGTCCCCTTGTCCGCTCCGTTGTCAGCAAGCAATAAAGCTGAGGCGATAAACGCCGTACGCGGATCCCACGGATTCGGCGGATTCTGCCCTGACGCTGCAGCAATGCGATCCTTATAAAGAATCCAGGTGGAAGGAATAAACTGTGCAGGACCCATTGCCCCTCCCCAGCCATACGATGGCTTTGCGGAGACCGGCATCTTGTCCGGATCAAGACCCAGCTCTTTTGTGATCGTCTCAAAGACGGGCTGGTCGCGCGTCGGATGCATATCGGTGCGCCAATGGCCGTTCCCGATAAACTCTCCAAGCTTTGTCTCCTGCGCCAAAATTCCGAGGATAAATGCAGGACGTACTCCCGTCATTCGCGAGGCCTCAGTGGCGTACTGAAGCGCCCGCTCAAATGGAATAGCTGTCGAGCCGCGCAAGGCGAAAAGCTCTGCACGGATCTGCGCTGCCGTCTTCTCCTTCATCGTGACAATGCTCTGGTAGGCTGCTTCCTGTCCCTTGGTGACATTTAAAATCTGCTGCTTCTGCCGCTCCGCCTCCTGGATCTTCTGCCGTTCAAGCTCCTGGATCTTTCGCAGCTCCGCCTCCGCGGTCTTTTTGGTCTCGAGCACCTGCTTTTCACTCTCCGTATCAGCGCGCGTATCGGCAATCTCGACAAAGGAAATCTGGAGACCCTCTTTAATCTGTGTAAACGTGTCCAAATCTTCGAAAAAATCGGAGAGCTGCTGACGGGAGAGCACCACCTCGGCGAGCGAGTAATCATCAATTTCGTTCGTGCGACGCAGAAGTTGAGCCAGCGACTCTTTCTCGCGCAGAAGCTTCTCGTTAAGGCTCACAATGGTCTGCTCCTTACCCCCGATTTGCGAAGAAAGCTTCTGTATTTCAATATCGCGGGCCTTGATGGAGAGCTGGGCCTTCTTGATCTCGGCATTAAGAATTGCCACGTCACGCTCGATCGAGACGCGTTCGGTACGCTTCGCATCCAAGAGCTTGGACTGCTCTCTAATCTCCACCTCTACCTGCTCGAGCTCGCGCTGCAGTTGTGCTCTGCGGGCCGCCACGGCATCTTCTGTGGTCTGTGCAAAAGCGACCGGGGACACGGCCGCGAGAAGCACTACTGTTACAAAAACAAAGGAAAAAGCGTATATGAAGCGCTGTGCACTTACTTCTATCATGCCTCTATGTAGACGTAGTATAGCAAACAAAATTCCACACGGAGAGCCGTGTGGAATTTCCAAATTCATCAACTGAATTTCTGCGCTAGGCTGCAGGAGCTTCCTCCTCAGTAACCTCCTTGCCCTTCTTTTCAACCTCAATAGAAGAGAGGTCAGGAGCCTCGAGGGGAGCCTCGGGCTCTTCCTTAGCCTCTTGCACGAGCGCCACCACTTCGTCGGCATCCGTGAGCACCGTCACACCGGAAGGCACGGCAACATCGCGGACATGTATCTGGGATTCAAAGTCCTTAAGTGAGGAGACGTCCACCGTGATGGAGTGCGGGAGACTCTTCGGGAGCACCTCGATCTCAAGCTCATGGAGTACTTTAACCAACACACCACCCAGCTCCTTAACTGCAGGAGCCTCGCCGATAAACTCAAGGGGAACATTGACCTGTACCGGCTTACCCTTCTCGATTACATAGAAATCGACGTGGCGAATGACATTCGTCACCGGATCGAGATCGATGTCATTGACGAGCACTTCTTTGGTTTCGCCCACGCCCTCAAGGTCAATAACGGCAGACTCGCCGGCCACGCGCCAGACCTTAAGAAACTCAGCGGCACTGAGCGCAATCGGAGTCGAAGCCTCCTTAGGCCCGTAGAAAACAGCCGGGATCTTTCCCTGCTTGCGGAGGCTGTCGGCACTGCCGCTCTTCTCTCGTTTTTCAGCCTGAAGGCTCAACGTCATAGTGGTGTGGAGTATACGGCAGAGCCTCTAAATAGGCAAGGTCACGGCTCTATGAAGCCATGGGAACAGCATTCGGAGGAACCCTTCCTTCAAAAAAGGCGATGAGATTCTCTGCGGCGATCTCCGCCATCTTTTCACGCGTCTCGTCAGTGGCTGAAGCGGTGTGCGGAGTGAGTACGGCGTTCTCGCACTGCGCGAGACCAGGAGCAAGTGCCGGCTCATTTTCAAAAACGTCCAGTGCAGCTCCCCTGATAACACCTCCCTTCAGGGCTTCAACAAGAGCGGCTTCGTCAATCACGGGACCGCGGGACGTATTAATAAGATATGCGCTCGACTTCATCATCCGCAGCCGATCCGCATTCAGCAAATGCCGCGTAGCGTCGAGGAGGGGCACATGGACGCTTACCACATCGGCTTCGCGCAGAACGGATTCCACATCAGCTCGAAAGGCCCCTCCGGTGGCCGCTTCAAACTCGGGACTCTGCTTGATGTCATAGTAGATAACGTTCATACCCAAACCATGAGCGCAGATGTGCGCGACACGCGCCCCAATGCGTCCAGCTCCCAAAATACCGAGCGTCTTTCCCTTAAGATCAGTGCCCAGAAGCATCATAGGTGCCCATCCATCGTAGTTTCCTGCGCGAACGAAGCGATCGCCCTCTGCGATGCGCGAGCTTATGGCGAGCATGAGCGCTACGGTATGCTCAGCCACGGTATCAGTGAGCACCCCCGGCGTGTTCGTGACAGTCACACCCCGCTCCTGCGCCGCCTTAAGATCCACGTTATCGAATCCAACAGCATAGTTGGCAAAGATTTTTGCTTGCGGCACAGCCTCGAAGACCTCACCGTCAATCTTATCGGTAAGAAGGCATAGTACTCCGTCGTATGGCTTCTGCTTAAGCCCGGTGAGAAGCTCTTCACGCGTCAGCACTCCGTCCTTCTCACTCACATCCACTTCAAATCCTTTATCGCGGAGCATCTGCAGTCCTGTCTCGGGAATACGGCGCGTTACATAGATTGCGGTCATGACTTTTCTGATTACATGCGGTTAAAAAGCTTGAGTCTGTCCTCGACGACCTTCATTACTTCATCCACTCCCGGCTTCATAAACCTGTATGGAGCTACTTCATCCGGATCCGCCGCAAGGCCCGCTTCGATTCCCTTGCGGTACGCTATACGAATTTCCGTATTAATGTGAATGATCGCAATACCCGCCTCGATGGCCTCGATAAACTCCGGGTCCGATATCCCCGAACCTCCGTGAAGCACCATCGGGATGCCGCCGGCTTCCTGAAGCTCCTTGATCCTCAGCGAGCTAACCTTGGGTTGAGGGGCATTTTTGAGCATACCGTGGAGATTACCGACGGCTGGCGCGATCATGTCGACGCCCGTCGCTTGTATAAAACTCTTAAGCTCCTCGGGCTTTGTCATCATCTCCTCAGTAATCTGCGCTCCTTCGGGGATTCCTTCGAGAAGCTTTGAGGACATGCCGATGTTACCGAGCTCCGCCTCAACAACAATGTCGGTCCGCCGGCTGGCGGATACCTCGCGAGCGTACTCGACACACTGCTTCGTGATGGAGACATTTTGATCGTGCGCAACTTTATTGCCGTCGAAGATAACAGCATCGTATCCCGCATCGATAGCCTCTTTCACGCGCTCGAACGAATACGTATGGTCAGCGTTTAAGAAAATAGGGTAGTCAAACTCCTCGCGCATACTTTTGACGAGCACCGCCGCCTGGCGCACCCCGATAAAATCACGCTCTCCTTCCGATGCCCCAATGATTACAGGAACATTGAGTTTCCGTGCCGCGTTAAAAATGGCCCAGAGCTGTTCCGAGTCTGAAATATTAAAGTGCCCGATCGCCCGTTTCTCTTTTCTTGCCGTCTCAATGACGTCTCGTAGTTTGTGCATATGAGAGGATTGTAGCACAGAGAGCGTGCTATACTGTCCACATATGGCTCAAAATCTGGATTTTCTGGCTATCGGGGATATCACCACCGATGCATTCATTACTCTAAAAGACGCGAGTGTTAACTGTGAGATCAATCGAGATAGCTGCATGCTCTGTGTGCGCTTTGGCGACAAGGTACCCTACGAGTCTGTTGACGTGGTAACTGCCGTCGGCAACAGCCCTAATGCCGCCGTCTCCGCCCACAGACTTGGTCTCCACGCCGCACTGGCTGCACATCTCGGCGACGATCAAAATGGAAAAGACTGCATCGAGTCGCTTAAACGCGAAGGCCTCAACACCTCTTACGTAACCGTACACGCCGGAAAGGAAACCAACTACCATTACGTACTGCGCTACGAGGAGGAGCGCACCATCCTCGTAAAGCACCACGAGTACGAGTATGCGCTGCCCTCATTTGAAGTTCCTCCCCGATGGATCTACTTAAGCTCACTTGGCGAGAACTCTCTTCCATATCATCAGGAAATTGCCCGCTATGTGAGCGAACATCCTGAAACAAAACTCGCCTTTCAGCCCGGAACATTCCAGATTCGACTTGGTCTCGATGGGCTCGCCGACATATACCGTGCCACAGAGATCTTCTTCTGTAATAAACAAGAGGCGAAGAACCTCCTTAACACTCATAGCGATGACATCGCTGAACTCCTATCAGGTCTCTACTCCCATGGACCGAAGATCGTCGTTATCACCGACGGCCCTAAAGGCGCCCACACCTACGATGGCAATGAGATCTGGTACATGCCGATGTACCCCGATCCCAAGCCCCCCGTCGACAGAACCGGTGCCGGTGATTCTTTCTCTTCCACCTTCACGTCTGCTATTGCCCTCGGTAACGATATTCCTACAGCGCTCTCGTGGGGGCCGATCAATTCAATGTCTGTCGTTCAATACATAGGAGCTCAGAAAGGACTCCTCTCTAGAGAACAACTTGAGAATTACCTTGCGCAAGCAACCGCCGACTATAAGCCTCAAAAGATAGCGTAGCCAGACAAGCCATAAAACGTTTCATATATGAAACGTTTTTAAAATGTCATTATAGTCAACTGTAGTAACTCATTTAGAATGACTCCTCGTAGGAGATCATTTTATATACAAACTGCTCTACTTTAGTTAACTAAAGTAATTGTTACGTAGCATGCCCTGCTTGCGCAGGCAGGTACATAACAAATAGGATCACTCATGCGGCAGTACAAGCGTGGAGGTGAGCTCTAAATCAGCGCTATTGGCAACATCGACAATGAGATATGCGGCTCCAAGCGCCACACTTGCCACACAGGTGATCGAAATAATGGTATTGATTTTCTGAGAGAGCGCGCTCTTCATTAATCTATTCCTTACGTGCGACGGCGCGTTTCACCGCCTCTTTAATGTGCCCTACTCCCATGCCGTAATGCTCTATAAGCTCATCGGGATTTCCCGACTGTCCAAAACTATCTTTGACACCCACAAATTCGATAGGGACCGGATGCTCCTTCGCGAGCAGTTCTGCCACTGCAGAACCCATACCGCCAGCGATCTGGTGCTCTTCCACCGTAACCACGGCGCCTGTACCCCGCACACTTTTTAGGATGGTCTCAGTATCCAGAGGCTTTATCGTGTGATTATTAATGACCGTGACGGGGACTCCTTCGCTCGCAAGCTCGTTTGCCACCGTGAGCGCATTATAGAGAAGCGGTCCGCAGGCAATGATCGTCGCGTGGGAATTTTCCGGTTCGTACATGACGATTGCCTTTCCAATTTCAAACGGCGTCGCTGGTGTCGTCATAACTGGTGTCTTCTCACGGGTCAAACGAAGATAGAGAGGCTTACCTGAAGCAGCTGCAGCTATGGTTGCCTTCCGTGCTTCCTCCGCATCACACGGCACAATCACTGTCATGTTGGGCTGCACCCGCATGAGCGCGATATCCTCTAACTGCTGGTGCGTTGCACCGTCAGGCCCAACAGAGACTCCGGCGTGCATGCCGCAAATCTTCACCGGCACATTATTAAGTGAGATTGTTGTCCTAATCTGTTCGTTGTTGCGTCCAGGAGAGAATGCGGCATACGAGGTAATGAACGGAATCTTTCCGTAGACAGCGAGCCCCGCAGCAACGGTAGCAAGATTCTGTTCAGCGACACCAATTTCAATATAACGCTCCGGAAATTTGTCTTTAAACCACTGCGCGCGTGTGGACTCAGCGAGGTCGGCGCAGAGCACGACTACCCGCTCATCTTTCTCCCCAGCCTCCACGACACCCTTACCAAAGCCATCGCGCGTCGGCAGCTGCGCAATTGCCTTCTTATCAAAAATATTAGAAACAAGATTAGCTTCAGGACGAATCATGGTCACTGGTGCTCACTTTTTACCGTACCTCCAAGCGTTCGCAATTCATTTAAAAACCGCTCAGCTTCATCCGCTTTCGGTGGCTTGCCGTGCCAAGTGTAATCAAATTCAATTTGCTTAATCCCCTTGCCGGGAATGGTGTGGGCCAAAATACATGTTGGCATCTCGTAAATAGCCTTGGCTTTCTCCACGGCGTCAACGATAGCCTCTATGTTATGGCCGTCGACATCAATAACGTGCCAGCCAAATGCTTCGTATTTCTTACGCAGTGGTTCAAGCGGCATTATACTTTCCGTCATCCCATTGATCTGGATGTTGTTGCGGTCAATAACTGCAGTTAAATTTGAAAGCTTATTCGCTCCCGCAAACATCGCGCCCTCCCAAATATTTCCGGCCTGCTGTTCAGCGTCCGACATGAAGCAGTACACGCGAAATTTCTTCTTATCCATGCGTGCGCCGTAGGCGATACCCGCGGCCTGTGAGAGGCCGGATCCCAAGGGACCGGACGTGTTCTCCATGCCAGGAAGACGTTCACGCTCGGGGTGCCCCTGCAGGCGCGAACCAAACTTGCGGAGGGTTTTTGTTTCAAGTACCGGGAAATATCCGGCGTGCGCCATCGTAGCGTAACGAATAGGAACAATATGGCCGTTGCTTAAAATCAAGCGATCACGCTCTTCCCAATCGGGGCGCTTCGGATCGTGGTTGAGGATATGAAAATAGAAAGCGGTAAATATATCCGCCATGCCCAAGGGTCCCGCCGTGTGCCCTGAACCTGCGGCAACGAGCATCTCGATAACGGTCTGGCGAATCACGTTCGCCTTATGCTCAAGCTCTGCTATTTTATGCCCTTCAAGGTACGCCATTTCTTTTATTATACCGTCTCTCCCTTAAGTTTTTGTATAACTTCCTTGGGATTATCGCTCTTTAAAATGAGCGAACCTGAGGCAAGCCGTGTTGCACCCGCGGCAATAAGCTCTGGAGCGGTGTCGAAATTCACCCCGATATCAATGCCAATCTGAAGCTCGGGGAACCGCATGCGCAAGTCGCGCACCTTACCGAGTACGCGGGGATCAAGTGGAACGCCGTGATAACCGATCACATCGCTGCCCATGCATTGCACAAAATCAACGGAGTCTATAAACGGAGTGAGCGTGTCATTCTCCGTACTCGGCTTAAGCGCTAAACCAACCCTGTGTCCCGATGTCTTAACGCGTTCAATTAAAGAATGTAGATCTCCGGTACTCTCCACGTGAAGGATGAGGGCGCTAAAGCCGGCGGAGAGCCAGACATCGAGCGTACTCTCGGGCGCCTGCACCATGAGATCAGCTTCGTACTCGAGGGTATCCGTGTGCGGCAATTTTATTTCTCCGCTCATGATCATCTGAAAAATATCCTCTGGATCGCTGTTGTAGGGCCAGGTTGCCTCCGGAGCGTACACGCCATCGACGATATCTATTTGAATCAAGGGCGCGCTGCCGACTACGCGCTCCACTTTCTCGGAAAGATCATTGAAGGAAGCCGGCAGGACGGCAGGGATTACTTGGATCATGCGCCGTGAGGGTAGTTTTCAATCTTTTGAATACGGCGCGCGTGACGTTCCTCTCCGGAAAACGGCGTCTCGAGCCATTCCTTCACTGCCGCTTTTGCCTCTTCTTCATTAAGAAAACGCGCGCCAAGCGCAAGCACATTGGAATCATTATGCTCCCGAGCCAAAATGATCTCTTTTGGCATCAAGCGTCCGTCAGCCGGATGGCACTGGCCGTTAAAAACTACGGCGCGAACGCGCTGAAAACGGTTTGCCACAATAGCCTCCCCCTGTCCTGACCCACCAAGCACAATGGCCTTTATGTTCTGCGGGTCCTCAGAGACTTTCCGGGCTGCAATCGCGACCATATCCGGATAATCGTCCTCGGCAATGAGATCATGCGCCCCTACATCTTCAACGTCAAAGCCGAGCTCCTTAACAAAAGGGATGAGTTTTTCTTTGAGATCGAACCCCGCATGATCGGAAGCGAATACAATGCGCATACTAGGAAATATAGCTACCTGACTTTATGACATGCTCCACGAGCGCATGTGTATAACCCATCTCGTTGTCATACCAGGAGAGCACTTTGACGAGATCACCGTCCACGACGCGCGTAAAGGCGAGATCCGCGATCGCGGCATGTGAGTCTCCTACGATATCAGAGGAGACAACCTGCTCTTCAGTCACCGCAAACGTTTTCTTCCACCGCTCTTCCCCTGCAGCCTTACGCAAAATATCGTTTACCTCCTCAACAGAAGTGGGGCGCTTTGCCAAAAATGTAATGTCCGCGATAGAGCCGGTGATGACCGGAACGCGCATCGCAACGCCATCAAATTTTCCAGCAAGCTCGGGAAGCGCTTTTGTAACCGCAACAGCTGCCCCTGTTGAAGACGGCGAGATGTTGTGCGCGGCCGCGCGGCCGCGGCGCCAGTCTCCCTTGGCGGGAGAGTCCACAAGCGACTGTGTAGCCGTGTAGGCATGGACGGTATTCAAGAGCGCCTTCTGTACGCCAATGGTCTCGTGGAGTATCTGCATCAAGGGACTTCCAGCATTCGTAGTACAAGAGGCATTGGAAGAAATCTGGCACGTCGCAAGCTTATCCTCGTTGAGTCCCATGAGCACCGTTGCGGCTTCGATACCAGGAGGCGCATCATCTTTTACGGGAGCTGAAATAACAACGCGCTTCGCCCCGGCATCCAGATGCACCTTTGATTTTTCGAAGCTATCAAATACTCCCGTGGACTCTACAACGATGTCGACGCCGTGCTCACCCCACTTAAGCGCCATCGGGTCCTTTTGACTTAAGAACTGCACCTCCTTGCCATCAACGATGAGCTTTGAGGAAGCTTCTCCCTTTATAGCTTTAATATCGTGATCAAACTTTCCATACGCAGAGTCGTATTTAAGGAGATAGGCGAGATTCTCGACATCCCCTAAGTCATTTATAGCAACAATTTCAAGTTCAGGACGTTCGAATGCAATTCGAAAAAAAGCCCGTCCGATACGGCCGAATCCATTAATGGCAACTCGTGTAGACATAAGGAAATATAAGGATTATCTGCGCTCTAATAGACAGATTAATAGTAGCATGGGGCCACAAGTGACCGGGTGGATATCCCCGAAGCTACGGCGTGACAGTTCCCGCTCCCTGAAGGGTAGTGGTCACGTTGGTAAATGTGTTGCCGGTAAGTGCTGCAGGGATCGTGGTCCAGTTGTACACCCCGATGGCAGAAGAGGCGTTGTTTCTGAACGCGTTGTTTGTGATCGTAAGTTCTGAAGCGGGCTTGAGCGCACCCTCCGCGCCGTAGGCAACCATTATCTTGTTTGAGGCGTTCGCACTTTGAATAAAGGTATTACCCGTAAGGCGGAGAATGCCGCCATTGGGAGCTTCAACACTGTAACTTGATGGGGTCACGCCGTCGTCAAAGGTACTATTCGTGATGATCGTCTCATCGGCACGGCTCTTTACGTGATGACCTTCCTTGGTGTCCTTAAAAGTACTGTCTGTGATCGTCAATCGTTTAATAGAGCTCGTATAGACACCATGCGTGCGACCGTCGCCATAGCCATTGCGCAGAAATTCTGAGTTGCGTATGTGGATCTCCCCCGTGCTCGGAGCGGTGAGAATTCCCTCTTGGTTATCATGAAAGGATGTATTGATGAGCGTAAGTACTCCGCCTTCGTGGCGAATGCCGGCGCCATTTCTGTCAGGAACTTTGGCGTTCGAGAACTCAATGTTCTCCAGCGTGACATCGGCATTGATAACAAAAATGGCTTTGCCGTTTTGTATAGGAGCTTCGGCTTGAAAGTGCGCCTTGCCTCCTACCCCCACAATCGTGAGCGGCTTTCTGATCGTGACGTAATCGCTTTTGTAAGTGCCAGTATCGACGCCGATCCGATCCCCTGCCTGCGCTGCCTCTACTGCAGAAGCCAGAGTCTTATGAGATTGGTTTGGTCCGACTCGCAGATCATATGATCCCGCGGCAGAAGCAGCTGGCGCGGGCTGGGGTGCTGGTACAGGAGCAGGTGCAGGGGTGAGAACAGCCTGCGGCGCTCTTGCTGGCACTGGAGGTGGTGTAGGAGCGGTAGCCGGAGATGGAAGAAGTTCACCCGAGGGTGATTGCGAAGAAGTCGTGGTGCCCCCCGATAATTCTACTTGTTCGAGCGGCTTAGGTTCTTCAGAAAAGGTAGCACCTCCACGAAAGATCATATAAATGAACCCTGCGGCAAGCACAAGCACGCCGATTACAATTATGATTCGCATGCTTTTACTATAACTACCTAAGCTGGACAGACAATGAAGACCCTGCCAGGAAGAATGTTTGGCCTCCGCCGCTTGCGACCATGCTTCACGGCAGATTTGTTACGCACCTGCCTGCGCAGGAAGGTCTTGCTACGTAACATGCTACGTAGCAAGATCGAGACGCCGTATACACTTTCCTCTGCTACGGCCTCCCGAATACTTCAAGTAGCCTCGACTGTGTCATGGGGCCCACAGCACCGTAGCCTGTCGTTGCAGCGTCTCCTGAGGAGGCAATCCCGTAGGTGCGCTGGAAGCGTCTGACGGCAAGCTCCGTGATGGGGGTAAAGGTTCCGGAGATCGTACCCTCGGGGTAGATGGTGGGATCTTTGGCGAGCATCTTTTGGAGGGTTGAGACATCCTCACCGGTGTCTCCAAGCTTTAAGGTGCGCGTGAAGAGTACTCCGCCTGAGGAAGCTGCGGGTACCGGTGTCGGGGCAGCCGTTGTAGGAACAGGCGCAGGTGTCGGGGTCGGTGCGGGTACCGGTGTCGGTACAGAAAGCGGAGCGACTTGGAGCATCGGCGGCACGGGAATGCCTCCGAAGATCTGATTGAGTTTGGACTGTGTCATGGGGCCCACAGCACCGTAACCGGTGGTGCCGGGGGTACCGCCCGAGACGATGCCGAAGCGTGCCTGAAAGCGTTCGATCGCGCGCTGAGTGGCAGGACCGTAGTAGCCGGTGACAAGTCCTTCAGGGTAGAGCGTTGTGTCCGTGGCGAGGTAGCGCTGGAGTGTCGAGACCGGGGAGCCCGAGGAGCCGGGAACAAGACGGCTCGAGAACGTACCGCCCGTGCTTCCTGTCGGAGCAGGTGCGGGTGCCGCTGCAGTAGATCCTCCTCCCAGGGCTACACCGCCGTGCACTTCAAGAATCTTGGCGAGGGTGCGAGGACCGAGAGCTCCAAAGCCTGTCGTGCTGGGAGAACCTGAAGAAACGATGCCGTACTTGATCTGGAAACGCTTGATGGCGTCTTCGGTGAGTGAGCCAAAGTAGCCGGTCTCAAATCCGGGAGCGCCATCGCCGACTGAAGTGATGCGGGTTGCGGGGTCGCGGTTAAGGAGCTGCTGAATGGTGCGGAGGTCGCTGCTCGTAGTGCCTTTGGTGAAGGTACGTTGAGAGATGAAGACTGCAGAACCGGAAGAAGTTGAACCCGTCGAGACTGAGCCACCGCTCGATGTACCCGTAGTACGGTTACGTGCGCGGCCACCGCCACTGCTGCCTCCACCGCCGCCGCTATGTTGAGCATGCGAATCGTAATCTGACTCAATGATATGAAGTGCTACTGACGTTGAACACGTCACCTCCTCGCCTCCCGCGCCCTCCACAGTGAGTGTGAATGACGTGGTGTCCGAAATACTGACCGTGCGCTCTCCGCTTGTCGAAACTGAGCCAATGCCGTTGTTGATAGATACTCCGGTGGCATTCTCCGTCGTCCACGAGATGCGCGCATCGGCACCGCGTCTTTCTACGGTGGCAGGATTCGCACTGAAGCTGCACGCAGGCGCCGGTGGCGCCCCATCGCTCAGCGTAATCGTGATAACCTGCTCAGCAGACGTCTGCCCCACTGCGAGTGTTCCGAAATCAAGGCTAGTACTTGAGACATCGAGCACCAGCGCCGCTGCGCGCCTACTGTCTATCTGCGCCAGCGTACTCTGTACAAACTGCCCAACTCGCTCAAAAGGAATGCGGATGGCTGCTATGAATGAACGGAATGCTGTTTGAGCAGAGAATGTACTATCGCTATTACCATTGGAGGCAGCGGCGAGAGGCGACGGTTGCACAGAAGAAGTTGAGCTAGCAGCCATGCTAAAGCCCTGAAGCTGAATCACTTTTGTTTCGTTGCTTATCGTATCAAGGTATGAAAGGGTTCCCGTGCGAAGGCCGGGGGCGGTAGGTTTAAAGACTACACTAAGCGTACACTTCTGCCCCACCGAGAGTGTTACGGCGCATGTTTTCACAAGGGCAAAATCGCCGGTGATCTTAATATTGCGGATACTGCCCGTGCCGCCTGTGGATCCTGAGGAGGACAGACTGCTGATAGTTATGTTACGAACCTGCTGCAAAAAACCATTTCCTTCCTGATGATTCTCGATAAGCTTCGAATCTGCAATCGTTCCACGATTCTCAAGATCATCCGTCCAGAGCGCCACTTCATTGCGAGTGATAAGGCCATGGGAGACCGTCTCATCCATGCGCAAGTTACCCGAGAAGTAGTAGCCAAAGTGATTCGCCCGGACCTCATTCTGCGTGAAGTTCGTGGCAGGAATGGTGTCAAACACACTCGGGATAAACCAGTAACCAGCCACGTCCTCACCACCGGCTACGGCAACATTGTTTCGAACCGTGTTGCCTGCGCGAACCCAAAAGACTCCCGGGCGTGTGGCCTGCTGCAGCGCCGCTACGGCAGGAATCGTATTAGGTACTTCCTCAGGGCCGAAGACACGCACGCCGAGATTTCCTTCCATGACGTTGTTGATCTCGTCTGCCGTCTCCATGTAAAAGCCTCTGCCCTGCGCGTTGTAGCCGACGTTGCCGCGCACCGTTGCGCCCTGCGTGGTGTGAAGAACAACCCACTTGTTGCCCGGCTCGTACTGATTCCAAATGGAAAGACCTATGATGGGGAAGTTGACCACAGTATCCGACGTCGCATGAAGGTGAACTGGGTAGCGGCCGAGCTTGCCACGCGCGCCAAGGTCTCGAAACTCTGCGTAGGAGAGCGAACCAGCCGTATTCTTCATATAGAGCGTGTGCGAGCGGTGATTCGTGTCCCCCGCCTTCACGAGGTTTGAAGCGACTGTTACGTTCTGCGTGAGAAGCCCAACTTCGCCCTGCACTGATGCAAGAGCCTCTCCTGCTCCTGGCTGCTGCGTGGAGAGAAGCTGTCGGGCCACTCCCGCTGTGGTAACAGCGTAGAGGGAGGCTTCGTGTTTGTACGTTAAGGCTGAGGTAAACGTTACCGTTTTTCCTGAAATTGATGCGATGGTTCGAATCTCGGTCTCGGCGGGATTCTTGCTCGTAGGAGTCACAACGACTGTGTCCCCCACCCTCCAGCCCGTAGGAGTGTCAGCGAGAGTCACGGCGTTCGCTCCCGCATTTGCCGTCAGTGCAAGCTTGCTCCAGATCTTCGGCTTGGGCGCTCCATTTATATCCATGCGGCCGCCGGCCGTCACCCAGATACCGGTATCTTCCGGACGGAAGTCAGGCTCAGCAACAATCGGTGCAGGGCCCGTACCGGTTCTGAATGCCCGGTCATCCGGCACGTTGAGGCCGATGTAGGCCGTGATACCTGCAGGGATGGGGTTTGTTTGTGTTCCCACCTCAAGCGTGCCGCCATTTAAGACCATGAGGGAACCATCGAGGTCCAGGCGCGTGCTCTTTGTGCGTGAGAACGTGAGTTTGCCGCCATCGCTTATTACGATCGTTTTAGCTTCAGCAGCAGGATTGGCATTCGTGAGCACATCATATTCAACAGCAACTCCGCTGATCTGAACTTTCTGCGCACCCGTAGGAACACTTCCCGAACTCCACGTCGCAGGATTACTCCAGAGCCCGCTCTTGATGGCTTTTACGTCCCCCTGCAGTACTGCCGGTACTGAGGAAGGCACAGGTGGTGGCACTGGCGCAGGTACCGGTACTGGCGCGGGAACTGGAAGAGGTACAGGCGCAGGTGGTGGCACGGGAGTTGGTGTCGGAGCAGGCGGTGGAGGAAGTGGTGTGGGCGCCGGAACTGGAACAGGTGCAGGGGTCGGAGACGGGACCGGCGCTGGAGGCACTCCGCCTGCAGGCGTTCCACTGGTGAAGGTCAGATCCGCTGTGAGCGTATGATTGCCCGCCGCATCTTTGGAACGAACGGCATAGTGCACGGTTGTATTTGCCGGCAAGTGTTCGAGTAGGACACTGTGCTCGCGCCCGTATCCGCTCTCGATTTTTGACCACCGGTGATAAGAGCTTGTGACTCCAAAGGGCACGTAGCCAATTGTCGGCTCGTCAGTATTCCACGTCACGCGCGCAGTTACACCGTCAATGAGCTGCACTTTGACGTTGCTGATGATGGGCTTCGTTTTATCTGCTGGAGCAGTAGGAGCTGGGATAGCTTTGTAATAGGCCTCAAGCGAATGGATGCGGATGTAGTAGATAAGCCGAGCAAGGTCAATGCCGGTAATTTCAGGACGGGGCACTGATCCCCCTAAACCGCCCTGGATGTAGGCGGCAAGCTCAGTATCAGGAAGCCCTGCAAACTCATCAAAACCCTTAATCATCGGCAGCCTCGAGAATCCATGAGTATTAATCAGAGCAGCAAAGGAAGGGCGTGCGCCGGCGGGAAAGCCCCATGCGGTACCACGCTGGAAGATATCCCCTCCGGACTCAAGCAGCGGATACGTAGCGCCGATAGGGGCTTTATCCGTGGGCAGGGCAAGCCGAACGGGCATGGGCGCAAAATTTCCAAAACCGCCCCCAACAAAACGACCCTCTTCGTCATCTATGGCGATAATCCAGGTATAGTGACCCATCGCCTGATTGACGAGGTTTGCCATACCAAAGGGAAGGTTATAACCTGTCGTGAACGTCTCCCCAGCGCGAGTGCCATCTTTAGAGTAGCGCTTGGAAAAAAAGTTCCTGGAGCCACCGGCGCAGATATAGATGATATCGTCCTTCGGGCCGATATTGCCGCGTCGATCAACATCTATCCACGCCCACCCAGCACCGCAACCGGTATCGGCAACAGTCACCGTCGTCTCGCCGGTCGTAGGGTTAACACGTTTTATCTTACGCACACCCGTTTCCGCAATCAGGATATTTCCGTCAGAATCAAGACGGATTGAAAAAGGATTCTCAAGCGGCGCACCAGGGCCCGTGAGAGCAATGGTGCGTACGGTGGCGCCATCGGGACTGATAGCACGAATCTTCTTGTTTTTAAAATCTGCGACGTATAGCTCCCCGCTTGGAGCCACGACAAGACTGTTCGGCTCGTTGAAGGTCGCCTGACGCGCCGCGCCATCGACACTGCCTGTTACGCCCACCCTGCCGGCATACGTCGTGAACACGGGTGTGCCGCTCGTGAAGTCCACCTTGGCAATGCGATGATTGAACGTGTCCGCCACATATAAAATCTTGGGATTGCGCGGGTCAAAAGCCAGGTCATTGGGGGCCTTAAGCTTTACATTATTCTCAAACGTACCGATGTAGTTGATCTGAAGCGCTTCGATATCGGCCTCGGTTACAGAGGAATCCTCGTGAAAGTACGGGATGATATCCGATCGAACCTGGCGGCCTGCAATTGTAACCACGGAGCCGTCGGCGTTCATGCGGAAGATGCGACCTGCAACATCGACACCCACCCATCCTGGACCCTCTGGATTCGGCACAAGTGTACTGTACGCGGAAACCACGTTGTTGTTGCGTCCGCCATCCACCATATCCAAACGTCTAAGTCCCGGTGCGCTGGAATCCGAGCTATTAGTAAGCTGTCCCAGCATCTGACCCACAAGCACTTGCCCACTCTTAGTCCGGTAGAGCCCGGGACTAGCGTTATACAACGTCGAACTTATCTGCGTCGTAGGTTCTACATAGAGCTTCTGGGCAGGAAGTACTGAAGCGGGATCAGCAAGCGTGTGCGCTGGAGGAATAAATTGATATGGAAAGGGAGTTACGGGGCGGTACTCGCGGGTATACCCTCCCTTAAAATCAACCCAATCAGGTACATCCGTTTGACGAAGATTGCTGTAGGCGTGAGGACCGAGAACAGGAATTCGCTGGGCACCCGTAACCGGCCCGGGGACATTGTCGACAATCACAAAGTTTCCCGCAACGCGAAGGTCTTTAAGCGGCATCGCATCGCCTGCCAATGCACCGTCAATAATAATGACACCAAGAACATGGACTCCGTCACTTACCTTGGTTGTATCCCATTGGAAGGTAAAGGGCGTTGTGAGTCGCGGACTTATGGGAACACCATCAAGGGTATAGATGATGGTGCCATTAAGAGTGTAATTCTTTAAAAAGCGCGTTTGAATGCGGAGTGTCAGCGGCACTGCGGATCCTCGAACTTCAAGCGTCGGCGTATGGGCCGTGACACGGGGTAACTCCTTATTAAAAGGCATGAAATCCCCCGCCGTTACCGTCGGAGCAATTTCGCCCACCACTTGGGCGGTGAGACGGTGGCGAAGATTGCTGAACGTGTCGGCCACACGATCAAAGAATGTTGTCTCTGCAGTCGCCGTGGCAAGTACTCCCTCAGGCACCTGAGGATACCCTTCAGCATCTAGAGCGAGAGCTTCTGCAGAAGGCGCATTAAATGAGCGAAAAGGGTTAGCGGCGGCCAGACGCTCTGCGACAGCACCGCTGTAGTTGGTGACAAGAAAGATACCTCCAAAAAGCAGGAAAAAACTGGCAAGAAATAGTGCGGACTTTCCAGAAAGCATATTCAGGATATCTTCATTATATATAGAGCCCTGAGACAAACCTATGCTCTAATCCCCCACTTTTATGAAGAAAACCTAGGGCCTCCCGAATACTTCAAGTAGCTTCGCCTGCGTTCGTGGTCCTACCGCGCCGTAGCCGGTGGTGCTTGCATCACCTGAGGAGACAATGCCGTAGAGCTTCTGGAAACGGCGCACCGCAAGCTCAGTGATAGGAGTGAACGTTCCGGAGATCGTGCCCTCAGGATAGACAGTGGGGTCTTTGGCGAGCATTCTCTGAAGGGTAGAAACATCTTCTCCCGTATCGCCCAGTTTAAGCGAGCGACTGAAGAGTGCGGCAGCTCCTGACGCTCTATCCACTGAGGCAGGCTGTGGGACAGGTGTCGTAAGCGGAACAAACTGCGATGCAGCTGGCGTCGTCGCAACCACCGTACCTCCGTACACTTCCATGAGTTTTGCAATCGTCCGTGGACCGAGAGCGCCGTAGCCGGTTGAAGCAGGAGTGCCTGAGAATACAATCCCGTATTTTACCTGGAAGCGTTTTACGGCTTCCTCGGTAAGACCGCCAAAGTAGCCGGTCTCCTGCCCCGGAGCGCCGTCGCCACTTACGGCAATACGCGTTGCGGGATCACGGTTGAGGAGCTGCTGGATTGTCTTTACATCGGGGTGATTGACGCCGCGAGAAAGGCGTCTAGAAACCACTATCGGTACAGAGGATCCTCCAGAGGAAGTACCGCTGCCAGCTGAAGATGCAGTACTGCCCGATCCTCCGCTGGTACTGCTATCCGATCCACTTGTGCGATTGCGGGTACTGCGACGCGAACTGCTGCCGTCATTGTTCTCATTGTTTTCTCGAACGCGGATGGTGGTCTTGCACGTATCAGTACCTCTAGCGCCGGTTGCTGTGAGCTCAAAGGTGGTGGTCGTCATAAGAGTGACCGTACGCTCGCCCCGAGTCTCGACTCCTCCTATGCCGTTATCGATCACTACACTGTCTGCCCGCCGTGTACTCCACGCAAGCGTTGCCGTCTCTCCCTCCTCAATACTTGAAGGCGTGGCTCTAAAGCTGCACGAAGGACGACTGAAAAGACCTCCTGAGGAGGAGCCTCCACCGCCTCCGGAAGAAGGTGGTGGTGCGGGAGGAGGAGTGCTGCCAGGCACCGGAGCAGGGGTGGGTGCTGGCACGGGGGCGGGAGATGGAGTGGGAACAATGCTCCCATCGTTTCGTACCGTGAAGGTCACCACTTTGACGGGAGACGTCTGTCCCACGGTCACATTTCCAAAATCAAGCGACGTCGGAGCAACGGAAAATCCCACCGCGGCCAGCATGTTAATGAAAAACTCTTTCACGCTCGCGATAGTGTGCGAGATCGCACGACTTACAGCCCTAAACGGTGTCATGAGAGTATCCCACAGTCCCGCAACACCTGGTGCGGCACCCACGCTCGCGCTCATATCCCGTGGAGGAATTGCGGTTGCATTGCTGTTAACCCCGGAGTAAATCTTGAAATCTTTTATACGATCCACTACTCCTCCAAAGCCATTGCCGTACTGCGGTGAATGGTAGGAGCCCAAGGTCATGACGGGCGTCGCTCCCCAGGAGATTGAACTTACCGGCGTGTAGGAGGACGAGTGCAGTAGTATGCCATTGAGATAAAGCTTTGCCGTACCGCCCTTCCATGTCAGGCGAACACTCATCGTCTTATCCTTTCCAAAAAAGGCGTCTTCGCTTCCTGCGGGTATGGAGTACCCGGGAGCGCTCGTCATGCCAGGGACCCGATAACTGAAATTGAGTCTGCCTCCCCAGCGGTCAAAGCCGAGCGTCGCCACTTGGCTTGCACCCGTAGCCCCGGCATCCGTCCACACATCAAACACCGTGTGGTTGCGGTGATCATTGTTGCCACTCGGGTACGCAGTCCACTCCGCTTTGCTGTAGCGGGATGTGAGATCAAAACTTACTTCTCCCTCAGCGGGATTAATGAGTCCCGATACACCGCTTCCGGTAAAGAGATAATGCGCCCAGCCCGTCGAGCGGCCGCCGCCCGGAAGGTACGGCCAGAACCATACACCACTAGCATCAAATGTCGCTGTGCCGGTTCCGTTTATATCAAGCACCCCCTTCGGCCCTGCGGCGGGCGTTAGTACGGACCCATTAACCGTTCCTGCAACTTCACTTGCAGTACCGCGAACGTGTAGTTTCTGTGTCGCAGTTCCTCCCGTTGAAGTAACTGGTATTACTGAAACTGTGACCGACTTTGTGACCTGCTCATCCTTAAAGCCCGTGCAGGTGAGCGTGTAAGTAGTGTTTGCCGTAAGCGACCCTGTGGCATAGGCGCCTTGAACTGCCTTGCTCCCGCTCCAGCCTCCGGATGCCGTGCAGGATTTTATATTCGTCGTACTCCACGAGAGGAGCGCCGCGCTGCCCGCTTCAATTGAAGCGGGAGCTGTAGTGAGAGTGATGGTGCCATTGGGAGGAGGGTTCACTGTGACTGTCTGCGAGACACTCCCTCCCTGGTTCGTGCACGTAAGCGTGTACGTTCGCGCGGCAGTAATTGCTCCGGTATTCTGAGTTCCCGAAGCAGCTTTAGTCCCCGACCACGCGCCTGACGCTGTGCAGGAATCTCCACTACTTGACCAGATGAGATTGGATGAAGTATCCACTCCTGACGGAGCAGCCGTAAAGCTCATGACCGGTAGTGGAAAGAGTCGGTCGGGCGTTCCGGTAAACTCATATGCTCCCATATCAATCTTCGGACCGCTCACACTGCGTGGAGCACTGCGTAGATCAAAAACGTATTCAGAAGTAGGCGTAAGCGAGAACCCGTCTCCCATACCGGGAGCAATGCCGGCGTTAATGGCAGCAGAGGCACTCTTCAAGTGATAATCAAATGCTGTGGGGTTTACGAGTTCCGCCGCCGTCGCGAAGTGATTGGCAGAGGCGTCGAGCTTCGGACCGCTGTAGCCCGAGACAAGCCTGTCCTTCGGAATACCGACGAAAACATTGTTGAAGATCTTTGCCTCAACGAGCGACCCCGCAGAGAGATTGAGAAAGACCGGGTTGGAACGATCGTTGACCACAGTGTTATGGGCCACATAGAGACGCTGGTTAGGGTTTGAGGCTCCTTCAACCGCGTACGTCATGATAGCAAGGTTGGAACTCTGCGGACCCTGATGGATCACGTTGCCGATGACAAAGGTACGGCCGCCGTTCGGGATATCAATGTTGTAGCTCGAGTTCCCCGTGCCCTCGTCCATGATGCGATTGTAGAGAATGTGGTTCTCCTGCGCACGCGACTTGATGAGATGCCCCACGTTGCTGTGATGCGTGTAGTTGTAGCGGAAAGTGAACTTCTTTGTGTTGTTGATGTAAAGGTTGTGCGAGCGGCCATCCGTCGTTCCGTTTCGATTAAACTCGCTGTGCTCAACGAGGAGCTCCGTGTTGGCATTTGCCGGAGTGAAGAGAATGCCGTTTTGGTTGGTTCGAAATACTGAGTTGCGCACCACGACAGCGCCGGCCCCATCGTAGCGAATACCCGCTCCGTTATTATCCGGCACCTTTGCCCCGACGAACTCAATGTTTTCAATCGTAATACCCGCCACGCTTGAAACCGGGTTCCAGATCCCCTTGCCGCCCGGAATAGTGCAGTTGGTTGCGTCAAGAACGGCGCGCCCTCCCACACCACGCAGCGTCAGGTTGCTCTTCGCCCACTTAACTCCCGCGTCGCAGGCATACGTTGCGGCGTCGATTTCTACGACATCTCCATCCTTAACCAGAGCGACAACCTCGCTTGGCTTTTTGTATTGCTTGGTAGGACCGACCTTCCAGACAGTAGCGCCTGCGGGTGGAGGCGGGGGTGGTGGCAGCGGGGCCGGTGTTGGAGATGGCTGCGGAGTAGGAGCTGGACTTGGGGCTGGTTGAGGCTGAGGAACGGGAGTTGGAACTGGTACGGGTTGAGGGGGCGGAACGGCCTGAATACCCACGCCTCGAAGCGCGATGGTTTTTGTTTGATTAGTAAATGAATCTACATAGGAGATAGTTCCCGTTCGAGTCCCTAGCGCTGTGGGTTTGAAGGTTACCGAGATACTGCAATTCTGTCCTACGGAAAGCAGGCTCGTCGTACATGTAGTTGTCTGAGTAAAGTCTCCTGTAATCTGTATATTCTTTATGTTTCCGCTTGTCGCAGGAGGAGGAACGGGAGTTGGCTGCGGTACCGGTGTTGGAGATGGTACAGGCTGGGGTGTAGGCACGGGAACTGGTGCCGGAATCGGAGACGGAGTTGGTTGAGGTACTGGTGTGGGTGTTGGAACTGGCGCAGGGGTCGGAGACGGGGTGGGTGGAGGTTGGGGTACCGGTGTTGGAACTGGTACGGGTGCGGGTGCGGGAATAGGAGCCGGCGGAAGCGTGCCCGGCGTCGTAGGAACATAGGGCAAATTAGTAACTGAGCGGGGAACAATTATCCACTTAGGATTGGAAGATATGCGCGAAATGTTAGGCGTGCGCGCATTCGCAAGAAGCCACTGCCACGTGCTCGCGCCCCCCGGCTGATCCGCGATCATAGCCGCTGCTGCGGTAGCAATCGTAGAATACCCATGCGTCATGTCGCGCGCGTTACTCGCGAACGTCGTCTGAGCCGCAGTGAGTGTCTCAGGTAAAAGATAACTCTTAAGCTCCGTCCACGTCTGCACAAAGCCCTCGGGGCTACGACGAATAACCGGAACTCGGTAGAGCGCAATGAGGTACGGATCATAGGCAGGGTCATTTACCTGCCCGGTCAAAAACTGTGCATGCTTCTTAAGTACTGCATCTGTAGGAAATCCCATCTCGCGGGCTCGGCCCCACGCATAAATCATGAAGTACTCCATCCAAGGAGCAGTTCCTCCGAGCACTTTTGTGGTGTCAGTCCCGGCCAAGCTGCGGGTGTCTTTATCCTCTCCCATGTGCGAGAGTGGCGGTACTCCATACGGGCTCATAGCAGTAGTATTGCCCCAGCGCCACTCAGCAGTTGAGCTGAGTGGTGTGCCGGTAAGCGCCCACTTTCCTTCCTGGATAGCAATGTAATCTTTGACCACCTGTTCGAGGAACAGCTTCTCAGGAGTATTGTCAGGCGATATGAATGCTGCTTCAGCAGCACTTCTGAAGACCCAAGCGTTCGCACGTATTTGCCCCGACAAATGTGGTGCTCCGCCTGGCCCCCTGCAATATGAGCAGTTGCCAGGATTCGTTTTCAACGCATTCGAACTCGCCCAGAACTGTGACTGTTCGAGGAACCAGTAATCGCCTGTGAGTACGTAGGGAGCTATAAAAGGCGCGGGCTGATGAGCGTCATCGGCAGACCAGGGGTTTGCCGTCGAGAGCGTACCCTGCACGATGACAGCATCGTCAGGCTTCGGAGTAACGCGGCCGTCAAACAGCCACAAGCTCGGGCGAGCGTACGTACTTATGGGGCGGCCAAGACCCAAGATCGTCTGTCCCTTATCAATTTTTTTAGTAGACTTGCCCTCACGCACGTGGAGCCTCCATGCTCCTGCGAGCTCTCCCTGCCGCAATGCAATCTCCTGCATACGCCAGTCCCCGCTGTAGAGCCAACGCGTGTTCATGCCCGGCATGGGTCCGATGTCATCGCGTCCGCCAGTGGTCGGCATGTACAGAGCCCAGAAGCCACCGCCTCCTATGGCTCGATTCTTTGTGAGCCAGCTGGTGTAGACAGAGTTGATCGTATCCTCAGGAACCGTAAAGCTCGTATCGTAGTTAGGGAAGAAACGAGTCTCTTTAAGATAGGCCAGGTTGTGATCTATGTTGATCTTCTTTTCGGGGGCGGTAGACCAAAATTCTCTGGACCATCGCGTAGCAGAGTAATGATTGATATTCGTTTGCGTATAGACCGTTTGCGGTGACAAGGCTCCCAGGGTGAGCGCAAGGTTGTAGTTAATTTCCTTGAGCGACTCGGTGTTGATGATCTCACCCACGTAGCGAACTCTGACCTGCTTGGTCGCAGGCCAGAAGGTCACGTAAAAACGGGGGCGCAGCGGGCGTACAGTATCAAAGCCCAAGTCATAAGCACGCCCCGTACTGTCGTCAGCAAGCAAGACGGTGGTAGCAATCGGTCCCTGCGTCCAGTACGTAAAGGATCCGTCACTCAGCATCTGCCGGGCGCTCGCCGTCTTTGTGACTCCACCGCTTGTAATCCCAATAGTGGCGTCAAAGTTGTAGCCCGAATCGAGCATCTGATCTTTGCTGAGCGGTGTATTGTTGCCCGTGCTTTGATTACGGAACGTCAGTTTAACGCTTCCCGTCGTGGGAATGCTGGGAACGACAACGGAGATAATCGCATGCTTGACCGAACCATCGCTGTAGCGCTGCTTCACGTCAGCCTGAGTCGTGACCGCCGTGCCGTTTATGAGCACTTGGGGGAAATTCTGAATCTCACCCGGCATGAAGGGCCGGGCAAACTGCAGCGGGTAATTGCTCTGCACTGCGCCTGACTTGTTGGTAAGCGTTACTGTATTAGTAACCCCCGCTGGCAAGGCCGCTGCGGCCATCTGCAAGTTAAAAACACTATTGAAACGAGAAACGAATTGCTCGTGATGGGTGGAGACTAGAAAGATACCTCCAAAAAGTAGGAAAAAGCTAGCAAGAAATAGCGCGGACTTTCCAGAAAGCATATTCAGGATATCTTCATTATATATAGAGCCCTGAGACAAACCTATGCTCTAATCCCCCACTTTTATGAAGAAAACCTAGGGCCTCCCGAATACTTCAAGTAGCTTCGCCTGCGTTCGTGGTCCTACCGCGCCGTAGCCGGTGGTGCTTGCATCGCCTGAGGAGACAATGCCGTAGAGTCGCTGGAAGCGGCGCACCGCAAGTTCGGTCAAGGGTGTAAAGGTTCCAGAAACGGTACCCTCAGGATAAACAGTTGCGTCTTTAGCGAGCATCTTTTGGAGGGTTGAGACATCCGTGCCGGTGTCGCCGAGCTTTAAGGTTCGCGTGAAGAGCACACCGCCTGAGGATGTTGTTGGTACCGCAGGTGCCGTAGATTGTGGTTTCGGCATTGGAGTTGGCGTTGGGCTGAGTACTGGTGTTGGAACTGGTTCTGGAAGAAACTGTGAAATCGGTGCTGCTTGGGGTACTGGCGCAAGCGGCACACCTCTGTAAATCTGATTAAGCCGACTCTGGGTCGCGGGTCCTACGGCGCCAAAGCCCGTTGTTGCAGGAGTGCCTGAGGTGACGATGCCAAAGCGCGCTTGGAAGCGCTCCACAGCACGTTGCGTCGCGGGTCCATAGTAGCCCGTCACGAGTCCCTCCGGATAGAGGGTTGCGTCGGTTGCAAGATAGCGCTGGAGCAGTGATACCTGGGTACCCGTAGAGCCTGTACTCAAACGACTAGTAAAGAGTGCCCCACCCACCGATGGTACGAAGGTTGGTGTCGGTGTAAAGGAGGGTGCTGGTGTCGTAGTAAATGGTACTCCCCCACCCACTTCAATAAGTTTTGCGAGCGTACGGGGACCAAGCGCTCCAAACCCCGTAGTCCCCGGCGTACCACCGGACACGATGCCGTATTTGATCTGGAAGCGCTTGATGGCATCTTCCGTGAGTGCGCCAAAGTAGCCGGTCTCAAACCCCGGAGCGCCATCGCCCATGGAAGTGATGCGGGTCGCCGGATCGCGGTTGAGAATCTGCTGAACGGTGCGCATGTCACCACTCGTCGTACCGCGTACAAAGGTTCGCTGGGTAATGAAGGCGGGAGAGGTAACAGTGGGTGGCACGGGAGATGGTGTAGGGGTTGTGCGGTTGCGTGCACGACCTCCGCCGCCTCCACCACCACCGCCGCCTGAGGGGGCGCCACTATCATGACTGCTGTGGTCGTCTTGAGGATTGTGAACCGTGACAGAGGTGGAACAGGTTATCGAGCCTCCAGATCCCGTAGCGCTCAGAGTGAAAGACTTCGTGCCTGTAACGGTGACATTTCGAGAACCTGAAGTTGAGACAGATCCTACACCCTCATTAATAGAGACACTCGAAGCGTTCTGTGTGCTCCAGGTGAGTTGTGAACTATCACCGCTGTTATGAACAGAAGCAGGTGAAGCGCTAAAGCTACAGGTCGGCGCGGCGAGAGATGGCGTAGTATCGTTTAGGGTAAAAGTGATGACCTGCTCTGATGAGATTTGACCGACAGGAATTGAACCAAAATCGATGCTCGTGGCCGAGACGTCAAGTACGAGAGCTGTGGCCTGTTTACTGTTAAAGACTGGCAAAATGTGTACCGCCATCTCGAAAATTTTTGTGAAAGGAGCAAGAACAATAGCAGTCAGGGAGCGCAGAGACGCTTTTACGGAGAAGCGATTCTCCGGTCTAACTAAGCTCTGTGCGCCGGAGTTGTGCAATGCAGAAATCTCATCTGCGGAGAGTGCCCGATTATAAATACGCACATCATCAATACTGCCTTTAAATTGACCGGCTCCGTTCACATAGGTCCCAATTTTCCAGGTATCCGCGGTACTTGGCGGCGATGGCTTGGCGGAGCACGTCGTATCAAGTACCCCATTTACATAGATTCTGCAGGAGGTCGCGCTGTTAACAACGGCGACGTGAGACCACTGATTGAGTGGCAGAGGGTTAGAGCTCGTAGTAATCGAACCGCGCATGATAAATTCCGGGCGTCCCGTGTTTTTGTACATTCCCAAAACATACTCTGAGCCAAGTTCAACCCACTCATTAGTCTTTGCGATAATCGCAGGATAATTGCCAACTGAAGTTGGGTACACCCACGCCGCAAGCGTAACGTCCTGCTGCGCGTTGACCATCGCAGCGTTCAAATTAACATAGTCGTTACCATCAAACAGAAGCGCCTCGCCAAGTTTTCCAGTGGCCGATATCGGGCCATTGACAAGCGTTCCGTTATTACCAGTTCCCGACTTATCCGTTACTGCGGTTCCGCTCATGTCTGCATTGTCGAAGGTGTAATGCCCCACCAGGCCCGCAGTCGGAGTAGATGGCGGTGCTGGAGAAGGGCTTGGCGCAGGTACAGGACTTGGAGATGGCGGCATTGGCTGAGGTTGAGGAGCGGGAGGAGGGGTAGGTGCCGTTGTCTGATCAACGCTAAAACCTCGGAGAGCAATGGTCTTAGTAACTCCGGCGATCGTATCAAAGTACGAGAGCGTTCCCGTTCGCAGCCCCGGAGCCGTTGGTTTAAAGACAACACTTACCGTGCAGGTCTGACGAACCATAAGAATTCCGGCACAGGTCTTCACGAGCGCAAAATCACCCGTAACTTTAAGATCCCGAATCGTGCCATTACCTGTCGGAGGTGCAACATCAGTCAAAGAAAGGATCGTTGTGTTGCGCAGAAGATTTGTAAACCGGACACCAGCCCCTTCATTTTCTACGAGAAGAGTATCCGAGATTGTCGCTGGACTCTCAAGATCATCAGTCCAGAGAGCTACTTTGTTGCGCACCACAAGACCGTCAGAGACGGTATAGTTCATGCGTCCGCCTCCCGAGAAATAGAAGCCGAAGTGGTTGGCACGTGCCTCGTTATTTGTAAACGTAGTCGACGGAATGTCAGAGAGCTGACTGGGTGTAAACCAATAACCCCCGACGTCATCGAGGCCCCCTACGGCCACATTACCGCGCACGATATTTCCTGCGCGCACCCAGAAGACTCCTGGACGAGTTGCCTGCTGCAGTTCGGCAACGGCAGGAATGGTGTTGGGGATTTCCTCAGGACCTGTAACTCTGACACCTAAATTGTTCTCCATCGTGTTGCTGATCTCATCAGCTGTTTCCATATAAAAGCCGCGTCCCTGTGCGTTGTAGCCAACGTTCCCACGGACAGTAGCCTTCTGTGTGGTATGGAGCACAATCCACTTATTACCCGGCTCGTACTGATTCCAGATGGAAAGACCGATGATGGGGAAGTTAAGGACCGTAGCGCCGGTCAGATGCAAGTGCACCGGGTAACGGCCGAGTTTGCCGCGTGCGCCCATGTCTCTAAACTCTGCATAGGAGAGCGAGCCTGACGTATTCTTCAAATAGAACGTATGGGATCGATGGTTGGTATCAGAAGCTGTGACCTGATTTGAAGCAATGGTGACGTTCTGAGTGAGAAGTCCCACTTCTCCCTGAATTGAAACGACCTTATCACCTCCAGAAGGTATTTGTGCCGCTGTGACTGCCGTGAGCGCTCCCGTAGCGGCATCTCTGGTGTAGTAAGCCGCCTCATGCTTGTAAGTTAGGGGTGCAGTAAAGGTAAGTGTCTTCCCGGAAATAGAAGCGATGGTTCGAATTTCAACTTCGTCAGGATTCTTTCCTGTCGGCGTTATGATCACCTTGTCCCCCACTCGCCAGCCAGTCGGCGTATCAACAAGCGTTGCTGTGCTATTCCCCGCTCCGGTTGTAAGCGCAAGCTTGCTCCAAACCTTGGGTTTTGGCGCTCCATTTATATCCATACGACCTCCACCCGTAACCCAAATACCTACGTCCTCAGGGCGGAAGTCCGGTTCTGCTGCAATGGGTGCAGGATCAGTGCTTGTTCTAAAGGTCCTATCATTTGGAACATTAAGGCCGATGTAAACGTTTACAGAAGCAGGAATGGGATTTGCCTGCGTTCCCACTTCAAGTACTCCGCCATTTAGAACCATCAGGGAGCCATCAAGATCCAAGCGCGTGCTCTTACTCCGCGAGAAGTTGAGCTTGCCGCCGTCACTTATGACGATCGATTTCGCCTCAGCGGCTTGCGACGCATTAGTTGAAACATCATACTCCACCGTAACACCGCTGATCTGTACTTTTTGCGCGCCTGTTGGAACTGAGCCCGAGCTCCAGGTCGAAGGATTGCTCCAGAGACCACTGACAACAGCTTTTACATCCCCCGCAAGGACTGCGGGCACGGAAGCAGATGGAGGTACGGGCGCAGGAACCGGAGTCGGAACTGGAACTGGTGCAGGTGGAGGAACTGGAACTGGTACCGGCACAGGTGCAGGTACGGGAGCTGGAGCAGGGACTGGGACGGGCGCAGGCACCGGAGGAATACCTCCGGGAGGAGTACCGCTCTGGAAGGTAAAGGGGGCGGTGAGCGTCTGATTCCCTGCCTCGTCTTTTGAGCGAACAGCATAGTAGACCGTTGTATTTGCTGGCAAATGCTCAAGCGTAACGCTGTGTGTTGTCGAATAGCCGCTCTCGATCTTTGACCACCGATGGTACGAGCGACTTATACCGAAGGGCACGTATCCGATAGTGGGCTCATTGGTATTCCACGTCACACGCGCCGTGGCTCCGTCGATAAGTTCCACTCGCACATTGCTGATAATAGGTTTCGTCCTGTCGTTTGAATTCACGTAGCCGCCTCCTTCCCAGAATATATGTGAAGGCAAGCGGAATGATTCTGTTACGGCTCGAAGTGAATTGAGTCGTATGAAGTGCTTCAGAAGTTCCAGGTGAATTCCAGTGATCTCCGGCCGCGGTATTGAGCCCCCCATACCCCCTTGGATATACGCAGTAAGAGCAGCATCGGACATTGCTGCCATCTCGTCAAAACTCTTGATGCCGGGGATGTGCGACATGCCGCCCGATGACCGGAGGGTCAGGAAGGAGGTCCTATCGCCCATAGGAAAACCCCCCACAGTACCGGCCCTAAAGACACTCTCACCGTCCATGTACTGAGTGTAGAGATGTTGTGGGGTGGGGTCTGACGGTACTGCTAAGCGATAGACGTGGGGAGCGCTATTACCGAAGCCGGAGACAATGAGTCGTGACTCTTCATCGTCAATCGTAAGCGCCCAGGGATAGTGAAGTTGAGGCTCCTGCGATAAATCAGCGCGACCAAAGTCCAGGACCCAGGTTGATTCAAAACCACGCTGAACCATACGACTACCATCGCGCGCCATACGGCGTGTCTCGTTGTTATGTGCAATACCTGAAGAGCATGAGTGGAGTATGTCATCCTTTGGACCAATATTCCCCTTACGATCAACGTCAAGCCACACCCACGAAGAGGGGCAGACTCCGGCTTTTATAAGGGCAGTGGCACCCGTTGTTGGGTGAACACTTTTAACGCTGCCGGTAGAGAGTTCACCGAGAATAATAGTTCCGGTGGAATCAAGACGCACCACGAACGGATCGCGAAGACCATCATCAACACTCGTAGCGAGCGTGGTCACATTTCCCCCATCGGGGGCAATGACTCGAATATTGTCATTGCCGGGGTCAGCAACAAATATACGACCATCAGGTGCCACCGCAATACTCATCGGCTCCTTGAAACGAGCAGTTCGCGCGGAGCCATCCGTGTTTCCCTGCGCATCCGGAGCGCCAGCATACGTGGTTATCTGAGGAGTCGCGGAAGAAAAGTCGACCTTTGCGATACGAGCGTTATAGGTATCGGCGACATACAAAATCTTTGGATTGCGAGGATCAAACGCAAGATCTGCCGGGCCATCAAATTTTATTCCCCCCTCAAAGTTTCCAATGTACTCAACCTGTAAGGCTTGGCGCTCCGCCTCACTCACCGAACTATCGCGCGTATAGTAAGGAACGACATCACGTTTAGTTTTGCGGCCAGCGATTGTCACCACAGAGCCATCAGTATTTATCTTAAAAATGCGTCCTGCGATATCAATACCAATCCATCCGGGACCTTCGGGGTTAGGTGCATAGGTTGTATAGGGACTGACGTTGTTGTTGTTGCGAGGACCGTCGATGTTATCGTTGGTCAGAAGCATATCCTTCGAAGTCTTTACATCGCTTCCTATTTGATCTAGAAGATACCCCACACCAAGATGTCCGGCCTTGCTTCTATAGATGCTGGGAACTTGATCGTGAAGATCCGTCTCCACGCTTGTGATCGGCTCAACAAACCATTTGTTGCTCGGTATCACCGAAGTTGGATCGATGCCAAGTGAGTGCACAGGCGGTGAATAACGATACGGGTACGTGTTGCCCGGATTATGTTGGCGAGTGTAGCCCCCGCTATAACTGATCCAATCTGCAAGTGTTGTACGTGGACGAGCTTCCAAGTACGCAGACCCAAGTGCGGGAAGCAGCTGCGGACCCGTATTCACACCAGCAATATTATCGACGGTAAGGATACTTCCTTCCGGCTTGTATTTGTTTACATTCGTTCCTTCCGTGATAACAAAACCTACGATATGAGGACCATCAGCGGTACCCGAGCTGTCCCATGTAAAGGTATACGGTGCGGACGAGATCCGAGGACTTACAGGGGCTCCATCAACCATATAAAGAATTGTAATGCCATTCACCGCCTCCGGTGCCTGGTAGATATTCTGTGCTCGTAGTGTAAAGGTATATGTGGAGCCTGATCCTTTGGTAATGACAGGATAGGTATAGATAGTCGAGTTTCCTCCTATATACGGACTAAAGCCCCCTGCTGGTGCGGTAGGGGCGATATCTCCCACCACCTGTGCCGTAAGCCGATTGCGCAGATTGTTGAAGCTCTGAGCAACACGGTCAAAAAAGCTAGGTTCAGTGGTCGCTGCAGCTAACAGTTTTCCTTCTGATGCCGGCGGATACCCCTCTGCATCGAGAGCGAGCGCCTCGGCGGAGGGCGCGGCGAACGTATCAAAGAGATTCACGGCAGCAAGACGCTCAGCTACGGCGCTTCCATTTTGGGTAATAAGAAAAATGCCTCCGAAAAGCAGGGAGAAACTTGCGAGGAATAGTGCTGGCTTTTCGGAAGGCATATTCAGTATACCTTTCATTATATAGAAGGGTTCTCTGAGGGGATACGGAGTAATCCCCCCCTTAAATAAAAAAGACTACCGCCCCATGTCGTAGAGGCGTTTTACTTCCTCTGCCGAGAGCGCGCGGTTGTAGATGCGAACATCATCCAGCAAGCCCCGCCAATATCGGTCGCCTCCGATAAGATTCCCTCCATCAAAAGCTCCTCCTAAAGTGATGTAACTGGTATTGGTTTTGCTTTGTATTCCCGTCGTAGAGGTTGCATCAGCGGTACCATTTATATAGATGGTTCTTTTAGGATCCGTATCGCTCGTTACGATAGCTACATGCTTCCATTGGTTAAGACCAAGGCTTGTATTGCTAGTGAGTGTGCCATTACCATCTACAATAGCTATCTTCGTATCTGCGTTTGTCTGATGGATGTAGAGATCATTAGCGCCGTCCGTGTCACCATCCCAAATAAGAGTATCCGTGCAACATCTGCCAACTAATGGAAACTTGACCCAAAATGCATATGTGATGCTGGTGCCGCTCGTCACAGAGCCAATTCGGATATGATCATCGACTCTATCGAATTCTAACGCCTGACCGAGACGGCCAATGACCGTCGTCGTTGACGTAAACCCGGAAAGCCTTCCATGATTGCCCCGCCCGCTTGAGTCCGCAACATTGGTGTACATCTTATTGCCATCAAACGTCCAATGACCGACAAGCCCCTCCGTAAGCGAGCCCCCCGCAGGAGCGCTGTTGATATGCGTCGTCGCGCCCATGTCATAGAGCCGCCTTACCTCCTCTTTTGTAAGCGCACGATTATAGACGCGGATATCATCCAACCCTCCGGTATATGCGAGCGTCTCGCCAGTTACCCTCCCAAACAGCAAATCAGCGGTAGTAATTGAGGCAGAGACGGTCTCTTTGAATACGCCGTCTATGTACAAACTTAACCTACTACTGCCATCGACGGTGATCGTGAATAAGTGCCACTGATTGTCTGGAGTGTACGACGTACTGAAGAAACTGCTCGCTTTATAAAACATCGTTCCGCCCGCACTTCGAAAACCGAACTCAAGCTGACCGGTATTCGCGCCTCCCGCAAGAGTAGGAAAGCCGCTACTGTTAGGCTGAGATGTAGAAGGCTTTGCCCACATGGATATCGTCAGCGGGCTGCTGAGCGAGAGAGGGGTGTCAAGATACTGGCTACTTGCGCCATTAAGCTGCAGTGCCTGTCCTATCAGACCAATAATCTTGGTCGAGCCATTGACGATTGTGGCGCTGTTCCCCTGTCCAGATTTATCAGTGGCAGTGGTACCGCTAATGTCTGCACCATTAAGAGTCCAGTGCCCAATAAGCCCATTATCGAGCGTGTCGTTTGAGAACGTTGTGCCAATTTTTGTCGTCGCACCCACTTCGTAGAGTCGTTTGATCTCTTCTGCCGAGAGCACACGATCGTAAATGCGCACGTCGTCCATAGCTCCCTTAAAAAATCGTGTTGCCTGATGCGGTTTTCCGAGAAGAAAGGTGCTGACAGTGCTGGTAGCCTCCGCAGTGGCTGTCGCCACGAAAGCCCCATTCACGTAGAATCGCACAGACGAACCATCCCTCACACCCGTCCAGTGCTGCCATCCGGTTGTTATATTGCCAGACGCCCCTACTCCATCAACGTCAGACAAAAATTCTCCCTTCCCGCTGGTGCGGCCAATATTAAACTCTCCAACAATACCGTTGTCACCAAAACCGTTGCCTCCCGAAGTCCCCAAATGCATAACCACCTGCAAGGAGGAAGTATTTTCTATGTTTAACCACATTGCCCAGGTAAACGTTGAATCGCTCGCAATAGTAGCCCCATTAGGAATGTTTACGCCGTCATTGACCCCGTCAAACGAGAGTGCCTGGCCGATCCTGCCGATCGTCGTCGTGGTGGCGGCAAAGTTCGAAAGCGTCCCGTTATTTCCATTACCACTGACATCGGCAACCACGTTGCTGGCCTCATCAAAGGTATAGTGCGCGAACAATCCCTGCTCTAGATCCACACTTCCTCCCGTTCGATTTTTAAGCACAAGCCCTATAGTCGTATTACCTTTCGCATTGTAAAAAAAGAACGCCGTGCCAAAACCTGCCACAACAAGCAGCACGAGCAGGAACTTGACGGTTTTAAATGAAAAAATCCCTTGCGCGGTCTTCCGAGCTCTACGCTTAACACCCTGCACACCTTCTTTAAATTGCTGCTCAAACGGGTCTTGTTCCATTTCGATGCTGCCTCTCTAGGTAGAGAGTTTCAGATCCATTTTAACCTGGATTCATCCCCTCATAAGTCTTCCCTCTCCCCACCTCGGCGCCTATAACATCCGGTCGAACTGTGGAGGAGCAGAGCTATTACACTTTGAAATACTCTTTGGATCTTTTATCGTTCCCAACACTAGTAGCAACAATCCTGTAGCGTGCTTCTTTCTATTTTTTATAGAATCGCTTCGCCCGCTCCGCCAAAAGTGATGCGCTGACGACTGTTCCACCACGATCTCTCTCATGAGATCCAGAATCGCGATGCCGTCGCCCTCATGTTCGCAAACAGTTGTACACTCCCAATCTACCCAACGTATCCTGCGAAGAGCTCGTTACCTAAATCTAAAGGTACCCCCCAAAAACTTTATTATACCGCCCATGAATTTGTTTCGAGCATTCCCCGCAGTCGCACCACCTCCTCCCGCCGCCTGCTCCTCGCCGAAATCCCAAAACGTCTCAGATGAGGCGGTGTTGTTGTAGATGGTCTTGACGTCCATCGGATCGAGCACCAAGCCGTGCCAACGTATGTCGTCCATACTTCCCTCGAACACGCCACCATTACTATCAGTGAACGAGCGCCCGAGCGTCCACGCGCGGTTCGTGACATTTTTGAAGGTATTGGTGGAGCTGGCGCACGAACCGGGATCTGCCGCGCCGTCGATGTAGATTTCGCAGCCGACGTTCGTGCCGTCCTTCCTCGTGATGACGACGTGGTGCCACTTGTTAGCAGTGATGGCATTGGTGGCATCTACGAAAAGAAGCCGGAAGCGAAATCCGGGCCTGTTGGTTGAGGCGAGGTAGTGCTCGAAGACACTGTTGGAACCGCTATCACCAACGGACCTTATGCTGATGAGGCCCATGCTGCCGTGTGTAGAACTGGCGGTGTACACCCACATCATCATGGACATCTCGCTATCGCGGCGCATGACGTGAGTATTGCTCTGGATGAAGTCGTTGGTGCCATCGTACTGAAGCGCCGTCCCCACCTGCCCGTCCACCACGACCATGTCGCCTGTCGTCGAGGCGTTGTGTTTAAATGGCCCCAGGTCAAACACGGCCGCGCGGCGGGAACTTATGGCCGTGCTGCTGGTGTCAAAGACGGCGCGCTGGTTCAGTGAATTAAACACCTCGCTCTTGCGCTGGAACTCCGTCGTCGTGGAGAGCCCGTAGTAGATGTTCACCTGCTTGGCCGTCGTGGAGGACACGTCGATATTGCGGTGCCAGAAGTGCACCTCGCCCGTCGTCGAGGCGTACTTCTCCGTAAAGAAATCCAGCAGCGTTCCCCCGGAGAAACTACAGTCGCTATCGCTCGTAACGATGAAGTCCACGGGCCGCTCCGTCTCGAAATCCGTGGCCAAAGCGACGTTCTGTATCCTCCCACCCGAGGAGGTCGCCGCAAAAGAGGAGATGGTCGTGGATGCAAAGAGCGGGATGCCGAGCGTGGTCGTCGTGGCCGCGCCGCCGCTGTTGCCTCCGGCGGTCATGGTCATCTCCCGGCAGTAGGAGAAGGCGGAGAGGAGCGGTGAGGGTGCCACGGGAGCGTAGTACACCATGCCGTAGACGGTGGAGAGGCGAATGGTGATGAGGTTGGCGGTATTCACTGCCGCTCCCAGTTCCACACCGTCGATGCCCGAAACCGTCCACGACGCGCCCGTTGCCGGGTCGGTGTCAAACATTTTCACCCACGTTAGATAGTTGAAGCCGGGATCAACGGCCGTCGTTGAAGCCGTGGTGCCGCTCGAGTGCAGAAAAACGGCGGAGGTGGAAGCGGTGCCTACATTATCGCGCAGCCGTGTGTGCGCCTTGAGCGTCTGCACGGTGCCTGTGATGCCACGCATCCCCGCATCTTCCATCTCATAGGCCACGAGGTCGTCAGCACTCGTCGAGGACAGGGCATACGAGGTGTCGCCATCGGTTGCAGAAAAGTCCGACGTGGCCGCGTAGCCCGCCGCCGTGCCGCCTGTCCAGCCCGTGTAGGTGCCTCCCGGCTGATTGGGCATGATGCGGGCGATCTTGCTGTTTATCGCATTGGGGAGAAACGTAGTGCCGTCCGTCCAGTAGAAGTCGTCGTAGTAAAAATTCACGGTGTTGCCGTTCATGTTGCTCTTGCCGAGCGTCACGCGGTCAAAGGCACCCGTGGCGTAGTTGGTGGAGGCACTGAAGGCCGAGACACCATTGATGCGGATTTCCGTGTCCCCCGCGCCGTTGGTGTCTGTCCTGACTTCGATGAAGCACCACGTATCTGCGGCACAGGCCTCTGTCGTCGTGCCGAGGCCCGTCTGCGGGGTGTTGTCGTAGAAGCCGAGAAAACCGTCGGGCTGGATGGTTACAAAGGCGAGGCTGTTGCCGATGATAACGATTTTCTCCTCGCTTGCCGGTAAAACGGCGGCATTAAACCAGAAACCGAACACGCCGGCATCCCCGCCGCAGCAGCTCGTAAACGAGGAGGCGCCACTGGTGAGCACGGGCGCAATGGTGTAAGTGCCGCTGTTGGTCGTGGCGGGAGTGGAGTTCAGGGAGAAGATGCCGCTGTGTGTGCTCGAGGACGTAACGGAGAGCGTGCCGGAGGTCGCCGCCGCCTCGGTGGTGTCTTGCGTTTCGAACCCTATCACGTTGACAAAGGCCGCTTCCGAAGTGAGCGGGAGGAAAAAGAGGATGATGAGCAAAAGATACTTTAGCGGTTGTACCATGTGATGTTCACATATTTTCCGCCCTCGATATCCACCTCGACCTGTCCCGGCGCCAGGCAAAATTTCTTTTCAATTACGGTTGCAGCCGCAGCCTCCAGAGAGGGATAGCTATTAGGATTGGCGTTGCTTACGGCGCTGGTAAGCGGAAGCTCGTAGTGTTCCCCATCTGCTCCGAGGATGTACAGATTTCCCGCTTCGTCAGTCCCGTGTCCCCTGAACGTGATGCAGGCGGGCGTATTTTGCGTCGTGTCGATGTTTATGCTCGCGGAGGAGACCGTGCCGCGATTCAGTGTCCCGAGTATGACCATAAATACCCCCACGAGCGTGACAACGGTGATTATTTTTTGAGTTTTCGTCATATAACTGCTTTATGAAAGTATACCAACTTACTCGCCACCTGATGATCCGCCATCTCCCCCGCTTGAGCTACCGCCGCTCGAATCGCCACTGGAAGATGACGAGCTGTCGCCACCGGAGTCCCCGCCTCCATCCGATGCAGAGCCGCTGTCTGATGAGGTATTACTCGAATCGCTTGAGGCTGCATCGTCAGAATCTCCCGCTGTAGAAGAACTCTCGGAGCCGGAAGCGGTGCCTCCCCCGCCACGTGCAGGAGTGCTATCTCCTTCTGCCGAAGTGTCGGTTGGAGCTTCTGGTTCTGACTCAGTGGGAGTCTCTTCTGTTTCCTCACCGGAAGACTCTGAGGCTGATTCTGAAGATCCGCTGCCGGACGATACCGTGGAGGTGCTTGTTCCTGTTGACGGCGTACTCGTGCCTGTCTGCGCAGGCAGACCCGTATCAATGAGAACCGGCTGGTCATTTTCTTCCTCTTCCTCAACAATCTTCTTCTCACGAATCACGACCGTGCGTGTCGTCGTGCCCGAGTAGCCATCTTCTCCTGTGATGACGTAAGCGATACGGTAAGTACCGAGTTCGTTTGTATCGAGCTCAACTTCATCCACCTCCTCGTCGTTTACGAAGTAGGTCATCGTTGTGGTACCAATAGCCAAGCTTGTGGTGGCAACACCCATGTCGTTGTAACTGTGACCCTCCTCTATATAGAGCGGTGAATCGCCCAAGAGGTTCAAGTAAGGGGTCGTGAGATCGGCCGGAAGCGTGGCATCACCCACGAGTTCGCACTCACCTGCAATCGGGGTGAGCTTGCCGTCGCGCATCTTTACACAGAACGGCTCACCGGTAACTTCATCGTAGATCGTAAAGCCTGTTGGATTCTCCTTCGTACCGATGGTGAGGTTCTGTGCGATGACAGCAGCCATATTGACGACTCCATCCACAAACTTCACACGTAGGGAACGAAGTGCATTGGCGAAGAGAGTGGTGTATTCATCACCATCGAGAGCGGCTTTGAGGCTCTTGTTCTCTTCAAGCGCCGTCACCCGCAGCTCGAGTGTGCGGAATTCCTTCGCGAGCTCCTGAACGCCGACAAGTGTGAAGGTGGCGAGCTTGTAGATATCAACACCATCGCCGGTGACTGACAGCACTTCTGCAGGAGCCTCTTCAGCAATGAGACCGAGGCGCAGCGGATTGCTCCCGTCTTCATTCTTGTAGCGGTACTGCGCTACTTTTACCCCTTCAATGGTCTCGAGCATCGAGGCAGTCTGACCCTCATCCAGGTGCACAATGTCCTTTTTACTTGATTCAGTCGAAACGTTGATGAATCCCGTGGCCGCGATGTCGCCACCAACCGCCACCTTGTAGCCTTGCGTTGTCGTACCTATAGAGACATTGCCGTTTTCGTCTATTGAGAACGTCGTTGAGCCATACTGGTTCTGAAGGGTGAGCGATTGCGGAGTTGAGCTTCCCAACACAGCTCCAGACGCCAGACGGAAGTCATTGGCAAAGACGAGATTCTCCACATTCATAGCCTCAGACTGCAGTACTCCGGCCACGGAAAGATTTCCTGAGATAAGAGACGTACTGGTTGCCTGCACATTAAGCGCACCTCCCACCGTGAGCATTCCGCCCAAGCTTGAGGCGAGGGTGCTGGTTGACATGAAATTCGAAGCAAAGACCCCTCCCTGGACGGTCAGTGCTGCGTGCGGAGAGAGCGTCCCTATACCAACATTGCCGTTTGAACTCGCAAAGAATTGCGAAGGGGCGATGTAGTACTGCGGATCAATGAAGACGAGAATCTCTGCAGACCCCGAACCGTTGTAATTTTGGAGCGCGACACCGATGGTGTGTGCAGATGTGACCGCCTTGGAACCAACACCAGGAACAGATGAGAGTGTAATGCGGTCGCCGACCACAATCGGACCTCCCTCAAGGTTTACCTTCACCGGCACACGTCCTGCAAGCGCGACGGGTTTCTGAAGCGTCGTGGTAGCCCCCGTAAATCCGCCCAGGAGTACGCCTGGTGCCGTCGAGATAACTCCCAAAAACTGTGCGGGACGGTCAGCACGCTTGACGAACACTTCGTTTACTTCGTCAAACTGAACAATCTCACCCGCCGTCAGACTCGCATCTTCCGTCGGATACTGCTCAGCGAGGTCAATGCCGGTGATAGCCGTGGCGACTGCATAGATCGTACCGTCCGTCCGAGCGGCATTGGCGCACGTGGGAGAGGTATCATCAACACAAAGTGCGCCAATGACGTTCAATTTAGCTCCAGGCGTTGTCGTGCCGATGCCCACATTTCCTGCGGCGGTAATTTCAAAGTAGCTCGTACCCGTAGAACTGGCGACTGAGAAAATGTTGACCGAATCATCAATGGTTGAGATAGAAAAGGTGGACGTACCTGCAGCGTTTTCAACAACAAAGGCAGAGGCGGAGTTGGTGGTCGTCTTCAGCCGCATCGTACCCACCACCGAAAGATTCGCAAACGGTGAGGTTGTCCCGATGCCGACCTTGCCGTTATCCAAAATAGTGAAAAGTTGAGTATCTGCGGAATCAGAAATGGCCAATGCAACACCAGATCCTGTCCCTCCACCCTTTACCGAGAGTCGGGCAAACGGCGATGACGAGCCCACACCGAAGTTGGCATTGCCATCGTTGTAGTACACTTCGGCGCCCCCGAAGGCCGAACCACCATTGTTGTACTGCATTTGGCCATCAGAGCCCGCTACGGTTCCTCCTGTCGCATCCGTACCGCAGACAATGTTCCCCGCACTATCGGTTTCAAGCGCCTGCGTACAAGAGACAATCGTAGTTAGTTTTATACCCCCCGTTTCCACAACCAGACCATCAAAAGTTGAGGTTGCGGAAGCATCAAGACGTGCCGTCTGAACACCGCCCGTGAAGGTAGAGGTTGCGGTTGAAGTTGCCACATTGAGGGGCCCCGCGATCGTGGTTGAACCCATGTCGTTCACTGCAAAGAGTGTACTTGAAGCAGAGTTCACGACCGTAAGAACATCTCTGCTTGTCGTTGCTGTTGGAGAAAAAACCGTAAGCGTGCCGACCGGCGCCGTGGTCGAACCAATACCCACACGCGAGTAGCGAATGCCCCCCTCATGGTTAGTGAGGCCCCACACCGTAAGCACCGGAGAGCCATCAAGCTGAGCAGAGTAACTCATCACCGTGTTGTTCGGCGCGCTCGTAGAGACCGGCATATCAATCCACGAGACCACTCCGGCATCGGTGTCGAAGTTCACCGGTCCCAAGTTGAGACGTTCGATGGAGGTGATATTTGCGCCCGAATCGTAGAAGATGGCGCCGCCGTTAACTGAGAGACCGCCGCTGATAGAGGTTGTGGCCTTACCGGTCGTTGAGAGCGTGTCAATTGAGAAGATCGGATCCGCGGTAGTTGACGTCGCGATGGTGAAGGCGTTGAAGACACCATTGGCAATCGTACTCGTTGCTTTCGCAGCATAGTTGAGGACGAGACTGCTTGCCGTTGAAGAACCAAAGATAATGAGGTTTGAATCAAGAACGGTGTTACCTACGACGGAGAGCCTTGCAAACGGAGAGGTGGTGCCGATACCTACATTGCCAGCATTAGAAATTATGAATCTATTACCATCATTGCCGTCATCACTGCTGACCATAAAGAGGGGGACAGTTGCTCCACTGGCACTGATTTCAAGTGCGGCATCGGGCGTCGCATCGCTAATACCTACAATACCCTGATCCCCTGTCGTCGTTGACACGGTGAGCGCGAAGAAGTCTGTAGCGTTTCCTATGTTGAACGTTCCGCGATTTGCCACCCAATTAGACCAACCAGCTTGAGCACGCTCATTATAAATACCGAGCCCCCACTCAGCGTCATCATTGTTAGAAATGACAAGTCCTGCTGGAAAACCGAGGAAAGAGCCTTGCGCACCATCAACAACTATTTTTCCGAGTGTCGGACTACTTGAACCAACCCCTATCCTTCCATTCTCATCAATCATAAACGCCGCGACAGATGACGTCGCAAACTTGTCGGTACTTGTTGCAAAGTACAAGTCGCCTCCTGCAGAGCGTAGTGTCCAGTGCTTGAGATCCG